>TARA_R110002073_G_scaffold336420_1_pt1 | contig 110391 bp, 81 predicted proteins | sample TARA_R110002073 | Tara Oceans TARA_R110002073 (sample SAMEA4397174) | marine metagenome | biome: Polar Biome; feature: [DCM] deep chlorophyll maximum layer (ENVO:01000326); material: water (ENVO:00002006), including particulate matter (ENVO:01000060) such as... | depth 40 m
CCACTGGGAGGGTCAAGCGAGGGGAGGGTCGAGCACTGCAATTGCACATTGACAATTGCAAAGTGCAAATTTGGAATTGGAGGTTGCTCGCGGTTGGCTAGCGGCGAGCGACTTCTTAATCAAACTCGGCCGACGATGACGACGGAGTTGATGCCGAGCATTCCGAACGAGTTGTTCAGGATGTAATCCACGCGAGGTTTCTCTTGCGGCTCGTTGAGCACCAAACCAGGCAGATCACACTCGGGATCCAGTTCATCCACGTTGATCGTCGGGTGGACGACTTGATCGCGAAACGCCATCAAATTACCAGCCAACTCCAACGATCCGGCGGCTCCCATCGCGTGCCCGATGTAACTCTTTGTGTTGTTGATTCGCACGTTCTCGCATTTGCCGAACACGCTCCGCAAAGCAGCACATTCTTGAATGTCGCCGCTGTTGGTTCCCGTCGCGTGCGTGCTGACGATGTCGATCTGGTCCGCTTCCAATCCGGCTCGCTTGAGAGCCTTCTGAACGCATTGAGCTTGGCGTTCCGGGTTGGGCAACACAAAATCAGTCGCGTCCGTGTTCATCGCGTAACCGACCAATTCACCATGGATCTCTGCGCCCCGAGCCTTCGCGTCGCTGAGTCGCTCCAGCGTGTACAAACACCCGCCCTCGGCGACAACGATTCCGTTGCGTTTTTGATCGAACGGCCGTGACGCGAGAGTCGGATCGGCGTGGGTCGCCAACGCGTTCTGACTATTGAAGCTGGCGAAAATCCCGAACGTATGAATACTCTCGCTGGTTCCACCCGCGATCGCCACATCGCACTCATTCAGCCGCAGCATCTGGGCACCTTGGATGATGCCCGCGTTTCCAGCAGCACAAGCGGCACCGATCGTGTAGTGCGGCCCAGTGATTTGCATGTTCAGTGCAATCTCACCAGCCGGATTGTTCGCGACGGTACGTGGGTTGTGGTGATGCGACCAGCAACTCGTGTCGTAGTCGAACCCTTTGATCACGTGGATCTCGTTTTCGGTCTCGACGTTGCCGTGTTCAGTCACGCCGACGTAAATTCCGACTCGATCCTTATCGACGTTTTCCCAATCCAACCCGGAATGAGCGACAGCTTCTTGAGCCGTGTAAACGCCGACGCTGCCAGCGCGAGTTCCCCGGCGAATGTCTTTTTTGGATTGATACTTCTTCGCATCGAAATCGCAAACGCCCGCCAAGGTCTCACCGAAGTAGCGGATCTCGTAGGGCTGCACACCGCTGCGTTTTTCCAGCAACGCTTGGCGGAAAGTGGCCCAGTCGTTGCCGTTTGGCGACGTCAGACCGACGCCGGTGATGACAATGCGTTGGTCGTCGGGAAGCTTCGATGCGAGGTTGGGGGCGATCACTGATATTGCGGCCGAAATGGGCGATTGATGCGTGGATAGCGACCCAAAAACGTAGCAATCGGGCCAGGTTTCCTCAACGGGCAATGCCGGAAGCGACCCCGGAATTGCGGGGAAAAGCCCAGCCAAATCGGCACGATTGTCTGCCAAACCGGACCATCATTCAAACCATTCCGAGCGGGCAGTCTTTTCCGTTTCAGCCAATCATTCCGTTCGGATCGAAATGCTGCGAGCGTGGGCGGTCAGGCCCTCTTTCTCCGCCACCGTGATGACGTCCTGAGCGATTGCCGACAAAGCCGATTGATCGAACTGAGTCACACTGCCGGACCGCAAAAAGCTGTTCGCAGACAACCCGGCCGCCCATCGGCACGTGCCACCCGTAGGCAAAACGTGACTGGGTCCCGCGGCGTAATCTCCCAGTGCGACCGGGGTGTGGTGTCCCAAGAACGCCGCACCGCTGTGCCGAATTTTCGCGATCAACGATTCCGGTTCGCGAGTCTCAATTTGCAAATGCTCGGGAGCGAACGAGTCGGTCAATTCGCAAGCATGGTCGGCATCGCGAGCCAACACCAAGGCTCCAAAATCGGACAAAGCATCGCGAGCCAAATCGCCACGCTCCAGTTCGCTAAGTTGCCGTGACAGTTCTGACTGAACGTTCGTCAGAAGCGTCTCATCCCAAGTGATCAAAATCGCCGATCCGGGAGAGTGCTCGGCTTGAGCCAACAAATCCGAGGCAACGAACGAAGCATCAGCCGAATCGTCCGCGATCACGATCACTTCGCTCGGCCCGGCAAACGAATCGATGTCGACGGTTCCGAACACGTGCTTCTTCGCCAATGCCACGAACAAGTTGCCGGGGCCGACGATTTTGTCGACCGCGGGCAAGGCATCGCATCCGTACGCCATCGCGGCGACGGCCTGTGCTCCTCCGCACCGATAGACTTCCGTGATACCCAGCTCGTGACAAGTCGCCAGCATGTCCGTGTTGTAGGCACCAAACGGGGTCGGAGGCGCGACCACCGCAATCTCGTCGACGCCAGCGACCTGAGCCGGGATGGCTGTCATCATCACGGTCGATGGATACGCCGCGGCACCACCGGGAACGCAAATTCCCACGCGAGGAATCGGCACATATCGCTGGGTCAGCGAGACTCCCGGACGCGGCGTGATGGTGACATCTCGGTGCAAAATCGCGGACTGGAACGTGGCGATGTTGTCGCGGATTCGGCCGATGGTTTCGATCAGCTTCGGGTCCGCCGCGGCATGGGCGGCCTTCAAGTCTGCTTCCGGCACTCGTAACGTCTCGGCGGTCAACTCAGCACCATCGAGCGACTGGGTGTACCGCAACAAAGCCTCGGTGCCTTGGGACTGAACGTCGTTGCAGATCGTTTCCACGACCTCGGTCGGCGTCAGAGCCTTGCCGAACACTTTCAACGTCAACTCACGACCACGCGGACTCACCAAGTCCCCGCGAGGACTCAACTTTTCTCGCAACGCGGCCAGCGTTTCCGCAGCTTCGCTCGAAGAAGGATCGCGAGCGTCAACGGTTTGGATTGAAAATTCAGGCACGGCAACGATGCGGAAAAGAACGAGGAAGGGATCGACGAGGTGGACTCGGCTGCGAAAGCCGGTCGGTCAGTTTACCGAGCCAACAACCTTGGGCTAGGCTTGGCCCATGAAACGCTTTTCCACGCCTGCTCCGAAGACAGCCGAAGCAAGATCGCTTCCTGATAAACGTCGCACCACCGCAATCGAGTGGGCGTGCGTGATCGCGGTCTTCGCTCTCACGTTCGCGCTTCGATGGCCATTCTTGGCGGAAAGCTATTGGATCGATGAGCTTCACACGGCGTGGTGCGTCGCCGACGGCTGGGACGAAGTGGCTCCACGAGCAAAAATGGGAAACCAGCAACCGCTGTACTTCTGGGCCCTGTGGATTTGGCAACAGATTCCCTGGCCCGAGCCTTTCGCCAGCTACCCCGTGGAAGTCCTGGCTCGGCTAACCAGCCTCTGGTGCGTCAGCCTTTCCGCAGCTCTGATCACCTGGGGATCCCTGCGTTACCACGGCAGCCTGCTGGCAGCGACGATCGCCGGCCTCTTTTTCGCGTTGGATCGCAATGCTGCATTCTTTGGGACTGAACTTCGGCCGTATGCCGCCGTCATCCTGGGCAGCACCACCGCAATCCTTTTTGCCGCTCGAATCTGGACGTCGGCGTCTCGGACTAGAACACGAGACTGGGTGGGGCTGCACGCAAGCGTCCTGTTTGCGATTTTGATGCACGTCACTTCCCTGGTGACGCTCGCCCCACTCGTGATCGCACTGTCAGTGAGCGACTTGGTTCACGCCCACGGAAACCCCACTGAATTCAAACGACGCACTATTCGGCACGTGCTGTGGCTGGCGGGTTGGATGATCGTTGGCCTGCTGATCGCCAATCATCAACGAGAAATCTGGAACCACAGGGATGCCTGGGAAGCTTTTGGCCGCCCTCGATCACTCTTCGCTCTTTGGAGCATGTGGCCATGGGTAGGGTGGACCCTCATTCCCATCGCCTTCTACCTGCTCGGTTCGGCGACTCTGCCATTTCGAACCGGCTCCAAGCCGCAGTCGGACGATGTTTCGCCTGCAACTGCCCCCCCCGCTTTCCGCGTTCGTCCCGCTTCTTTTGCAGCACTGACACTAAGTGCCCTGATGATCTCTGTGATTTCCGGATTTTTTTTGGCAAAATTTCTTGGGGTCCCAATCTGGCATCGGCGCTATCTGATCGCAGGTTTGCCGCTCGGCTGCATCAGTCTCGGTGCCTGGATCGCCGCTCTGAACCTTCGAAGACACTACGAAATCTTAGCGGCGTCAATTGCTTTCACAGCGTTATTTACGGTCTTTTTCGCGCAAGGATCGATTTATTGGACCCCAGAATGGAGTCAGCCTGGACCAAATCGACACTGGCTACCGCGAGTGACCTCCTACTGGGTGCATCGCGGCGAAGACTGGCGAAAAGCTCTTCGGTTGATTGCCGCAGAAACCACACCCAAAGACAAGGAAAACACGCTTCAGACCGAGCATCACGTCTGGATTGACGGCTATTTGATCGAGCAACCGCCCATTGTGGGAGAGGTCAAAAACGCCGATCTCGCGAACTATCTGACGTTTCCTGCCAAAGGACCGTACTCGTTGGGTTCCGAAGCAAACCTTCATGCCTTGGGATCTCAAACGCCGGCGGAAGGATGGAAAAATGCGGTCCTTTCAAAATCCACCAACAATGCTCATTCAAGGCATTGGTTTCTCACGCGTTCCCTGTCATCCACGCAGCGAGAGGAACTCCAGGGTTGGCTCGCTGACGCCAAGCAACAAGGGCGATTTGGCAACCTTTATCTATTTTCAACGACAAACGGCCGGGACTGAAAAACGGCGTCTTCTCGATAGACTTCAAGGCCTCATCACTCGCCAGAAAATGTCACTCGAGGCCTAGTTCAAGTCTCGCAAACACCAAACAAACCCGATTCTTAGATTTCTTCTCAATCGGATGGCGGCCCCCAAGTTCGCCGGCGGATCTTTTCAAACCCAGACCGAGGCGTCTTCGCCGAGCTCGCTAGGTAAAACAAGACGACCATCCGGGTCAAAAATTCTCTTGCCAATGCGCCGAAAGGCTGTAACTTTGTGCCAAATGCAACGCGAGAGCACCTTCCCTTATCTCTAAATAGCGGGAAGGACCACCTTCTTGCGTTCGCGATCGCTCCTCACTCTTCCGAATGGTGGTTTTTCTACATGAGTACTCTTCCGCGACTTTCAGCTCTGATTCTGGTAGCGGTTTCATTAGCGATTACAGGCTGTCCATCCAGCACTTCGCAGACGGTGGCTGACCCCAACCAAATGACTCCCGAACAAGAGGCCGAACAACAGGCCTACCTCGAACAGATGGACCAGTAGCGATCGCAACCGATCCATCCCTCCTTTTTCTCGGCTGCTGATTGCTTGAGGCGTACCTGGCAATTTCATCAGCTTTCTCGATGTCTTTAGAGAATTTTCCCCATGAGTAGTAAGAAAAGAGGAGCCTTCACGCTGGTGGAGCTCCTGGTGGTGATCGCCATCATTGGCGTTTTGGTGGGGCTGCTGTTGCCCGCGGTCCAGGCCGCTCGCGAGGCGGCACGCCGAATGAGTTGCAGCAACAACTTCAAACAGATGGGACTTGCGGTCCACAACTATCACTCGGCATTCAATACATTGCCGCAGCAGATGACGGGAGCGAACTACACGACCACGGCCGACTCCGCATTGACGCAACGCTTGTATCTGAGCGGCCTGGTCGGATTGACGCCGTTCATGGAACAACAAGCGATCTGGGACGTTGTCAGCAACCCTTACCAAACTCCTGGCGGAGGCATGCTGATTAACCCAGGACCTTGGCGGACAGACTTTCCACCTTGGATGACGAACATCCCCACCCTTCGCTGCCCCAGCGACCCAGGCGTGGGACTGCCAGCACTCGGCCGATCCAACTTTGCTTTTTGCCTTGGCGATGCGATTGAACTGGTTCACTCAGGTGGTCGCAACGAACGCGGCAACTACGAAGATGGCGGTATCGCCACCGGGCAAGCTGGCATCAAAGGCCGCGCGACCGGAAACAACACCAACTGGGCAGCCCTGGCTCGAGCTCGAAACCGAGGGATGTTCTGGGCACGGCATCAATTGAAATTCCGAGACTGCCTTGACGGATTGTCCAACACAATCGCCATGGGTGAAGTGGCGACGACAATCGGTGCTCGCGAATTGATCGCTGAGTTTCAATTGAACGCGGGGACAGACGTCATCACCAACCCAGCATTTTGTGATCCCGGAGTTGATCCGGCCCGTCCTCAGTTCTGGCTCCCCGATGCTGATCTGCCCGGCAACTTGGGCGGCGGGAACCAAATTCGTGGTGGACGCTGGGCCGACGGTCGAATCCAGTACACCTCGTTCCAAACCATCAAGCCACCAAACTCGCTGAACTGCTTTTCGGCTGACGACGCCAGCCAAGGCATCTCGTCGTGCAGTAGCCGGCACCAAGGTGGTGCTCACGTCTTGCTAGGCGACGGTGCCGTCAAGTTCATCACCGACAGCATCGATGCGGGCAACCAACAATCGGCGCCGATGATCAATGGTGCCCAAAGCGTTTATGGCGTCTGGGGTGCTCTCGGTACACGTGCATCCAAAGAGACGATTGATACCAGTGATATCTTCTAGGTTGATGCAACCACGAACTCGTTGACGTCGGCTTGCCAAACGTCAGCGAACATGACAACGTCCCCGGCACATTCATTTGTGCCGGGGATTTTTTTTGGGAACCATTCTGATGAGCCAGACGACGAGCGACCACGCATCCACCTTCGATGCCCTTTGCCAAACCTTTCGTGATGCAGCAAAGCTTTCCACCACAGCGGATTTGCTGGAATGGGATGAACGCACCGAAATGCCACGCGGGGGTGCGGAGTACCGCGCCGAACAAGTTGCTCACCTGCGCGGGTTGGTCCACACCCTGCAAACGGCCCCGGTCATCGAAGAACAACTCGCTTCGCTTGCGGACTGGGACGTAGCATCCGATCCGCACAGTGACATCGGAGCGACGCTCAAGTGCCTCGCCGATGATTACCGCCGGCAATGCAAACTGCCCAGCGACCTGGTCCAACGCACCGCATCATGTTGCGTTCGCGGCCAAGGCCAATGGGACGCCGCTCGCAAAGCGGACGACTACTCGATGTTCCAGCCCGTGCTGGACGAAATGCTTTCACTCAAACGGGAAACGGGCGAGCTTCTGAAGACCGATGACCAAACGGTTTACGAAGCCTTGCTGGACGAATTCGAACCAGGTGCGAAGGCGGCCGCTCTCACGAAAACATTTGCCGACTTGCGAACCGAACTGGTGGCATTGATCGGCGAGATCAAAGACTCACCGCGACAAGTCGACACGTCGCTGATCACCCAGGAATTTCCCGTCGAAGCACAGCGAGCGTTCTCGCACGTGCTCGCCGAAGCGATCGGTTTTGACTTCAACCGAGGTCGGCTGGATGAGACTTCGCATCCATTCTGCACAACGATTGGCCCCTCCGACTGCCGCATCCTAACTCGCTACGAACCCAACTTTCTTCCGACCAGCATCTTTGGAACGCTGCACGAGGCGGGCCACGGACTGTACGAACAAGGCATGCGAGACGATTGGTTCGGATTGCCACCGGGAAGCTACGCGTCGTTGGGGATCCACGAATCGCAATCGCGAATGTGGGAAAACCTCGTCGGCCGAACGCTGCCGTTCTGGGAACACTTCACCCCGCAAATCCAACAACACTTCCCGGCGCAATTGGGCAATGCCACCGCTGCGGAACTGCATCGCTGCTTCAATTCAGTCTCGCCATCGCTGATTCGCGTCGAAGCCGACGAGGCGACTTACAACCTGCACATCATCGTGCGATTTGAATTGGAACAAGCCCTCATCAGCGGCGAACTATCGACGGATGATTTGCCGGTCGCATGGGCGGATGCTTACGAACAAGTCATCGGGGTTCGCCCACCGTCGGCCGCCGATGGAGTGCTGCAAGACGTTCACTGGAGCGCGGGCCTGATCGGGTACTTCCCTACCTACACGCTCGGGAATTTGGCCGCGGCACAATTGTACGATGCTGCCAAAGAATCACTCGGCGACATCGATGCAATGGTTCGGGAAGGTAACTTTGCACCGCTACGAGAATGGTTGGTCAAGAACGTTCATCAGCTCGGACGAACGCAAACCGCGGATGAACTGATCGAGCAAGCCAGCGGCAAACCGCTCTCCGCCGAACCGCTGATCCAAAGCCTGCGAACCCGCTACAGCCAAGTCTACGACCTCGCCTAAAGAGTGGCATAGGCTTCCAGCCTGTGATCCCCACTGAACGAATCATTCAACAGGCACCGAGCAATCTCGGCGCCTGTCCGCCATGCAAACGAGTCCGAATTCTGGCGGATCCAGCCACGGAGAATTCTTGGCGAGCTACTTCTTCCCCTTCGCCTCGATCTTGCCCCAAGTATCACGTAACGGGACGATGCGATTGAAAACGAGCTCGCCATCGGTCGAATCGGGATCGACGACGTAATACCCCAGTCGTTCGAACTGAACGCGATCGCCCACGGCGGCCTCCGCCAGTGCTGGTTCCACGTGGGCGGTTAATGTCGTCAGTGAGTCTGGGTTCAAGTGATCCAGGAACGATCCCGTGTCCGAGGACGCATCCGGGTTTTCGACTTTGAACAGACGATCGTAATTGCGAACCGTCACTTTCTTGGCGTGTTCGCGACTGACCCAGTGGATCGTGCCTTTGACTTTGCGACCGGAGGTGTCTTCGCCGCTCTTGGTTTCCGGATCGTAGGTGCACAAGACTTCGGTGACATTCCCATCGTCGTCCTTCACCACGTCGTGACAATCCACGATATAGCCGGAACGCAAACGAACCGAACCGCCCTTCTTCAAACGGAAGAATTTGCGAGGAGCCTCTTCGCGAAAATCTTCGGTCTCGATGTACAGCTCACCGCTGAATGGAATTTCGCGGCTGCCGGCGGATTCGTCTTCGGGGTTGTTGATCGCGTTCATCTTCTCGACTTTGCCCTCGGGCCAGTTCGTGATGGTGAGCTTGATCGGATTCAAAACCGCCATCCGCCGCGACGCGACCGAATTGAGGTGTTCGCGAACTGAGTTTTCCAAACGAATGACATCGATCGTGCTGTTGAACTTGGCCACACCGATATCGGCGCAGAACGCACGTATGGATTCGGGCGTGTAACCGCGACGACGCAAACCAACCAAGGTCGGCATTCGAGGATCGTCCCAACCGGTGACGTGGTTCTCCTTCACCAATTGCAAGAGTTTCCGTTTGCTCATGACGGTGAAAGTCATGTTCAAACGAGCGAACTCGATTTGGCGAGGGTGATGAATGCCAAGGTTCTCGCAGTACCAATTGTAAAGCGGTCGATGGTGTTCGAACTCGAGCGTGCAAATCGAGAACGTGATCTTTTCCAGTGAATCAGACTGACCGTGTGCCCAGTCGTACATCGGATAGATGCACCACTTGTCGCCGGTGCGATGGTGAGGCACGTGCGTGATCCGGTACATCACTGGATCACGAAGATTGATGTTCGGCGCCGCCATGTCGATCTTGGCTCGCAACGTCTTCTCGCCGTCCTTGAACTTACCAGCCTTCATCGCTCGCAAGAGCTCCAGGTTTTCTTCCGGAGTGCGATCGCGATGCGGTGAGTCTTTACCGGGTTCGGTGAGCGTGCCGCGGTAGGCACGAGTCTCTTCGGCGTTCAGGTCGCAAACGTAAGCCTTGCCGTCTTTGACCAGTTTCTCCGCCCAATCATAAAGTTGGTCGAAGTAGTCGCTGGCGAAGTGCAAGTTGTCCCATTCAAACCCCAACCAACGGACGTCCTCTTGAATCGAATCGACGTACTCGGTGTCTTCTTTGACGGGGTTGGTGTCATCGAATCGCAGGTTGCATGTGCCGCCCATGTCTTTGGCCAGACCAAAGTTCAGGCAGATGCTTTTCGCGTGTCCAATGTGGAGGTAACCATTGGGTTCCGGAGGGAATCGCGTGGCAACTCCGTCAAAGCGTCCGGCTTCCAAGTCAGCATCAATCGCTTGGCGAATGAAGTGTTTGGACGGCGTTTTTTCAGGTGTGGCCGAGTCAGATGGTTCGGGTGCGTTCACGTCGATTCGCCGGTACAAGGGATCAAAAGATGCCGCATTGTGACGCGATTGCCAAAACGTTGAAAGGGTAGAATGTTCGCCCCGAATTGGCCTCGTCGACACGTACACCGGAAGCAAAACCGGCACGATGCGGCCACCTCATTTCGCCGTGGCGGCTTTCTCTAGCTGAGCCTGCATGCGAGCGATTCGTTCGGCCAGCGTTTCGCTCGACAAACGTTCTCGCAAACGATCGACCAGCAATCCAAACCCCATCGGAGTGACCTTCTCCGGTTCGCGAATGACGACTTGGCTGCCCTCAATCCGGCGCAAAGCGTCTTCCATTCGCGATGCGTTCAGTTGGTTCTCCAAGACCTCTTCATTGCATTGATGAAGCAACAAGTTGTCCGGGTCGTATTCACGGAACACTTCGAAGAACAAATTGCTGCTCGCCTGAAGATGCTTGTTGGGCTTTTGACGACCGGGATAGCCACCCTGGATCAATCCAGCGATGCGAGCAATCGCGCGGAAACCACGCCGGCTCATCTCGGTCGCGTTGAGCGATTCGCCGATGTCCGCCACCAGTCGATCGGGCGACAACAGTCCGGCATCGAGAGCCTGCTTCAGCGGAGCGGGCTTCGGCGACGTCAACACAAACCCATAGTCGTTGCAGGCAAACGAGAACGAGATCTTTTCAATTCGCGACATGCGATGTGCCAGCACCGCGGACAATCCTTCGTGAGCCAAGCGGCCGGCGAAAGGATAAAAGAACAACTGATATCCATCTCGCGTTCGGATCGACTCGATCAGCAATTCATTCGCGGCTGGAACATGACTCCACTTCGCTTGCAATTGCAGCAGCGGACGCATTCGCTTCATCTCTGGTCCGACGAAGTCGCCCTCGGCGGCCTGCTGCAACTTGGTCCGCAGACCTTGGGCAAGCTCGCTGGACAGCGGCATTCGTCCGCCCATCCACCTCGGCACCGCGTCGGGTGCGCCCTTGGCTCGTTTGACGTAGGCCTCGCTGTTGTCGATCCGAACCAACTCGACCAACCGACCGGCAAAGAGAAATTTGTCGCCGATGCTGACTTTCGAAAGAAACGATTCTTCGACGGTGCCGAGCGTTCCGCCTTTCAAAAACTTCACTCGCATCGAAGCATCCGAGACGATTGTCCCGATGTTCATACGGTGGTTGGACATGACTCGTTTCTGAGTCACCACGTAGCGACCGTCGACCAATTCGACACGTTTGAATTCGGGATAGGCATCCAGCGTGTTGCCTCCGCGGACGACAAAGTCGATGGCGAATTGCCACTGTTGTTCCGACAGCGATTCAAACGCTCGTGTTTGTCGCACTTCGGCGAGCAGTTCGTTCGATTCAAACCCGCCACCGATCGCGATGGTGACCAAGTGCTGAGTCAACACGTCCAGCGGGGATTTGATCAACGGACGCGACTCGAGTTTTCCATCGCGAATGGAATCTTGTGCCGCTGCCAGCTCGATCAATTCGAACGCGTTGGTCGGCACAAACGCGAGCCGGCTGATCGCGCCGGGTTGGTGGCCGCTGCGACCGGCTCGTTGCAGCAACCGTGCCGCTCCCTTGGGGCTGCCGATTTGGATGACAAGGTCGACGGCGGTGAAGTCGACCCCCAGATCCAAGCTGCTGGTGCAGACCACCGTTTTCAAACTGCCCTCTCGCAAACCGTTCTCCACCCATTGTCGGACGCTGGTGTCGAGCGATCCATGGTGAAGAGCAATTTGACCAGCCCAGTCGGGTCGATGAGCTAAGAGTTTTTGATACCAGATTTCGGTCTGAGATCGGGTGTTAGCAAAGATGAGTGACGAACTGGCTTGTTCAACTTCTCTTGCCACCTCAGGAATCATTCGCGTGCCAATGTGGCCGGACCAAGGAAAGCGTTCGATGACCGGCGGAAGAATCGAGTAGAGCTTGGTCTTCTTCTTGCTCTTGCCGTGAATGATGACCGCGTCCTCGCTGTTGGCGGGTCCCACTAACGATTCCAAGGCTTCATCCAAATTGCCAAGCGTCGCGGACACGCCCCAAGTTTGTAGATCGGGCGAAAGACGTCGCAACCTCGCAAGAGCCAACTCGGTTTGGACGCCGCGTTTGGTTCCCAACAACTCATGCCACTCATCGACGATCACCGCCTTCAGTTCTGACAACTGCGGTTGCAATCGCTCGTGAGTCAGCATCAACGTCAGGCTTTCAGGCGTTGTGACCATCGCGGTCGGCAACCGCTTCATTTGCCGGGCCTTCAAGCTGGCTTTGGTGTCGCCGGTTCGCCCCTGCAGATCCCAAGGCAAATTCATCTCGTCGATGGCCGCCTGCATCGCCGCGGTCGTGTCACCCGCGAGAGCCTTCAGCGGAGTCACCCACAAGACTTGCAGACCCGGCGGACGCTTCGGATTCCATTTGCTGGGGTCTTTGTTGGCTTTCATCCACTGCAACAACGGCCCCATCCAAACGGCCAGCGTTTTGCCCGTTCCCGTGGCCGAATGCACCAGCCCGCTTTTGCCGTCCAAGTAAGCCTTCCAGGTGGAACGTTGGAACAGAAACGGTTTGGAATCGCGAACTTCAAAGAACCGATCCACCAACGCCCTGGGCTGGATGCGTTCGGTCTTGGAAGCGGATGCGGGCATGAAGCGTGCGAGGCGAAAAGAATACGAAATGCGGAGGAGTCATTGATCAGTGTTGAGCGGGGTCAACCATGAACCCAGTTCAATCATCCGGTGAGGAAAGAACGATTTCGGCCGTCATCCACAACGGTTGGACGCGGTTCGGTTAGGCTGGTTCCACCTTTCGATCTCTCCGAATGCTGTCGTCCTCCATGTTGACCAAGGAGCCCACCTCGTGAAATCCCACCCGAAGTCTCACCCACTGTCAGCCTCTCCATCGTCCGCTTCCAAATCATCCGTCGATCGTCGGCAATGGTTGAGCTACGCCGCGTTTGGCGGTGCCGCGATTGCATCGGGATCTTCTCAAGCCGCGACGGTTGCCACCGCTGCTTCGGCCAACCAAACGCAGCCGAAGTACAAGTTCAAAAAGTCGATCAATCTTTGGGCGTTCCCCTACCCCGACAAGATGTCGCTGAAGGAATGCTTGCAACTGGCCAAGGACGCTGGCTTCGACGGGATCGAGCTGAACTACGACCTTGACAGTGATTTGTCGCCGAAGTCGGGCACCAAAGAGTTCACCGAGATTCGCAAGATGGCCGACGAAATCGGCATCGCAATCAGTGGCGTGTGTTCGTTCCTGTTTTGGCCCTACCCGCTGACCAGCAACGATCCTGCCGAGCGTGCTCGCGGAATGGAACTGGCGGGCAAGATGACGCAAGCGGCTCATGATTTGGGGACGGAGAACTTGCTGGTCGTGCCCGGTGCGGTTCACATGCCATGGCGAGAAGATCACGACCCGACACCCAATGATGTTTGCGACCAACGGGCTCGTGAAGCGATCGGAAAGTTGCTTCCTCAAGCCGAGAAATTGACCGTCAAACTGAACATGGAAAACATCTTCTTCAATGGCTTCTTGATGTCACCGATGGAGATGGCTGACTTCGTGGACAGTTTCCAAAGCGAACACGTGCGAGTGCATTTCGACACGGGCAACATCATGGAATACCAATTCCCCGAACACTGGATTCCGATCTTGGGTGACCGCATTCAAAACGTTCACTTGAAGGAGTACACCAAAAAGGGAACGGACCATTCGCTCGAGGCATTCCGGCCATTGCTCGACGGCACCACGAACTGGCCCGCCGTCTTGGAAGCTTTCGACGCGATAGGCTACGACGGTTACCTCACGTTTGAATACTTCCACCCGTACGCCCACTTCCCCGAAGCATTGATTTACCAGACGTCAGATTCGCTCGATCGCATGCTCGGCAAAGAACAACCGCGACTAACCTAAGCAACGATCGACGCTGCTTGATCGAAATCCTCTAACCGACCGCCCCCATTCGGTCGGAATGCCGTAACCGACCGACGCCGTTCGGTCGGCAAACCCCACCCAGCTCAATCCCCTCCCTCCGAACCACTCCCAATCACTTTCGCCTCCGCCTCTGACAACATCGCGATCAGATCAGCCAAGCGATCAGCGTCGGCCGGTTGCTTGTCGGTTCGCCAGCGAACAATGCGAGGAAACCGAGTCGCGATGCCAGATTTGTGCCGCGTGCTTCGTTGCAAGCCTTCAAACGCCAGCTCCATCACCAACTCGGGTTTAACGCTTCGAACCGGCCCGAAACGTTCAGAAGTGTTGTCGCGCACAAACCGGTCGACCTTGCGAATTTCGGCGTCGGTCAAACCGCTGTAGGCCTTCGCGAAAGGCACCAGTTTGTCTTCGTCCCAGACCGCGAATGTGTAGTCGGTGTACAAACTGGCTCGTTTGCCATGGCCTCGCTGCGCATAAATCAAAACCGCATCCACCGTGTGCGGCGCGAGCTTCCATTTCCACCAAACACCGCGAACGCGACCGACGCTGTACGGGGCATCCAAACGCTTGATCATCACACCTTCGGCCAAGACATCACGACTAGTCGATCGAATCGCGGCGAGTTCATCCCAAGACTCAAACGACAACGGTTCGTTCCAAACGACGCTGGGTGGTTGATGGATGCTCAGCATCTTCAGCAACGCGTCACGACGATCCGCCAATGGTTTCGCTCGTAGGTCATTGCCATCCAGTTCCAAACAATCAAACGCGTGGAACATCACGGGCACTTCAGCCAGCAACTTCTTGCCGACCGTTTTGCGTCCGATCCGGCGTTGCAATTGGGCGAAGGGCAGCACCTCAATTGCCTGCTCGGAATCATCCGAAGCCGGTGAGATGAGACGACTGGCCAGGATCTCACCATCGATCACGGTTCCATCCGGCAAAAACTCCGCCGCACGTTCAATCTCGGGCCATCGATTGACCATCAGGTCTTCGCCACGAGACCAGATGTACGTTCGCCCGGCACGGCGGATCACTTGGCCTCGGATGCCATCCCATTTCCATTCGGCTTGATATTCCGAAGGGTCGCCGAGTGTTTGCCAATCGGGCCCGTCGCCTTCCGCGTTGGCATCGTCCGCCAACGCGTGAGCCAGACAAAACGGATACGGCCGGCTGTGGGTGGCGTCGTTCAAATCCGTCGAATGCAGCCGCTCGATGAATTCAGGCGTCGGATCCCAATCGCCCATCAACCGGTGAGCGATCACGTCGACCGGCAATCCGTTGGACTCAGCGATCCCGCGAGCGACCAACCGCGAGCTCACACCGACGCGAAATGATCCGGTGATCAGTTTCATCAGAATCAATCGCGAAGTGCCCTCGGTTTGAGCCCACATTTGCCGCACGGCGTCCGATTGCTCGGATTCGTCCATGCGGGCCAGCGGAAGCACGTCGTTTTGCATCCAATCCGACAAACTTCGGGAATCCGCATCGGATGAGTTTCCTGCCGGGACCAGCAGTGAGATCGTTTCGGCCAAGTCTCCGACTGAATCGTAGGACTCCTCGAACAACCAATCCGGGATGCCGGCCGATTCCGCCGCCAGACGTCGCAACAACCCCGTGGAAACCAAGCGTTTTACGCGTCGACCGCTCAGCGAAGCGATGGCCCAGGCGGCATCTTCGGGGGATGCGGCGGACATGTACTGGGCGATCGCGGCGACCTTTTCGTTGGTCTTCGTCGTCTGATCCAGTCGCTGGAAGAGTTCGGCAAAGAGTTTCATGCGAGGATCGCGTTTTCAGGTTGACAAAAATTCGATTTGTTCACTCAAAGCCGTGTTGACACTGGTTGTCCGCAATTCGTATTGCCAACCTCGCTAGGAAGGTTTTCGTGCTGACTCATTGGGTTTATTCCGTCACGACGATGGGATTCTACCGAGGAGACCAGTTCGAAACGCGGAACACTCCGGTGTTCACGGCCGACAACCAGTCCACCCATGGTGAGTCTGGGCGAGAGCTTTCCTGCACTTTATGGATTTCATGTCTCACGCGAAGAAGGAGAGTCGCGTTGAACCGCTCGTACCATCCGCCAAGGCGGAACCGGTCATGTCCTGAGGGACAGACCAAGGATGAATTGGGTCATTCGATGACCGCGATGACCAATGCCCCTGAGAATGGGGCCTCTGCTAAGGAGACGTTGATGTCGACGCTGGAAACTCATTGGCGACACAAGGTCACTCGACCCTTGGTGTCGCTGTCCATTGCTTCGTTGTTATCGACGGTGGTCGCAGTCCCGAATGCATCGGCCCAGTTCACATTGCCACCGACCGACTCAACCACGAAAGCAACGGCGACTTCGAAAGAAACGCCTGCTTCGTTGCCGTTGGCTGTCCGTCGCACGGAAACGTTGCGATTGGTTGCCGCCGGACGTGCCGCGCTCGACAAAGGCAATGTCAAAGACGCTCACTTGTTCGCCAAACAGGCGCAATCCTTTGGATTGAAAGAGCATGAATTCCAAGCCGGCGACGCTCGTCCGTGGCAATTGCTTCTCGATACCCAAGCCGCCGCCCGTCGGACTGGCGTGGATTTGGAGGCATTGGTCAAACAAGCAGCCAACCCAATCATGCAAACCAGTGGCAACGCCGCTGCGGGTGCTCCTTTCATGGTGCAACAGGCCGGCGGCGCAAGCCCAACGCCTGGTGGCATTGCTCAGGTCCAAGCTGCACTGCCGCTTGGCAATTCCGAAGGCGACCGTTTGTTCCGTGAAGGAATGGACTTGTTGTCACAAGGAAAGAAAACCGAGGCACGCCAAGCATTCGTGAAGGCCTGGACGTTTGAGTCCGAGCTCGACACACAAACTCGACGTGCGTTGCAAGACAAGTTGACCTTGTTGCAACCGTCTCGCTTGCCTTCGCCAACCGCAGGCCAACCCCTGTCGGCGATGGACAAAGCGGACCTCGAAGCCCAACAACAAACCCGACGCTTGTATCGCGAGATCACGACGGAATTGTCGAAGGCCAACGAGAAACGCACCGATGCTCCAATGGATGCCGTCGACGACCTCGAACGACTTCGTCGTCGTGTCGAAGGTGCCAGCATCGATGAAGCGTCCAAAGCATCGCTGGCGGCCATGGTCGACCGAGCGTTGTCGGATCAAAAGACATACGTCGAACAGCATCGTGCTGAAATCCAATTGGATTTGGCCAACGAAGCCGTTCGTTCTGAAATGGCAACCGAAGCCGCCAAAGAAGCTCGCATCGACGATGAAATTTCATCTTTGGTCGAGACCTTCAACGACTTGATGGACGATCGTCGCTTCCACGAAGCCGAAGTGATCGCCAAACAAGTTGGTGAGCTGAAGCCAGGTTCGCCGATCGCCCAAAGCATGTTTAGCAGCAGCCGCATGGGCGTTCGTCTTCAAATGAATGAAGAGATCAGTGCGGACAAGGAAGACAACTTCAATCGTGAAATGTTGTCCATCGACCGAGCTTCCGTGCCACTGAATCCCGACCGTCCGTTCGAGTTCCCTGAAATTCGTTCGTGGGAAGAACTTTCGCGTCGTCGCTTGGCGTTGGGTGCCGAATCGAACCTGTCACCACGCGAACAAGAGATCAAGCGAAAACTTGAAACCGAAGTCGAAGTCAAATACCGCGATCGTCCACTGGGCGAAGTCCTGGATGATTTGTCGAACATGACCGGCGTGCCGATCGTGATCGACAACCGAGCCTTGGCCGCGATTCGTTTGAACCGCGAGACCCCGGTTTCGCAGAACATCTCGACTCGCATTTCGCTGCGAAGTGCCCTGAACATCATTCTCGGTGACCTCGACCTAACTCACGTCATCGGCAACGAAGTGCTGAACATCACCAGCAAAGATGCTCGCCGAACGATGGTTGAACGTCGCACTTACCGCGTCGCTGACTTGGTCACGCCGATTCCAAACTTTGTCACCGGTTACGACGATGGTCTGCGTGGTGCGTTGCGAAACGCCTACCAAATGATCAATCCTCAAACTGATGTCCAAGTCGTGCCTGTCTCGGCATCGGGATTGGGTGGTTTTGCCGGCAACAACAACGCGGCATCGATGAACCCCAACATGCTGGGCCAGTACAACACCGGCGGCAGCTTCGGCTCGGCCGGCGGATTGGGTTCGCCCAGCAACCCCGGCGGTTTGGGTGGTCGGTCAATGGCTGACTTCAGCCAACTGATGCAATTGATTCAAACAACGATTGAACCTGAATCGTGGGAACAACTCGGTGGCGTCGGCACGATGGCACCGTATTCACAAAACTTGTCGCTGGTCGTCAGCACCACAAGTGATGTGCACGATCAAATCGTTGACTTGTTGGAGTCGCTTCGTCGTCTGCAGAACTTGCAAATCACGATCGAAGTTCGCTTCATCACGTTGTCCGACACGTTCTTCGAACAAATCGGAATCGACTTTGACCTGCAGTTCGATGACAACGCTCCTGGTTTGCCAGGCGATGACAGCGGACCAGAAGTCACGATCGGTCTGGACGGCGACGGAACTCCGACTGCCGACCTCGACATTCGATTGGACCAAAACAGTGGTGCCACGGTGCCATTCGGTGCTCCCGATGCGGGTGCGATCTCGACGCTCGGGTTCGCCATCCTCAGTGACATCGAAGCGTACTTCTTCCTGCAAGCCGCTCAAGGCGACAGTCGTACGAACGTGATGCAGGCTCCAAAGGTAACGTTGTTCGATGGTCAGATCGCTTCGATCCAAGACCAGACTTCACGTCCTTTCGTGACCAGTATTGTTCCCGTCGTCGGTGACTTCGCCGTCGCACAACAGCCCGTCATCGTTGTTCTCGACGAAGGCACACGACTGAACGTGCAAGGTGTTGTCAGTGAAGACAAACGATTCGTTCGCTTGACGTTGATTCCAACCTTCAGCCAAATCGGCGAAGTGAACGAGTTCACGTTCCAAGGCAACTCGACGACTCGCAACACTTCGAATCGCAACGTTGACACCAACGGTGACGGCGTGATCGATGAAGAGGACGAGCAAGAAGAAGAAAGCGTCACGCAAGGCACGACGGTTCAGCAACCGACGTTCGCCTTCACCACAGTCAACACGACCGTGAGTGTTCCCGATGGCGGCACGATTCTTCTGGGTGGGATCAAACGAATGAGCGAAGGCCGCAACGAACGTGGCGTGCCGTTCCTCAGCAAGATCCCATACGTCAGCCGATTGTTCCGCAACACCGCGGTCGGTCGTGAGTCACGAAGTTTGATGATGATGGTCACACCACGAATCATCATCCAAGAAGAAGAAGAGATCGCTCAAACCGGATTCGATCCGGGACGCTGATCGCGAAGAAACCCCACATCGGTCGCTCGGAGGCGTCCTTCCGCCTTCGAGGTCGGTGAACCGGGGTCTTTTCCTTCAACACATCAACGGTCGTCGCGAGTTCTTCGGAACCTGCGACGGCCGTTTTTTCGTGCGCGGCCGAAACTCTTCGGCTGGTAGGTCACGCGGTTTTAAAGTGCCGCTTTTCGGCGGATTCACACACGGCGTACCTCTCCCGAAACAAAGTTTGGGGAGAGGTCGAGCGACGCCGTTCAGGCGTACGCGAGGGTGAGGGCCGAGCATGAGAAACGGCGTGCACTTCCCTCCCCGGTCCGGACCTCTCAGAAGGAAGGAGATGTAAAACTGCACGATCTCCTGCCCCTAGTGGAACGAGCCGCCCAGAATGCTTCTCGAACCGCAAATGGCCCGATCCGCGAAAATCGCTGGTGCCGAAAGCAAATTTTTACGGAGGATTCGACGCCATTGCGGTTGCTAGCAAATGCCGGTTGTTTTGAATTTCTGCATTGCGTCCGCCATTGTGGCTTGGGGGAGTCCCCCTGGATTTGGCCTGCCAATTGACAGCGGCCCGGGGACTTGATCAATCTGTTGCCCCATCGATGCAATCGTGTGTCGTCAAATCGCAATCAGCCTCCCGATCGGATCGGTTTTGGCTGGCGAACATTGGCACGGCGATCGCATCACACCAACACAACGTGGGCATTTCGCTGCCAAGGCGGCGAGGTGCGATCGAGAAACGAGGTGAGCCCGGTTTTTGCCGTGTTCGCAGAGTGATCTCGGTTGAACGTCTTTGGACGTTTCCATGGGCCACATCGCGTGTTCCCTGTGTGGTGAATCCATTCCCCGATGAGACAACTGTATGAGCCGAGCGAAGCTCGATTCCATCCGTGCCGCTGGGCCGGCAATTTTGCCGAGCCTTTTGCAATGCGATTTTGGTGACTTGCGCACCGAGATCGAGAAGCTGACCGTTGCTGGAACGCGCGTGTTGCACTTGGATGTCATGGACGGCCACTTTGTGCCCAACCTGACCTACGGCATGCCCATTGTCGAAGGTCTGCGTCGTCACACGGACATGCCGCTGGACGTTCACCTGATGATCAGCGATCCGGTTGCCTACGCGCAGCCGATGGTCGATGCCGGCGCGGACATGCTGACCTTCCACGTGGAAGCAGTCGAGGACTCCGTCGAAGTCGCTGGAAAGATTCGTGATATGGGCGTCGGCGTCGGTGTCGCGATCAATCCCGATACGGACTTTGCCAAACTGGACTGCTGCCTTGATTCAGTCGACATGGTCCTGGTCATGAGCGTCAACGCTGGATTTGGCGGCCAAAAATTCAATCCAGTGTCGCTGGACCGCTTGCGAAGCCTCAAAGAACGCAAACCAGACTTGCTGCTGGAAATCGACGGTGGCATCAAAGCCGAGACAATCGGTGAGGCTCGTGCCGCCGGTTGCGATCTGTTTGTCGTTGGGTCCGCGATTTTTGGACAACACGATTACGAAACTGCGATCAACGAATTGACGCAGGCCATGCATGGTCCGCCTCCTTCAGCAGGAGACCAGTCATGATTTCACTTTGGCCCAAAGCAGCTTCCAAGCTGGTTTTGATTCGCCCCGGTGCGACCACCTTTGATGAACAAGGTCGCATGAAGGGCAACCTGGACATGCCGTTGTGCGAGCGCGGTCGCATGCAAGCCGAATCGCTCGCCAGCGAACTGGCTGGCATTCGCCTCCATGCGATTTACTGTGCACCCTGCCAATCGGCGGTCGAAACGGCGACGTGTCTTTCCGAAGGACGTGACCTGCGTCCCAAGGTGATCGACGAGTTCCGCAATGTGGACCACGGATTGTGGCACGGCAAGCTGATCGAAGAGATTCGCCGCAACCAACCACGGCTGTATCGCGAATTGTGCGACACGCCGGAATCGACCTGTCCTCCCGGCGGTGAACCGTTGCACGAAGCCGCCCATCGAGTGGGCAAGGCGGTGCGTCGGATCTTGAAACGCAATCGCAACCAAGTCGTTGCCTTCGTGATTCCTGATCCGTTGGCATCCTTGGTCGCCAGCCAACTGAAAGACGAAGCGTTGCCACAGATCTGGAAAGTCGAAACCGACGCCGGCAACTGGCAGTTGATCGAAACATCCTGATTGAGAACTTGCTTCACCGGCAACAATTCTCAAGCGTGTCCGGTCGATCCAATCGAATGGCCCGCACGCGAATATTGAACCGTGGTACCACCGAACAAGCCGCTTCTTCACGGAAGCGGCTTTTTTCGTGCCAGTGGACAGCTTCCCCCCAAGGTGTTCTTAAGGTGAACAGATCCTCAATTGCATCTGCGTTTTGCGAAATGACGGCGGCAATCGTTCTTGCGGAAAGATTGTCCTGCCTCTATTGAGTTGTTAATCTAGGCGCTCAGGTGAAGTACAATTCGATTCACGGATCTCCGTCACCCATCGCGTCTGTCTACGATATCTTGTTGCAAACTGACGCGACGACGGTTCGCCTGTTCGCCCACCTACCTTTCCCTTCCTTTGGAACTGTTTGTCCATGACCTCGAAAACAAACCGCCGCCGTTTCATTGGCCAATCGGCCGCATTGACCGCGGGAGTCGGCTACTTTGCCGGTACCAGCGTGGCACAAGAAGAGTCGCCCTCCGCATTGAACTCGCTGTCAGCGGCCTGCATCGGCGTCGGCGGCAAAGGCGGTAGCGATACCAGCCACATTGCCAATCAAGGCGTCAAGATCGCCGCGCTGTGCGATGTCGACCGTGACACATTGGCAAAGAAGGGTCGCGAATTCAAAGACGCGGAACAGTTCGACGACTTCCGCGAAATGTTGGACAAACTGGGCGACAAGGTCGACATCGTGACCTGCAGCACGCCTGACCACACGCACGCGGCGGCATGTGTTAAAGCCATGAACATGGGCAAACACATCTACTGCCAAAAACCCATGACCTGGTCGATTCGCGAAGCTCGCTTGATGCGAGAAACCGCTGAGAAGACCGGCGTCATCACGCAAATGGGCAACCAAGGCACCAGCGAAGATGGTCTTCGCGAAGCTGTGGAAGTCATTCAAAGCGGCGCGATCGGTGACGTCAGCGAAATTCACATTTTCAGCAACCGTCCCGTGTGGCCACAAGGTGGCGGACGTCCTGAAGGCGAAGACCCCGTGCCGTCCTCGTTGAACTGGGATGCTTGGATCGGCCCGGCCCCGATGCGTCCGTTTGTCAAAGGCGCCTACCACTCGTTCAACTGGCGCGGTTGGGTCGACTTCGGAACCGGTGCTCTCGGTGACATGGCCTGTCACACCACCAACATGCCTGTCAAAGCACTTCAGTTGTGGGACCCCATCGCGGTCACCGCTGTGAAGAACCCCGGCATCGTCGAAGGCGAACAGTATCCCGGCAGCAGCTCGCTGATGTTCGAGTTCCCAGAACGCGAAGGTGCCGATGGCAAGATGCTGCCACCTTGTAAGTTCTACTGGTACGACGGCGGCAACCTGCCACCGGAAAGCATCATCTCGCAGTTGCCCGCTTCGTTCCAGAAACGCGTCCAAGCACAACGTGACGGCGGACGGAAACAATCCGGTGCGGTCATCGTCGGCAGCAAAGGCCTCGTGTTCTCACCCGACGACTACGGAGCCAAGTACTACTTGCTTCCCGAAGACAAATACGTCGACTTCAAAAAGCCCGAACCTTGGTTGCCTCGCATCCCATTCAACGCCAGTGGCGACGAACGACACAAATGGGAATTCGTTAGCACCATCAAGGGCGAATACGAGCCCGGCACCATGTCGAACTTCGGCTACGCTGGCCGCCTGACCGAAACCATCTTGGTCGGCAACTTGGCCATGCGTGCTGGCGAAGGCCAACGCATCGAGTGGAACGCCAAGGAATTGATGAGCCCCAACGTCGAAGCCGTCAACCAATTCGTTCAACGCGAATACCGCGACGGTTGGGAATTGGGCTGATCAGCCTCGCGGCCGATTTAGCCAATCAAAGAATGACAAATGCAAAGAGCCCGGTATCCACCGGGCTCTTTTTTTAATCTTGCAATGGCAGCAGCCACTTCCCCAGTCACCACCCACTTCACAACCCGAACGCGTAAGCGAGGGACCACACGAAACCCTGGCGAGCTCAGCCACCAGGTGACGTAGGCCAGGCCTCACCTGGCAACCAACCGATGCTTTGGTACAAAGCGAGGCGTCTAGCCACCCCACAACACTCAACGCAGCCCATCAATCACCCAGCCAGGTACAACCTGGCCTACACACAACACACCCGGGTTCAATTCACTTCAAGCGAGTCGATGCCGGCATGACTTGTGGCGTTCCAGTTTTCGCAGGCGAGGCGATTGCGTTGGCGGGTTCACCCTGACCATTCTCCGGTGCATCGTTTCGGTCAACCATTGCGATGTCGACCGAGTTGGATGAACTCGAACGAGCAATGTTCCACTTCCCGACAGACGGCGGCAGCTCGCTCGCTCGTTCTCGTACCGTCGGACGCGAAATCGTGGTCGTGGTCAAACCGCTGCCAGGCGATGTCTTGCCTGACGAAGCTTGTTGCCAAGCCCGGAAGTCAGGTGAATAGCGGTTGGCGAGTGCCATCGCACTGTCTGTTTTCGTTCCTGGCAGCAGAACGTTGGTCGGTTGTCCCTGCAACGTTTTGCCTTCCTTGGTTTTGAACGATGCAACCAAAGAGATGTGACGCTGTTCGCCACCAATCGCATCCCACGGAATCCAAACGCTGTACGATGCGCCGACGTCTGACTGGCTGAAGTGGCTGGTCAATTGCTCTGGTGTGAACTCAAACCGTTTGACCGCGGTCTTGGGGTCTTCGGCCTTGTCATCGAAACCATGAATCACCAGCGTGCCGTCGACTGGTACCGAACGAGTTTTCTCGTCGTAGAAGAAGATCCGTCCGCCAAATCCTCGTGTTGGAACTCGGCCGACTTGCGTCAACGATTCGGTTGACCATACCGCAGCCAATTTTGCGGGGTTGGGATAGGGCTCAGGCGCCTTGTCCTTTTTCGCCCATGGCATCCGTTCCAGCAGACTCTTCTTCGGAGCCGCACTCTCGGACTGCGTCATCGACGCACATCCGGTGCTGAGTGCCAAACTGACCAAGCAAGCCCCAAGTGTCACTCGGGATGCATTTCGGGCGCGAGATTTCAATGACATGTCTGGGTCTCTGCTTTGAGGGTTGACCGCGAATCTTTGTCCCAGCGCGGAAAGCGTTCGGATTCAAATTCACGACGACACAAATATTTACAAGCGAGGTTGGCTTCAACGAGAACAGTTGCGGGAAAGTTCTCGTCGACATGACAACGACGCCGTCATCTTTCATCCGTGTCGGGACGGCCCCAATCGGATGCTCTTCTACTTTGCCACTGCACACTTGCGTGATTGCAGGACGCGAATCACGCGAGTGTGCGATGGCAATGGACTCATTACTTCGAACGGTTGAAGTTGAACCAACGTTTCTTGGTCGCGGCTTCTTCACCAGCGGGTTTCTCCGCTTCTGGTTTGGAAGGTGTCCGAACGGATGCCTGTTTAACAGGAACCTGCGAGGACGATCCGTTCGTCGTGGCTTGTTTGGTCGGTACCGATCCGGTGAAACCTGCTCCCGTCGCTGGTACGCTGCCTGACACGGGTGCCGGCAACATTTCATTGGGAGCCGACAACACTGGTGGCGGCAATTGATCCACTGGCACACCTTGTTGAGGTGTCGGCATCGATCCTTGAGGAGCCTCGATCCAATCGTTGTGGATGATCGACTCGCCAGGATTCAACGTCACGTCCGATGGCAGCTGGTTCGTTGTTCCAGGAACGACTTGTCCTTCGACCGAATTGATGACGCTACCAGGAGGAACCATGCCTCCCTTCATCGCCCGTCCACCACCGGGCATATCAGCCGCGGGGAAGACATCGACCGTGGGATGGATGTCGGGATAGATCGTTGGCCCGACCGCGGGCCCCCACAATCCATAACCGCCCGACAATCCAACATCACCGTGCATTTCGACGACGTCGGCCAAGCACCAACTCATGCGGCTGGATTCAACCTGTTTGACGTATTCCAAATCTTCGTGGCCGGTCACCAAAATCGGTGTCATGACCACCAGCAATTCGCTGCGTTGCTCAATCTCAGAGTCAAACTTGAAGAACGTTCCGAGAACGGGAATGTTCGACAGGTAGGGCACACGACGCGTTCGGTTCTGACGAACCTTTTGGATCAATCCGCCGAAGACAACCGTTTGCCCGTCGAAGGCCGTGATTGTGGCCTGAGCCTGGGTTCGATCGATCGCCGGAACGAAAATCGGCACATCATCTTGGAAGGCACCAATGATCTGGCCTTCGTTGTTGTTGATGTCGCTGCGGCTGGCATCGATGGCCATAAAGATCATTCCATCGGCACCCACACGCGGTGTCACTCTCAGGATGATTCCGATTTCCTCGTCTTCGATCCCAATAATGGGTTGCGAAGCCGTGCCGCCGGTTCCTCCAGTGAAGGACAATTCGGTTGGACGCGGGAAGCTCTGACCGACTTGGACAAAGCCTTCCGTGTTGTCCGCAGTCATGATCTCAGGTCGACTGAGAATCTGCAGTCGGTTGGCAACACGCAAGGTCCGCAAGAACAGGTTGACTGACTCGCTGGCCGCCGAGAAGACAAAGCCACCGGAGTTAAGGCCGCTCAACTGAGTCAGTTGGCTGGCGTTTGCTCCAAAGCTGGTCAAACCCTGCGACGCGAGGCTTTCTTGCCCAAACGAGTTGGCGTTGGGAAGGTTGGTTCCACCAAAGTTGAAACCTGGATCGGACGCTGGATTCCCAGTGGCAATCGCACCGGTTGCCTTGCCACGATCGAACAACAATGAATCTTGCAATCCAAACTCGCCGCCGATTTCAAATCCGTCATCCAGTTGGACTTCCGCGATCAATGTTTTGATCAAAACCATCGGTGGACGTCGGTCCAAACGATCGATCAACTGACGGACTTCTTCGTAAATTCGTGGCGAAACGCTGAGCAACACGCTGTTCGTTTGAGCTTCCGCAACCGCGACGATGTCACGATCGGGAAGGTCCAACGGACCAAGCCCCTGTTGGAACTGCGTGATGTTGTTTCGAGACTGAGCTCGTTGCGACACATAGTTGGTGATCGCCAGCGCGACGTTCTCAGCGATCTGGTGTTTCAGCCAAATCACTTCGGTGATGCGTTCAGCAAATCCTTCGCTGTCGAGTCGCAGCAAGATGCTCTCGACCACTTCCAAATCTTCCGCCGATCCGCTGGCAATGATGCTGTTGGTGCGGATATCGGTGGAGAAAACGAGCGGAGTCAAAGCACTCTCGGACGCCGACAACGATGGCAACTCACCAAGGTTGCCTGCTCCGACGCTGGTACCATTGGTCGCCGCATCGTCGCCAAACAAGTTTTGCAAGGCGGTGGTCAACTGCGTCGCGTCACCGTTCTCTATCGTGAACACTTTGACCAGCGAATCAATGCCGGGTGTTTGATCGAGCTGGCGGATCAGTTCGCCGATCAGCGGCATGCCACCGGCCGGAGCACGAACCACCACCGCGTTGACATTGCTGTCGGCAGTGATCACGGCACCATTCAGAATTCCCGAATCGAGAATCGGGTTGCCGGGCGAATTGAGCGAAACGATTGACAACGAAGTTGCCGCGGTCGTCGTGTCACCAGCGATGTTTTCGGGCTCACCCGAGATCGCATCTTGCAACACCTCGACCATGTCTTCCGCTCGAGCGTTGGTCAAAGGGAAGACTTTGATCTCAGCGGTCGATGGAATCTTTTGAACGTCGATTTCTTCCACCAAACGAGTGACTTCGGCAAGGTCACGCGGCGATGCACTGACGATCAGCGAGTTGGTTCGATAGTCGGCTGAAATCCGAACGCGAACGCCTAGACCGGGCCGATTTTCTTCATCGCCACCGGGCTGGTTGGTGAAGAACGTTTGAATGGTGGCTTCGGCGTCGGTGGCCGATGCGTGTTGCAAACGGAAGACTCGCAAACGATCCGTTTCGGGGATCGGCTGGTCGATCTTCTCGATCAAGTCGTTGACCGCTTCGATGGCTTCCTTGCGACCGATCAACAACAACGCGTTGGGCGAGTCGAGAGCGGTGATGCTGACATCGCCTTGGCGAGCCGACAACACGTCTTCGTAAAGCTGTGTCAACAATGCCGCGACGGCGTTGGAATCGGCGTGCTGAAGCTGACGCACTTCGATCTCAGGCTGAGTCAGCTTGCTCTTCTCTTCAATGTCTTTGACGATATCCATAACGCGTTGGATATCGCGTTTGTTGCCCTTGACGATGATCAGTCCCGATTCAGGAACAAACTGAATCTCGGGATCACCGATTGGGCCGGCAGGATCTTCGCCTTCCGCGTTGGGATCAGCCGCGGCAACATCTGCTGCCCCATCCGGTGCCGCGTTCCCGCCTTCGTTTTGGAACGCTGCGGTGCGGAAGTTCGGCTGGGTTCGGTTGGATGCCGGTCGTGCTGATGTTCCCGATCCCGTTTTGGGATCGAGGTCTCGCAACAAACGGATCGCACGTTGCACCGAAGAGATCTTCGCATGCTGCAACATGTAGACGCGAGTTTCTTCGCCGGCAAAACGAGGTGCTTGGTCGATCGCTTGGATCGTTTTGCGCCACGTGTTGTGCATCATCGGGCTGGTCGTCAGCGTGACCGCGTTGGCACGACGATCGACTTCGACTCGAGTCGCACTGCCGCCGCGTTTTTCCATCGTCAACGTGAACGATGCTCGCTCGCCGTTTCGGCTGGTCGTCACCGGCACGTCTTCGCCAGCGATGATTCGCAATGCGTCTTCGACTTCTCGCCAAGTGATGTTGACCAAGTGCACGGTGATTGGCGTTGCGGCCTGTGAACCGGCGGCTTGAGCCATGTTGCTGGACAAGGTCGCTGCGTCTGCGGCGATGCGGCTTTGCAGATTTGGCGGTGCCAGAACCAACAGTCCTCCACCTGGACGATCGTCCGGAGTGATCGTCACCCCCGGCTGATCGAGATACTGCAGACTCAGACGTGTCGCCACCGAATCGGCCACCGAGGCTGGCACCTTGAGATGCTTCAGCTGCGGCTCATTGGGACGCTGAGCGGAGACGCCCATGGCTGTCGACGTCGCGATTGCCAGAGCAAGTGCGACTCGTTTTGCGGTCGCCAACTTTGCGGAACGCTTCCGTTGATTGAATCGAATGAGCTTGCCGGTCACGGTGCCACCTTGTGTTCGAATGAATCGGCGACCGAGTTTTCTCGCTCACCGGTGCAGAAAGCTCCTCTGCACAACCCGTTACTTCGTCACAACCGGACCAATCACTGCAATCAAATTGAGAGGCAGCGTCGGTTGTTACAAAACGCAAGGACACAAAAACGGCACAAAAAAAGCCCCCTCGTCAGGCACCGCTTGTAAAAACGGCAACCACACAGGGGGCTAATTCGTTGAAATTTTCAATCAAGTACGGATGAGAGGATTCGAACCTCCACGCCCTTATCGGGCACTAGATCCTGAGGCCAATCAAGTGACATTGGCCTTGCCTCGCATCCACATTGGAAACGCAGTAAATCATTGGTTTTTCATCGATTCGCATCGCGACAGTATTGTAGGCGCATTGGCTTCACATTAGCAATAAGGTCACTTGTTTTGTCACTTGCTCCCGGAGAACTTATCAGTCCGATGAAACCGCTCAGTTCTTGCCTTTGTAACTGGCGCTGCAGGATGTAACTGGGGCTGCAGGACTCAGGGCGTTCCATTCGGTGAAGAGCGGTCAAAGACTTGCAGCCTTGCGTCAAACGGGCCGGAAATTGGCAGTCGCGAATTCGGTCGCTTCCAGCTTATCTGCCATCGACAGTGCGACTGTCCATCTTGTTTCACGGGCGAGCTGTCTCGATTATTCGCGAGTCTCCGCAGCGAGCAGGGCATTGAAGCGGCGGAGGAAGTCTTGGGAGAGCTGAAGTCGTTCCTTGATCCGATCAACGCGGAGGCGTGTCGAAGTTTGCATGAAGCCGGTGAAGATCTGCTTGCGTCGCATCGCTCAAGCGTTCCCAGCACGCTGCACCGCAGTCCGCTGAGCACCAATTCGATTGAGAGCTCATTCCTGAACACACGTCGCAAGTTGGGCCGCGCGACGCATTTTCGAGCCGAGTACGCCGCACTGGCCATTGTGCTACTTGCCCGATGGCGCCGAAGACGCACTGCCCGACGCAAGCAGCCCTGGCCAAATCGAGCGAATCCTCGCCGCCGTCGTGGCCGTCACCGACCTGGAGGCCAGTTCATGATTTCAGTCGCCACGACGTCTCGCATCTTCGTTTTCACTTCTCCAACGGATATGCGAAAGAGCTTTAACGGGTTCTCTGGAACTGTCGCCGAGCACTTCGATGTCGAATTGCTATCGGGCCACCTGTTGCTATTCTTCAATCGTCGTCGCGAGGGCGTCAAGGTTCTCGCCTGGGATCGTGACGGACTGGCGATCTGGTACAAACGACTCGAAGCGGGCATGTTTGAACTTTCAGCACTCGGCGACGCAAAAGCGTCGCTGGAAATTGATCACGTCAACCTTCATGTGGCGACCGGTCCGATCCTCTCGCCTCTGATTCGCCAGACGCGAACAGAGGAAGACTTCTTGGAAAATATTGACGGCTTGGTCTGCACCGACGTAGCTGCTTCTTGGCGATTCGTGACTGACAATTTGAACACGCATGCCAGCGAGCCACTGGTTCGCTACGTTGCGACGCAGTGTGGCATCGGTATCGATCTTGGCGTGAAAGGTCGACACGGAATCTTGAAGTCTCTGCCATCACGTCGAGAGTTTCTCAGGGACCAGAGTCACCAGATTCATTTCGTGTACACGCCAAAGCATTGCAATTGGCTCAATCAAATCGAAATCTGGTTCGGGACTTTATTTCCACAGGCCCTACATGCCTGGGAGGTTCAGCAATGGCCGTCCCTACCGCGATCCTTGAAAACTAACGCCGCACCCTCCCGATGGATGGGCCCTCTTTATTCGCTCCATCAAACAATGTAGGCTTTCTTGCGGGCGGTCACCCCCCCCTGTTTCTAGGGGCATGTTTCGACCGGGCCTCAATGCCGATGAGGCGATCTTTAGTCTGCTTCTCACCGATGATTTTGAGATGCGTTGCCAAAAATGTTTCCAGTGCCGCTTCCGAGGGTACACCCTGATCGAGACAATCGTCGCCTTAGGGATTTTCGCGATTCTTATCTCATTGGCCAGCGTGGGCTTACAGGCGGCGCGTGAAACGGCCCGACAAGCCCAATGCCAAAATAATCTCCGGCAAGTCGGTCTCGCCGTTCAGATCTTTGAAAATCGAAATGGTTCGTTCCCGACCAACGGCGGTTATATGCGGGAGGTTTTTCGACCACTTCCTGGATTGCTGAGGCATCCACTGACCGTCGAATTCGCCGCCGGTCACATGTATCGTTGGGGCGTTGGCCATCCGCTGGATAGCGTGCGGCAGCAATCAGGCTCGTGGGCCTATAGCCTGTTGCCTCACCTGGAACAAACGGCCTGCTTTGAAGCTCGAACCACCGAAACGTCGGTGCTTCAATACCGTTGTCCCAGTCGCGGTGAGCGTGAACCCTCGCGACCTGCACCGGACCGATGGGGGCGCTATGACGGTGGCACCCGCATATGGGCGAAAACGGACTACGCTGCCAACGGACGGATCATTCGTAACGCTCCCGACGTCGCTCGTCGAAGTGACTTGCTGACGGGATCGGCACACTTGATCTGTATTGGCGAGAAGGCACATCATCCGCAGATCCAAACTCCCACGTCCTGGCTCTATGACGAACCCTACTTTCTGGGCGGATCGTTGGGCACACGGCGCTCGAATGCAAACATTCGCGTCGATGGCACTCTGGCTGACTACCAAAACGGATGGGGCTCAGCTCATCGAGACCGAAGCCACTTCGTCTATTTTGACGGATCGGTCCGCGGCATCAACCACTCGATCGACCGTCTGACATTCATCGACCGCTTGAACCCAAGTCACCCAGGTAACGAACCATAAAAGGGAACTCGATCATGATTCGGCGACACTTCATTCTCGCAGTCAATGCAATTACGTTTACCACCATGATTGGGTGCACTGAGCACGTTGAACCCGTAGCGCTATTGAGAATCGAACCGAGCGTCTGCAGCCTTGGCGACGTACGTCAAGAAGCCGAGGTCGACGCAAGCCTCCATCTTTACAACGACTCTCCACAGAAGATTTCTCTCATAAAACTCAAACCGAGCTGTGGTTGCACGACAATGCTGCTGGGCCTGCCGACCACCATCGAGAGCGGACAATCGATCGAGATTCCGATTCAGCTCGAAACCGGTCAATACGCTGGCTGGAAGAGAGACTCCATAACCGCTGTTGTGCAGGTGGGGGAGCGAACGTCCCCAGAACGAAAGCAGTATTTATTAGGTGCGTTGATTACTGCAAACGTCATCCCTGATATTCAAATCGGGTCAGGACCACTTCACATTCCAACTTGTCGCGTCGGGGAAACCACGCAAACGTCGAGCGACGTATCCTCCCTGCCAGACACAGAATACATCGTAACAGAGGTCACCACCGAACATCCGGCGGTTTCAGCTTGGCTGGAAAGTCCATTGCTGCGCGGCGAAGGTAACCAGCTCACGGTCTCAGCAGCTCCTCGGGCTGATGCAAGTTCTGCCGTGCTCTCCGGGTCAGTCACTCTGCACCTTTACAATGGTCGACTCGATTCGATTTCGGTTCCTTATCGAGTGGTGATCGTTTCGCCATTGGACATCACCCCCCCCTCGCTCGTTTTTGCAGCGGGTTCACAGGGAACCACTTACCAGCGTGAATTCGCAATTCGTGCCGAGCCAGGAACCACGATACGGCAAGTCTATGCTTCACTACCTAATTTAACGTTGCAGGCGACCGATCCGCGATCCTCGGAGACCGCTCGCTGGACTTGCCAATGGGACGGGGATTTAAGTTCGGTATCATCGGAAGAAACGATTGTAAGTGTCGAATTTGAGAACGCCGCCGGTCAGTCCTTCACACGTGGTGTCCCGGTGACGTTCGTCGGGGCTCAGGTATCTGAATCCAGTATGTCTCTGTAGTTAGAAGTTGGTCTGATGCGAAATGAACGCTTGTCGATTAACAGGTCACTGATCCGTTTCACGGCGATTCTGATTGCGATTGCTTCCGCACCACACTGCGTTGTTGGTCAGGACAATGCCCCCTATGCACGAAGCCTTTTCGAAGGGGTCCGCTCCGCGCGTCTCGCACTGGATCAGGGTCGGTTGGAGTATGAGAAAAAAATCACGTACAATCCCGATACTCCTGAAGCGAAGGACCGCAGCCTGAAGGGACTTCTTATTTGGAACCAAAACTCACTCTACGGAAACGAATTTCATGAGGTGAAGTCAACTTCATCGCGTTCCGGCGAATGGAGGATTGGGATACGGCATGATGGCGAATTGCTTCTAAACTCAAACTATTCCGGTGTAGTGATTCGGAACGTGGAAGGTGATCACCCATGGGCTCCGGATATCTACGATCCACGCATTCTTGGCGTTAACAACGGGCCACGCATCACTCTCTATGCGGAAGACGAATTATTCCCGAGTGGTCTCGGCTGGGCATCTCTGGTGGAAATCGAAACGCAACTACAGTTCGAGCACCATGAATCACCCGTGACCGCCAGCCATGTTCGATGGCACTACGACGCAAAGTACGCTTCTGATTTCTGGATTTCGAATCAGCCTCATTTCCCCATACACCAAATGAATATTCAAAGCGGGCGGGATCGATATCGTTGTTACTACGACGATGACTCGCCGATACCAAACCGTATTGTGAACGAGTTGCTGGAGAACGACGGGACCGTCAAACGACACGTGGACATGAGGATCGTCAGCCTCGACACGGAGTCCTCGATCGACGAATCCAATTTCAAAATCGATCGTTTAGAAATGGACATCGGTGAGCAAGTCTCGGACAGTCGCATCCGGCGGGTAATAGGTTTTTGGGATGGTGAGAAAATCGTCGAAACCCAAGAAGCAGCATTTAAGAATGCAGCTTCCAGCAACGCGCAGGCGGCGAACACCGATAGCGAAACGAATCCCTACGTCGTTTCACTCGCGATTGGTGTCATTGCGTTAGCCGCGCTCGTCGCGTGGCGTCGCTTTGGATAGTTGGGACCTCGTCTCAACCCGTTTAGTTCTTGGCAACAGTTTGAGGAGATTGATGATGAATCGAATTCTTACGTCAATGGTTTTGGTAAGTCTGGTCGCAATTGCGGTCGTTGCGATGGCAAACGACCCAGAGTGTGCCACACAAAATTGCGACTGCGAGGAGCCGAAGGCTGCAACAGGGCCATGCGGAAGTGGTTTCACGCAGTGCCTTATGAATTCCAACCAGAATGGAGATTGCGGGGTTGGGACAGACTTCTACAATGATTGGCCTACCGGATGCAAAAAAACAGGCATCTATGATGAAGGTCCGCCGGTACTCTTGGAAGGAGCCAACTGCGACACAGTCAGCGAACCATGCTGGAGGACTCGCCCATGCAAGGAGGGTATTGGTAACACTTGCTTGAAGGACCCAGAGGCGCAATGGGGTGATTGGCATTGGAACAATCGATTTGTGAAATCGACTTGTTCGGGAAGCTAGTGCATCTGATCGAATGGCTCTCATCATGGTGAATTGAAATGCGACTCGCCGATCTGCGACCAAACCGTTGCCTCGGCCTCGTCGCAGTCGGTCTCGCGTTCGGCGTGATCCATTCGGCTCTGGTCGAGTACGTCGCCTCGATCAAGTCACCATTGGTTGATGAACCGGCGCACTTGGTCTCGGGTGTCTGTTACTTGCGCACCGGATCGACGTTTCACTACCGTGTCAATCCACCGCTGGTCCGCACATTGGCCGCGTGGCCGATCTTTCGTTCCGTCGAAAACTGCGATTGCGTTTCATATCCGGCCCTCGCTACGTTGCGCAGCGAATTTGAATTAGGTCGCGATTCGTTCAACGCGAATCCACAACTTTGGCACAGCCGCCTCCGGTCGTCGCGGCGCGTTGGGATCTTGTTCTCTCTGATTGGGCTGTTTGTCTGCTCCGCGTGGGCGTATCAACTCTGGGGGTGTCAGGCGTCCGTTGCCGCGGCCTCGCTCTGGTGCTTCCAACCGATGATCATCGGTTGGTCGGCGACTATTACGCCGGACGTGCCCGCAGCGTCGACAGGAGTACTGGCGTGTTTCGCCTTTTGGTACTGGCTCGAAAAAGATCATTTAATTCGAATGATTGCTGCCGGCGTGACTTTGGGGATCGCCCTGCTAACGAAAACGACCTGGATCACGCTATTGTTTCTATGGCCGGTACTGACAATCCTTTCTGGGGTCTTCGTCGGCGATCGCATCAAGATCCGAGCGAAGCAATCTGCCGGATTGGTGGTGATATTGACCCTTGGCTTGGTCATCCTAAACGGCGCATATGAGTGGAACAGTTTGGGCAGACCGCTACGAGACTTTCGTTTTCAATCGCACCGATTGCAGCAGGTTCAGCAGACGGTAGCAGAACGGGCAAGTCTCTTAGAAATGATCCCGATGCCATTGCCAGAAAACTATATTTATGGCCTGGATGTCCAGATCAAGGACTTCGAGGCTGGCAAGGCATCGTATCTATGTGGTGAACGCAAAGAGGGCGGTTGGTGGTACTATTACGCGGTCGTGTTGCTAGTGAAAACGCCAGCTGGTTTTCTGGCTATCATCCTGCTTGCGGTCTCCATGGCGTCTGTGCGGAGACGGGAGATGTTGGCGAATGGAGAGTTTGAACGAATAGCAGTCGCCGTAATACTCATGACTGCGATGATGCTGACTTTTGCCGATGGAATGAGCCGACATGGCCGCTATGGGCTGATCGCAGCACCCTGGTTAATCGTGTGGTCATGTCGGATCTTTGCGACTCCTTCGCGACGGCGAACCGTTGCCTGGGCGATGCTGGGGCTCGGAGTTGCATCGACTTTGTCGCAGTATCCACATCAGATTTCTTACTTCAACTATCTGATTGGTGGACCGCGTTACGGTGATCGGTGGCTGCTGGACTCCAACATTGACTGGGGCCAAGACTGGTATCTGGTGGAGCGATGGAAGAGCCTAAACCCGGAGAAGCGACCGCTCTTTTTGGCTACTTCGGGCCCAACTACGATCCAACACTCAGACTTTGACGCGTCTATCCGACTCATGCCGCGGGAGACCTCCGATGGTTCGCTGACGCTCCCGGCTGGCTACTACGCAATGAGTGTCAACACGCTGCACGGATACCCCCGTGAAAGGCGTGGGCGAGAGTACTTTGCGAATCAAACTCCGATCGATCGGCTAGGGAATTCGATCCGGATCTTTCATTTAACGGTGCCGATCAAGATCCAATAGCGTCCGCAGCGGTTGCCGGCGTAGGCAGGAACCAACGTTTCGTCGATTGGTGGACAGACTTGGTTCGGTTGGGAGTCGAACGTCGTTCTGAACGCGACGGCGGCGGCTAGGCTTCATCGGCTTGGCCGGCCTGGATAAGGGATCGGGCGTGAATATGCATCATTTTCAGGGTTGCTTCTTCAAGGTTCCCTGCGGGAATTGACTCAAAGAATCGTCTGAACAAATGTTTTAGCGTGACGTTTTGAAAACGGGCGACCGGTTCCGTCACTGGAGGGGCTGGTGTTTTCGCTTTGCTTTCGCCGAGAACGAATTCAACTGCCGACCGTCCGTCCGGGACGATTATTTTGCCGCGTTTGATGAGCTCGATCGTCTCGTCGATTTCATCGCGTTTCGCGATGGCTTTTGACTCGACTCTCGTTCCGAGCGAACGCTTCTATCGTTTTCCGTTGATACGTGCGATCACGTGAAATACGCCGGTCGGTTCCCTTTGGAGAGATGCCATTTGAGTTTCCTTTGCCGTTGGTTGGACGGTCAAGCCTATGCCCCGTCGTCTGGCTTAAACCAGCGACGTAAACGCAATGGAAACCCAATGATGTCACTTGCTGAAGTGACACGAAAAAAGGGTTCTTGCCCAAATGAGCAAAAACCCTGCGTTTTTCAGTACGGATGAGAGGATTCGAACCTCCACGCCCTTATCGGGCACTAGATCCTGAGTCTAGCGCGTCTGCCAATTCCGCCACATCCGCGGGCAAAGCGGCAGGATATCGTCTCAACTCGATGTCGACAAGTCGCTTCCTGCCGGTCGTGGACACCTCTCGCCGAGGAACGGTTGAAAAATAACTGTTGAGCATTTTGTGCCGGAATCACCGATTGAATGCTCTGTCTGTGAGACACCTAGCGCTCGCCTCCCGCTCACTGGTAACCTCGACTGGATGAACCACAGACCCCTTCCCTGCCGCTCCGAATCATCCGTTCCAGATTCAGCCCCCGACCAAGCGATTGAGCTTCGCAGTCGTTGCCGAGGAGTGGTTCCGCTGGATGCGATTTGGTCGCCGTGGATGACGCAGTTGGCTGCTGACGCCGATCGCGTCAAACAGCTGATTGAGTTTCACGGCTCACCAGTCAACGTGTTGTCGATTGCCCCCATGCGGTCCAACATCAACGACCTTCAAAAAGTCGCCGAGCGTGCAACCTTACCGCTGCAGATTCACTTCGCTCGCAAAGCCAACAAATGCGTTGAGTTCGTCCGCACCGGACTGTTGGAATCCATCGGCTTTGATGTCGCCAGCGAATCCGAATTGGAAGAAATACTCGATGAGCTACATGGATCGCCGCAGCATTCTTCGGAGGATCCGATCCTGTGCACCGCCGCGGTCAAACCGGCCAGCTTGATTCGTTCGTGCGTATTGAACGACGTCGTGCTTGTGATCGACAACGAAGATGAACTCGCGACCCTGCGTGAAACACTTGCTGATTTGGGACGAACCGCACCGAAAGCCAGAATCGCGTTCCGTCTGCAGCATTGTCCGAACAAGTTCCCCGGCCTGCCGTCGCGTTTTGGAATGCCAACCGACGAATTGACTCTACTGGCAAAATCAATTGGTGCAGACGCTCGCATACAGGTCGTTGGCATCCATTTCCACGTCCAACGGTCTCACGAGCAATTCGCACCATCGTTCACAAGGGCGCTGGTCGAGGATGCACTCCCCGTCGTCGATCGAGTTCGAGAACTCGGGCACGCGATCGCATGGTTGGACATTGGCGGCGGCTTTCCCGTCAACTATCTCCGCGATCAAATGCAGTGGAAGCGTTTTCTCACAAAAGCTCTCGCCTCCGTGGAAACAAACGGCCGTTTCGCTTCGGATCGAAAACTGACGTGGAACCAGCGTCCGCTAACCGACATCGATCCGGCATGGCAACCACTCAGCGCGGCGAATTGGCTTCGCGAGGTGCTCACGCCGTCGCTAGCCAACGAAATCAACCGGCGAGAACTGATTTTGAAATGCGAACCCGGCCGAGCCGTGCTGGATGGCTGCGGCGTGACGATCGCAGAGGTTTTGTTCGTCAAACGTGACCAAAATCGCAACCATCTGATCGGCCTGATGATGAACAGCTCGCAATGCCAAACAACTCGCGATGATTTTCTGGTCGATCCGATCGTCATCTCCGCCTCGAACGCATTGGCCGAGCAAACGGAAAAGACTGATCACGCAGAGATGGAAGGCTACTTCATCGGTGGCTACTGCACCGAGTCAGAGTATCTGATGCAGCGAAAGTTTCGATTTCCAAACGGTATTTCGCGTGGCGACTTCGTGCTCATTCCCAACACCGCCGCGTATCAGATGCATTTTGCCGAGAGTCGGGCTCACCAAATGCCATTGGCGGAAAACGTTTTTATCTGATTGAACACCGTCACCAAAGCAAAAACGCGAACACCTCGGAATGAGACGCTCGCGTTGCTAGATTGGATCAATGGGTTTCGATCGAATGATTCGGATCAGCTACCCGCTTTGGGCAGATCGGTGTGGGCATTGGGGCCGAAGTAACGCAGACCAACCAAAGGTTCGCTGCCCAGGTTCTCGATCTCGACACCGTTGGTGGCTGCAACGTGGCTGATGAACACTTCGTCGGTCGTGTTCTCGCCGAAGCGAATCATCGCAGGCGTTTGCAGATCCAAGTTTCCGATTCGGCCGCGGCCTTGAACGGTGATCCAGCTGCTCGCCGCACCGTCTTTCAAAACGCACTTGGCACCGGGAGCAATCGTCAGCTCTTTGGCGCTGAACAATTGCTCGCCATCGACCGTGCCGTAAACGATCCACAAATCTTCATAGCCATCGCCGCTGCGTTTTTCGTCGCGAACTGGCTCGAGATAATTGCTGTTTTTGAAGTGGGTGTCGACGTTCTTATCCCAATCCAATTGACCGACGATGAAATCGAGGTCTTGGTGTTTGTCTTCGGGCATGTCTTTGACCAGCAACGACCAAGGCACATAGCGGCCTTCGACGATCGATTGGTACATGCCGAACACGTCGCTGCCCCATTGTGGCTCGTACGTGCACAACGAACCCGGTGCGTGCAAGACTCCCGGTGGGATCAACCAACCTGTGCCTCGTTTCAGGCGGTAAGCACGGCTGAGGTCCAAAATGCCGTTGTCGCCTTCGTTCCAATTTTCCAAGCAACGACGAACGTCTTCGGGTTGAGTGCCTGGCTCCAAGCCCATGAACGTGTACGAGAAATTGTTGTCGACGTTGTTCAACTGTGGCGGGAAGTAATAACTTTCCGGCTTCCCTTCCTGACCGACCAGCTCCGCGTCTTCGAACGACTGGTGCATGTGGTGGGGGATGGGGCCCATGTTGTCAAAGAATTTCGAATACACCGGCCAACGGTTGTACTTCGAATAAATTGCTTCACCGACGATGTCGTTGCCGCGTTCGGCGACCGCATCCTTCAGCATGAATTTTTTGCCTTCGAACAAGCAAAAACTTTGACCTTCGTGCCACACTCGGCCTTCGTTGGCCGCATCGGTGGTGCTGCCGAACCAACGTTCGTCAATTCCGCCTCGATCCGCACCAAAGCGATAGTAATCCGAAGGATGCAGTTTGATCCGGCGTCCGGGGTGCAGGAACGAACGCGGAACCCAGGTCGGAGTCAACCGCAGTACACCACCATGGGCGTCCATGGCAGAATCGAGGATACTGGAAACGCTGTCGCCCTGGATTAATCCTTCGTCTAACTTCACGGTGCTCATCGGGTGCTCGGTTGGGAGGCGGTGGAGATGGGATGATGAATGATAATTAGCATGGAACACAATCAGCACGAATTGCGCCCAGACCGTTTCCAGGACATGTTTTAGGCCGCAGCGAAGGTCTATACAAGTTCAGAGGCCGGGTCCAGAATGCCCCGGCTTCGCACGCCACCCTCGAATTGAATTGGAAGCCCTTCATGGCCACCGAATCCATCGTTGTCCGAGAAGTCGATGACCGTGACCAACGCATCCAGTGGGACACGAACAGCCCGCTGCACCTGGATTTGTCGACCCGAGTCGGTGATTGGACGGTCCGGCACGGAATCTTTCGCGGCGGCGTCAGCGAAGGCGTCGAAATCGTACGGCTGAAGAACAGTCGCATGCACGTCGATGTTCTGCCGACGCGCGGCATGTCGATTTGGCGGATCGAGTGCGATGGAATTCGTTTTGGCTGGCATTCACCAGTCAACGGACCGGTCCACCCGAACCACGTTCCCGTATCGGAACCCAGCGGATTGGGTTGGTTGTCGGGATTCGATGAACTTGTCGTGCGATGCGGGCTGGAAAGCAACGGTGCCCCTCAGCACGATGCCAACGGAAAACTCGAATACCCGCTGCACGGGCACATCGCCAACACGCCCGCGGATTCGTTGTCGCTTGAGTTTGACGAAGCTAGCGGCCGCGTCGAATTGATCGCCGAAACCATCGAAACACGCCTGTTTTTCAAGCGTTTTCGAATGCGTTCGCGAATTCGCGTCCACGCCGATCGCACCGAAGTCGAACTGCTCGACGACGTGACGAACGAACTCGCCATGCCGCGAACGATGCAAATGCTCTACCACATCAACCTGGGATCGCCGGTCCTTGGCGAGAACAGTCGCCTCGTTTCAACGCTTGATGAACTGGCTCCCAAAGACGCTCACGCGGCCGAACAAATTGACCGTTGGGATGAGTTCGATGGTCCAACCACCGGCGAAACCGAACGCGTTTACTTTGGCCGACCTCGGGCCGATGAAACCGGTTACACGCACGCGATGTTGATGTCTCCCAAACAAAAACGCGGCTTCGCGGTCAGCTTCAAAACGTCCACCTTGCCCGCCTTCGTCTTGTGGAAAAACACCGCGGCCGAAACGGATGGCTACGTCACCGGATTGGAACCTGCAACCGGTTTCCCAAACCGACGCGGATTCGAAGAACAACAGGGCCGATTGGTTGACATCGGTGCCGGCGAAACAAAATCCTTCCGCATCAAATTGCGTCCTCTGATGGATGCAGATTCCGTCGAAGCCACCCGACAAAAGATCCAATCGCTCTCCGATGAAGGCGAGCCGACTGAGATTTCGCAAGAACCGCGAAGCGATTGGACGGACCTCAATGGCTGAGCCAGAACAGCTGGGGCCCTACCAGATTGAAAGCGTCATCGGTCGCGGCGGCATGGGATCGGTCTACCGAGCCAAGCACGCGAAATCCGGCGAAGAAGTCGCGGTGAAGTTGATCGCTCAACACGTTGCCGACGACATGCGTTTTCGACGACGGTTCGACGCGGAAGTCGAAACCCTGCGACGATTGCGGCATCCGGGAATCGTTCGCTTGATCGGCTACGGCGAAGAGGCCGGACAACTTTTCTATTCCATGGAACTGGTTCGCGGCGAAACACTCCAAAAACGAATTCGCGATGTCAAACGCCTGGGTTGGTTACCAACCTTGGACATCGCATCGCAGGTTTGCTCCGCTTTGAAACACGCTCACGACATTGGCGTGATCCATCGCGACCTCAAACCGGCCAACTTGATTCTGACCGACGCTGGCGAAGTCAAACTGGTCGACTTTGGAATCGCCAAACTGTTTGGCTTCGGTGAACAAACCCTGCACGGATCGGTGCTCGGGACCGCTGACTACATGGCTCCCGAACAAGCCGGCAGCCATTCGATCACACCTCGCACCGATTTATATGCACTCGGCAGCGTGATGTATGCGATGCTGGCTGGGCGAGCCCCATTCGCGGGAAAAAAAGTCACGCAAGTCGTCGAGGCCCTGCAACGCGATCGTCCGGTTCCATTGGATCTGATCAACCCAGACCTCCCGGCCGAAGTCGTCGAGATCGTTCACCAGTTGCTAGAGAAAGATCCGGCCGACCGTCCCCCGACCGCCCTCGCGGTGATGAATCGACTGAAGGCCACCCGCGCGGGTTTGCAGCGTGGCCGCACGCTGAACGAACAGGCCTCCCGCACGCAACTCGGCGACGAAGACTTCACGCCCGAATTGCCACCCAACTTGGCTGGCGATTTGGACACACGAGGCCACCATCACACCGACGCCTCTCGCGAGGTTTCGCCAGATTTGCCGACCAATGAAACCGGTGGTGATCATCCGACCGGACGACGCGTTGTGGCGGGCGACCACCCGAGCAACCTTGCCGATCCGCTGACCGATCCGGCGATGACCAGCACCAACGATTCGGCGACCCAATCCAAAGGAAGCAACGAACCGGTCAAGACTCATTTTCAAACGATTGATTCCAATTCGCCTCCCGGTGGCTATTTGTCGGACCTGCATCGCGCTGAAGGCTCGGAATCCAATTGGGTCCAGTGGGCTTCGATCGCCGGCATGGTTTTGATTCTTTTCGGTGGCCTGGGATTGTTCGCTTACTCGATCCGAACTCCTTCCGCATCGACTTTGTTTGAGTCTTTTCAAGCGGCCGAGGTGAACGGAGACCTCGGATCACAATCATCACGCATGACTCAGTTCTTGAATGCGTATCCCGACGACGAACGTGCCGACCAAGTTCGCGAGTGGCAACGTTCGGTCGAACTCGAATCGACCTACCGACAGCTGAAGAACCGAGCGAGGACGGCGGGTGGTTCATCCAAGATGCCTCCCGCGGAACAGTCACTGTTACAAGCCTTGTCCCTACGAGAAACATCGACCGCCGATGCGGCAGAACAACTACAAGCGTGGCTGGATGTTTACTCCATCGAAGTGGATCCCGAATCCGCCGGGTACGTCATGTCACCCGGCGACAAACTCAAGCACCGACTTCGGCAACGAGAGCTTGAGCAGTTGGAAGTACTGGTTCGTGATGAACTCGAGCGATTGAAAGAAGATCCATCCGACCACATTGCCAACAGTCAACGGGAACTCGCCCTGCGTTCACGTCTCACGACCGCACTCCGACTCCCGCGAGATCAGAAAACGCGAGTATTGGAAGGCATCATCACGCTCTACGGAGACCAAGAGTGGGCGGCAGAAATTGTCAGCGAGACCAAACAACAATTGGAATCGATGGAGTGAACCAAACGCAACGACATTCGTGATCACTCGCCGCGACAACTTCAATCACTGCTCTCATTCTCTGAAACGACAGGTTCTTCGGTTTCAGCATCTTGGTTCTCCGAGAGATTCTCGTTTTCAGCGGTTCCCTCGCTCGCTTCCAATTCCTTCGCTTGGATCACTGCCTCACGCGCCTCGTCGATGATCTCAATCAACTCGTTGCGATGCTCTCGAGTTTCTTGGTCTCCGACCTCCAACTCGCGAAGTTTCCCAAACGTATCCAGCATGCGGGCGAGCGTCTCTTCGTCCTCGAACATGAGACGTTCGCGTAGGTATTCCAGACTTCTTGTACCCTGGTACCATCCTTTCTGTCGCATCGCGATTTCGTCGGCTTGCACCATCAACCTGTCAACGATCCAGCGGTCCGCATTGGTTTTCTGAATCGCGTCGGCAATGAGCGAAATTTCCGGCAATCCATCGCCGCGATCTGGATACTTCGGTGGTGGATCCCATACCACTGGATACGCGTCCTCTCCCGATGCTTGCATCGTCGCGATCGCTTCTTCGATGGCCCCCTCTCGAAGCAACGAATCCACCTTTGCCGAGCGAACCAGATTCGGTTGAAAGAACATCGCGGCGAACAATAGAACTGCACCCGAAACAGCGGGCCAAAGCCAAACCATCTTTGGCATTGAAACGGCGCGTGAGGCAATCTCCTCGAAACGATGTTTCGGGTTGCTCGACATCCCGATGGAAGCCAACGCGGCAAGCAACACCGGAATGATGCCGTAGAAGCATCCTCCCGCAACCGTCGACTGATAGTTCACCAGAATTTGCTGAGTCTGCGTCAACCGAATCCCACCCATCAACGACACCATCGACAACTGTGCTGAAAGAAGTGCGAAGAACGCGATGACCATGCACGGGACCAAGATCCAAAACAATGGCACGAACCATCGAAGACCAAACTGAATGGCAACGACACGGCTGAACAACAACACTCGCCAGATTGAAACGATTGACAGCAGCGTCAAATTAAAACGAAGCGACACGACTTCATCCGCCATGGTCTCGATTGGAATCGCGTACATCCAAGCCAGCGGCGCGGTCATCCAATATCCAACCAGAAAGATTCGGTAATCCCGAATCGAATTGCTTCGTGGATCACGTTTGACACCGGTCAATGCCAAACAGATTTGCACGGTGAAAAACAAAACGGTGCAAATCACCAACGAAGCTGCGAATGGCCCAAGCAAATCTTGCGGCGCATGCATCCAACTGACCGCATCGTATTCGCGAGCCATGGCCGCGGTCGCAACCAAAGCAAATGCCAGAGGAAGCGACATACGGCAACGCAACACGCGTCGGATCGACGACTCGACTCCAAACAAAAACAGCAACGGGTCCCACAGCCGCATCGTCATCGGATCACTATCAGGTGAATCGCTCATACCTGGTTTCTCGCGGTGCGTCGGAAGGATCGAATCTTCTTTTGAATGGAATCGCGTCGTGCCTGAGCCTCCGGACGAAACACTCGCTCGACCAAGTCATTGAACTCGTTTTGCAATTGCTCGACCGTCATCTGATCTGGCTGATAAACCACGTCAAACAACGTGTACCTGGAGAAGTCACCGGGAAGCAACCGCCTCGATTGCGACAACGATTTATAAAGGCTGGTTCCCGGAAACGGTGTCTGCAACGTCAACTGAATCTCACCCATCGGAGCATCTTCCAAGAAGTCTCCCAGTCGAGCGATTGATGCCTTCGTTTCTCCGTCCGCTCCGACGATCAAGCAACCGTTGACGACGATGCCAGCTTCTTGAATCGCAACGACCGCCTCCAGCATACGTTCCCAATCCGCGTTCTTGGCTCCCATGCCTGGATAGCGAAACACGCTGGACTCCAACCCAATCAAGATCTGTCGACATCCACTCTCCGATATTTGCTGCAGCAGTTTCGGCTGCGTCGCGATTCGCCAATCGGATTCAGTGAACCAACGCGCACCATGGCGACGGAGTGATTCCAACATCGGTCCATGATCGCGATCACTGGCGAAAGTGTTGTCATCGGCCAACTCGATCCACGGCCGCGATTGCTGGCGTGAGATCGCCTGCAGTTCCGCTTCGAACCGCTCATCGGGTTTGACCCTGGCCGGCCCAAGCATTCGGCTTGCCGCGCAGAACGAACACGCCCATGGACAACCTCGCATCGATTGAATCGTGTACCGCGGTGGCGAGTGTTCTCCCAACAAATCCCATCGCGGCAATGGCGAATCCGCGAGTGAGAACGATCCATCAGCTCGATACGAAGCCACGGTCGTTCCCTGTATCACATCCGCCAACAAATTCGCGAACGTGCTTTCTCCGTCGCCCTGAACGACAACATCAAAGTGCGGGCGACAATATTCGGGTGCCGCCGTCGCGTGCAATCCTCCGATCACAGTTGTCACGTTGGGACGCTGAACCAGTCGACTGATTCGTGCCGCACGATCGGCCGAGGGAGTCAGCGCCGAAAAAGCGACGACTCGCGGTGGAGTCGACGAAGACGTCCCAGACAAAATCCGTTCGGCCACCTCGCTCTCTCGGGTGACACCGTCATCCAAAACCAGTTCGATATCCCACGTCTCCGGTACCAACGCGGCAATGGTCAGCAAGCCAAGCGGAGGCAATTGCGACAGAGCGGACGCGCGGCGAGCCAATCCGGGCAGCTTCAATCCGCGTTGAAGCAATTCCTCATGCCCCACTCGCAATCCACTCATCGAGACCAACGTCAATTTTGGTTTCGGCACCTGCACCTCCATCGTGAACTGGATGGCGACATCATCGCCCTGAAGGTTCATGATAAACTAACAGGGTCCCGTCCGAATTCGCTCCGTGAGTCTGTTTCAATGAATCAACGTCGATCGTCCTGTCTGCGTCTCTTGTGTGTTTGCGTTGGCTTGGAAGCCGGTTTGTTGTGCTTCGGCTATTCGGCAATGGCCCAAGATGCCGCCACGGTCGAACGACAATTCTTGATTCCAGAATCCAACGACTCGATGCCTGGCGACGGTCCCGTCCGTCGCTATGACTGGATGAAGAATTTGTGGCAGAAACGTCGATCCACTTTTGCCTCGCGCGTGCAACAAGACCAAAACGCAATCGTTTTCCTTGGTGACTCCATCACACAAGGTTGGGGAGACGATTTCCGTGGAGCGTTCGGTGATCGTAAAGTTGCCAACCGCGGCATCAGCGGCGATACGACTCGCGGCATGCTGTATCGATTGAAAGAAGACGTGCTGGACGTGAATCCCCAAGCGGTCGTCATGTTGATGGGGACAAACGACTTGGAGGAGCATGCCACGCCGAAAACCATCGCCGGAAACGTTCGGTTGATTCTCAAAGAATTGCAGACGCACGATTCGGAGATGCCAATCGTGATTTGCCTCGTGATGCCAAGCAGTGAAACCAAGTCACGTCCCGCTGGCAAAATTAAACGCCTCAACAAATTGCTGACCGAGATCGCCAATGAAAACGATGGCGTGCACCTGGTCGATACTTGGACGCCATTCGCAAACGAAAATGGCGACGCAGAGAAAGAGGAGTTTCCCGACTTGCTACACCCAAACGATGCGGGCTATCAAAAGTGGAAGGTGGCACTCGAGCCCACTTTGAATGAACTGAACCTGTAATATCCATCCGGCATCCAATCGCCGACCGACCACCACGCAGCGAATCCTTGCCTGCTGAATCACTGCCCGCTAAATCACTGCCCGGCGATTTTCGCAATGGTCTCTTTGATCATCTTCGCGACGGTCTCGAGGTTCTCTGCCTTTGGAACCAATGATGAAGCAACCCATGGGCGTTGCTTGTCCTCGGCACGAAAGGCACAGGGCAGCGGGATCAGCTCGAGCGAAGACGCCTTGGCCAACCGCATGGCTCGCGGCATATGAAACGCGCTGGTGATCAATCCGACCTTGAGCTCTTCCGGCGAGTCGCCGTTGCCCTGGCGAAGTTCGTTCATTTCCGACGACGGTGAATCCATCAACTGCTTGAGCGAACGCATTTCGGCTTGAGTGTTAACGCCTTCGATCCGTACGATCACGTCTTCCGGCACGCCCAGCGACATCAGCAACTGAGTCGACTGTTTCCACGGCGGTTCATACCCATCGGTGGAAGATCCTGTCACGATGATTTTCCGTGTCGCCCCCGCATGATACGCCTGAGCCGCCGAGATGACTCGTTCGCCATCTCGCCCCAATTCGTAAAACCCGGGTGCGATGGCGGACGAACCGCCACCAAGCACGACGACCGCATCAAACGGTCGATCGAGATCGCGTTGCTCCAACGCAGGGCTTGGTTCCGTTTGCAACGGACTCTCAACGCGGCCGCTCATCCAGTTCGCGAAATCGCCGTTGCCGACGATCCACCAAAGAATGAAGCAGGCAAACCAACCGAGGGCCTTGGCCGCGGATTGTGTTCCACGTCGCCATTGCCGGACCGCAAACACCGTCAATGCCAACATCCCCAGCCACACCAAACCAACGGGCTGGATCAGATCCGTTCCGCATCGCATCCCAGCCACGAAGCCTTGTTGTATCCAGGTCACCACAACCAGCAACAAAACGAGAGCAGCCGAAACGATCAATGACACAACCACGTCGGACCAGGAGGTTCGTGATCCGATGGAAGAGTGAACCGGTTCGTCGGCGTTAGCCGCATGAGATGAAGATGAATTCATCCCAACCATCATACTGACACACCGAAAAATATCCTGCCCTGGGGGCAATCAGCCAACAAAAAACCCCAGCCGCGATCAACCGAACAATCGCAGCCGAGGTAATCGGACTATCGTCGCTAGCCGGCTGGTCAGGCCGAAGGAATGTCCAGGTTAATTTCGTTCGAACCAGACTCGACCGTCACCATGTTTGGAAGCGTGACTTCCCTCGGTGGTTCCATTCCTTTTGAACGCGATCGCGATTTGCTGGGACTTTCTGCAGGCCCGCTCGGCATGCTAGGTGCTCCCATGCCTCCGGTCATGATCTTAACTCGGTGCTGCCCCGTGACCGCTCCCGGCTGATCCTGAGCGTACTCCAATGTGTAGCGTCCCTCTTGGTCCGACTTGCCAAACGACTGCCGGCCGGTGACAGGATAGAAGGTGATCGAGGCTCCAGGTACCGGCGCCCCTCCCATGCTGACCACACCAGAAACCTCGCCGGTCTCGGGGCCCGATGGGCCGCATCCAGACAACGTACTCAATATACCAATGAGCACGATGGACGAACCCAGCAACTGGTGAGGTCGAATTCGATTTGGATTCTCGAAAATTGCTTTTTGATTCAGGTTCATCATTCCAGTCCTTCCATCGCCGACCGGTCCGCACGATCCATCAATGCCGTGTAGATTTCGAATTGAATGCTGTCGGTGATGAATTGCACCGAACCATCGGCCATTACGAATTGGGCACCGCCGATGTGTTGCGATCGAAACGCAGTGTTATTAAAAGCGGTTTCCATACCGTTTTTCTCCCAACCGCCATTCCACCTCAGTCCGCCCCACGATGGCCAATCGTCGCCGGAGTAGTTGATGGGGTAACGAGTCACGACGTAGTTGTTCTTCGAGTTTCCGGCGGTCGCGGTACCACAAGACCACATGCCGCCGAGAACCGATCCAGCGCGGTGATCGTTGAAGGTTCCGTGAACGCCACCTTGCTCACCCACCGCGATGGTGTGCGAAGTTCCGTCTAGTAGCGAAGCGAATCGGGTCTCCGTACCAGGCCACGGTGTACCAAATCGCAACTTCATACCAAAGAAACCGTTGTCAGCATGAACGCCACCCCAGTCCCAAACTGCGGTCGGGTGATCATCGATGGTTCCGCCGGTGAAGTTGCAACCGCTGTTGCCGGCATAGTCAGGAATCTGAACTTCCAGATTTTCGGGTGCTCCCAACGCTTGAGTCGCATCGTTCGTTGGATACAGATTTGTTTTTGCAAGCACACTCGAGGGGCACCAAAACCCCGGTACACGCGCTTGGTTCATTTCTTCCCAGTGAACGACGGGTGCGGCCCAACCCGCGTTCATGTTGTCGAACGACGATGCGGAAAAATCAATGCCATCGTAGATGGCTGATTGTTCCAGTTGCGGCAAGATGGCAATGAACCATGACGACTTCCGAGCCCAACCATTGGCGGTGTAGTTCTCAGGTCGCCCCGATGCGGGAAAAGAATTGAACGCGGAATGATAGTTGTGAAGTGCCAAACCGATCTGCTTCATGTTGTTGCTGCAGCTCATGCGACGAGCTGCCTCACGAGCAGACTGCACAGCTGGCAGCAGCAAACCAACCATCACCCCGATGATCGCAATGACGACGAGCAGTTCAACCAAGGTGAAACCTCGCCGTGCGTGAATCGGCTGATCTGCGCCGTCCGAACGCATGTGAAAACGGGATGACATAGACGGGTACTTCAACATCGGACTCTCGATATGACAGGGATTCGGTTGGAAGGCATCGAGCGAACTCGAACCTTTGGATTCCCTGATGACACGCAACCATCATTCCGCCACGCAAAACCTCGAATTCGCGATCGCACCGTTTGCAAACCATTCGCTTAAAAATGCGCACACGGCAAAAAAGGCACGAAGTAACGCCCCGTTACGCGACTTAAGCAAGTCTCTAGGTGCCGCAAATCGCCCTCTATAGAACGCAGAATCTTAGTTTTTTGGTTAATTTCTGCGTTTCACTTTTGGGGTACGCGGCCACCACTTGATTTCAAACATCGAGCACGCAACGCAAATTTGCATGAGTGTTTAAAAACATCGCGGCAACGCCCAATTTTCAGGCGACTTGCTGCCTCGGATTGGTGGTACTTCTCAAACAGCTTGAATCTGCTCCACCAGCCCGCAATTCATCGGTTTGGGTTTGAACCGGGAACTCGCCCCTGTTAGTTGGTTCCATGTGTTCAGCAACAACGAACAACTCAGCAGCACTTGATTCGAACACCAGTCGATCGAAAGCCACGTCGAACAGACAGCAAACTTCAACCAGCTCGTTCGCATCGAGACGTTCAGGCGGAAGACTGCTAGACTGAGCCGGTTGCATCCCAGTCGTTAAAACGGAGTCCACGGACGTGTTGGTTGTTTCCGAGCTGTCGAAATCGTATCCCACCGCGGGCGAACCGCTGTCCGTCTTGCGAGGCGTCAACCTCGAGCTTTCCCCCGGACAATCTGCCGCGATTGTTGGCCCGAGCGGAAGTGGCAAGACAACGCTGCTTCAAATTCTTGGAACGCTCGACGAACCCGACTCCGGGTCCGTCCAAATCAACGGTCAAGATCCGTTTGCACTCGATGCACGTGAGCGAGCTGCCTATCGGAATCAAACGATCGGTTTCATCTTTCAGGATCACCATTTGTTGCCACAACTGTCGGTGACAGAAAACGTTCTCATCCCCGCGTTGGCAAATGGGAAACCAACGGGCGATGACACGACGCGTGCGGCGGAACTGATCGATGCCGTTGGATTGTCTCACCGAGCCACCCACCTGCCTCGCGAATTGTCGGGCGGGGAACGCGAACGTGTCGCCATCGCCCGAGCCTTGCTGATGCAACCATTCGTTGTGTTGGCGGATGAACCGACTGGCAACCTGGATTCGAAAACCGCGAAGACGATCACGGAATTGTTGCTGCGTTTGCAAGCCGAGCAGAACACGGTGTTGGTGACCGTCACTCACTCGCTGTCGTTGGCCGATGACATGAACGAGCGTTTCGAGTTGGTCGATGGTGCATTGGTACGCCGCGAACGATTCGGCATCACCGCATGACATCGACTCTTTCACCTGAAACACTGCAACAGATCAAACGACTCGATCTGCGCGCTCGCATGGTCGTGCGAGGGTTCTTGCAAGGATTGCACAGCAGTCCGCTACAAGGGTTCTCGGTTCAGTTCAGTGATCACCGTCTGTACAATCGCGGCGACGATCCCAAGCTGATCGATTGGTTGGTGTATGCCAAAACGGACAAGCACTACATCAAACGGTTCGAAGCGGAAACCAACCTGAACGGTTTTCTGTTGATGGATCTATCGAAGTCGATGGGTTTCCGCCAAGGAACCTCGATGACGAAGTTCGAGTACTCGACGTGCTTGGCGGCCGCACTGACATATCTGATGTCTTTGCAAAAAGACCCCGTCGGATTGCTGACCTTTGACGACAAACTGCGAGCGATCTTGCCTGCGCGGAGTCGACGCGGGCATCTGGGAGATGTCTTGGCGGCCCTATCCGGAATGACTCCCGAAGGCACCACGGAACTGCCGCGATGCTTGGTTCAGGTCGCCGCGATGTTGAAACAACACAGCCTTGTGATGTTGTTCTCTGATTTGCTGGGCGATCCGGAAGAAACGCTCGCGGCGCTCGCTCGTTTGCGGCACGGCGGTCATGACGTGATCGTCTTTCATGTCCTCGACGACGCCGAGGTTCGTTTTCCATACGACGGTCCCGTCGAATTTGAAGATCCCGAATCAGGCGAACTGGTCACGGTCGATGCGACCGGATTCCGAGCCGAGTACCTCGATCAAATCGCCGCTTTTCGCGAAACGTATTCCCAAGGCTGTTCCGCTTTGCGAATCGATTACGTGCCGTTGGACACCAGCATGCCGTTTGACCGTGCACTGACCGAGTACCTGCAACAACGTCAGGCAAGATTTTAGGCGACGGGCCCACGCCGGCATAAACCTCGCCATCGGCGTTATCCCAACTGTACGCAACACCAGAGCGATTCCACGCACCTGTTGCGAACAATGGATCGATTGTGCCGGGTGGCAAACCGCGACAGCGATTTTTTTCGGGAGCGTTTAACCGACCCTCACCATCCAAGGGCTACTGTTGACTGGGCATTGTCTCAATATGCGTGAGCGGCCGGGCGATCGCTATCCGTCTCACATCACACACTCTTCCCAATCAATCTCGAGACAACGCCCCGGTCTCACGCTTTCTCCTTTCCGGCCCCGCGAGTCATGTCATCACTGGACGTCACATTCGATATCCTCACGACACACTCATCGCCCAGCGCTGGCGAAGTGCTGCAATTTGGTGCGACAAGTGATGACCAATCCACGCGTCAAAATTGCTTGCGAGCAATGGCGCACCGCAAAGACGTGAAATCGCTGAACTGGTTGATCAATCGCTTTGAGAAATACCACGACGATCTGCTTTCGGCGCTCACGACCAAGTCCGGCGAACTCGATGCAGGCTACTTGGGCACGGCGGTCACAAAACAACTGGCCAAAGACGGATGGAATCAAGCGATCGGATTGCGACTGATCGACTTGGTGGATTGCCTCAATCAAACCGCTTCGTTGGCAAGACTGATCGACCTCGCACAAAACCACGAAGACTCGCTCATCCGAGCGGCCTCGGGCGAAGTGACCCTGGCACTTGCCAGCCCGCTGTCCAAAGCGGTCCGACACCGTGGCGACGGAGAACGGATCAATCCGGAATCAGAACGATTTCGGCAATCCATCGCAGAACTGCTGGGCGAAGCGGTCGAGCGATACAACACTCATCGAAACACCGATCTATTGGATGCGTTTCTGGTCATCTCGGATTGGAACGATGCACTGTTCCAACGTTTGCTCAGTGACGAATCACCGACACAAGAAACGCTGCTTCGTCGCATGCGTACCAGCGAACATCAATCGGTGCTGCAGCTACTGGCAGGTTTCATCCGGCGGCGAAAGATTCCCGGACCGGTGATCGGTTTGTTGCTGCGCCGTCACGATGCCAAGTTTTGCGAAACTCTTCTGGAAACCATTGGCGACAATCCGACTCCGGTCACCGCGATCAATTTACGCGAATACGGCCTGCCGGACTTCTTGCGTGGCGGTGAGTCATTCATGCGTTCGCTCGGAAGCGATCGCGACGGCGCAATGTGCAACGCCTACTCCATCGCGATGCCCCACGAACCAGAATCAATCCATTTGGTGATTGCAATGTTGGAACGAGGCGGCCCCTCCACCATCCGCACCGCCGAACTTTGCCTCAAACGCATCGAAGCACCGGAATTGGCAGACTGGATCGACGTGCTGGAAGATTCGCTCGAACAACAGTCCGCCGCGGATGCTGCCAACGACGATTCCGCAACGGCTGGTCGGAAAAGTGATTTCGATCGCCCCCTTCAGCTTCTCGACGACTTGATTGCGCTGTCCGATCACGAATCGAAACCGCTGGCCGCCGCGGCACAGTCACTGCTCACTCATTTGAACACTGCCGAAGTGCTTCCAATTTTCGGTGATTTGTCACCGGAAGTCGGAAAGCAACTGGGGCGCATTTTGATGCAAACAGATTCCGGCACTCTCGACATGATCCGCCAGGGATTGCGGCACGCGGTCATGCAAAACCGACTCGACGCCATCGCATTTGCTGAATCATTGGGTTTGATTGATCTGATGATCGATCCACTTCGACAAATCGCTCAAACCGATCACCAACTTGCAAAACTAAGAACCGCGCAAGCGTTGGCGCACGGTACCGGATCCCAGTCCGAAGCGGTTCTACGAGATCTTTGCAGCATCCAAGATGGATCGCTTCGCGACGCCGCGATCGCGTCCATGGCAGAACGAGGATTAACGGTATGAGTTCACCATTCAACATCGTTTTCACGCAAACTGTCCTTGATCTCACCGACATGGAGGCTGCTTGTTCGATGCCATTGTTGAACGTTACCCGCATGACCGACTTGGCGCCTCAGTACCAAGCCGTCTCGGACGATTCATCAATCCCGATCGTTCTCATCGCCGGTGCCGTACTCATCTTGGCTGCGATCGCAGGCGGTGTGTTCTGGTACTACCGAACACGCGAACCGGAAGTCCCAACCAGCGACGCGGTCACGATGGACCTTTGCCGAGCTCACGGTTTGTCGATCTACCACCGCGGTTTAATTGATCGGTTGGCCGCCGCGGCCGAACTGTCCCACACGGCCGAAATGTTCTTGTCTCCCTCGCACTTTGATGCTGCGATCGAAGAAGCAAAGAAAGCCGTCCGACTGCGTCGACATCATCATGGATGGTTGGGCGAAATTCGTCGAACGCTCTTCGACTCTTGAGAATCAACGGCGACGTTAATCTGTTCGACTGAGTCACTTGGTTGTTGATCGGCGATTTGAATCGGCTCAAACCCCGGCAACTTCGCAAGCCTTGTAGACCACCTTCGCCTGGCGAAACCCGATTCGCTCGTACAGCCGAACCGCGTGCGTATTCGCGGTGGTCACTTCCAAATGCATTCGTTCCAGCCCCGCGGATTTGAATCCCGCTGCGGATCGCATCATCAGCATCCGCCCAAGTCCGTTGCCGCGGTGCTCTGGGACGACGCCTAGATTCTGCACCGCGCCCCACTCGTCCAAATTCAAACCTTGGATCGTGCCAACGGGAATGGGACGGCCTCCCGGACGATCTCGATAGCGGATCAACCAAGTCGCCTCTGGCACAAATGCGGCACGACTGGTGATCTCTCGCATCAAACGCAGACAACCATCGCGGCGGCCTAGACACGGGAACACGTCCGCGTCCATCTCGCTGCGAAACGATTGAAATTTCGCGGCCGCATGTTCACGGACCAATCCCTCGTCGAACGCCACCCACTCGTATCCGCGAGCGGCCATATCGGGTGCGTCCCAAGATCCGCTCCAATCGCGCAGATTCATCTCCATGCGATAGCGGCGAAAGTAAGTCATGCCCACTCGGGTTGCCCCCTTTCCAGGATCACGGTCTCTTGTGAACAATCCAGTTTACCACATCAGCTGACTTTCGAGATGCATCCTGACACGCGATCCCAGCCCTTTGCCCCTTTGTTCGACGACGTGATCGTTCTGACCGGCCCGACCGCTTCGGGCAAAACGGAACTGGCTCTGCGGGTCGCGGAAACTCTGGCGGCCAGAACAAATGGCCGGCAACAAATCGAAATCCTTTCTCTCGATGCCATCGCCGTCTACCGCGGAATGGACATCGGCTCGGCCAAACCCACCTCCGACCAACTAGACCGAGCCCCCCATCACTTGATCGATTTGGTCGATCCTTGGCAAGAATTCAGCGTTGCGGAGTACCTGCATTCCGCTCACGCCTGCGTCCAGGACATCCTCGACCGAGGCAAGCGCCCGATGTTTGTCGGTGGCACACCGATGTATTTAAAAGGCGTCTTGCGAGGTTTTGATGCTGGTCCGCCCGCCGACGAAGCGTTTCGAAACGCTGTCGAAGAAGACCTGAAGCAACATGGCATTGGCGCACTTCGAGAACGTTTGCAACAAGTCGACCCGCTATCGGCCGCCAAGATTGATCCGGGTGATTCGCGTCGGATGATTCGCGCCCTCGAATTCGCTCGAGCGACCGGGACGCCGATTAGCCACCGACAACTGCAATTCGATGCCGCTCGATCCAGCCGCGAAGGGCTCGTCTTTGCACTGCGCGTTCCTCGACCGGTTCTCCATCAACGAATCGAACAACGTGTGGAAGAGATGTTCGACGAAGGCTTGGTTGCCGAAGTGCAAGGTTTGTTGGCGCTCGAACGACCGCTTTCCAAGACATCACGCCAAGCGGTTGGCTACCGTGAGATCATCGAAGCAATCGCGGCGGGTGACGCACCCGAAACCGCGGCTGAACAAGTCGTCTTCCACACCCGGCGTTTGGCTCGACGACAAGAAACCTGGCTGCGATCGTTCTCCGAAATTCGCGGCCTCGGGTCTTTCGAATCTGACTCGGCACCGGACATTGACCAATGCGTCGATTCGATGGTCGGAACAATTCTTTCATTCGATCGCGGGAACTGATTCGGGCGAACTGGATTCGCTGACTCGGTTCCAATCTTCGTCGCTTTCAAAGTGCTCGCGAGAAAAATACATCGCTCTGTTGGTTGGCAGGTGCCAAACCAGTGTCTCGCCAATCCATTCGGTTCTTTGGCACTCATTGCGAAATAAGCGTACACCGTTCGTTTCAGTGACGCTTGCGACTTCATCGGGGCTGATCCATCCATGCTGATGCCATGTGGTGTCCTGAGTTGGAATCTCCATCCATCGCCAACTGTTGTAGAAGTATCGCACGGTATTCAGAGCCAAAATCAGAGCTCCCAAGGCGATGAACCAGTGTCCGAAATGCCAAGCCAGCAACGTCGCGACTCCGTAAACGAAGATCATGCCACCGTTTCGGTACATGATTTTCCGCACCGCCGCGTGGTCCACCGGCACATGCAACGTGACTTGTCCGTCAAAGGAAATCGCCGACTCAGGACGCTTGCCCAACTGCTGGCAATTTCGTTCCATGACCGCATCGCGATCGAGTGGTTTCGCATCGGGTTGTTGCCAGATCGCTTGCAGTTCTTTCCAAACCGTCTCGTCGAATCGCTCGAACAATCGCTTGGCGAGATAAAGCTGAACGTAGGGTCCCTCTAACAATGGAACTCGAATGCCATGTTTGGTTGTCTCGGCTCGCCTGCAATAGTCCCCATTCAGAAAATGGGTCCGTTCACCATCGTTGAACAGTAAACCCGACGGCACAAACCGGCCGACCGCACGCCCCACTAAGTCTGGCCGCTGCTTCAACGCCCGGCGTGTTCGTCTAGACGGTGCGACGTATTGAGTTGCAACCGCAAACCCAATGGCGATGAAGGCAAAGGTGAGGATCAACCCAACGGACTCGGAATCGAAACCCTCGAGGACCGCGTTGATCGTTGTGACAACGACACCAATACCGAAAACGGGTATTAAACATCCCCACATCAATACCGCCAAAAGAAGCCACAACCCACGTTCTGGGATCAACATCCGAATGTCGTCTTCGGCGATCTCGCCATCAAATGTAAGAACACCACCGACTTCATCGGAACGAGCCGCGTGCTCCAATTCCGATCCTCTATGCGTCATTGAAGTCGCGTACGGATTGACACGACCTGATTCGGACGACGAAGCGTGCTCGACGAGACCGCCCTCATCCGTCATTCCGGCGGACGCCAACCGTAGGCTTCCGCCAACCCGCCACACACAATTTCACGAAGCTTGCCCAATCGAACTGGCTTACGAAGAATTTTGTAGGCTCGCATCCGAGCCGCTTCTCGCTCGATCGCTTCGTCCATCAATGCGCTCATCAGGACGTACGGCATCGCGTTGGGACGTTGTGACAAAATTCGCATCACATCGAGCCCCGTCACTCGCGGCATGTGCACGTCCAGCAGCACCATGTGAATGGCGGTCTTTTCAATGACGCGAAGAGCCTCGTCGCCGTCAGCCGCCTGCTGCGTTTGCACGCCACCGCGCACGAGAGCCTCGCAAACCACGCCGCGAAAATCGGCGTCGTCGTCGGTTACCAAGACTGTTGGGATCATGCCAGCGTCGACCATGGCTCATCCACACCCCCGCAAACAGAAAAAGAATTTGCTCACTGTCAATTGTGAATCCATCCATTATACGTCACGAGCTCGTTGTTGGGTTGGTCTCCTGCCAACAGAGTTTTCCGCAGGATCCACCCACCCGGTCCAACCGATTGTTCCCAACCGGCAACTGCGGCCGTCGCGGGACCGCCAAACCACCACGCCATACGCGTTTCCCGGCTATCATGGGTGCATCGCGTCACGGTTTCGACCGCCTCGCGACCTCGTCCATCGGAGTCATCCGTCACCGGAGCGTTTGCCCTTGAATTCCAAAGCGACCCCGCCCGCTGCTTCTCGCGGCAACGCACCCCCGCCACCGCCTGCTCCCGCGTCCAAAGCCCCAAACGGTGCCCCCGTCGATGTCTCCGCGGTCGCGGAACTCTCCAAACGCGTCATCGGCAACGTCGAAAATGCGATCGTGGGCAAACGCAAACAGCTCGTCCTTTCGATGGTCGCTTGGCTCAGCGGAGGACACATTCTTCTCGAAGACGTTCCCGGTGTGGCGAAAACGATGCTCGCCCGAGCCCTCGCGAAAAGTCTTGGTTGCCACTTCAAACGAGTCCAGTGCACACCCGATTTGTTACCCACCGATGTCACCGGCACATCGATCTTCAACCAAAAGAACTCTGAGTTCGAATTCCGTCCCGGCCCAGTGTTCACGCAAATCCTGCTCGCCGACGAAATCAACCGAGCCACTCCGCGAACGCAAGCCTCTTTGCTGGAAGCCATGGCAGAAGCCCGCGTCACGGTCGACGGAAAATCCTACACGCTGAATCCTCCCTTCCTCGTCATCGCGACTCAAAACCCCGTCGATCACGAAGGCACCTTCCCGCTGCCCGAAGCCCAACTCGACCGTTTCCTGATGCGGTTCTCGCTTGGATACCCATCCATTGAAGAAGAGCTGCGGATGCTGGACCTGCTGCAGTTCAAACATCCGGTTGATTCGATGACCGCCGTCGCCACCGCCGAACAATTGGTCGCGGCTCAACAAGCGATTCGGTCCGTTCACGTCGATCCGCGAGTCCGCCATTACTTGCTTCAAATCGTCCACCAAACTCGGCACAACGAAAACTTGGCTCTCGGAGGCAGCCCCCGTGCAACGATCGCCTTGTTCCGATGCAGCCAAGCGATGGCAGCAATTCGCGGCCGAACCTTCGTGACTCCCGACGATGTCAAGAAAATCATCGCGCCCGTGATGAACCACCGCTTGATCCTGCGCCCCGAAAGCAGGCTGCGGAAACTGACCACGGAAAAGGTCCTGGAAGAAATCCTCAGCGAAATCGCGGTGCCCACGATCTCATCATGACGGACAAAGGCAACGCAGCGGAATCGCGATCCGATCCGCCCGCTCCATCGCGTTGGCTGACGATCATCGTTGTATGCGCAATCGTTGTTTTCTTAGGAATGGTCGCCGGTGCGGGATTATGGATGACCGCCGCGATCACCGTGGCCTCCGTCGTCGCAATCGGCAACTGGGTCGCAACTCAGTGGTCCGCCGGAGTCGTCGCCGTCCGTTTGGACTCTCCCGAAGAAGGCCGTGATCTCGAGGTCGTGATTGGATCGCTGGTTCCCGTCACCGTCGAAGTCACCAACCAAGGCAAATTGCCAGTCGCGTGGGTCCTCGCCGAAGACTTGATCCCTCGCGGTGCGATACAACAAGCCCGCCAGGCCGACGGCATGGCAATCGATCCACGCACCACGCCGCTCCCCATCGAAGGCGCCCGTTTGGCTGTCATGGCGTTGTTGCCCGGCCAATCCAAACGCATCGAATACTCGGTGCGTTGTCTCCGGCGAGGCTATTTCCAGATCGGTCCAACGGTTCTGGAAACCGGAGACCCCGTCGGGATGTTTCGACGTTATCGGTTGGGTGCGCGACCAATGTTCGTGACCGTCCTGCCAAAGGTCCAATTGCTATCGACCTATGAAATTGGCTCACGTCGGCCGATTGGCGAGATCAAAATCCGCGCGTCTTCGATGACCGATCCGACGCGTCTGCGAGGCATCCGGCAATGGCAGATCGGTGATCCACTTCGAAGCGTTCACTGGGCCGCGACTGCGCGAACCGGAACCTTGCACAGCAAAGTCTATGAGCCATCATCCGTCGCCGGCGCGACAATCATTCTGGACTTGCACGTCGACACCAATCCGGACCAACACGAACCACTCCGCACGGACCTGACGATAACCGCGGCAGCATCCATCGCGGCGGCACTGCATGATGCGGGCGAACCATTCGGCTTGGCCACCAATGGCCGCGACGCCGCCGACCGAATTCGCACCGAAGGTTTTCGCGGTGACCACCGGGTGCGTGATGCTTCCGTCAAAGCGGCTTCGCTCAAACAACTCAACGAACGACTGCGACCGGTTCTCGTCAACGTCGATCGTGGACCGGTGCACCTGAAAGAAATGTTCCGCACGCTGGCTCGTCTCGAGCGAACTGATGGCCTGACGCTGGCCGAATTCCTCGTCGAAACCGAATCGCAACTTTCCAGCGAAACAACCATGTTGGTGATGCTGCAACAAGCCACCGAAGCCGACATCGCCGCGCTCGTCGGACTTTCGCGTCGCGGATGGGCCATCGCGGTTGTCATCAACACGCTCGACATCGATCGCTACTCACGTATGGCAGGCCCGCTGCTCGCCGAACGCATTCACGTTAGCCACTTGCAAACCGAAGACAGCATCATGGATGTTTGCCGAGCCCAGATGGCTCGTTGATGGCTGACTTTGTCTCGATCAAAAGCACTTACAAGCAATTCAATCACCCTTTCAGAGATGACCCGTAGCGGAAATCATCAAGACTGATGGAAGTCGTGGCGAAAGATCGAAATTCCTGACGAATTTCGCTACGGTCAAGACGGCGATGCCGAAGATATTCACCGCTATCGAGCCTTCCCGCCGCTCGACGCCTTTTTTTTCATTGCATTCCTTCGCTTTGTGCGATCGCTGTATGTAGCTGATGTATTCACGAGTCAGCGAGAAAGCACACCGTCACGACTCACTGCAAATACTGGTGCACGCAGGTGATCGCCAACGCCCCATCACCTACCGCGAAAGCACACCGCTTGGTCGTCCCGCTGCGAACATCACCGCAAGCAAACACGCCCGGACTGGTTGTTTCCAGCTCACACGGCGTGCGTCCCTCGGGAAGTTTTTCGTGATGATGGATCATCGGCCCCGTCATCACAAAACCGCGGTCATCGAGCGCCACCGAATCCGGCAACCATTCCGTATGAGGCTTTGCACCGACAAAGATGAACGCGGAGGGACAATCCAACATCTCGCGTTCTTCGGTTTGGTTGTTTCGAATTTCAACACGTTCCAAGTGCTTGTCACCCGCCATCTCACAAAGCTCGGTGTGACACATCACCTCGATGTTCGACTGCTTTTCAATTCGGTCCGCAAGATAACTGGACATGCCTTTGCGAAGATCGTTCCCACGAAGTAACAAACGGACATCGGCGGCATGCTGCGACAAGAACATTGCGGCCTGGCCGGCAGAATTCCCGCCACCCACCACGACCGCGGTCGATTCCCGGCACAATCTCGCCTCCACGGATGTGGCGGAGTAATAAACGCCCATGCCTTCAAAGCGTTCGCAAGCATCCAGCGGCAACCGTTGGTACGACGCCCCGGTCGCAATCAACACGGTGCGTGTTCGAACCTTTTGGCCAGTGCAAAAGCTGACGACGTGAACACCACTGTCGTCTTGCACGATCGACGCGACCGAAACCGGCGCGGTGAACTGTGCTCCAAACTTCAAAGCCTGCAAATAGCCGCGATTGGCCAAATCCGCACCGGTCAAACCCGACGGAAACCCCATGTAATTTTCAATTCGCGAACTTTGCCCCGCTTGGCCGCCTGGCCCCATTCGATCGACGACCAATGTTTGCAAACCCTCGGATGCTCCGTAAACCGCGGCGGCCAAACCAGCCGGTCCAGCACCAACGATCAACACATCGTAGAGCTCATCGGGAATGTCTCGACAAATCCCCAAACACTCAGCGACATCGGCGAGCGATGGTTTGCAAACGACACGCTTGCCGCATCCCAAAACCGGAGTGTCCTCCTCTGTGAGGTCCCACTCTCGCAGCAACTTCTGGCCCGCGTCGGTGTCCGTGTCAAACAGCGTGTGCGGAACCTTGTTCTTGTAAAAGAACTCTTGCAAGTGCATCGTCTCTTTCGAATGACTCGATCCAGCCAGACGAATGCCCAAAAATCCAGACGATTCCAATCGCGCACGGCGGAGTTGAAACGCATCGAGCAATTTGTCGCTCAACGTTGGGATCTCACCCAGCATCCGCCGAATTCGACACGCGGTCACCTCGATCGTTTCACAGTCACCTTTGGCAACGGCACTGATCACGGCCGGACGCCCGGTGAGCAAGTCGACATCGCCGGCGAACGAATTGGCTTCGTGGAGGGCGACCTCACGAGGTTCGCCGTGCGAATGATCCAGGATGCGTACCGCACCCGATTTGACCGCGAAAAACGAATAGTCCATTTCGCCGAGATCAAACAACTGTTCGCCATCGGAAAATCGACGAACGGTTCCGATGTCTTCCAAACAAGCCAATTCTTCCTCGGTCAATCGAGGAAACGCTGCATTGTCAGACGGTTCGTGAAGCATGGATGTGATCCGTACGGATGAAGAGCCTTTGAGATTCGCCTAATAGACCAGATCTCGGCCGATAGAAATCCCCTCCGCAGAACCAGCCAACGAACTCAATTTGCGCCGCGTGGAATCGCAAACGGGCGGTCAGACGATCTGCGTCATCTCATGAATTTGGATTCCTTCCAAAGCTCCTTCAGTCGCCGCACCGAAATCTTTGAGTGGCTGACCGGCGGAGTGTTGTTGCCACAATTCTCGCGTTTCCCAGTTCTCGTAGAACATGAAATGAGCCGGATTTTCATTGTCCTGGTGCAAGTCGTAGTTGACGCAGCCTTCTTCCTTCAGCGTCGGCGGAATCAGCTTCACCAATTCACTTTTGACGAGTTCGACTTGGTCTTCTTTCGCGGTGATGTGTGCGACGATGGTCAGGTTTGCCATGAGAATTCAATGAATGGTTGAAGGGAATTTCCACCGCCGGACAATCCGCGGTGCGACAAGATAGTTTCAGCTGCCAACTTCGGCCAACTTTTTCGCGAACGCTTCGTAGGACAATGTGTTGGCGACATCCGCTGCTGTCAGTCCACCACGACGAGCTTGCCGAATGCCATACCGCATCACCCACAAACCATCGGTGACGTGCGCGTCGGTGTTGATCACGATCGGAATGCCACGTTTTTTCGCGGCCGACAAGTGAACATCGTTCAAATCCAAACGAGCGGGATTCGCGTTCAGTTCCAAGAACTTGTTGTTCTCTTTCGCCGCTTGCATCACCGCATCCATGTCCACATCGTAAGCCTCGCGGCGATTCAAAATTCGACCGGTCGGGTGAGCGATGCAATCAACATGCGGGTTTTCGATTGCCCCCAGAATTCGATCCGTGATCTGATCGCGTGGCTGTTTCTGACCATAGTGAACACTACCGAGAATCCAATCGCCCTGTTCCAAAACCTCGTCGGGCAAATCCATCCCGCCGGCCTCGAGGATGTCGCACTCGATACCTTTCAGGATCACCAAACGACCTTCGTACTGCAGACGAATCTCGTCAATGATCTCCCACTGCTTCAGCAAACGCTCCGCATCCAATCCACCGGCCATCGTGACTCGTTTGCTGTGGTCAGTGATTGCGATGTATTTCAAACCACGCTCGATCGCCGCGTCGGCCATTTCGGCAATCGTGTTCTGGCCATCCGTCGCCGACGTGTGCATGTGCAAGTCGCCCAGCACGTCATCGGTGTCGATCAGATTTGGCAAGGAGTCCGATTTGGCCCATTCGAATTCGTTTCGATCTTCACGCAACTCCGGTGCAATCCATGGCAAACCGATCGACTGGTAGACATCCTCTTCCGTCGCACCGGCAACGCGAGATTCATCGTCGAGCTTGAAAACACCGTACTCGTTGATTTTGAACCCATGATCCTTCGCGATTCGCCGCACGTGAATGTTGTGTGCTTGACTGCCCGTGAAGTACTGCAGAGCGGCGCCGAATTCCTCCGCGTCGACCAAACGCATGTCGACTTGGAATGCTTTGCCAACTCGGATCGACATCTTCGTGTCACCACGTCCGATGATGGAAACCAAGCCAGGAAAATTCGCCAAGTGATCCATCGCTGCTTCTCGGTCCGACGCGACCGCCAGCAAATCCAAATCGCCGACCGTGTCGCGACCTCTTCGATAGCTGCCCGCCCATTCCATTTGTTCGATCGCATCACACGCCTGCATGTGCCCGCCAATGTCACGCGTCAACTCGTCCGCCTTCGACCAATAGATCCGTTCCGAAGCGGCTTTCGCAATCGCCATCCCGTCCAGAATCGCGGCCTCAGTTTTTTTGGCAAACCCTTTCAAACTGGCCACTCGGCCTTCGCGACACGCGGCGGCCAAATCTTCCAGCGATTCAATACCCAACTCTTCGCGAAGCTTGCTGGCTTTTTTCGCCCCCAGCCCCGGAATTCGAGACATTTGAATGACGACTTCCGGCACCGCTTCACGGAGTTCCTCCAATTGAGGAAGCGATCCGGTTTCGAGCAGAACCTTGGTCTTTTCCGCAATTGTTTTGCCAATCCCAGGCAGTTTCGAGAGATCTCGTTCGGGATCAGCCGCCAAATTCGCGATCGGTTCATCGAGGTCGCGAATCGCACGAGCACCGTTTTGGTAGGCGCGAATACGGAATGGGTTTTCACCCCGAAACTCGAGCAGCTCAGCGAGCTCTTCGAAGACGGCGGCAACGGCGGAATTGTCCATGGGAACGATTCGAACAAAGGCTTCTCGGGCGGTCAACAGAAGCCATCATTCGACGTCGCAGACGCTTTTCTTGCAATGGTGTGGCCAGCTGATGCTCACCTTGGTTCCCGATTGCCCGTCCGATTCCATTCGCAACGATCCGGACAACGCATCGATCACCAACGACGCCACGGTCAATCCCAATCCGGCTCCGTCGCGTCGGTCTTTGCCCGTTCCTAAACACTCGAACGGTTCGCAGATCTTTTCCGCATACCGAGTGTCAAACCCAACACCGTTGTCCTGAATGGCAACCGATGTCATCTCATTCGTTTTGCTGATCGCGACGACTACCTGGAGCGGCCTTGACTCCGAGTTGAACATCAATGCATTGCGAAGCAGTTGAGTCAATGGGATCTCCATCAGATCACGCTGCACGCACGTCTTCGTGTCACCTTGCACCGTCAACGTGACGACATCACCACCAATTTTTTGCCACACGTCCGCGACCATGGTTGCGACGCTGTATTCGTCCGCTCCATATCGTTGACTGGGATCACTCGACGTCGAATGCAACAGCTCCAGACACTTCATATGCAACGTCACCATTTGGGTCAGTTGCTGCATGCGTTCGGCGGCTGTGCGAACCGTTTGCAAAGAACGACGTGCATCGTCCAAATCCAAGGGCTCCGTCAAAGCTTCGTCGACGAACCCTGAAAAGAACGCCACGTGTCGCGTCGGCGCACTCAGGTCGTGCATCAATCGTCGCAGATACTTCGTATCGATCACTGGGCCGGACGAATCCTCCGTCGACTCCGGCAGCGATTTGGCGGTCGATCCATCGGACAGGGGTTCAAGAGACATGTTTAGCACTCCGGCGAATCAAGTTTTCTTTCCAAGCTTCTGACAAACTCTGGCATCCAGCCAACCGTAGATCCGCCATCGCGTCGCGAGGTTTTGCAAACAAGATGTTGTTGGCCACATCGACGGTGAACTCAGGGTGGGGCCGCTGAATCAATTTCAACGTTTGGCCGGCCTGCACTTTCCCACTATGCAATACCCGCATGTACCATCCGGTCCGCCGCGTTGCCTGTACTCGCACCGCTAACTTAGGGAGGCCCCAACGCTGAGACAACTTCCAACACGGCTCTCGTGGCTGTGAAACTTGCAGGCGCAAACCATCAGCATTCGCAGATTGGCACTCAAAAACGTCGCCAATACAGACTTCTGATTCGAGCATTCCAGAAAGCGTCAGGTTTTCACCAAACGCACCGGAGCCCCATTTGGTCTCAGAAAATTCTTTTTCCCAAAAAGAATAATGTGACTCGCAGTAGCCCAAAACTGCCTTGTCGATTCCGCCGTGATGAACTTTGTCTGCTTGTTCATCTCCTTCGAGTCCCAGCTCAGAAGTTAGAACGGGTCCGGCCACAACATTTTTCTCAATCGCAGAAATCCAGGGTCGATCTGGATCGCCATCTTTGAGAAAAGACCGGCAAGCCCCAATTTGAACAGAAACAATTCGAAACGAATCAGTCATGGCGTAGCCCCTCTTGCACACGGCGACAATCATTGCCGGTAATCTGTCCGGCAATCCACTTTGGACGTCTTGCCCCTCGCCCAAAAGCTTGGCCCTATCCTAACGTTTGATTCCTTCCTCTTCGATCCGTCTACTGCCATGAATCTTTCTCCCGACCGTGACCCAACCCAATTGCGATCTCATCGTTGGTTCGGCCGAGACGACTTGCGTTCCTTTGGGCACCGTTCTCGATTGAAAGGAATGGGTTTCGACGACATTGACTATCGCGACCGTCCGGTCGTCGCGATTTTAAATACGTGGAGTGAGTTGAACACATGTCACTCGCATTTTCGTGATCGAGCCGATGAAGTTCGCCGCGGCATTTTGCAATCCGGTGGTTTCCCCGTCGAAGTGCCTGTGATGTCGCTGGGCGAAATGATGATGAAGCCCACAACGATGCTCTATCGCAACTTGCTCGCGATGGAAGTCGAAGAAGTTCTGCGATGCCATCCGATCGACGCTGCGGTGTTGATGGGTGGATGCGACAAAACCGTGCCTGCCATGTTGATGGGTGCGATCAGCGCCGACATCCCCAGCCTCTTCCTGCCCGCCGGTGCGATGTTGCGAGCTCGCTGGAAAGACCAAACTTTGGGCAGCGGCAGCGATGCTTGGAAGTATTGGGACCAACGACTGGCAGGCAACCTTTGCGATCGAGATTGGAACCAAGTTGAAAACTGCATCGCCGCGTCAGCCGGCACTTGCATGACGATGGGAACGGCCAGCACGATGGCCTGCGTCGCCGAAGCGATGGGTTGGACACTTCCATCCGCAGCCACCATTCCCGCCGTGATGGCCGACCATTCGCGACTCGCCGTCGCAACAGGTCGCCGCGCCGTCGACATGGCGTGGGAGCAACTCAAACCCAGCAAGTTCTTCACCTCTCGCAGCATCGACAATGGACTGACAACGTCTTTGGCGATCGGCGGCAGCACCAACGCGATTGTGCACTTGATCGCCATCGCGGGCCGACTCGGCGAAACACTCACACTTGATCGTTTCGACGAACTCTCTCGGCAAACGCCCGTTCTCGGTGACCTGCGTCCCGGCGGTCGTTTCCTCATGCAAGACTTCTTCGAAGCAGGCGGTTTGCCCGCCTTGCTGCAACGTCTTCGAGACCTCCTGAACCTGGATTGCAAAACCGTCGCGGGATCAACCCTCGGCGAACAAATCGAAGATGCCGAAGTTCACGACAACGAAGTCATCCGGACTCGCGAAAATCCGGTATCTCCGGCGGGAGGCGTCTGCTTGCTGCGTGGCAACTTGGCTCCGTCCGGCTGCGTGATCAAGTCCATCGCCGCCAGCAAAAAGTTGCTGCACCACCGCGGCAAAGCGGTCGTGTTCAACAACTACCCAGAGATGAAAGAACGAATCAACGATCCCGAATTGGACGTGGATGAAAACAGCGTCTTGATTCTTCGTTCGGCAGGTCCGCTCGGTGCCCCCGGTTTTCCTGAATGGGGAATGTTGCCGATTCCAAAGAAGCTTTTGCAATCCGGTGTCACGGACATGGTCCGCATGAGCGACGCGCGGATGAGCGGGACCAGCTACGGAACCTGCGTGCTGCACATCGCTCCGGAAAGCGCCGCGGGCGGACCATTGTCTCTGGTCGAAACGGGTGACGAGATCGAAATCAATGTGCCGGAGCGTTCGATCCACTGGCACATCGACGATGACGAATTGGCTCGTCGCAAAGCGAACCAACCCGATGCCGCCCCCGAACCCGCTCGCGGTTACATGAAGCTCTACGCGAAACATGTCACGCAAGCCGACCAAGGATGCGACTTCGATTTCCTCGCCGGTCGTTCGCCGGGCGAAGAACCCGCCATCCATTGATCGAGTGCGACTACAGCGAAGGGACCGACATCCCCGATCCGCCACCGGATCGAGTCATCGGCATTCGTGGCACGCCAACCCGCGGTGTGGGCTTGGGGATCGATCGAGCTTGCACTTCAATTCCAAACGGCTTCTCCAATTCCCAATTGGCAAGATCAGCCCATGGCGTGCCACGATGTTGATCGGCACATTCGTTCAACATCTGAGTCGCCTGCTCAGCCAACGCCGCGCCTCGCGATGTGCTCATTCGATACGAAGGCATGAAGTTCACCATGTTCGTATCAGGCTGAACAAATTCGCTCGCCGATTCACACGCCGCAATGTATTCGTGATACCGAGCCATCGCCGCCAACGTTCTTCCCCGAGCCAAAACGAACGCGGCTCGCCAACGCTCGGTGTCCTCCCCACGAAGCAGCTCTTGCCAATTGTGCGTTTTAGATTCCGACAACAAAGCATCAAGCGACTCCAGCGCGTCTTCGCTTTTCGAACGTTCCCTTTTCAACCGGTTGCCAAATTGAGTTCGGAAAGCGGACGGCGTCAGATACCTCGCGGTGAACTGCATTGGATTGATCGCAGACCGCTGGCCCATGAACAACATCCGAGGAGCGGCGAATCGCTCTTTCTCTCGCATCGTCAAATCCGCGGCCTGCACCACAAACGACCGCAGCAAGCTATCGCGAGCCGACATACGAACATCCGTTTCGGAACGATAACTCGGCATATACTGCCGCAGCTTTTCAACGTCGTACTGATCCGACACGCCGTCGTCGTAGAGTGTGAAAGTCCCTCCGGTTTGCAACGCCAACCGCGTCAGTCCATAGGGACCGAACCCTGACAACACGCGTTCGCGATAGGCGGTTCCATACGACGGCAAAGCCGCCACGGGTTGAACCTTCACCAATTGCAACTCAACGTCCGCCTCATGCCAGTACGGCAAAAAGATTCGTTGCGGCACCGCTGACTCGGGACCTCGATCAACCGTCAGAAAGAACTCCCCACCGCCTCGCTTGTCAGATGTCCATTGCTGCAATCCCTTTTGCATTCCCATCACCGCGGTCGGTCCCAGAACATGCACCACCGCTTTGGCTTCGCGACAATTCGCGATGGTGTACTCCAGCTTTTGAACATCGTCGCCGGACTCATCCGTCAGCAACACCACCATCAATCGTTCTTTGCGTTTCGCCTTGTAACGATAGTGATTCAGCACATTGTCGACCGCGGTCATCGTGTTCTCGATGCCGCTCGAATCTACGGGAACTCGCGTCATGGCATCAATCGCATTGACACCGACCAGCGACGGAGGCGAAACCTCTTTGATCCCTCTACCAAACGCAACGACGCTGCTGAACAATCGATGTCGCTCGATCCCATCCGACGTGTCTGGACGAGACAACGCGCCGATCTCGACATAGAACTCCCGAATTCTTCGGGCCATCCGATCGCGGTTGAGCTGCAAGCTGATTGAAGCATCTAGCAACCAAACCACCAACGTGTCGCCTTGCTTCAGCTCACCGCGAATCGCGTTTTCGATGGATTGGGTCGCCGATTCAATGCCATCGGCCGAACCGATTTGCTGCGTCGTTGAGACCATTCTTTCAGCCGGCGAGCCACCAGTTTCCGCCATCATCTTTCGAATCGACGCCAATCGGGTCTCCGGCGTCGATTGCAACATCTCCAACGAAGAGTCCTGCAAACCTTCCAAGGCCGGCATCAACTCAGGCAGGTCGACTTCCGTCAACTCCGACGTCGATGATGTATCTACCGGCTCCTCTTCAAATTCCAAATCACCCAAATCTGGCATTTCGAGCGACGCGATCGGCATCAAAGAGAACGCCGCGTCCTGCTCACCCAAATCCGCGAAACTCGCGGTGATCAATTGTCCCTCGCGATCCATCCAGTCGGGAAAGACCCATAGGCCCATCACCAGCAACGCGGCGGTATGAAAGATCATCGATACCAACCAAGGATGATCTTTCAGGTGCAAACGAATCTCTGCCAACGTGTCACGCATCAGTCGAGCGCCCTAAGGGGGAATTGTTCGCTAGGAACGTGTTGTTGTTTCGCGATCGCTTCAATCTTGGACATCACATCGGGATGCGATTCACTCACATCGGTCGACTCGGCCAAATCCTTCGACAAGTCATACAGAGCAAACGCGGGCGGTTCGGTCTGCCCTTTCTTCAGTCGCTTGGAAAGGTCTTTGCGGATCGCTTTCCACTTGCCCATTCGGACCGCTTGCTGACCGCTGTAACCAGGAAATTCCCAATACAGGAATTCATGGTCCGCCTGCGCGGCGTCGTCACCATGAAGCAATGGCAGGAACGAAATGCCATCCGTCTCGTTCGCATCCACGTCTACACCAGCGGCGTCTGTGATTGTCGGCAAGAAATCCCACCACGCGCCGATCCAATCTGAAGTTCGACCGGCTGGCACCACGCCAGTTTGGCGAGCAATCATGGGCACGCGAATTCCGCCTTCATCGAGTTGCCCCTTCAACCCCTTCATGCCCGACGCGGAATCAAAGTAGTCGCTGTCCGATCCACCCAAGCGGTCATAGGTGGGACCGTTGTCCGAGGTGAACAGAATCAACGTGTTCTCGCCCAATCCCATCGAATCAATCAGGTCCACGATTTGGCCCACGCCTTCGTCCATGCGAGTCACCATCGCGGCATAGCCCGCACGTGGTCGTGGGTGTTTCAAATAGCCGTGATGTTCATAGTCGGCCTCTTCGATCACACCTTCGTAGGCATCGACCTCTTTTTCAGGAACTTGAATCGAAAGGTGTGGCACCGCGAACGGAAGGTAAGCGAAGAACGGCTGAGTTTTGTCTTCGGCGACGCTTTGGCGAATGAACTCACACGCTTCTTTGACAAACTGATCCTGCGAATAGGTCTCTCCATGCAACGTGCGATCGTTGCCGGGCTGAACCTCTTTGACTCGGTTGCGCCACAAAAATTTCGGGTAGTGATTGTGAGCGTGGCGTTGGCAGTTGAAACCGTAGAACAGATCAAAGCCTTGCTCGTTGGGATCGCCCGTGGTTCCAAAGTGCCCCAGTCCCCATTTGCCGAACGCGCCCGTTCGATAGCCCACCGACTTCAAGTATTCCGCGATTGTGACTTCGTCGACAGGAAGCGGGTACTGGCCGGGAAATTCTAGCTTCAGTTCCTCTCGAACCGCCGGATCAATCTTGGGATCACCGTTGTTGCGAACATAGGCGTGACCGGGATGCTTGCCCGTCATCAAACAACAACGACTCGGTGCGCACACCGCGTTGCCGGAATAGAAGTTCGTCAGCTTGATCCCTTCCGCGGCCAACTGATCCAACCGTGGCGTCCGAATCTTGGTTTGCCCATAGCACCCCAGTTCGCTGTAGCCCAAATCATCCGCAACGATCAACACAATATTGGGACGCGACGCGGTGGCTTTCTTCGCAACCGACTCTTCGGCCGAGACCCTGGTCGAAAACAAGTTGGATACGCCCGCGACGCAGGCGAGCAGCAAGGTCCAACGGACCAAAATTTGAGAGGGCATCGAGACGGCTTGGTTCATGTTGTACTTCAAGTTGTAAAAAAGACTCGTGGCTCATATTCACGTCGCCAAAGCGGCGGCGACGCCTTCCCGCCTGCACCCCAGTGTCACTGTTTGAAATTCGCCAGTCAAATCACGGGTCGATCTCGCAAGCGATTTCATCTGGACATCCCCGCAATTCATCCCGAACGGGACTTCCATCACCGTTGGGGATTTCGATTTCAACGGGCGGCCGGCTCTTCTTCGGGAAGCTTCCATTCTCGAGGCGGCCAGACTTCTGGATCGGGTAGTTGAGATTCCACGGCGGGGCCGACCAGCGAGGGGTATCGTTGCAACGCCTGATCCAGCCGACTTCGCACTTTCTTTTCAGCCAGTTCCACCGGAGTGGTTTCATTCGGGTCGTTCTTCAAATCAAACAACTCACCCGCTTTCAACTTCCAACGGTCCGAGACCACCGTTTCTCCATCGAGCAAAATCGTTCGCTCCGGCGGGGCAGCTTTTCCTGACAGGAACGGCAACAGATTCACGCCGTCGGTCCGCTCGGGCGGTTGTCCACCGGCGGCGGCCACCATGGTTGGCAACAAATCAACATAGCTGGCCACGGACTCATAGGTGACGCCCGCCGGAAATTCGCCAGGCCAACGCATCATCGCCACGACGCGAACGCCGCCCTCCCAAGTCGTGAACTTGTTCCCGCGAAGAGGTTCATTGCTCCCACCGTGTTTGGGATCCGCTCCGTTGTCACTGTGAAAGACGACCAACGTGTTTTCTCTCATCCCGTTCCGATCGATCGCGTCCAAGATTCGGCCGATCTGTCGATCCATCGCAGTCGTCATCGCCGCGAACGTTTGACGAATCGAATTGCCCTTCCCACGCTTGCCATAGTCCGACGCATTTTCGCGTTTGGCAATCTTGCGATCCGTGTTCGGTGCGAGCTTGCCGGTGGGATCAAATCCGTAATCGTCCAAATCTGACCGCAAGGCTTGAAGCGGCGAGTGCGGAGCGTTGAAGGCAACGTAGGCATACAGCGGTTGCTGCCCAGCATGTCGATCGATGAACTCAACAACGGCGTTGCCCACCAATTCGGTCGAGTAACCTTCTTCGTGCACACTGTCGTGATTGCGATGCCAATCCAATTGGCCGAAACGCTCTCGACTGAAGTAGTCGATCGCTCCGTTGTAATGCCCATAAAACTCCGTCATCCCATGACGCAATGGATGAAACAAAGTCGACGCCAGCCCCAAGTGCCACTTGCCAAACATCGCCCGATGATCGTAGCCCAGCTTCGCCAAATGTTCCGGTATCGTTTCGAGCTCCGACGGCAGACCGTGCTTCTTGGTCGGCGAAACCACACCACCCCAGATGCCAAAACGAAACGGGTACAAACCGGTCAGCACTCCCGCACGAGTCGGCGAGCAAATGGGGGTCACATAAAACCGATCGAGCACCACCGACTCACGAGCCAGCCGATCGATGTTGGGCGTGCGAATGTCACTGCCATGAAAACCAACATCATTCCACCCCAAGTCATCCGCAATGATATGCACGATGTGCGGAGGTTGGCTACCGCCATTGGTCTCTGCCGAAACCTTCGAACCAGCCCCCAAAAAGCATCCAAGGATTGCGACGGAATATCCGATTCGCAAACCAAACGCCCACTTGCTGAAGCGAACACGAAGTCGTTTCACCATATTCATCCTCTCTCCAACCATGCCCAAGCACATTCCGCCGCCCCGCCGCCAATCCTCGTTCACAGCACTATAGCAACGTGAAGTGTCCCAGGCTTGCGCGTCCGCCAAAGCCAATTCACCCTGCTGGCAGGAGGGTCGAGCGAAGCGAGGGGAGGTCGAACGGTGACACGCCAAACCAGCCACCAACTCAGTCGAACATCAATTCCACTGAGTCCAGCACGGGTTTCGAATCGTTCTCGGTGGTGTCTTCGATCTTGATCTCAAATTGGTAGCCGAACCCTTCGGGCAACCTGGACAGATCCAGCTCAGCAGGTGTTCGCGAGACTTGTTTGGCGAAGCCGGGCACGTGGTCGTAGCTTTCTTTGATGGTGGTCCACTCGGTCCACTGATCAATCGACTGATCTTGGTCGACATCCACGCCGACTCGAATTTGCACTCCGTCCACCCAAGGCCCATCGCTGACAAAGTCCATTGCCTGCTGCGTCGCGAGATAGAACTTGCCCTCGGCAAACATGATGTCCGGATCAGGATGGCCCTTGCCAATGTTGCCGCACCAAGTGAACGGTTCATCGATGCTTTTGGAAGTGAACCAACCGACGCTCATCGACTTGCTGTCCGCTGGATCGTAGTCGCAGAACAAGTAGTACTGGCCGCCGATCGAGATCGCTGCCCAGTCGCCGTACGCGTTCTGTTCTGGCTTGTGAATTTCATACTTCGCGACGTTGGTTTTGAATCGCTCGGGGTTTTCCTTCAACCAGTGCGGGTGCTTGAACGTTCCGATCTCACCGGTTGGCTTGGTGCGTTCATCGATCGGTGGTGACAGCGCTTTGAAATCCTGCAGACCATCGGGACTGACCGCGTGCACAGCCAAAGGCGAATCCCACGCATGCGTCTGCGCGTTGATGGGACTCCAATCTTCCAAGATCAAATGAAACTGACCGTCCAAGTCACGGATGATGGCACAATCCGATCCGTGCGTTGGGTCGTCGTAGGCCATGCCCTTGTTCTCGCCCGGCACGCCGTCGAATAGATCGTCATCCACGTAAACATGCGGGTCTTGGTCGTTGGGGAAATCGTAGTAAAAGTACGCCTTGCCGTCCGCGAATTCTGCGGTGGTCATCCACTTGGCAAAACTTTCCGTGATCGGGCCATGGTGCACCCAATGGACCATGTCACGACTCTGCCAAGCGTGATAGCCACCGAGGCGTTTCTTCTTGCCGCCGGGTGCGTCGTATTGATTGGCAAACGGAGTCGTCATCAGCGGCATCTCAAATCCGTCCAGCGTTGCAGGCTCCGGTTGAAACGGAGCTTGTTTGGATCGGTCTTTGCGGTTTCGGCCATTTCCATATCGACCAAACATCCAGTAGTTGTCTGGTCCGAGACTCAACATCACCGGCGCGTCACCCAGATTGACTGGTCCTAGGTTTCCCGCTGGTTCCCAGTTCAACCAATCGGCCGACTGAGTCACGACGATGGACTTGGCCGACCGCTTCGTCGGAAACGTTTTCAGTTCACTCTTCAAAGTCGCGAGCTTGGCCGTCGGAACAGCTTGGCCATCCTTCAGCTTGAGTTCAGAACTTGATTCCAAGCCCGACGTCCACTCTTCCTGCGTTTCAATCCGCCAGGTCTCATCGGACACTGCGAGATTCGGACAACAGACCATGCCAAGCAGCAATGCGGTCAAGGAGGCGTTCAACGATCGTCGTGATTTCATGGTGTGTCCTTTGCGTTGTCGGTATGGGTGATTGGTTTCAGTTCATTGTCGATGCCAAGATCCGTCACCGGACCAAGGCTGCTGACGTGATTGCCGCTCGACAATTCCGCCAACACAATGGGGTGCTGTGTCTCGTTGGTGAGCGTGATGTCAGAGGCTCGATAGGTCTTCGGAGCGTGTTTTTCAAAGAGCGTCTCATGCCCCTTTGGCACATCTGGAAAGTCAACGCTCAAGAAATCAAACCTCAAAGCGTAGCCAACGATGATCGGACGCAGCGTTTCTTCCGCAGGCGAACGTTGCCACAGCCGGATGTCATGCCCCTTGCCTTTAATCGCCGCCAAGGGGTGATCACCGAGTGAATGAGGAGCAGGAAGCACCTCCAGATCAATTTGCTGACCCGAGTGAGAATCGGAGTGCACGTACAACAGAGGACCATAGGCTGCGTTGCCGCTGCAGTTTCGGATCACACCGCGCCGAGGCAATGAATAACCCTGCACGACGCAGTCCAGCACGGTGCAATTCGTCACCGTCGCCTTCTTCGCCATGTAAAGCTTGATTCCGCCGCGTGATCTTTTCACTACACAGTTATCAACCACCATCTCTCCGGCACCCTTGTACGCACGGATGCCGTCTTCGATGCAGTTGATCACGTGGTCGCGGGGAATTGGCAAACCACGCACGTCTTCTGGCCACTGCAATTTGTAGTTGAATCGATTGGCCAAATCACCGTCGTCGGTTTCAGCGTAACAATCGTTGCTGCGCCGAACCGTGCCCTCGACGATCGTGTTTCGGACCGTCGTCCGATTACCACCTTGCACGAAAATTGCGTGGCCGAAGGCTTCCATTTTGATCTGGCAACCGTCGATCACGGCATCGTTTCCAGTGATTTGAATGCCGCAGTGTTTCCTCAGCCGAAGCACACTGCCACCACCGATGCCGAACATGTTGCCGTATCCATACGGGTACGATCCACGAATGATCATCTTCATCCCGATCACCCGATTGTTGTCGCCCCGAATCACCATCTCGTTCATTCGGCCATACTTGCGGCCTTGGTTGTAGCTCCCAAAGTCATTCACTTCGGTTGAGCCGCCGGGATAGGTGTCTTCGATCGAACCGCCACGGATGGTGATATTGCTTCCAGTCAACTGAAACAAATTCCGCCCTGATGCCACTTCGATCGGGACATCCAATTTAACGCCGCTCAGCTCTACCTCATTGTCTGAACCGGAGAACACCAACCCCTTCCGGTCTGCAATCTGATAGTCGCCAGGCTTCATCACAATTTGCTGCCCGCTCTGCTTGGCAGCCTGTCGCAATTCGTCGATCGAGTCGACCGGCACGATCGGGCGTGCGGTATGCGAGTCGTCAGCGTCGACCGGCAACAACTCGTGCACGCGAAAGTTTGAATACACGTGATGCGTCTCGACCATGCGAAAACCAAAGAAACCTTCGCGATAAGCAACGCCGCCTTCAGGCCCCAGTTGCGCCATCCGCTGAAAAATTTTGCCCTCAGAATCTCGGTCTTCCAATTCGACTGAGTCGCCTTGTCGAAATTGATAGACCAACCTTCCGTCCAAGATGTACTGAACCACGTCGTCATAAGCGACCAACTGGACCGTCATCTTGCGATTGGGCTGGATCAGATAACCGGGGTGGTTGTCTTGTTCGTTCAAAGCCACGTGAGGAACGGGCTTGCCGTTCTTTGACCGAGGGTAGCGGCGCATGCGAGTCGTCCTGTTCTTGCGTCCTCCACTGCTGGCGTAGTAGCCATGCATTTTGTCGTAGTCCGTGAACTTCCCCGAATAGCGAGATTTATCAAACAATCCCTTCTCTGGATCCGCTGGATCGGTCGCCATCCAAAACTGATTCAAATCCCGAGGTTCCACACCGCGAATGGCGGTATAATGGGTGGGGCAAACCACGTCATGCGTGATCGCGATTCGCGTCGGAAATTTTTTCCGGTACCAAACCGTGCAACCACGCCCCGGAACCAAACAATCCAACGTCCCATCCTTCGCTTGAACCGATGCCTCTGGGAACCCTTTGCGGTCTTCGATCTGCACCACCCAGTCGTCGAGCGTTTCAAAGTTGTCTTTCGCAAGCAACTTGCCAACACGAAAATTCCCCACGCCATAGCCGAGCACAACAGGCGACGACTCGTCCGTCTGAACAGCTCCCGACAATTCGACCTGGCTCGCCGTTTCAGCACCGGCCACGACGAAGTGACCACCGCCGAGCAACACGGCGAAAACAACGAACAAACGGGATGCAAACAGAGAACGCTGCATGGAAATGACTATTGAACCAAGCTTTGCATTTGGAAAAGAAAGCAGACAACACATGCCGTTCATTCCGTTGCCCTCGCTTCTACATTGGATGCCGTGTCACTGCATTGAACCCAGACATCTCGATGATACTTGTTGTCCTCCGCCGCCACTTGCGAGTTCAGCACGCTGGACAGACGTTTCCAGGTCCCATTCGCGTTTGAGCCGCCTTCGGCGGGAGGTTCGACCAGGGCGTATCCCACCAAACGTTTCCACTTGCTGTGGTTGCTGTCGAGAAAGTAGCCACGAACGCTAGCGAAATAATCTCGCTGTGGGTGATCGCTCGGCAGATCCAGATCCAGCGGTTGGTTTTCGACATAGTAATAAGGATCGGTGGTCAGAACGTTTTGCCCGGTTTCGGTATGTTCGATTTCAAACACCGGCAACGATCCGGAAACCGGCTTCGCAAACAACTGCATCGACACGTCGCCACGAACAACCGTCGTCATGGGGCACTGGTCCGCACTGAAGCCCAACAGCCCATAGTCGACGTGGTCCACCAGCGATTGAGCCCGCTTCATGGTTTCCGCTTTTTCACCAACAACCAGGTAACTGCGAAACCAAATCGTCGATCCCGGAACGATGCGAAGCTTTGGAATGATCTCGCAAACGTCGTAGTTTCGAAAACTATTTTCCGGCCGAGTCGCCCAATCTTTCCATTCGTTTTTGTAGAGCGGATCACTCGCACGCCAATCGCGATACAACGAGTGTTTGAATTGGCAATAAGCTTCGCCGTTGGCCTTGCGTTCCAACTCGCGTTCCAGATGTTTGTCGCGACCGTACACCAACGCCAAACTCGGGCTGTCGTCCGCATCAGATTGACACGACAAATTCCAACCCGCGGTTTCGCGAACATTCACGGTGCCGTGTTCGCTTAAAAAGCCCTCCCGCTCAAGCAGTTCGCCTTCCGGAGACGCCACGTACCGAAGCGGCAGACTGCTGATCCGTGTGCCGCCCCAAGGTGCATTGAGGTGATCAAAAACGACGTCGTCTCGTTGGCTGAAGTTGTGCACCACCCAAGTCATCTCGATCACGCCATCGCCCGCATCGCGAATTTGTGTGTAATACAGCAACGGCGACCGATGCACGCTTCGGATCTGCGGAACCAAACCCCAGTTCAACATTCGAATGGCACGAGCGTCTTCGTCGATCTCGTAGGCCAGCAGCGGGCAATACAGAGACTTCAGCTCCGACGAGTTGGGAATGTACGCCCCCGAGTTGTGAACAAAGAAAGTGTCACTCAGCCCAAGTTCCGCCAGCTTGTTTCTGACCTCTTCGACTTGTGACGATGATTGTTCCGGTCGACGTCGATTGGGCCGCTGTGTCTTGATGCCGTTGAACTGGGTGCACACAGCAACGAACTGCCAAACCTCGTCGTTCCAAGGTGACAGTTTGCCACCAGGCTTTCTCCAAGATGGCGGCAAACTTTCACCGAACGAGCCTCGCAGCGAATAGATTTGACCGCCTTTCCCCATTCGCAACCGAAACGAATCCGCGGGCGATTGTTGATGTTGCATCTCGACTTGGAAGACAGCCGCTTCATCAATCCGGTCGTCCCACACGCTTGGGCTGGGCGAATACTGCATCTGAAATTTGGTTTCGCCATTGACCGATTCGACTCCAACCGTGGATGCAGGAAACACGTCCAATCTGGAATTAGCGGAGTCGGCCGCTTGGGTTGTCCATCGCAAGTTTCGAAATTGAGGTGGTTCGCCTTTCCAACGCCGGCCGACGATACGTGATTGAGCCGATTCGCCTCTGCCGCTTGAGAGACGTTCGACATCGCTCAGTTTCAATTGACGAATGCCTTCCCAATTGGCAAGCGACTCTGCGGCGGCATTCTGAAAATCGTTGGGCGTTAACTCAATCGTTTGCCAAGTCTCACCGCCATCAAGCTCGACAGTCGCCGCATACTCATCGATCACGACCACCAACGAATTCGCTTGCAGTGATCGAACCTCCAGAGTCAGCTTCGCGTTTGCGGGAGTTTTGTACTGATCGGCGTTGAGCTTGTTCGTTATCCGAGCCCACTGTTCCGGCCGGTAGGTGAACCATTCACGCTCCCAATCGCTCGCGAAATCTTCGATGAGGTTGGTGTGTTGCTTGGTCGCTTTGACACCCGCGGCACGCAACTGTTCGGAGTCAAACATTTGAACCACCGATGACAGGTTCACTTCGTCGGTGCGATACGTTCGGTAGTAGTAGCCAACGCCTTCCACTGTTTCAGACAACCGATAGGTCACGTTGGCATAAACCCACAGCGGTTTGCCAATACTTGAAATCGGCATCTTCGCGGTCCAGGCGTCTTCACCTTCGGCGGCGGAAACATGGTGCCAGAATCGATGCACCACGTCGTCTCGATCGGATGGTGTTTCGCCGGGTTTGCCGTTTTGGGTGTAGTACACATCGACCGACTCGATCGGCATGGACGCATCCGCCTGAACCTTGGCTTTCGGAACGCCATCGGAACCATCCCAAACCATCGTCACCTTTGGTGTCTGGGGAAATTGGAAGGCGTTCTTTAGATGCTGATCAAACCAAAGCAACGTCGCCGCTTCATAGGCGGGCGTGTCTTGGTGGTTGTGATGGGGTGAGCAAGTCACCCGCCAATCTTGACTTTGAATCTCACTCACCGCACTGGGCAGGTCACCAATCCGTCCATGGAAATCATTCGCGGGGCTGAGGAACATGATCGGGCACTGGATCTCACTCAGGCTCACGTCATCGCCCAATGTCTTGCGAAACAAATCGCTGTCGTTGTAGCGATCGCTGATTCCGCCGCACGATGACGCGGCGGCTTTGACTCGAGGATCCACCGCGGTCAGCACTGTCAATTTGCCGCCCATGGAGTGCCCATAGACGCCGAGTCGGTTTGCGTCGACTTCCGGTTGCGATTCCAAAAACGTCAACGCTCGTCGGGCAGCGATCGCGCACAAGAACCAACCGCTGTTGCGTGGCGATTCCACATCGTCCAACGTCCACTCCGCGGGCTTCGCACTCGGGAACTGATTCTCAGGATTGCGTGATGGAGCGTGATAGCCATCCACCACGCCCCAGTCCGTGGTCAGCCTGTAGGCGGGATCATCCGTTTTCTGATCCCAGAACAGCTTCACTTCGTCACGAGAGACTCGGTGGCCGGGTGCTGAGATCCGACCGGCCCAAGCGATCGAGACCGTCGCATAACCTCGTTTCGCATTGGCAACGCAAGCCTTGTGGTCGGCGAATTGACCGCCGCCGTGAATTTGAACCAACCCCGGCACATTCTTGGCACCTTTGGGAACACCAAAGACCGCGGCGAGTTTGGCTTCGTGTCCTTTGAACACACCCATTCGAAAGCGAACGATTTTGAGATCGACGCCATCCTCTTCCCATTCTCTCACCACCTCCACATTCAGAGGTTCGCTCGTGGGATCGAAGCCACGCCACATCTCCTGAAAGTTTTCCGGAGCACGTCCGTCGACGAGCGAAGGCAAAGTCTCATCCAATTGTGCCGGCGCCGAATCCGCACCGCACAAAACAACCATGAGAGCCAACAACACGCAACGAATCGGCGCACATCGATGACAAGGAGAGAACTTCATAGGATCGAGATCGGATTGGTGGGAAGGATGGGGAATGAGAGCGGATCTGAGAGGCAGACGTTGCTGCCCAACTATTTCGCAATCGCTCGTTTCGAATAGGGTTCCGACGAATCCTTTGCGAATTTCATAGTCGGATAACTGACCAGAAAATGATTTTCATCGATCAGGTTGAAAACGTAATGCGTCGCCTCTTTGGGCAATTCAACCTCCACACGGTCACCCACCATTTTCGCGGGCAGCCGATACCATTCCTCGTATCGTTCGCCTCCGTTGTCCGTGTAGATCAGATTGGCTTTCACCACCTTCGCCCCGTTCGTTTGAAACGTCGCCCACACGATGTTTCCATCTCGCCCGTGATCGGACACCTGGCAAACCTTGTCTTTGTTGGGCAAACGACGCAAACAATTTGGGTTCAGATAGGGAGTGCTCGCAGCCGTTTCATCGAGACGCCATTGCAGCTCTTCATTCATCGCGGCTGCCTTCTCCGGCATGTCAGCGGCCAAGTTGTTGGACTCCTCGATGTCCACGCGTTGGTTCCGCTCGTCATAGAGGCGGTACAGCTCCAGCGGATTGTCACCGCCCTGCAAGACATCGTCCCAATTTCGAATCAGCTTGTAGCCGCCGACGCGAAGAGTGGACTGCATCGACGAGTGCGGGAAGTGCCAGAACATCGAATCACGAGGCTTTCCGTCGCGACCAACGATCAGGGACGCATCACTCGGGTCAGAAGCAAGCAACGACGACAGGTCCGCTCCATCGAGATGTTGCTCGGCCGGTTTGGGTGTTCCGGTCCAAGACAAAATGGTCGGATAGAAATCCAAACCGTTGACCATCGCATTCGATTCTGTTCCTGGTGCGATCCCTGGACCGCGAACGATCAATGGGACGCGGACGCCGCCTTCCTTCGCATTGATTTTGCCTTTGTCGAGCGGATAGTTGTCGGTGATGATCTCGCCCGGATGACGCTCCATCCCACCATTGTCCGACGTGAAGATGACGTACGTGTTCTCGCTCAGTGGATGTCCCGGCCAACGCGGGTCTTCCGTGGTGTCGAGGTAGCGCAACACGTTGCCAACATAGTGGTCCAGCAACTCGACCATCGCACCGTAGAACGGATTGCGTTGCCCTTCGAGCTCCCAGACCTTGGGATCAGTTGGGAACGGAACCTTCATCTTTTCACAGTACTTCCGCAACAGGCGTTCCGATCGCGTGTGAATCGGAGCGTGCACCAAGTACGTCGCGTGATACAGAAAGAAGGGTTCGGCTTTGGCTTCGTCCATGAACGACATCGCGTCGGCCACATTCTGATGAAACGGGAATCCATCCTCATCCAGCTTGTAGGGATCGTCGTCCGCATCGCTCGCGAATCCGGACAAGCGGTTGGGACGCATTGGTCGGGTCACGCCTCGTTCGGCCCGAGTGAAATCGAAGCCTTGGTCTTCCGGTTGTGGGAACGCGAAATGATTGATCGCGACATGCCATTTCCCCGCGTGCCCCGTCCGATACCCGTTTTCGCGAAGCGCCTCGGCAATCGTGATTTCGCTCAACTTCATCCGGCCGCTGTACCATGGCGAGATCAGGGGCGTCTTCTCGGTGTAAGGCGACGGAGGTGCACCTCCAACAACATGAGTCTTCTGTGTCCTGGCGGGATGCTTGCCTGACAGAATCGCAGCCCTCGACGGGGCGCAAGTTGGTGCCGGCGAATACGCTTGCCGAAACAAGACGCCCTGCTGACTCAGCCGATCGATGTTGGGAGTCTCATAGGGGCAGGGTTCGTCGATGTCGTAGCAACCGACGTCTTGCCATCCGAGATCATCCGTCAACAGCAACACCACGTTGGGCTTGTCCGGACGATTCTGCGAAAACGCTGGAACCGCGAAACCGATCGCACCAAGAACGGCGCACGTGGCCAATGCCTGAATTTTCAGGAAGCGAGACATGAGGGTTCACCGAGGTGAGGGGAGGGAGGTGAAGGTGGGGGCGGGAAGGAGGGAGGTTGTTTGGTCGGACTTCAATCGCGGCGAGCGGCGAATGCACCAGCTCACCGCGTCAGAACTTGCAGTTCTTGAAAGGCAGTGTTCTCACCGCGTTGGGTGACGGGTTGGACCTTCCAAACGATCCATCGAAATCGGCCCAGCGATTGATCCTCTCGTGATCGCAACTCGACGGAGCAATACTTGCCGTGTTTCAGACCAGTTGTGTCAATCGTGGTCAGGGGAACGAATTTGGACCGATCTTCGACGTTCCATCCGGGGTCGGAATCCATCGCACTCGCATACAAAGTCAGCTTTTGCGGACCACGCACACCGTTCAGGTTCGTTGACAAACTGAGGATGGAAGAAACTTCCGCGACGGTCCCCAAGTCCACTCGGTACGCCCCCGAGTTGACTCCATTTGCAAACACGGGACCGTATCCGTCCGCCAACTTGCCATCGAGGAGCGTTCCGACGGGTGCATCGCGAACGGAATCATTGGCTTCGACCTTCGCATCCGAACCGAGATTCTCGTTGAGTTCTCTTGCAGCGGCAGCGGACTCAGTGTTTTCAACGATCACCATCGGCGTTTTCTGGACCGAAAGCTCGATCACACGTTGTTCTCGAACCACTTTGAGCAGCAACGATGAACCGCTCGCTCGTTGGTACTCCGTCAACAACTCAGAAATCATTCGCACCGGTTTCCCATTGAGTGCTTGGATCAGATCGCCGTTTTGCAAACCGGCCTCCGCGGCGAAGGTGGACGCAACGACGGCCGACAACGCCACGCCGCCGTCTTCCTTGGCAACGCCGTATGCCGAGAACTCCGCCCCTTTCAAGTCCGCCACTCTCGCACCCAACCAATAAATCGGCTGAGGCCGCGCCACACGCCCGCTGTCCGATCGCGGTTTGTTGAGCGAGCTCTTGACATCCAATTTCGGAATCGCAGGCGTCGCCGCAATCTTCTTCAGCGAAGGCTTCTTCACTCCGAACTGATCCATCGGAAAGTTTTTGAAACCGATCGCCAACGCGGGTGAACCTGCTTCCACGCGAAAGTCTCCCTTTTCGGGATCAACGAATTTCGGATCTGCGACAATCGAATTCACATCCCAACCAAAACTGGCGTAACGATCCTTCATGTCCGGAGCGTTTGCGTAGTACAGGTTGCCGTCGACTCGTTTTCCCTTGGCCGTTTTCGTCGGCATTCGAGCACCTTGCGGCGCGGCCATGAAGATATTGCTGAAGACTTCATCACCGCTGTTGTTGTACCAAACATGCGGGTGCAGTCCGTTGTTGACCGTGATGTTGTTCCACGCCCGACGACGAAAACCTTCTCGCAACTTCAACCCACCGGCCAACATCAAGTTGTTGGTGATGTCATAGTTCGACGATCCATCGTCCAGGTCGATGTCCCAGCCATGATCGCAACGCCAGCGACTGTTTCGAATGACGGTCGTTGCCACCGCATCTAAGAATGGAAAGCCAGGCTCTTTGTCGATGACTTTCTGGCTGGCACCTCGGTCGCTGCTCCAGTAGCGATCGCGTCCCCATGAATTGAACGAGCCGTGATCGTGCGTTTCTTGGACGGTGTCGAAGACATCACATCCTTCAATCAAGTGACCGCCCCAAGCTCCGTCGCCGATGTTGATGCCGGCCCGAGCGCAGTCGTAGATCGAGCAATCACGAACGGTGATTTGCTGCGCCATTTCGATCTGCACGCCGGCGGGTTGCCTTTCGACTCGTCCAATCCCGTGGATCAAGCAATCCTCGACTGTGCAGTCGGCTGGGCAGTTGTTCGTTTTCGGTCCTGGCGTTCGATCGACCTTTGCCAAATCGTTCTTGTGACCGTACTGAAACAACGGGTCTCGCACCGCGTTGGGGTCCCCGACAAAGCAAACGCCGCTGGCTCCCGCGTCGTGAATGTGGCACCCGTGAATATGAGCCCGGCGGTTGTAGTTGCTGACGAAGATCGCATTGCCACCTACCTGATCAAACTCAGAATCCGCGATCTCAATGTCTTCGGTTCCGGTCAACACCACGGCACCGCCGCGGTAGATCGTCCAGTCCGATCGCAGCATCGGTTCCTTGGTTTCCATGAACGTTCGAGCGGAGTGCCGGAAGACAAAACCGTTCAATGTGATGTGCCGAACCGGTTGTTGTTCGGTTCCGTTGAACTCGATCAAGTGCCGCAACCGAACGACCTCGATTTTGGCCGTCTCTAAATCCACCGCTGGGCCGGGATAGAAATACAACGTGTTCGTTTTCGCGTTGTGATACCACTCGCCCGGTGCATCCAATTCTTCGAAGATGTTCTCGACCATCCGCTGGTCCTTGTGCATTCCCGAGGGGCGATTGTTTTGCCATCCACCCTCGTAGGTCACATCGCCATCTGTATCCTTGCCGGTGATTTGATAGTGATATCCGCCCCAGCGTGCTCGGTGCATCGCGTGGATGAATCCGCCAGTCGGATCGCTCCACTTCGCTGCTCGTTCTTTTGAAAACGCGTCCGCAGCATGACCTTGATACGCTAGCGTCTTCTTAGTCGGATCAAAATTGGGATAGCGAGCCATGCGTTGCATCCGGCCATCGACAAACAACTGATCGATCGCCAACCCCGGTTCCGTGCTGGCTTGCATGATGCCATCCCGAAACGGCTTCCAATTCAGTTCAAGCGGTGAACCTCCACTCAAAACCGCCTGTCCTTCGCTTTCAGCACGATAGATCACCGGGTTCTCAGCCGATCCCGAATCGCTCGATTCGAACACCAACGTTCGAGGCAAATGGTACACACCATCGCCAACCCAAACCGTCACGGGTTGCTTGCCAACGACTGCCTTCACGATTTCCCGCGCGCGATCGATCGAGGCAACCGGCGCCGAGCGAGAACCGTTGTTGGAGTCAGCACCTTGCACGTCGACATACACATCCAATGCGTTTGCCCACTGCATTCCCAACGTCATCCACATCAGCGTGCAGATAACCCACGACAGACGATCCAACCGTGAAGACGCAACTCTGTTCCTCAGGCCGACGGATGACTCGTCAATGATCGCCGTCGTTTCCGAACGATTCCCAAGAACTGGCCAGGAGACTTGCGTTCGAGAGAAATGCATTGTGATTTTCAAAGAGAAAGAGTTCTGCCAAGCGGCCACAATGATCCAACCGTCGGAAAACTCCACGGGTCAATGCGGCGTGCCCGAAATGTTTTGCGACATCTAGGGACACGAAGCGACCGCAAACACAACTTACCGGACTGGAATCAGACACCAGCATAACAACCGAACCCCGCGATTTCTCCTGTCCAAGCCGCGCAATTGGACGCGTTCTGGTTGCCTCCGCCACGCCGATGTAGTCTCAACGAACGAAACTCGGCGAACGCTGTTCAGGCGATTTTCGTCCTCGCCACGTTCCAACCAAACCATATTGAAACCGGATGAAACACCTGCAAGTTGACCATTCGCTCGGCGAAGGCATCTACTTCTCGCAAGAATCCTATCCCGGTTTCATCCGTCGCTTGATCGCGATGGTGACTGATGGAGCGATTCTGATGTTCGTCGGCATCGCGATTTGGATCTTTCTGGCGCTGCTGTTCTACGTCCTAGAGTCTGACCGAAGTCCAGAGGCGCTTCACTTTGCGATTTGGCTCACGATCGCATGGGTCTACATGACGGTGATCAAACGTTCTCGGCTTCGCACGATCGGTTACCGATTGTCGGGCCTTCGAATCATTGACATACGTGGATCCCGGCCGTCACTGACGAGGATGACACTTCGACTATTGATGTGGACTTATGGCCCATTCAATTTCATTCTCGATCTGATTTGGTTGGGCGCTGACTCAGAGCGACAAACGCTGCGAGATTGCTACTGCGGCACCTACGTCGTCCGTGCCATCGCGCAACCGGAAGGCTCCGCACCAATGCACCTCACCCGATATTTCGCGGGCGGAATTGCACCGTCCTACCCACGCGTCGTCCGTCCCAGGAAGTTTGCATGAACGCTCTCTCGATCCGAGACCTGACCGTTCAAGACTCCTCCGCGGCCGTTGAATTGAACGAAGCTGTCGTCGCACTCACCAGTCCCATGGATGCCGAACGGTTCGCAACGCTGTACGAACTCAGCAATCTGAAACTCGCAGCGGAAATCCACGGGCAGCTTGCCGGATTCCTGCTCGCGATGCCTGTCGGCGCGGCATACGACAACGGCAACTTCCAATGGTTCTCCGAACGCCACGAAGACTTCGTTTACATTGACCGGGTCGTGGTATCGAAAGAGTTCCGTGGTCTTGGCGTTGGCCGCGCCCTGTACTTGCGAGCGTTTGACGATTCGAAGCGACTGGGGGCTTTACGCATTTGTGCGGAAATCGATTCAGAACCTGCCAATGACGCATCGCTCCACTTCCACAACTCGACGGGTTTCATCCCAGTCGGCACTCGACAGCTGGCCAGTGGAAAAACGGTCTCCATGCAAATTCGGTCGCTCGTCGAGTAACGTTTCTCAACCGAATGACCTCAGTATGCCCGACCGCCTTCGCACTCGAGAGACCAACATGCCCACCCTTCGTTTCCTTCTCGCGTTCTTCTTGACTTGCGCGTCGTGGAATCTCCTTGCAGACGCCCGACCACTCGCGGCACAGAACGCCTCCTCACTTCCGCCTGATGCTATGAAATCCCAAATGGATCAGGCATGGGCTGTCACCTGGGACAGATTCTTTCAGGACGACGTGCAGACATTTGCTGACTACCTCAGCAGTTATGAACCAGGACAAGAATTGGCTCACCTGCCCACCGCCGAAGAAGTCCAGCGTCAGTACCCCAATCCATGCGGCTACAGCACCGGAATGGAAGACGGCATGATCCTGGGCGGTGCCATGCTCAGCATCCTTGCGGACCGATACGAGGTGACCAACGAAGAGCCACTTCGTGAAAAAGCGAAGCAAGTGTTCCGCGGATTGCATCGCTGCGCCACCGTGCATGGCGTCCCCGGATTCCTTGCCCGGAATGTCTGTAACGAAGATCGCAAAAGCATTTACATCAATTCGTCTCGAGATCAATACACGCACGGAGTGCACGGACTTTGGAAGTACTATCGAAGTCCGCTTTCAGACAAATCGACTCGATCCGAGATTCGAGCAGTCCTTGCGGCGGTCGCGGATCGCATGATCGAATTCGTGACGCCGGAAAACGATTTCGATTTTTGTCGCGCCGATGGAAAACGCTGTCCGCTGGGCATCTGCCGCATGTGGAATGTGCAGGCTCACGAAGCCGCTCGTTTGCCCATGATCTACGCCGCCGCATGGGATGTCACTCAAGACGAAAAATATCGTCAGCTGTGGCGACACTATGTCGCCGACGCGGTGAAGCATTCCGCCAATCCCGACAAGAACACGCCTGCGTATGCGATTTTGCAAATGCAATGTTCTCTCGAATTGCTGCATGAATTGGAGACCGATCCAAAGCTAAAAACAAGCATCCAAGCCGTGATGCGTCATCTGGCAAGCATCGCAGAGGAGCGATCGGCACACGTCGCGGTCCAGCTATCGCGCAAGACTTCCGAAGAGATGCGAATGCTCGGTCCCGATTGGCGTCAAGCGGAGCAATGGATCAACCAAAACGAATACGCCAATCCACAATGGGGAAAGTACCGCGAAGTATGGCACCTAACCCGAGAAGCGGGCGAAGCAGCCTTGGTCCCGCAGATGGTCGACGCTCCGACGCTGAACACGGAACAAAAGCAACGACTGCAACATTTGATTCAGAACTTCGACTACTCGCACAACTCCAGTTGCGGGATCATTTATCACCAAGCCGCCTACTGGAAATCTCGCCTGACTGACAATCTCTGAATCAACGACCTTCGTCGTATGCCGGCCGCATCACACGCTATCACCAAATCGCCCATCCCCGTTGCTCGTTTCGAATTCGTCCGGATTTCCCAGGTTGGCAAACAAGATCAGTTGTCGCGAAGGCTGGAAAACAGCTTCGAATCCGGTGACTCAGGCAGCGAGGCTTTCCAGTCCGCCAGCTGTTCCGACAGTTTCGAAACGGCATCGGGCTGCGTCTCCTTCAAGTCAGTCAACTCATAAGGATCGGACACGATGTCGTACAACTCGACGTAGCTCGAATCTTGGTTCGCCAACAGCTTCCATCGTTCATTCACCACGCAGTACGAAGCCCAGTGATGGGGACGAGATTTCTGGGCAGGCCAGCGTGCACCGTACTTCCAAAACAAAGGTTTGGTGCGTCCCGTTGACGATTGCCCCTGCAATGCCGAAACCTGGCTGACGCCGTCGGGTTGATACGCGGAAGGCAATTTGACGCCGGCGATTTCGCAGAATGTCGGCAACAAATCCACGGCGCTGATCATCGCTGAATCATTGGTTTCTCCCGCGGCAACTTTGCCCGGCCAACGCACGATGAACGGAACGTTGATGCCACCTTCAAACAACGACGCCTTGTAGCCTTTTCGTCCTGCGGTGATTCCTTTGGCGGCACCAATGCCAAAGCCCGCTCCCGTCGCGGTGTCGTAGCTCAACTCCAATTTAGCATTGGCTGAACCGCGAGCCGGTCCGTTGTCGGAACTAAAGATCACCAAAGTCTCGTTAGTCAAATGCAACCGATCCAATGCGTCCAAGACTTCACCAATGCGATCGTCCGCGTGCGACAGCACTGCCGCATAGATCTCATCGGCTTCGCTCAGCCCACTGTCGCGAAAACGCCAGCGATACTTTGGAATCACATGGAATGGAGTGTGGGGTTCATGGACCCACAAGTTGACGAAGAATGGATCGCCTTCGGAATGAGCCGCTTCGATGAACTTGATCGTTTCATTGGCATCCTCGTGAACTGGCATCTGCTCGCCCGAGCAATTGAACGCTCCATATCGATCGTATCCGTATTCCGCGGGCGTGGGCGAATCCGGAATCATGTCGTTGGACAGGTGCCACTTGCCAAAGTGAGCCGTTTTGTAGCCGCCGGATTGCAACAACCGAGGCAGCGTGACGGCACTGGGATCCAACCAATCGGGCATGTTGCGTTTGGCGTTGCTGGGCACCCAAGCGAAGTGGCCGTCGATGTTGTGGCGAGCCGGGAATTGCCCCGTCATCACAGCCGTTCGACTGGGCGAACACACTCCGCTGGCAACCGTGAATCGTTCAAAGTCCGTGCCCTCGCGTGCCAAGCGATCGATGTTGGGAGTTCGCACATACGGATGCCCATGACAAGACAGATCGCCCCAACCCCAATCGTCAGCAAAGATAAAAAGGATATTGGGCTTTTTGCCGACCGACGATGTGACCGTGTCTTCTGCGGCGGCACAGCGAGATTCCGCCGCACCAGCCAAAACGAACAGTATCACCACTGTCGTCAGGCACACGTAGCGAACGCACTGCAAAGGGAAGCTCTTTGGGAAGCTCTTTGTGAAATCCTTTGGATTCGTCATTCGTATTCACTCAATCGATTGGTTCGGAATTGATGTTTCGGTTAGCGATGAATGAGTTGTTTTGCGTACCAAGATCATTCGCCCGCCAGCACAATTTTTGATCCATCGTTTCGACGTCTAATTCGACTCGGCCTCACCCAACTCTTCGCGAGCACCTTTGCCTTTTTTCTGTTGCTCCGTCCGGTACTCGCCGGGCGACTGGCCAGTCTCACGTTTGAAGACCGCGCCGAGACTCTCCTTGTGACTGTAGCCGGCCAGAGGAGCGATTTGTTCCAACGTCATGTCGGTTTCAGTCAACAACTGACGCACCCGTTCCAACTGAGTCACCGTGATCTGATGATGCGGCGTGTGGCCCAGCACTTCTCGGAAACGTCGCTCAAGTTGCCGACGCGATAGCGATGTGAACTCGACCACGTCACCAACGTTGATTCCGTTGCAAGCGTTCTGGCGAATGAAGCGACACACTCGTGCGAGTTCAGCGTCTTCGACCGCGACGACCTTGGTCGACAATCGTTCCGTCACTGAAATTGGCGGGATACGTTCGACTTCTTTGTCAGGCACCCAGCCGTTGAGCATTTGTTGCAAGATCTCGGCGGCTCGGTACCCCGCCAATTCCGCATTGGGCCGCACGCTTGAGAGAGATGGATCACAAATCGAACAAATCGTGTCATCGTCATCGACGCCGATCACACCCACATCGTCAGGCACGGCGATGTTTGCAAACCGACATGCATTGAGAACTTGTTGTCCGCGAATGTCGTTGCACACAAACAAGCCAGTGGGCCGTTCCAATGTCGACAACCATTCAACCAAAGCCTCTTGTTCAACAACGCCGGCACGTTCGAGTTCTCTCAACGTGATGCCGGGAGCGCCCGGCGATTGATGCTCGGTGAATGGACAACCAGCCTTCTCCACCAGTCTGCGAAACGCAATCAACCTGTCGTCGGAATAAGTCGCGAATCGAAAGCCGCAAAAAGCGAAGCGTCGAAAGCCGCGTTCCCAAAGATGCTCGAACGCCATCTCAGCGATTCGCTCGTTGTCAGCCACGACCTGTGGCACGCCTGGAAACTTTCGGTTGCCACGCACGTCCACGATCGGGACACGTAACTTTCGAAGCGGATCGATGCTGTGGTGATCCAGACGTGCGATCACGCCGTCGACGCGCGTTCTAGATATCCAATCGGGCACCACCGAATCGATCGTCATCTCTTCATGCAACAACGACCAATCGCCCTTCGTCCTCGCATAAAACGCGATGCCCCGCAGAAGCTCGCGACCATAGGCCCGTGAGACCTCCACCAGCAAAGCGATTCGGGGTCGATTGATATGAGTCACTGACGTGATTTCTCCAAAGCCGGACACGCTGTCGCAAAACGACACCTATTTGTCGCAAATCATTGCCTGCGAGGGGCGCAACACAGAGTCTATAGGCATCAACCAGTCTAACAGAACACAAAGACGCCGCAATTCGCGAGCCACACGTGAATCCACATTTGCGAGCCACCTCCTTCACCATGTCGCAAGACCTTTGGCTGAGCCGGTCGCAATCAGTGCTGATTCAGCCGAGTAGCAAGTGAACATGCATTCCAAGATCGGTAACAAAAACGCAGGGCGGGTTGGCAAAGGATCTGCCGCTGGGTCAGAGTGAAATGAGACGACCACCACCACTCACATCCAGGACTCTCCTCGTGCCTTCACTTCGACGCTCAGCAAAACATTGCTTCACTCGCCTTCCACTTGGCGCGCCCATCCTGGTTGCGACGTGCTTGATGTTGGCGAGAATGCCAAACGCCTCCGCGATCGAAGGCCAATGGCCCAAGTTTCAAAACGGCGGGCTTTCGTCGATCGACACCGCATTGCCGACGGAGTGGTCACCCGAGCAAAACATTGCTTGGACAGCCGACATCAAAGGGTACGGCCAATCAACACCGATCGTGGCTCACGACCAAATCGTTGTGACCTCAACCAGCGGCGAGAACAAGGACGACTACCACGTGTCATCTTTCGCGATTGATACCGGCGAACTGAATTGGCAAGTCGACGTCGCCAACCCATCGCCCTTCAAAAACTCTCCCATGGTCAGCCGCGCCGCACCAAGCGCCGTCGCAACCGAAGCAGGCTTTGTCGCCTTTTTCGAAGGCGGTGTTCTGCTGGCGATCTCACCATCGGGCGAAACACAATGGAAACGAGACCTCGTCGCTGAGTTCGGTCCCATCACCGCTCGTCATGGTTTATCCGCATCTTTGGAAGCCGACTCGACTCGCGTTTTTGTGTGGGTTGAACGAGAGGAAGCTCCTTACATTTTGGCCGTCAATCCAACGACTGGCGAAGACATCTGGAAAGCCGATGGGTTGGGCGCGACATCATGGGCGTCACCGCGATTGGTGCCTGTCGAAGATGGCCAACAACTCGTGTGCAGCGCCAGCGGAAAACTGGTTGGTTTGGATCCATCGACGGGAGAACGTCTTTGGGAATTCACCGACCTTTCCAACAACACATCCAACACACCAACGATTGTCAGTGAGGGACGCTTTCTAATCGGAGCTTCCGATGGCCGCGGCGAAACCAACGCGGGCGCGTCGGCGGCCAGCAACGGTTTGATCGAAATCAGCAAAGGCGACGACGGTAAGTTCCAAGCAGGATTTGTATGGCAAGCCAAGAAGGCAACCTGCACGTTCGGAAGTCCAGTCGTTGCGGGTGACACCGCCGCGATCGTCAATCGAACCGGAGTGCTCTATCGGTTGGATTTGGAAACGGGCGAACAAGTCTCCGCGAAACGGACGGATGCGGGAGGGCTCTGGGCGACTCCATTGGTCGCGGGCGGCAACCTGTACCTGTTCGGCTACAAGGGAACGACCAGCGTGATCCCGCTGGCCGATGGCAAAGAGATCGCCGAAAACCGTTGTTGGCCCGAAGGCGGCGACGGAGAGAAAACGCCAGGTTTCGGTGGCGGAAACGTGCTTTACGCCGCCGCACCAGCCGGCGACCGACTGCTGATCCGTCGCGGAGACAAACTGTACGCGATCGGGGCAAAGTAGCGTTTGCAGTCACATCACCGGTTGAGCACATCGCCGGCCGAGGATTCTTTTTCGCAAGCGATGTTGACGCAAATCAACGATTCGCTACCATACTGCGAACCAGTCGCAATAAGCGTCTGGTTTTCGATAGCCAGCGAGCAACGCTCGGCGATCGTGAAGCAAATGTCGAACGCCGACATTCGCACTCCGATCGCCTTGATGCCAGCCAGCCATGACCTGTTTGCCTCGAACTTCTTGAGGCACGTAATCCGTCATCAAGGTTGGCCTCGTGGCAAAAATCAATCAAGAAACTCTCGATCTCGCGTGGCATGCACATGCCAGCAGCGATGCTAATCGAGTCATCCAGCTTCTCGCAGCGGAAGACATCCTTTCGCAGTCGCACGACGACATCGAACCGGCCGTGTTGCTTGGGTTGGCACTTCATGATCGCGGTCGCGTGGTCGAAGCCGCCGATGCAATCGAAAAGGCAAGTCTGCTCGGCCCGATCCCAGACGAAGCGCGGATCACGCTCGCGTCGTGCTACGCACAACTTCGCCGAATCGACTTGGCACGCGAATTGTATTTGGAACTCGCACTCAGCCGCCGCTTGGATGCGGATTTGATGCTGAAGGTTGCCGGCGGTTTGTCCGCGATTGATTCACCTCAGCTCGCCATGAAGGTCTGCGAGTGGATCACGGAGCGAGACGATTCGGTCGCGCAAGCTTACTACGACATGGGCGTTTACTCCGCCCACTGCGGTCACGCGTTGTACATCAGCGAAGCGCTGACTCGGCGTGCCCTGGCACTCGACACCGGCAACGTCCACTACCGAGTCGGGCTGGTCTCATTGCTGATCCAACTGCAACGCGAAAGCGAAGCACTCGAAGTCGCTCTCACCTTTGAGGTCGAACAGATCCGAACAGCAACATGCTTTAGTTGTTTGCAACGGATTGCCGACTTGTTAACCCGTCACAACCACACCGATTTAGCGATCGCCTGTCATGAACGATCCAAAGCTTTGCGGGCTGAACGTGCCGCCAAGCCGATCCAATCTGCCAAACCAACGCTGTAAATCCACCATGAATGAATCACTCTCCATCGCTCACCTCGAATTCGAAGCCGGTCGCTTCGCTCACGCGATCCAGTTTGCTCAATACGCATTGGCCCAAGATCCGGACGACGCCGACGCCCTGACTTTGCTGGGCATGGCCAGCCTCTGCTTCTGCGAATTCGATGAAGGCATCGATGCACTCGAACGTGCCGCCCTAATCCAACCGCTTTCGCGGGCGGTCCAGATTGAACTGGCGATCGCATATGGATCCGTCGGCAGACACAACCTTTCCAAGGAGTTACTGATGTCAGTCGCGACGTCGGGCAAAGTCTCCAGTGCGGAACTGCTGCGAATCGCGGCCGGATTGGAAGCGATCGACGCGCCGCGGTTGGCCATGGAGGCTTGTCGGCAGGCGGGCATTTTAAATCCGGAGCAGCCCGAAGTTCACTATCAAATGGGTTACTACGCCCAGCAGTGCGGCCATCCATCTGAAATCTGCGAGTCGTTGATCCGACACGCAATCTCGCTCGATCCTCGCAACGTCCACTTTCGAATCGGATTGGCGTCATTGCTGATTCGACTCGAACGCAAAACTGACGCGATCAAGGTTCTCACGCCAGTCATCCCGGACCGGCTCGATGAGGTGAACTGCCAGTGCTGTCTCAAACGGATCGCGAACGTTTTCTTTGACTGCGACGATGTCAATCGAGCTCGCCTGTGCGCATCGCGATTGAAAACGCTGACCAAACAGTCATTCACTGCGCAACAAAGCAACGTCGCTTGAGGCCATCCCCCGCAGCCTGGGCAAACCGCCTGGAACCACAAACATCGATGCTGGTCGCGACCTGAACGGCTCGTTGAACAACTTGGTGAATTGCTGGCTTCCGCCAAGAACATGAATCGTCCCGACGCACTGCCTCTACGTCGTTTGCTGCGGCGAATGCATCGATATGAACCTTGTCCCCTGCGGTTGCCTCATTGCAAAACGACAGGCCGGCCAGACAACGCAAACAACAAACTGAGCAAGCCAGCTAAACCAGGCAAACACAATCGTTTGATCGTGATCGACTCGTTCAAAGAGCGGCTCGCGATCGGTTGTTGGTAGACATCTGAACCCTCGCAAATAAATCGTTCGATCAAAACGATTTATCGCACCGGTCCCACTTGTTGCGAACGCGAGTTTGTGGATAACGTGTCTACGTTTTGCACATCTCCCCACGGATCGGATCCTCTCGTGAGATACGCGTTTTGGCTCACTGTCGCATTGATCGCGACCTGGCTGCTCTGGTCAGGACACTTTGACAACCCGTTCCTTCTTGGACTCGGTGCGTTGTCGGTGCTGGTCAGCCTCTACGTCTCGTTGCGAATGAAAATCGTTGACGAGGAAGGCGCCCCGGCTCAGCTCGGCATCCGCCCGTTCGTGTTCTATGCACCTTGGTTGGCGAAGGAAATTGTTGAAAGCAACTTGGCCGTCGCCAAGATCATTTTGTCGCGCAAGATGAAGCTGAAACGCAACATGATCACGATCCGGTCGCATCAAAAATGCGAACTCGGACGAGTCATCCTGGCAAACTCCATCACGCTGACTCCCGGAACCGTGTCGGTCCAGATGGAAGACGACAAAATCTTGATCCATGGTTTGAACCTGGAAGAAACCGAGGAAGACATGTCCGGTGAGATGGACGAACGCATCTGCCGACTGGAGAAATCCAAGTGATGTTTCCCTGTTGCATGATGCCACTGATGTTCGCCGCGAGCGAAGCGGCCGGTCACGTCGCCCATTCGGCGTCGGGGCGTGGGCACGCGAGCTCCGCCGACCTGCACAACATGCTGAATTATTCCGCTCAAGCATTCCAATTGAGTGCAACGCATCACGTGATGATGGCGACGTCCGCGGCCGTCTTGGTCACGATGACGCTCGCTTTGATTCGCGCGATGGCCGGTCCGACGGTTTTCGACCGCGTGCTCGCGCTCAACATGTTCGGCACCAAAACGGTACTGTTCATCTGTGTGGTCAGTTTCGTGACCGCACGGACCGACTTTCTCGATCTCGCATTGCTCTACAGCCTGATGAACTTCATCGGCATGGTCGCTTTGTTACGATTCACTCAGTATCGCAGCTTTGGTGAGGAACCCGCCTGATGAGAGGTGACTCATGATCGCGTTGGAAATCGCAAGCTGGTTCTTTTTGATCGCGGGAGCGTTCTTTTCCATCGTGGGTGGAATTGGAATCATCCGGTTGCCCGAGTTCTTCTCGCGCATGCACGGTGGCGGCATCACCGACACGATGGGTGCCGGATTGATTTTGATCGGACTGCTCTGCTTGGCGGGTCCCACATTGGTTGCGGCAAAGCTGGTTGCAATTCTGTTTTTCCTGACCATCACCAGCCCCAGTTCATGCCACGCGTTGGCCCACTCGGCGTTGACTCACGGGGTCAAACCGGAACTCGACGTCAAACCAAAACCGAACACCATGATGAACCCGCCATACGGCCCGCGTGACGGAGACGCCTCATGAATTGGGTTGTCTTTGCCATCCTGGCGTTGCTGGCACTCACCGCCGTAACGGTCGCGAGATTGCGACAGTTGTGGGCCGCGGTGATGTTCACCGGCATTTACAGTTTCCTGAGTGCATCCTGGATGATGATCCTGGATGCACCCGATGTTGCGTTCACGGAAGCCGCTGTTGGCGCGGGCATTTCCACCGTGTTGATGCTCAGCACGCTGGCGCTCACGGGCGAACAAGAGCAACCGACCAAGCGATCGCCAATCGTACCGCTGCTTGTTGTGCTGGTCACGGGCGGAGCCTTGATTTACGGCACGCTCGACATGCCGCACTATGGCGACCCCAACGCGGTCGTCCATCAACATCCGGATCCTTCGTTTGTTGAGCGATCACTCGATGACATGCACGGATTGCCCAACGTCGTCACCGCGTTGCTGGCGTCTTACCGGGGTTACGACACGCTCGGTGAAACCACCGTTGTGCTGACTGCCGGCATCGCCGTGTTGCTGATCCTGAGACGGGATGAAATGGAACGCCCGGCGATCGCGAACCGAGCCAAACGACGTCGACGGAAGGCAAACGCATGATCAAGTTTCCAATCATTCGCGTGATCACCAAGCTGCTGATCCCGTACATCTTGCTATTCGCGTTTTATGTCCAGTTCCACGGTGACTACGGACCCGGCGGTGGTTTTCAGGCGGGAGTGATCTTTGCTTCGGCGCTGATTCTCTACGGTCTGGTCTTCGGGCTCGATGCGATCAAACGTGTTGCTCCACCCATCGTGATCGAAAAACTAATGGCGATCGGCGTCTTGGTTTACGCCGGCACCGGCTTCGCCACGATGATGCTGGGCGGCAACTTTTTGGACTACGACGTTCTAGAGCACTCCTTCAACCACAAATACCTGCCCGGTGGACAACACCTGGGGATCTTCTTGGTGGAAGTCGGCGTGGGAATCACGGTGACCTCGGTGATGACGATGATCTTTTACGCCTTCGCCAGCCGGAGTCGATTCGTATGAACAGTCCAGCCTTGGAGCAAGCCGCGGGGCTCTACAACTACTGGATCGTGATCGTCTTGATGATGACCGGTTTCTACATCGTGCTGGCACGAAGGAACCTCATCAAAGCCGTGATCGGTCTGAACATTTTTCAAACGTCCGTGTTTTTGCTCTACGTCACGATGGGCAAAGTTCGCGGCGGCACGGCACCGATCATTCCTCCCGAAGTCGCCGAGGCTCAGGCCAAAGCGATGCACGAGACCGGCCACGGCGAGCACGGAACCCACGCCCTCGGAACCGTCTCCGAAGAGATTGTCGGAGCGCATGCCGCGCACGCTGATTTGCCCGGTGCTGACATCATTTACTCCAACCCATTGCCCAGTGTTTTGATGCTGACGGCGATCGTGGTTGGCATCGCCACCACCGCATTGGCGCTCGCGTTGGTCGTTCGCATTCGCGAAGACTACGGAACGATCGAGGAAGACCGAATTTTGGAAATCGATCGAGCCGACGGCTTGCCAGATGACGACGACGAGGACCAATGGATTGACGCAGACACTCATTCACTGGCCGGGAGTTCACCCGACACCCCCACCGATTCGGAGTCAGTGAATTGACGGAACATCTCCCGATTCTATTGATCGTGTTGCCGTTGGTCGCGGCTCCGCTGTGCGTGATCTTGCACCAGCGAACCGCCGCCTACACGCTCGCGTTGCTGGTCTCCTGGATCACGTTTGGCATTTCCATCGCATTGGTCGCGCAAGTCAATCAAACCGGAGTCATCCGGTACAACCTGGGCGGCTGGGCTCCGCCGTACGGCATCGAATACCTGGTCGATTCGCTGTCATCCTTTGTGATGATGTTCGTGTCGGGCATTGGTGCGATCGTTCTGGTCTACGCACCCAAATCCGTTGACGACGAAATCGCTCGATCAAAGCACTACCTGTTCTACGCAACATATTTGTTGTGCTTGACCGGATTGATGGGGATGTGTGTGACGGGTGACCTTTTCAATGTCTTTGTCTTCCTTGAAATCTCGTCTCTGTCGTCCTACGCACTGATCAGTCTCGGGCAAACTCGCCGAGCCCCATTGGCCGCGTTCCAGTACCTGATCATTGGCAGCATCGGTGCCACATTCATTTTGATTGGCATCGGTCTGCTATATCAGATGACCGGCACGCTCAATATGGCCGACATCGCCGCTCGCGTTCCACAAGAAAACGGTCCTCGCACTGTTCTGGTTGCCTTCAGTTTCTTGGTCATCGGATTGTGCGTGAAGATGGCGGTGTTCCCGCTGCATACGTGGCTGCCCAATGCTTACACGTATGCCCCATCGGTGGTGACCTGCTTCATTGCCGCGACGGCAACCAAGGTTTCGGTGTACGCGTTCATTCGTGTGATCTTTGGAATCATCACGCCGGGATTCGCCTTCGACTACCTGCCGCTTGATACCGAGCTGACCATCCTGGCATTGGTCGGAATCTTTGTCGCATCGACCGCGGCGATCTACCAAGCCAACGTGAAGCGGTTGCTGGCCTATTCCAGCGTCGCTCAGATCGGATACATGATTTTAGGAATCAGCATGTCGACGCCAGGTGGACTGACCGCCGGCATCGTGCACATGTTCAATCACGCGTTGATCAAAGGCGGGTTGTTCATGATCGTTGGTTGCTTCGCGCTGCGATTGGGCAGCGTCAAACTGGACGATTGGAAAGGTGCCGGAAAAACGATGCCCTGGACGTCACTCGGTTGGGCGATCGGTGGACTGGCGTTGATTGGCGTTCCCGTCACGGCTGGCTTCATCAGCAAATGGTTGCTTCTCACCGCGGCAATGGAAAAAGGCATGTGGCCGGTCGCCGTGCTGATGCTGCTGAGTTCTTTGCTGGCAGTGGTCTACGTCTGGCGAGTGGTCGAAACGCTGTACTTCAGTGAACCGACCGCCAAAGTATTGAAGGCCAAGGAGGCTCCGCTGGGCATGTTGATCCCAACCTATGTCGTCTTAGCAGGAACATTTGTGTTTGGTGTTTGGACCACTTACTCCGCTGATTTGGCCGCCACCGCGGCAGCGGGATTGTTGGGAGCCACGCCATGACCGATTCGATGCAAATTTGGCTCTCGTTGCTGCTGCCGCTGATTGCCTATGTGCTGCTCACGCTAACCGGCAAATCGCCGAACGTTCGCGAAGGCTGCACTCTAACCGTCGCAACCATTCTTTTTTTGCTGACATGCCAAATGGCCAGCGGCGTGTTCGCCGGCGAGCGTCCGGAATGGATGTGGGGTGAGTGGTTACCCGGATTCCAAATCGCGTTCAAAGTCGAACCGTTGGGGATGCTTTTCGCTCTCGTTGCTTCGGGGCTTTGGATCCTGACGACGATCTATGCGGTCGGCTACATGCGGGGCCACAACGAAGACAATCAGACACGATTCTTTGGCTGCTTCGCCTTCGCCATTTTCGCGGCCATCGCAGCCGCTTACGCAAAGAACCTGTTCACGCTGTTTGTTGCCTACGAGGTCATGACGATCTCGACCTATCCATTGGTCACGCACCACGGAAATGAAGAGGCTCGCAACGGCGGACGGGTTTACCTCGGGATTTTGCTTTCCACCTCGATCGCGTTTTTTATGCTCGCGATTGCTTGGACTTACTCGCTGGCCGGCACCTTGGAATTCACGCTCGGAGGAATCCTGGCGGAACCCGTCGCGGACGAAAAGATCTCCAGCGTCGGACTTGGCCTGCTGCTGGCTTTGTTTGCGTTCGGAATTGGCAAAGCCGCCCTGATGCCGTTCCATCGCTGGTTGCCCGCCGCCATGGTCGCACCAACGCCCGTCAGTGCATTGTTGCACGCGGTCGCGGTGGTCAAGGTCGGCGTGTTCTCGGTGCTGAAAGTGGTGGTCTACATCTTCGGGTTGGACTTGCTCACCGATTCAGGCGTGAACCTTTGGCTGGCTTACGTTGCCGGGTTCTCGTTGGTGGTCGCGTCCTTGGTCGCGATGACAAAAGACAACCTGAAAGCACGACTAGCGTATTCGACGATCGGTCAACTCGCCTACATCACACTGGGCGCCGCCCTCGCGACGCCGAACAGCATCATCGGCGGCGGGATGCACATCGCGATGCACGCGGTCGGCAAAATCACGCTGTTTTTCTGTGCCGGTGCGATCTACGTCGGAGCTCACAAGAAAAACATCAGCGACATGCGTGGACTCGGCCGACAAATGCCGTTCACCTTTGGTGCGTTCCTGTTGGCCTCGGTCAGCATCATCGGGTTGCCGCCCGGCGGCGGTGCCTGGAGCAAATGGTTCTTGGCCGTTGGCACCGTGGAGACTCACCAATACCTGCTCACTGCTGCGTTGATGGTCAGTTCGCTGCTCAACATTGCTTACTTGGTGCCGATCCCGATGCTCGCGTTCATGGGCAAACCCAAAGCAGATGAATCACACAGTGATGATGCACACGGGCACGAAGCCGACGAGCACGACTCGCATGATCACGCACCAACCGACGGGATTCACGAAGCCCCCATGATGTGCGTGGTTCCACTGTGCATCACCGCGATTGGCAGCGTCGCATTGTTCTTCGCCGCCGACTGGATTTACGAAGCCCTGTTGCCGATCACGCAGACGCCAAACTCATGAGCCACACACCTCCTTCCGACCCCAGTTGGTTCGAACGACCGCAGAACATCCGGCGGATGATCATCGGCTTGGTCGTCGTTTGCGTGCTGCTTGTTCTCGCCGATTTGTTCTACGAGAATCCTCACCCACACTTTGGCAAAGTCGAAACGTTTTTCGGCTTCCAAGCTTGGTTTGGCTTCATTGCCTTTGTCGCAGTTGTGTTCCTGGGAACGTTACTGCGTCCGTTGATCAAAAAGCCTGAGGGTTACTACGACCCTGAACCCGAAAACGAATTCCCGCGTCTGGACCGCCCCGAAGACAATACCTCAGGAGAACAAGCATGAATCTGTTGTCTGCTTTGCCTCCTGGATGGCCGATGATTGTCGGCGGCGTCTTCCTTTGGCTGTTGCCCAAGCGGGCCCAGGCCGGCGGTGCACTTGGCCTCGCCATTCTGAGCGGCTTGCTGTTCTGGTCCACGCCGGTTCTAGGCGATGGAGAAACCGCGAAGACATTTTCGATGTTGGGCGCTGAACTCCAACCCATTCGCGTCGACTCACTGAGCCGTCCGTTCGGATTGGTGTTCCATATCGCGGCCATCGTGTCCGTGATTTATGCGTTGCACGTGCGAGACACTCGGCAACACGTCGCCGGAATGGTCTACGCCGGCGCGGCCATTGGTGCGTGCTGTGCCGGTGACTTGATGACGTTGTTTGTGTTCTGGGAACTCACCGCGATTAGCAGTGTGTTTTTGGTTTGGGCATCGGATACACCCGCGGCGTATCGAGCCGGGATGCGGTACCTAATCGTGCAGGTCGGCTCGGGAGTATTGCTGCTCACGGGAGCGATCATTCAGTACGTCGAAACAGGCTCGCTGAAATTCGACCTGTTCGTCAGCGAAGGACAAACCCTGTTTGGTGTTGATGCGATTTCGCCCGCCGCTTGGTGCGTCTTGATCGCTTTTGCCATCAAGTGTGCCTTCCCACTGCTGCACAACTGGTTGCAAGATTCCTATCCCAAAGCGACCGTGACCGGCACTGTATTCCTCAGTGCGTTCACGACAAAGTTGGCCGTGTATTCGCTGGCTCGCGGCTTTGCAGGCTTTGATCCATTGATCACCGTCGGCTGCATCATGACGTTGTTCCCCATCATCTTCGCGGTGATCGAAAACGACCTTCGACGAGTCCTCGCGTATTCGCTCAACAACCAACTCGGGTTCATGGTTGTCGGCGTCGGCATCGGAACGGAGCTGGCCATCAACGGGACCGTGGCTCACGCGTTCTGTCACATCATTTACAAGTCGTTGCTATTCATGTCCGTCGGTGCGGTGCTGTTTCGCGTCGGCACGGCGAAAGCAACCGAACTGGGTGGACTTCACAAGTCGATGCCATGGACGACTGCGTTTTGCATGATTGGTGCGGGAGCGATCTCCGGCTTTCCGCTGCTCAGTGGTTTCGTCAGCAAATCCATGATCATCTCCGCCGCCGGCGAAGAACACATGTTCGGCGTTTGGATCGTGTTGCTGATCGCCTCCGCTGGTGTGATGGAACACTCAGGAATCAAAATTCCGTTCTTCGCGTTCTTTGCCCACGACAGTGGCAAACGCGTCAAGGAAGCCCCATGGAACATGTTGTTGGCGATGAGCATCGCGGCCTTCTCGTGCATCGCACTGGGAATCGCCTATCCATTGCTGTACCGACTGCTTCCGTTTGATGTGGACTACCATCCGTACACCATCACCCACGTCGTCACTCAGCTTCAATTGCTGATGTTCGCGGCTCTCGCCTTCGTCGCGTTGATGAAGGCGGGCCTCTACCCCGCGGAACAACGAGCTGTGAACTTGGACACCGATTGGGTCTACCGTCGCTTGATCCCAAAAGCCACTCGTGGCGGCCAAGTCGCAATCGAACTGGTCGACCAAACGTTCCGCCACGACTTTTTGTTGACGCTGCGAAGTGGACTTCGGATGGTGCAGCGTTCGTTCAACGTCAACGGTTGGATCGGTCGAACTTGGTCCACCAGCACGATGGCGTTCTGGGCCGCAACGCTGCTCGCGATCAGCTTGGTGCTCTACTACACTTAACAGCCTGTTGATTTAGTCGTATACCGAATGACAACAATTAGCCGATAGGCGTTCGCCCCGGTTGGCGTTTGACTAACCGCCGCTAACGCGGTACGGCTCATAAAATCAACAGCCCGGCAAAGCCGATCAGCAATCGTGATGATCGGGATTCTTCGAAATCCCGCGATCGAGGAACCTTGCGACCGCGAAATGCGCGATTCAATCGTTCTACAATGGGGTGGTCCCACAGGCACCATCCCATTCCGAAAACGATTCTCAATCGATGCTTTCGCAAACACTTCACTTGATAGCGTCCGCCTTTCGCTGCCCTCCATCGTCGCGGCGATTGAGTTGCCTGTTGGGGCTGATGCTGATCGGTTGTCTGTTTTGCGGCTCGGCAAACGCCGGGATCAGCGGCGAAAACATCATCGTCGTCGTCAACGCGAATTCGCAAGATTCGTTGACCCTGGCAAACCACTACGTCCATCTGCGTGAGATCCCGCCAGCCAACATTGTTTTGTTGGAGGACGTCCCAGGTGGCCTGCGAGTCTCGCTGAACGATTTTCGCGAAAAGATTTTGCGGCCGGTTCTGAATGAGCTCAACCGTCGCAAGCTGGCCGCGAACGCGCAGGTGATTGCGTACTCGGCGGGATTCCCCACCGCGGTCGACATTCGCGAACACACCAAACAGCTGACTGACGAGAACCAGAAAAAGTATCAGCGTCCGGTCGCGTCGATCAACTCGATGACTTTCTTCTACCGTTGGGTTCTCTCCGATTCGCCGGACTACCTGGGTTGGGGCAGCAACTTCTACGCTCGCGGCCGATTCGAACGCCATTTCGCGAATCCATTCGCGGGCGAGACTGGCGAAGAATTCAAGGCAGCTGAAACCGCAACCAACGAAGCGACCACCGCGGATGAGTGGACACAGGCTGCCGAACTTTGGTCAAACATTGCCGACGACTATCCGACGTTGCATCCACTGAATATTCGCGCCGCCGAAGCGTTTGCGAACGCCGGCGACATGGACGCCGCGCTCGAACGGTTCACGCTGGCGGCGGCGTCGGGCTGGTCCAACCGACGTTACGTCAAAGAATCGAAGTCGCTGCAAAAACTGGCCTCGACCGAGGGTTTCGACGCGGTCGTGGATCAATTACAAGACGTCCCAATGAAGAACCAAGGACCGGTTCCCTTCTCGGCCAGCATTGGATGGACAAGCACCGGACATATGATTCCCAGCGCCAAGGGCGGCATGCCATACATGCTGTCCTGCGTGTTGGGCGTGGTGCACGAGCGCGGCAGCACGCTTCAGCAAGCCATTGATGTTTTGAAACGAGCTCGCCAGGCTGACCGAAGCTACCCTGATGGAACGGTCGCGTTTGCCAAGACATCGGACGTTCGGGTCACAACTCGCGAACCGTTGTACGCCGACGGTTTGGCTTGGTTGATGTCACGCGATCGCGACGTTGAGATCTTCTCGTCGAAATTGCCAACGTCGAACAAGCGATACATTGGATTGATGTTGGGAGCGGCCAGCTTCAATGCCAAAGATCAACCCTGGTCGATGAATCCCGGAGCCATCGCCGAAAATCTCACTAGCTTGGGCGCGGCCTTTGAAACCAACTCACAAACCAAGTTGACCGAGTTGCTGCATGCCGGAGCGGCGATCAGCAGCGGTGCCGTCGCGGAACCCTATTCGTTGATTCCAAAATTTCCGACGCCCATGATGCATGCGTATTACGCGGAAGGGGTCTCGGCGATCGAAGCGTTCTATTTGACAACCACATCGCCGTACCAATTGTTGATCGTCGGCGATCCAGCCTGCCAGCCCTTCGCGAAAGCTCCGATTGACTTTGTTCGAATGGAAGTCGGCGAACCGATGGGTGACAAAGTCCCGGTCAATTTCTTTTGGCAAGCTCTGCCGGGCAATGAGAACACATCGCCAACCGCGGCGATCGAACTGTATCTGCAAGACAAACGAATCGCGGTTTCTCGTCCCGCGAAAAAGATCGAGGTCAAACTACCGAAGAATCTGGAAGGAGCTCTGCGTTGCCGAGCCGTGTTGATCGGACGCCACACGACGCAACCACGAATCACAATCACCGACACTTTGGTTTTGGGCAATCCCAACATCCTGCCGACCATCGATGTTTCATCAACCGACGGCGAGACACTGCGAATCAAGCTCGCATGCCCTGACGCGGAGCGAATTGAATTGAAGCATCTCGGTCGTGTCGTAGCGGAAACCAGCGGCACGTCCGGAACCGTTTCCTTGACGCCCGACCAGATCGGACGCGGCCCGATTGAACTCGAAGCGACCGGACATATTGGCGAGCAAGGCATCCCGGGCAAGCTAAAGCTCATCGAGTTCTAGTGATTGGGTCATCGGCCCTGCAATGTGCAGCACACGGGCAACGGAAACTCACTGGGTAACCGCTTGACGTGGTGGCTGACTCGAAAGAGCTCGCTGGACTTCGATCACGCGAATGGATTGTTCAGGACTCATCTCCATCAATCGGTCGCGACCATTTTCATCGGGATGAAACTCGGTGAAGCCCTCTCCGTCCACCACCACGCGTCCCGGTTCCGACAAATCAAAGTAGTGATCGTCAGGGCGAACGGCGTACAGCACACTGGTCAAATCCCATGTTGGTCGATCATGGTTAGGACCACTGTGCATCAGATACGCTTCACGGACCGGATGGTGCGGCAAGTAGGAATAGTCGCGAGCAATGCTTTCGCGTGGGTAGGGCACCGCGATTCCAATTCGATAGTCACTCCACACGACGGGAACGTCATCGGGTGACTGATCGGCGAATCGACGCATGGCATCGATTCCGTTGACGACGTTCGCTTCATCATGTCTGGGTTTACCAAGCGTTGGCCCAAAGCATCCCGCCATCACCGAAATCAGCTTGCACTTCTTTTGCAGCAACGCTGGACCGTCCAACGGACTGATTGCGTCGGCTTTCGATTCCAACAAATCTGCCAGGTTGGCCGCCAAGCCGACTTGGATGATGACGACGCTGGCATCTTCTGCCTCAGCCAAAGTGCGGCGCAAGACATCCACCGCTTCGGGAGCGTCGTCGCTGCTGAGCAAATCATGCGGGTATCGCAGCGAATCTCCATCGCGAACTTTGCACAATTCCAGATAGCGACTTGGACGATGTTGGGCGTCCCGTGTCGCACCGATTGGAATGTCGCCACGGCCATAAAACGTGTTGACCGCATCAACGAACGGTGCGGCGAGCGGGTTGACCTTCGAAATGGTGACCGCTTTTAGTTCGCACTCACCGCGATCCTCCAGTGCGTGCAACATCGCGAGTGCCAACACATCGTCACAGTCTCCGGTGATGTCGGTGTCAAAGATCACCGGCGTCGGTTTGACCTCCGAGGCACCATCGGATTCCGCACGGACATCTAAGCAGTCGATCAGGCCGAACGTGAACAAAAGGGGGATGGTTCGTCGGAACATCAAAGCGCTTTCGAAAGAGAGGACTGGAGAAAAAAAACTGTGAAAACCCCAAATTTTTTACGGGCCGTCGAAACCGGTTCCAAACGGGGTATGTCGCAAAATGATCGGCGAGAGCGGTGTTTTCCGCCACCTTAGTCGCTGGAAAGGGGTTCACATTTCACACATGAAGGCTATAGATTTCATTGCGGGTGACGGCAACACCCTCTCGCAAGAGGGGGCATGGCTTTCCCAATTCGATTCGCAATCAGTGGAAAGTGTCCGAGTTGAGCCACGAAGCAGACGCGCCGGCCCTGAAATCCTTCCACCTTATTTCTCGTTCTTAGAGAGTCGAACAAGATGAAGAATTTGTTTTGGTTACTGATGCTCGGAGCCCTGATTGGCTCCGTCGGTTGCGATGGTTCCGAGACCTCCGCACCGTCGGATGATGAGCTGAGTCAGTACGTCGAGGAAAACCCACACGACTACGACAGCAATGCTTCGTTGGAGGACGGCGACACCGCGAACTAATGACGGGAGCGAAAGACGCTTCTCATCTGATTTCTTTTTGATTCATACACAGGAACCACATCCCATGCCATATCGAACCCAATCCAGGGGATTCACGCTGGTCGAATTGTTGGTGGTCATCGCAATCATCGGAGTCCTTGTCGGACTCTTGTTGCCTGCCGTTCAAGCCGCCCGTGAAGCGGCGCGTCGAATGAGCTGCAGCAACAACTTCAAACAAATTGGTTTGGCACTGCACAACTACCACTCCGCCTACAACCTGCTTCCGGCGCACGCCGCTGGAACCACAAACACCGCCAATTCAGGAAATCCCAACCCATCGCGTCGTGCCGATGGCGGCGGCGGACACAACCGAAACGAACTGAGCTGGTTGCCGGGACTGACACCGTTCTTTGAGCAACAAGCGTTGTGGGAACAAATCAGCAATCCAATGGACTCGGACGGCGATGGCGTCATCGATTTTCAAGCGATGGGCCCCGACGCTCGCATGAATTTGAGCGACCACAATGCGGCAGGCAATCGCTATCGACCATGGTTGACCAACGTTCCAACGTTGCGATGCCCCAGTGATCCCGGCGAAGGCCTGCCTGCTCAAGGCCGCACCAACTACGCTGCGTGCTTGGGTGACTCAACTCACCACATGCACTGTGGTGCAGAACAGGATCGCGCCAACATCCCCAACGGCAACTGGGCCCAAGCCGAACGAGCAGCCTGCCGAGGAACTTTTGTTTCGAGCCGCTCAACCGGCTTCCGAGAAATCCTGGATGGACTGTCCAACACGATCGCCGCCGGTGAGATCATTACCAGCCTCGGCGACCGCGACATTCGTGCTTTGCCACCGGATGCCCCGACAAGTATCCAAGCCAACAGCGGCGACCCGACCGGCCCGGACAACGCGCTCGCATGTCGCGACATGATCGATCCTGAACGTCCTTTGTTTTGGCGAAGTGGTGCACCGTTTGTCGCATCGCCAGCGGTCACCGGCCCGGCGGGCGAGATGGAACGAGGATTCAAATGGGCCTACGGGCGTCCTCTGTTCTCCGCGATGAACACGATCCTGCCACCGAACTCGGAAATCTGCATGCAAGGCAACCGCCACAACGAAGGCATCTTGCCGCCGAGCAGCCATCATCAAGGCGGAGTGCATGTCTTGATGGCCGATGGTGCGGTGAAATTCATCACTGAGTCGATCGACGCCGGCAACTCAGGTGCTCCACCGGTTCGATGGGACGGGTGGGCAATCAATCCCGCCGGATCCCCCAGCCCGTACGGCATTTGGGGTGCGTTGGGAACACGTGCATCCAAAGAAGTGATCGATCAAGAATTCTGATCAACCGATGTCGGTTGAGACGTACGATCTAAAGATCAAAGAGCCACCACGAACTGAATTCGCGGTGGCTCTTTTTGTAGCTTGAATTCTTTTTGGAGACGGACAAGAGTGCCGAAGACTTCCTTCTCGTGCGTCGTGATTGCTCACTTCTTCAGGAGATCCAACACAGCATCGTGCAGATGACCGTTCGTTCCAACACCGTCGCCACCGCGGACCGTGTCGATGCCTTTCCATGAAGTGAATCGCCCACCAGCTTCGCTCATGATCGGAGCCATCGCCGCGACGTCCCAAGCATTGCAGATCGGGTCGACCATCAGGTCCGCACGACCGGTCGCGACCATCGCGTAGCCATAACCATCGCCCCAAGTTCGTGTCAGCCACGTTTCTCGCTGCAGGGCTTCGAAGACATCGGTGTCGCCGCGAGGTCCTTCGCCACGATCACCAAACGACTTCGCTTCGCTGGTGACAAAGACGGCTTTCGACAAATCAGTTTGTTCCGAAACGCGAGCTTCACTCCACGTCTTCAGGTCATCGCTGTGGAAACAACCGCCACCCAACGCGGCCACCACGATTTGATCGGTTGCGGGCAGGTAGATGACTCCGCCAATCGGTGTCTCATCGCATTCCAACGCCAACAACGTGCTGTACAGCGGCACACCACAAATAAACGATTTGGTTCCATCGATTGGATCGACAACCCAGCGATATCGGCTGGCTCCTTCGCTGTCAGCAAACTCTTCGCCCGCGATTGCATCGTCCGGGAATTGTTCCGCGACCAGCTTGCGAACCAACTGCTCAGCTTCGCGGTCAGCGATGGTCACCGGTGAATCATCGGATTTGCGATCCACGGAAAGCGATGGCTTTCCATAGTGAGTCAGCGTGTGCTGGCCGGCTTTCAATGCGATATCAACCATCGCGGTCAACCGTCCATCGTGTTCCGATTGCCACTGGGTGGGAGTCCAATCCGACATGAGAAACCAAAGTTGCGAGTGAGGTGGAAAAACGGAATCTCGATACGTCCGCGACGTTCGTGCCACGCGAGAGCGAGACATTCGAGTTCTCGCCAACAATCTAAATGAGCGAGCGAACGACGTACTACCCGGGTGGCTTCAATTCGGCGGGGACATGTGTATGTTTGGCCCCAATCTCTGACTCTTCGAACTCTCTTTCATCGTGCTGGCGTTCTTTTCATGGCCGACAACATTTTCCGTGGTTGCATTCCCGCTTTGATGACCCCATGCACCGCCGATGGCGAGCCGATGTGGGATGCACTGGTCAAAACCGGCGTGGACCTGATCGAACGAGGCATGCACGCGGTTGTTTATTGCGGCTCGATGGGCGATTGGCCACTGCTGAGCGATCAACAACGTCAACAAGGCGTGACCGAATTGGTGCGGGCTGGCGTTCCAGTCGTCGTCGGCACGGGAGCCCAAAACACAAAGCTGGCCGCTGAACACGCCGCCCACGCGGCCACCGTCGGTGCGGCCGGATTGATGGTCATCCCCCGAGTGCTTTCGCGAGGCACGTCGCCACAGGCGCAGGCCAATCACTTCAAACGAGTTCTTTCCGCCGGGGAAGCATTGCCCGCGGTGATCTACAACAGCCCGTATTACGGATTTGAAACGAAAGCCGATTTGTTCTTCGCCCTTCGCGAAAAACATACGAACTTGGTCGGCTTCAAAGAATTTGGCGGTGCGGAATCATTGTCGTACGCCGCCGAACACATCACCAGCGGCGATGCCAACTTGACCCTAATGGTCGGTGTCGACACGCAAGTCTTCCACGGCTTTGTTCGCTGCGGAGCCGCCGGAGCGATCACCGGTGTCGGAAACGCGTTGCCGACCGAGATTTTGAAGTTGGTCGATCTTTGCCAGCGGGCTCAAAACGGAGACGTGGAAGCTCGCCGATACGCGGCCGAACTTGAAAGCGCGTTGGCGGTTCTTTCCAAGTTTGACGACGGTCCGGATTTGGTCCTGCACTACAAGTACTTGATGGTGCTGGAAGGCCACGCCGAGTACGAGCATCACTTCAACAAGAGCGACCAACTGAGCGACAGCCAACGCGAATTCCTTCATGATCAATGGCGGCTGTTCCGCACGTGGTGGTCAAACTGGCCTGGCAAAGATGCGTAACCAACACCGATTTGCAAACACTGATTTGCAAACACTGATTTGCAAACACTGATTT
>TARA_R110002073_G_scaffold257750_5_pt1 | contig 109666 bp, 97 predicted proteins | sample TARA_R110002073 | Tara Oceans TARA_R110002073 (sample SAMEA4397174) | marine metagenome | biome: Polar Biome; feature: [DCM] deep chlorophyll maximum layer (ENVO:01000326); material: water (ENVO:00002006), including particulate matter (ENVO:01000060) such as... | depth 40 m
GGCAACGCGCCGCCCAGCGCAGCCAGTCCCGAGAAGGCATTGTTGGTAAAGGGCGCCGCCTGCGGTAGCGCATCCTTCTTGCCTTTCTTGCCTCCTCGTTTGCTCATGCGCTGGTTTTGGCGAGTGCGGCTTTAACCTTGGCAAACGCTGCGATTGCCGCATCCACTTCGTCTTCGGTGTGCGCCGCCGAAATCTGCACGCGAATGCGAGCTTTTCCCTTTGGCACAACGGGGTAGCTAAAGCCGATTACATAGATGCCTTCGTCGAGCAGCATCTTTGCCATGGTGACTGCGAGTTTCGCGTCTCCAAGCATGATGGGAACGATGGCGTGATCGCCATCGGCAATATCAAATCCTACAGCCTTCATGCCGTTGCGAAACCGCATCGTATTGGAAGCGAGCGTATCGCGAAGCTCAGTAGAACTCGTAAGAAGCCGCAGTGCCTCTAAGCTTCCGCCAACAATCGGCGGGGCCAAGGTATTGGAGAAAAGGTAGGGGCGAGAGCGATTGCGAAGCAAGTCGACAATCTCTTTGCGAGCACTTGTAAAGCCACCCGAGGCGCCGCCGAGGGCTTTGCCAAGTGTCGAGGTAATGATGTCAACTCGGTCCATGCAGCCCCGGTACTCGTGGGTGCCGCGTCCGGTCTTGCCCACAAAGCCCGTCGCGTGGCTATCGTCCACCATCACCATCGCATCGTATTTGTCTGCGAGGTCGCAAATCGCGTCGAGGCTGGCAATCGTGCCATCCATACTAAAGACGCCATCGGTTGCGATAAGACGCATTCGAGCGCCCGCGCTGGCCTTGAGCTTGTCCTCAAGGTCGGCCATATCGTTGTTCTTGTAGCGATGCCGCTGCGCTTTGCAAAGGCGCACACCATCGATGATCGAGGCGTGATTGAGTTCGTCAGAAATGATCGCGTCGTCTGGCCCTAAGAGAGTTTCAAAAAGCCCGCCGTTAGCATCAAAGCACGAGGTGTAGAGAATCGTATCTTCCATGCCGAGGAAGCTGCTAATCGCCGCTTCAAGCTCTTTGTGGATGTCTTGTGTGCCGCAGATAAAGCGAACACTGGACATGCCGTAGCCGCGCTTGGTTAGCGCATCCGCCGCAGCTTCCATAAGCCTGGGATGGCTCGATAGGCCAAGGTAGTTGTTTGCGCAAAAATTGATGACACCTTCGTCACCGACGCGGATCGAACTCGCCTGCGGAGACTCAATGATGCGCTCTTCTTTCCAAAGCCCCGCCTCGCGAATCTCGTCGAGGGTGGTTTGGAAGTGCACTCGTGCTGATTTGAACATGGGCGTTATCTTTCGTAGTTAGAAGTGACCGGGCGGTGGTGTCTGCACGCGCTCGTCGAGAAGGTTGCGAATCTTTGGAATCAGGTCGGCGCTCATTCCTTCGAGATCAAACTCGGGCTTCCATCCCCAGTCGTCTCGAGCGCAGGTGTCATCAAGGGCATTGGGCCACGAGTCGAGAATCGCTTGGCGCCCAGGATCGGGACGGAAGGTTAGCTTCACGCCGGGAACGTACGTTGCCACCATATCGGCGATTTCCTGTGCCGGCGGGCTAAAGGAGGAGATGTTGTACACGCAGCGCTTAAGCTTCTCGCGCGGGGCTTCGCTAAGGTCGACGATCGCGCGCAGAGCGTCGGGCATGTACATCAGAGGAATTCTGGTGTCGGGCCTGCAGAACGACTCGTAGGCGCCAATTCGAACGCCATCGACATACATAAAGAGTGCGTAGTCGGAGGTGCCTCCGCCGGGTAGGGCAGCCGAGATGAGCCCAGGAAAACGCACACCGCGAAAGTCAAAGCCCCAGCGTGAGTTGTAGTAATTGCCAAGCAGTTCGCCACCAACCTTGGTGACGCCGTACATGGTGGTTGGGCGCAAAAAGCAATCGTCGGGCGTTGGGTCGGGGGTGCCCGGGCCAAAGACCGCAATGCTGCTGCAGTACATCAGTTGGCGAACTTGCGCTTCTCGGCAGGCCTCGAGCACGTTAAACGTGCCAATCTCGTTTACCTTGTAGGTTTGCTGGGGAATCTCTTCACCACGAGCCGAGAGAATTGCCGCCAAGTGATAGACCACCTCGGGCTGATCCTGACGAAATAGGGAAATTACCGAGTTCTTGTCAGAGACATCGAGGTGATGCCACTGATCTGCGCACATCGCCAACGGGCGAGATGCGATATCGGTTGCGATGACGTAGTGACCGCGTTCTTTGAGCATGGTCGCCAAGTCGCAGCCAATTTGCCCGCCGGCTCCAGTGATAAGTACCTTCATAATTCCAAGCAAATCTGGGCTGATTTGCTCGTTCTTGCAAGGGCCGCGGCGACTCTATTTCTCGTTCTAGCAAGGGCCGCGGCAACTCTATTGCTCGTTCTTGCAAGGGCCGCGGCAACTCTATTGGTTGACAACGACAAGCTTGCCCCACGAGCGCCGTTCGGCGATCTGGCCTAGGGCTTCGGGAAGCGTTTCCATCGCGCCCTGAGAGCAAATGAGGGGGCGAATCTTGTTGGCTTTGTAGAGTTCCAGAACCCGCAAATGCGTCTGCTGAACCAGCTCCGGTGCCTTTGCATAATAGTTGCCCCAGTGCAGGCCAACAATGCTGATGTTCTTTAGCAGAATGCGGTTGGCGGTAATCTCTGGGATCCGTCCACTGGCAAAGCCAATTACCAGCAGCCTGCCGCTAAAGGCGATGCACTTGCTGCTCTTGTCAAAGACATCTCCGCCGACAGGATCGTAGATGACATCGGCGCCCTCGCCGCCAGTCAACTGCTTGACCGCTTCCACAAAGTCAGTCTCTTTGTAGTTAATAAGTTCATCCGCGCCAGCGCGTTTACAAATCTCCAATTTATCGGCGCTGCTCGCTGTTGCGATCACTCGGGCGCCCAAGGCTTTGCCAATTTGAATCGCCGAGGTACCAACCCCGCCACTGCCGCCGTGCACAAGTAGCGTTTCTCCCGCTTGCAAATTGCCGCGGTAGACAAGGCCCATGTACGAGGTTTGATAGATGACGTGAAGCGCGGCGGCATCCACATCGCTCATCGCATCGGGAACCGCGAAGGTGTACATATCGCGCGCTGCCATGCGCGTCGCAAAGCCGCCCCAAATTCCATTTGTGAGAACGCGCTGGCCAACCCGATGACGGCTTTTCGCGCCAACCTCTACAATCGTCCCAGCGGCCTCCATGCCGGGGACAAAGGGAAACGGCGGGTTCGCCTGATACTTGCCGGCGATGAGCAAGAGGTCGGGGAAGTTGAGGCCGGCCGCAGCCACTTCGATCACAACTCCATCCTCGGGAGGCTCTGGATCAGCGCAATCTTCCCAGCGCATTACCGAGCGCAGCATTTCTGCTGCTCCGGTTTTGCTCGCCGCCATCGAACCATGCTCGTGAACTCGCCAAGCTTTCATAGCCCCGATGGTAGGCGTTGTAGCGCCAGCAGCCAAGGACGACGACGCCAGCTGCTACTCGATAACGATCGTCCCGCAGGGGAATGCTGCTGATATGTGGTGCAGGCTGCCATCTTTGATGATCTCGCACGAGTCCCCAAGGACTTCGAAGGTCTTGCCATCGAGCATGATCCAATCGGTGTTGTACTCCAACTCGTCTCCATCGAGTGCGACCAGCCCCTGCGAGGCCTTCGCCGGATCGACCTGCCCATTGATTGTGAAAATGCAGCCAGCGACGCCGCCGACGATTGTGCCAAACGCATCCACCAAATCCTGTGGGTTAAGCGCTACGAAGTATTCTGCATTGTCGGCGCCGCCAACTTCCAAGCCAGAGCCGGCATTTGCCATATCTTGCAAGTGTTGCTCGCCAACTTGGTTGCCAACACTTACGACGTAGACCCGAATGCCGGCATCAAAAGCGCGCGTGGCGGCATCGAGTGATATCTGCTGAGCTTGTAGCGCTTCTTGCTCGTTCTCTGGGTTGGGAACCGCACAGCTATCGGGCTCACCATCGGTTCCAAGAACGATAACTTTGCGGCCCGGGTTTGGATTTGCGAGCAATTGATCGACCACAGCATCGATGGACTCACCGGTAGGCGTATCGCCTTGGGGATTTGCGCCGCCGTAAACCGCATCGATCGCTCCGAAGTTATCCAAGTTCGCATTGACGCTTGTGAGCATTGGGCAAGTGCCGCCGGCGTCGCCACCATCGGAGGTGTAGAGGCTGAGCCCAAAGCGAATCGTCGATTGCAGACCACCAACTACGCCGTCGTTGCCCATCAACGTCGAGTAAACGGAGTCCCATCGATCGCTATTGCCAAAGTCGGCATCCATGCTTCCCGATTGATCGATCAGCAGTTGGACGGTTGGCGTGAGCCCGTCGACTACCGCATTAATATCGCCACAAGTCCCATCTTCCGGAAACGGATTCTCGGGAAAGGGCGTTGGTGGAGGGTTATTGGGATCCAGGTCGGCGCCGGCATCGCCGCCTCCGTTGTTGTTGACATCGCCAGCGCCGCAGCCAGGGAGCAGCGCTCCTGCTAACGGAAGCGCCGCAGCCAAGGGAAGCGCCGCAGCAAAAAGGAGTCCTGGAATGGTCAGCTTGGTCACGCACAAAGGAAGAGCAAGTTCGATGCCGCCTCCAAGCGCTTGTAACCAATGCGGCGCAAGAGCAGATCGGGTGGGGGAGTCGCACCAAGATCGGCGAGTACAGACTCGCATCTGCCCACAGAGGTAGGAGGTTTGCCTACGTCAGCGGGAAGTTGCCCGAGCTGTAGTGGGCCCTCATCATCGGCCCATGCGGACCTCGTCGATAGCTCTCTTGCTCGCTTTGGGACTTGCCTGTGGTGAGAGTGCCCCAGGTGCTACAGCGCCCGTGCCCTCGTCCGAGGCTGCACCGCTTGCAAAGGGGACCGCTGGCGCACCCACAGTCGACTCAGAAGAATCCCCATCCGCGCAAGCCAAGGTCTCGTTCGCCGAAGCGCCCGAAATCGACCTGGTTGCCAACCGATTTCTCTGGCACGTCTTTCGCGATGGGCTTGTCATCCCTCTCGCTTCGGAAGGCATGCGCAAATACAACCACGAGTATGCCAAGCCTTGGCGCGGCAATGTCGAATACGAGGGCGATGTCGGTCGAGTCTTGAGCAGTCGCCAATCTGTGCTGCAGTTTGGTTGGTTTGACGAAGCTCCTGCCGGTGCCTCGACCCTGCGCCTCCGAGTTCACGGCCTAACCTCAGGTCAGCGCGTAAGTATTTCTCTGAACGGAAAATCGGTCTCGAATACCTCTCTCGAAGCTGCCTGGCAAGATGTCAATGTTGCGGTTCCCGCAGGCCTTCTCAGGGCCGGGGAGAACGAACTCAAACTTCATGTGGGCAAAGCGGTAGCCGTGAAGGGAACTAAGTCCTACGGCCTGTGGCGATCGATTGAAGTACTAGGAGGGCCGGCAACGCAGACGTCTGCGACCACCGAACTGCAGCCCGCATCCGAGGACGCCAATACGTTGGCCGGCTTTCCGCGCATGATTCAGTTCGTCGAGATTCCCAGCGCCGCTTGGCTGCGCTTTCAAACCAAGGGCGCAGGGCTCTTCGAGATTCGCATCACCGACGCGAGTGGAACGGTCCACAACGTCTTCTCGCGTGACAGCGGCGCAAGCGACGAAGTGCAAATCGGGCTGGAGGCCTTTGCCGGCCAACTTGTGCGACTCGAATTGAGTACTCCAGAAGGAGGCGCGTGGGTTGGGCCGCGAATCTCGCTGGCCAGCGCGCCCTCTCGCGACAAGCCCAAGCCTGCAAAGAACGTCATCCTCTTGGTTGTCGACGCTCTGCGCTCCGATCACGTGCCGCTCTACTCTTCGGTCTACGGCACCTCTGCAGCGGTTTCGATGCCCAACACAGAAGCGCGTGCCGCCCTCGGCAGCGTCGTCTTTCTCAACAACCAAGCGGCCTCGCCTTCGTCACCACCATCCCATGGCAGCATCCAGACCGGCATGATTCCCAGAGTGCACGGCGTCGATGGCGACCGCGGTCAACTCAAACCTGGCACTCCGATGATCAGCACCCAGGCCGTTGGCGCTGGCATCTCTGCTGGCTACTACGGCAACAATCCATTCGGCATGGGGCGGCTTGAGGAGCCCGGCAAGTGGACAGAATTTCACCAACCAGGCCAAGAGGGCAAAAGCAACGACTGCACCACCTTGGTCGCGATGATGACCGAATTTGCCACCAAGCAAAACGCCGCGGGAAAGCGCTTCTTTATCTCCTCGCTGCCCTACGAGACCCACACGCCCTATCGCTATCACGAAGGCATTAGCGAGAAGTACTACGATGGCAAGTGGGCGCCGCCGGTTGGGCAAAACGTCGGAGGAGAATTGCTAAGTTCGATTGCCGCTGGCTCGACGCAACTCAATCCAACGCAGTGGAAACAACTTAAAGCGCTCTACAAAGGCGAAGCCGAGTATTGGGACCAGTGTTTCGGCACGCTTGTCCAGGGGTTGGAAAGCGCAGGCCTGCTTAAGGATACGGCACTTGTACTCACCTCGGATCACGGCGAAGGCATGTTTGAGCACGGCCGAATGGGGCACGCCTTTGGCCACTATCGCGAGCTCGGCGATGTTCCCTTCGTCGTCTTTTGGCCCGCGCTCGGCGAGGGCATTCGCAACATCGATACGGTGACCAGCCACCGAGACATCGCGCCAACCGTGCTCGACATCTTGGGCGTTGCGGCCGATCCTAAAGTGCAGGGACAGAGCGTTTTGCCTCTGGCCCTTCGCAGCGCTGCATGGACAGAACGGGTTGTATCGCTGGAATACGGCCGCAGCTACAGCATTCGCTCAAAGCGCTACAAGCTCATTGCCGACTACAATGGCTCTCAAGAGATTTACGATTTGGGCGCCGACCCCTGGGAGAAGAAGGACATCAAGGACGGAGGTTCCGATGCTGTGCGTTATCTGCGCGATATGGCCGGTTTTTTCTTAGAGTATCGATCCGATTGGCACTACCCAAAATGGGGCACCCTCAACAACCACCAGGCCGGCCTTCTCAAAGCAGCACAGGGCCGGGCCAAGGCGCGTTGATAGTGCTATTCTGATTCTGTGAAGTGGTTCCATCACATCGCCGATCGAATCGGCGGGGGCGAGCAAGCTCCGGCAGAGCATGGCAGGGCCATCTCAGAACTTTTCTATCGAAGATCGCTCTACAAAACGAGCAGTGCGTTCCTGCACGAGTTGCTAGCGCTCTTTCCCGAAGGCGAGCCACTTGCCGACCCAGACCTTCGCGTTCTACTGCGCGAGCTCCGTGGGATCCGGGGGGCCGAACAAGCATTGGCACAGGGCGAACTTGCCGAGCAAAGCGAGTTTTGGCTTGGGCTTGCGGCCCGCACAGGTTCGGCCTATGCCCACGCGTGTTACGGCGACACCCTACTTGTAGGTGGGCAAAACGCCGAGGCCGTCGAAGCCTTTGCCCTCTCACTCGAGCTCGCTCCCGAGCTGCTCCCAGAAATCGCACAAGATCTTGACGATGTCGCAAGAGACGTTGGCGGCGCCCCATGGTTGCACTTCTGCCTCGCCAAGCTTGCTGCACTTATTGGCGGCCAAGCCGACCCTGATGATGACGAGAGCCGTGAGCTGTATTCCGAACTTCTTGAGGAGTTCTCTGGGGATAGCGAGGCATTGGCGCGAATTCATTACCACGGTCAGGTACTCGAGGAGGCTGTTAAGCGCGGAGACATGCCTCGGGCCATGGTTCTTCGCTCCGGCAAGAGAACCGAAAACTGAGCGGGATTGAGGGCGGCATCCGAGGCGAGAATATTCGTATACTTGCCTTGTGACCTCGCTTGTTGGAAGTCTGCTGCCACAGGCAGAACGGCCTTTCGGTAAGTACGAGCTCATCGCAAAGATTGCCACCGGTGGTATGGCCGAGATTCTCCTCGCGCGGGAAATCGAGGCCGAGAACAACCTGGTCGTTATCAAACGCGTACTCCCGCACCTGCTGGACGAGTCGCGCTTCATCGCAATGTTTCGCGACGAAGGGCGCCTTGCCGCACAAATCATTCACCCCAATGTATGCCGCGTCTTCGATTCGGGAGCGGTGCACCAGACCTACTTCATTGCCATGGAGTATCTGCATGGTGTTCCGTTGTCGCGCATGCTGATCCGGGCAGCGCGCACAAAGAACTTGGTCGATATCGACATTGCCGTCGGCATTGTCATGCAGTGCGCCCAAGGGCTGCACCACGCCCACGAGTTGCGCTCTCGCGATGGCCGTCTGCTGGACGTGGTGCACCGCGATGTCTCGCCGCCCAACATCTTGGTGACTGCCGAAGGCGTGGCCAAGATGCTCGACTTTGGCGTGGCCAAGGCTCGTGGCGCCACACAGAAGACCCGCACCGGGACCATCAAAGGCAAGAACTCCTACATGTCGCCCGAGCAGATTCTCGGCAAAGATGTCGATAAGCGAAGCGATGTCTTTTCGTTGGGAATTGTTCTGTGGGAGTGCCTGGCGGCAAAGCGCTTGTTCAGCCGAGACACCGACTTCCTTACGTTCACCGCGATTACCAAGACCGACATCCCCGACATCCAAGAACTGCGCCCAGAGGTGAGCGACGAACTCGCCACTGTGGTGCGCAAAGCTCTAGAGCAGGACCGGGATGCTCGCTACTCGACCGCAAAGGAGTTTCGCGATGCTCTTGGCATGGCTCTCAACGGCCAACACGCGTCTTCCGAGACCATTGGCCTCTACATCCGCCAAGCCTTTTCCAAGGAACTTGCGGCAAACCAAGAGCTCGCTACGAATATTTCCAGTGGCGCTCTTGAGGTAGCAGAAGAAGACGTTCGTGCGGCTGGCGAGCCTCGTCCTCGTCCCTCGACAAAGCCCATTAATCAGGCGGCGATACAACTCGCTCTCGCCCAACACTCAAGCGGCGCGACTGAAGTAACCAACACCGCGCATCTCGAAGCACCATCCGATCACAAGAAGGTCATTGTTCCGGTTGTTCTCGCAAGCCTCATAACGGCCGCAGCCGTTCTCTACCTAACGCGCGGTGGCAACCAAGAGACACGGGTTGTAGAAGCGGTCGCCGATGTGGCTGGCGATGTGGCTAACAATGCCGAGGTTCAGCAAGTCGTAAAGGCGTCCGCGTCGGATGCGAGCGTTGGCAGGAGTGACGCGGCTCCCATTGTCGACGAGCCAATCGAACCTGAGATCGACAATCGCCCAGGGTTTCTCACAATCGACTCAAGCCCATACGCAACAATTTTTGTTGACGGCAAAAAGATAGGGGTGACGCCGATTTTCAAGATGAAACTGCCGTCTGGTGCTCACAAGCTACGAGCTGTGTCCGCGACGGGTGCCAAGAAAACCATGAAACTGAATCTCAAACCCGGGCGCACGAAAAATCTTGGGCGGCTTCACTGGTAGGGAGCTGGCCTCGTGCTGTTATGATGTGTGGCTATGGCCCGCTTTGGGAGGACAGTACGACTCTTAGCGATCTCTTCGGCATTGTGTGTCGCTGGAGTCTCCACAAGTTTGGCCGAGCCGAGCGCCGAGTCCAAACCGGAAGAAGTTCCGTCGGGCTTGTCCATGGCCCGCGAAGCGATGGATTCGGCTGAGTTCACGCGTGTCCTCGAACTAACGACGTCGGCAATCGAAGATGGAGGGCTTACATCAGCCCAGCTGCAAGAGGTCTATCGAATCGAAGGCAAGGCCTTGGTGGCGGTCGGAAAGTCCTCCGAAGCTCGAAGCACCTTTGCAAAGTTGCTTCTGATAAATCCCGATGCCTCGCTCGGCGAGTTTGTCTCTCCGAAGATTACCGAGGAGGTGGAGGCGGCTCGCACGGAACTCGGGGGCAAGGCGTTGCGCGCGCAAGCCCAGGCCCTCGACGGTGGCGGCGTTTCCCTTTCCGTTCTGATGGATCCGCAGTCGATGTCGACAGAAGCGGAGATTTCCTATTCCGGACGCGGTGCGGCTGTGGCGAACGTTCGCACGCCGCTTACGAATGGCTCGGCCACCTTCGACATTCCGAGCAATGCTTCCAAAACGATCGAACTCGCTCTCCTCGATCGCTACGGCAACGCACTTGCGAGCTACTCGATTGAGCGCAAGGTACAGGCAACATCCGCAGGCGAGAGTGCGGCCCAGCCAGGAACGCGCGGGCCAGAGCAGCCGCTATGGTCTCGGTGGTGGGTCTGGGCGGCTGGTGGGGCTGCCTGCGCTGTTGTCGGCGGAAGCTTTGGAATCGAGTCAGGGCACGCACAAGACGACTTAGATGAGGTTTTGCGCTCCCCTGGCGACTACGCCTATCGCGATGCCAAGAGGCTCGAAGACAAAGCTCGATCGCGCGCCCGATGGGCCAACGTTAGCTTTGCTGCAGCCGGTGGTCTCGTGGCCGCTTCGGCGTATTTCTACTGGCGAAGTCGCTCGCATGAGTCGGCGCCTATTCTTGTGCCCTCGGTCGACGAGTCCGGCGCTTCCACCTTGCAGTTGGTAGGAACGTTCTAATGAGTCGCTGGCTTGTGCTCTCGGTGTTTTTCCTAGTCGGCTGTACAGTGAATGGCAACTACTCCGCCGAAGGCTTTGCCTGCGATGAGCAGGACCTGTGCCCGAGTGGATTCGATTGCCTCGCTGGGCTTTGCAGCACTTTGCCCGCAGGCTTTGATGGCGGCAATGACAAGCCGGATGCAAGCGAGCAAGCCTGCGTTCCATTTGTCGACCTGAGCGATACTTTCGAAGGGGCAACTCTCGATGCGCAGTGGGCACCGACCACACCCAATGGCACGAGTCTGGAGCAAAGCGGCGGAGTCCTTCGGCTCACGCCTGGATCCATAAATCCCATTCGCTTTGTGCGGATCCGCTCACCAAAACTCAATTTTGCGGATCGCCGTGCTTCGATGGAAGTGGTGCAAATGGTCGATACCGCCACTGCCGCAATTGCTGAGTTGCGCGTGACGATCACAAATCAGGATTATTTTGTGATTCGCCAAACCGGTGGTGACTTGCAGTTTGGCGTTGTCGTGGCCGATACGCTCGAAGTTCGCGCGGCTACGCCGTACAGCCCGCAAAGTCACCATTGGTGGCAGTTTCGCGAATCTGACGGCGAGCTCGTTGCCGAGACTTCGCCCGATGGCCAATCCTGGACGGAGATTGGTCGCGTCACGCACAACGAAATTCCCGAATTTCGGGTCGCTGTGGCAGCCGGAACCGAGGAGCTTGTCAATGAGCCGGGTTCGCTTCACATCGACAACGTGAATTCTGGTAGTTCTCTCTGTGAATGAGTCTCCTGGTTCTGGAAAACGCCGGCCTGAGTTTCGGCGATCGCGATATTTTCAGCGAGCTTGATCTCCGCATTAGCGAAGGCGAGCGAATTGGGCTTGTCGGACCGAATGGTTCTGGCAAGTCAACGCTGCTCAAGGTGATGGGCAATCACCAAGCTCTCGACAAGGGCAAGGTGCAAGTAAGCCGCGGATCCCGAATTGGGTATTTGCCCCAAGACATCGAGCTTACTAGCGATTTGAGTCTTCGGGACTATGTGCTTAGCAGCGTTCCAGGGCGAACCGAACTCGACGAGGAGTTGGCGACTTGCGAAGCCGAACTCGAGGAGGCGACGAAAGTTGGCGGCGACGACGAGCTGATGATGGAGCTCGCGACCAGGCTCTCCGATTTGCACGAGCGAATCGATCACTTCGAGCGCTTTTACTCCGAGCACGAAGCGATGCGCATCTTGGGTGGCCTTGGCTTTGAGACCAGCGATCGCGACCGCGGCATGGGCGAGTTCTCGGGAGGTTGGAAAATGCGTGGCGTGCTTGCAGCACTGCTCTTTCAACAGCCTGACCTCATGCTGCTCGACGAACCGACCAACCACTTGGATATGCCGAGTGTTGCCTGGTTCAGTGAATTTCTGAAGCGCTATAAACGCTCCTTCATTCTTATCTCGCACGATAGAGAATTTCTTAACGAGCAAATCTCGAAGGTCGTAAGTTTTGAGATGGAAGGGGTGCGCAGCTATCGCGGTGACTACGAGGCGTACAAGAAGCAGCGTGCCGAGGAAGCGGAGATTCTGGCGAACAAAGCCGAGAATTTGGCCCGCGAACGCGAGCACATGCAGAAGTTTATCGACCGCTTTCGAGCGCAAGCGAACAAAGCAGCCGCTGTGCAAAGTCGTGTGAAAGCGCTCGCAAAGATGGAGAACGTCGAGCGCTACCAGGAGCGACGCACCATGCGCTTTCACTTTGCGCCGGTTGAACGCACCGTGAACGAGGTCTTGCGCATCACCGAACTTGCAAAGAGCTACGACGATGTCGAAGTCTTTAAAGGCGTTGATCTCACCGTCAAACGAGGCGAGAAGATCGGAATCATTGGGCCAAACGGAGCCGGTAAGACGACTCTTCTTCGCATCGTTGCTGGCGAACTTGCCGCGAGTGCTGGCAAAACCAAGATCGGCAATAAGATTGATGTGGGCTACTACGCCCAGCATCACGCCGACACGCTGCACAGGGAGTCGACGGTCTTCGAAGAAGTCGAGCGAGCTGGCAAGGGCGCATCGCCAAACCGTGTGCGCAGTGTTCTTGGCGCCTTTCTCTTTAGCGGTGATGACGTCGACAAGCCTGTCAGCGTACTTTCTGGTGGCGAGCGCGCGCGAGTGGCTTTGGCACGGTTGCTCATTCGGCCCGGCCATCTTCTGCTCATGGATGAGCCGACAAACCACCTCGATCTCGAATCGAGTGAGTCGCTTGCCGAGGCGTTGGGCGAGTTTGAGGGCACCCTTGTCTTCGTCTCTCACAACCGCAGCCTTATCCGATCGTTGGCAACGACGATTTGGAACGTCGAAGATGGCGGCGTCGAAAGCTACGGCGGCACCCTCGACGAGTACATGAATAGCTGTCGCCTGCGACTGGAGGCGAAGGGAGAACCCAACGCCGCGTCGGCGGTTCCGACAGCTGTCTCAACTGCACCGACACTCACAAAGGCCCAAGCCGCTTCTCACAAAAAAGAGGATGCCCAAGCGCGCAAGCGCCGTGAGGCCGACGAGCGCAAGCATCGGGCAAAAGTCATCGGGCCTCTCGAGAAGAAAGTCGCCTCGACCGAATCTCGAATCGCAGAACTTGAGACCGAGCAAGCTGAGAGAAGTTCTAAGCTCGCCGACCCAGCTGTCTACGAAGATGCAAAACTTCGAAACGAGCTTCTCGCCGACTTTCAAAAAGGGGCAACCAAACTCAGTGAGCTAAATCTGCGCTGGGAGCACCAACTTGAGGAGCTTGAGAAGGAGCAGTCGAAGTTCGAGTAGGTTCTTGGCCCGTTCGCTGCCAAAACGGCAGCTACTTCGTTAGCGGATGAAGTCCAAGGTCTGTGGCAGTTTCGCTGCTGCGGCCAAAGTACTGGCTTGGCCCTCGGGGTGACGAATCGATCGTTAACCGAAGGTCAAAGGGCTTGGGGCCCAAGACTCGTTCGATTCGAAACTTCGCCTCTACCTTCTCTTTGCTGTGGTGAAGGTTAAAGGCAATGACATCGCCTTTAACGTTGAACGTGAAGAGCTCGAACGTTCCCTTAAAGAGGGTTCGATCTTGAAAGACGCCTCCGCCCATCGATGGCACAAAGCGAAAGACATTGAGCTTCTCGGTCTCGGACTCCGGCCACAGATCCATCCAGTTGCGATTGATGAGCAGGTCGGAGGCCTCGGCTGCTGAAACTGCCGTTGCCTTGTCCTTTGGGGCACTGCCATGGTCGCACGACGTGATGGAGAGCAGGACGAAAGCGGCTAGGCATGTACGGGCAAGGTGAGTCATAGGAATGCTCTTAGAGTACCTCGGATGGGTGTTGCCTCTGGTTTGCGAACGCAATGTCGGGGCATGAAGTCAAACGTAGTATGGCGCGTGCTGCGTATGCGCCTCTCATTGGGCCTGCAGCGGCTGATTTCACGAGGTTTGTGATTTCGCTGGCCATCATCTGACATGGTTTGCAAGAATGGGGCAGATGCCCATTCCCGGTACATCGGTTCGCGGCGGCCTTTTAGTCGGGCTACTCGCGTGCGCTGCTTGCTCGACCACTGTCTCTGGTGGACAGCCAGATGTGGCCGATGCCGCCCTTGTGGGCTTTCCCGATGCCGAGCCAACGCAGGTCACCTATGACGCTGCTCCGCAAGTCGAGCCATGCGTCGAAGGCGATGCTCAAGTCTCCGACCCCGCCACAGAGACTTGTTACATGCTCTTTAACTCGCTGCGAACGTGGCAGGCTGCGCAGGCAGATTGTCTTGCCCTTGGCGCGACGCTCGCGGTTGTTGATACCGACGCCGAACAGGTCATCGTTGGCGGCCTGTCCGCAAGTGCCTTGCCCAGCGATCCAGACCTTTGGCTAGGTGCCACCGACGAGTTGGTTGAGAATAGCTTCGTGTGGGTGGATGGCCAGCCAATGGTGTTTCAGAAGTGGCGCGACGGCGAGCCCAACGACAATGGTGCCAACGGCGCGTCGGAGAATTGCCTGGTGATTGAAGGCGACACCGTTGCCCACGAGTGGGACGATCGCACCTGCTCCGTTGTCTCGCCATACATTTGCGAACGCTAAATCTGCGAGCGCTAGATCAGCGAGCGCTAGAACGCCCGACGCTAGCAACGCTGAAGCCTGTCGCATCGTTCGCTATCTAAGGGTTTTTCCAACGGAAAGCTTGGGTGCTGCGCTTGCTGCTCACCCAGGGCTTGGCCCATACTCAATTGCATGACGCAACCGTCAACAGTCATCGGCGGTAGGTATGAGCTCGTTGAGCGCATCGCCGAAGGCGGCATGGCGATTGTGTGGAAAGCGAGAGTGCGCGGTGCCGCAGGCTTTGCTCGTACGGTCGCCGTAAAAGAGATTAAGGTCGAATACCGATCCGTCCGCCAGTACATCCAGATGTTTATCGAGGAAGCTCGCATTGGCACCGAGCTCGCGCATCCAAACATTGTTCAGGTTTTAGACTTTTTCTTAGAGGGCGAAACCCACTACCTGGTGTTGGAGTGGGTCGAAGGCGTAGACCTGCACGACTTTGTGCGGGCATTTAGCTATCTCGAGCAGCCCATCCCTTGGCCCCTTGCGGTCGCGGCAGCGGTGGGGGCGCTACAAGGCCTTAGTGCGGCACACGAGCGAATCGAGCCGTCGGGCAAGATAAGTCCAGTCGTTCACCGAGACGTCTCCCCACACAATATTCTCATCAACCAAAGTGGAACCGTAAAACTCAGCGACTTTGGCCTAGCGCGCGCCAGAGACCGAGCGTTCACCCTCACTGCACCGGGAACGCTGAAAGGTAAGATCAGCTACTTCGCCCCCGAGATTACCAAGGGGCAGCGAGCATCCATTTTTTCTGACCAATTCTCGATGGGATGTGTCCTCTGGGAAGCGCTTGCCGCAGAACGACTGTTTGAGGGCATCTCGGATGTCGAAGTGTTCACGGCGATTCGCTCGGGCGAGATAAAGAGCCTAGAGGAAGCTCGACCTGATTTACCTGCGCGGGTGGTCAAAGCCGTGCATCGCTCTCTTGCGCTGGAACCCGAGGGACGCTTTCGTAGCGCTCGCGCCTTTGCTGCAGAGCTTAGCGAGTGCTTACGAGAACTTGGCGGCGGCCTTTACGATGCAAGCGAGCGCCTTGCTGCCGCTGTGCATGTCGCCAGAGAAACTCTTAAGGACTTCGAGCCGAGTACCAGAATCTCCGCGTCGCAGATGAACCTTGTTACGATGTCGCTACAGATTGATATCGACTCTGCGACGTTTGTGGGAACCACCGAAGTTATGGACGCTCAGGACCCTCCGGAAGAGAATTAGGGTGTCCGACGTTTATGCCATTGGTGATGTGCAAGGGTGCTTCGACAGCTTAGAGGCCCTCGTCGCTGCTCTGCCAATCCAGCCAGCGGATACGATTTGGCTTTGCGGCGATCTAGTGAATCGCGGTCCAAAGTCGGCAGAGGTCTTGCGCTGGTGCATGGGGCAGGGCGAGCGCGTCAAAGTTGTGCTTGGCAATCACGATTTGCACCTGCTGTCGGCGGCCGCGGGCAGTCGTAAGATAAAGTCTAAAGATACGTTTGGCGATGTGCTTGCGGCCAACGATAGGGATGAGCTTCTTGGGTGGCTTCGAGAGCAGCCGCTTGCCCGCCTCGAAGGCGACTACCTCATGGTGCACGCCGGCGTGCATCCAATGTGGAGTTTGCAAACCGCCATGCAGCTTGCGAGCGAGTGCGAGGCCGCGATTCAAGGTGGCGATTGGCTCGCGGCTTGGAAACGCTCTAGGCCGCAACCACCGCAGTGGTCGAATGAGCTTGTAGGCACCGAGCGAGTCGCCGCAGCCTTTAGCATTCTTGTCGGCGTTCGCACGCTGCACGCGAGTGGACGGCTCAATACCGAGTTTACCGGTCCGCCAAGCAACGCTCCGCACGGCTCGTTGCCCTGGTACTTGCGTTCAAAGCTCGGTGTCACCTCGGTCTTTGGGCACTGGGCAGCACTTGGATTGCACCTCGGGGCCTCGCATATCGGGCTCGATACCGGATGTGTGTGGGGCGACAAACTCACAGCCGTGCGGTTGCGCGATCGCGCAGTCTTTCATCAGCCAGCGCTAGAAGCACGCGGCGCAATCGTGTAGCGAGCGCCGGCTGCGTTAAGAACAAAGCTCTCGCCTGCTTCATCCGCAGCTGGCTCAATGTGTTCGGCGAGCTGGTAGTACGCGTGCGTCAAAAAGCGCGCTGTGAGCTTGCCTTGGCGCACAGTGCAATACATCGCACTATCGCTGCCCTGCTCAAGAGTCTCGTATGCGAGTTCTTCTGATGAGCCATCGTTGAGCGCTAGTGTCGCCCGCTCGCCGTCCCAAACAAGAGACTTGACCAGCAGGTGTGCGTCCTCCACGTCAACATAGGCATAGCGAACCTCGTCCAGTCGAAGAATGCTGCGCCCATCCGGCAGGCGATCAAGCCACCGACGCAGAGCTGTTTGAAATCGAGCGTGTGTGACTTCTTGCCCCTCGTGCCACAGTCGTCCCTCGCGATCGAGGCGAATGCCTGATTGCCGAAGTTGCTCAATGCGCTCTGGGCTTAGTGAAACCACTTGGAAACCCTAGCAAGCTCCCGCTGCGGCAGCGCTTTTCTGCATAGAAAAAAATGGTGCCATTTCGAGAGTCCAACAAAAGAGGGGCTCAACTGAAAAGGCCCCAAAGGAAAACGCTGCCCAATCAAAAAGTCGCCCAACACTGGGCGCCTCGTCTGTAGTTGGAACGTGCTTAGTTGCACTCAAGTGAGAGTATCTTGTCTTTCATAAGCAGCTTTCGTTTCTTGAGTTCCGCCATCTCCACTTGGTCTGCGGGGGAACGGGATATCTGCCCTTCGAGTTCTTTAACTCGTGCTTTTAAGGACTGATGCTCTGCAGTGACGGACCGCAGAAGTTCAAGCTTCTCGTTTCGCGAAAGATTCAAAAAGGCACCTCCATGCCGATTGTGGCTAGACTGAGCAGAATGCTCTCTCTACATAAGAGTATCGCCCAGTGCTGGGTGCGGCCAGTTATCTTTATCGCTTCGACGTGCAATTCTGTGAATTGCCAGCTCTTAGCGGCTAAGAAAATCGCTAACGGCTTCTAACAGCGGAGTTTTATTCGACGCGTAGAAAAACTTCCGCTGCGCATGAATTTTTCGGGAATTAAAAATGTATCGAGAAGCCGGCGGTTCCGCCACCACGTGTACTGCCAGGTGTGACAAAGAAACCATAGCGAGGCGGAGGAGCGTGTCCATACACTTTTGAACGCAAAGCGCGGTACCGGCGATTGTGTGCGCTTGGTCCTGCCAAGGTATCAACAAATTCCCAAACTCGAAGCACGCCGTAGGACAAGACCCCTGCCAATAACATCGTATCGGCGTTATCAAAACGCTGGGAGTTCCCTCTCTGCCCAACTTGGATGGCGCCCAAAACGGCAACGCCAAGCGACGCAACTTCGCCCAGCGTGAACATCCAGCCAACATCGCTGTAGCGACCTTGAACGGCATGTCCAAGGCCAAAGCCTGCCCAAGCGGAAACTAGACCACCGCCAATGGTTTCCAGCGGGCTTATCTCGCCACGCCGATAAATGTCGAGTTCCTCGGTTGTTAGCAGTTGAAGGTTGGGCAGCTGGGAATACCCGCCGTTGTAGTACGCTGCTGGTTGCTGGGGCGACTGCTCCTGCGTGCGAGGTGGATACTCCCGAACTCCCGGCTGGGCTTGGGTGACGGAACTTAGCGCACAGAGAGCAAAGACGGCTGTGAGAATAAGTCTTAGTCGTAGTTGAGTGAGCATGGGCAACCGATTATAGCATCGCTGGAACGTGATACTCGCCACGACACTAGAAGCCGGGCGCGATCATGTCGAGCATTCGAGAGGGCTTCCGGATGCCCTGCCGAGCCAACCAGATATCGGCTTTGGCTTGCGCTCGCTCGCCGCTGCTTCCCACCGTAAGTTCGCCAATTCGTCGCAGAGTGGCGTTGGCGTACAGCAAACTGCCAGACTTCTCAAACAGCGCGTGAGCCCGTTGAAGGCTTGTGCGAGCCTGAGCTGACCGATTTCGCGAGCAGGCGACGGCCGCGTAGAGCAAATGAGACCAGGCCTTTGCTAAGTCTAAGTTGCTCTTCGAGAGCGTCTTTGCAAACCCTTCGGTGCGCTTGAGAGAACTGCTGCGTTGATCGCGTTTTGCCGCCGCGAGGGCAAGGTGACACCGGGCTTGGATATGCACGAATTCACACTTCACAAAGTGGAGTTGGGTGAGCATCGAGTTTCTCAGTCGGCCACGGTTCTCTTCGATGAGTTCCAACGCCCGCTCGGGACGTCCCAGGTAGAGTTGAATCTCGGCGCCGCGCAGGATTGCCAGCCAATGCTGCCAGAGAAAGTGCCGGTCCGGCCATCCTTCCAAAAATCGCAAGAGGTCGTCTTCGCCGCGCTCCGCATCATCGGTTATCAGATGTCGGTGGGCGAAGCCTGCCCGCAAACTCGATTCTAAGACTCGGTTGCCGCTGCGACTCGCCTCTTCAATGAGCTTTGGAACGCCATCCACAAGTTCTCGCAAGTCGCCCTGGTAGCTGGCGGCGTAGCTTCTGAAAATATAGATAACCCCGATTGCGTGGCTGTAGCCGCGGCCCCCGGTCTTCCACTGATCAAGCGCATCGCCAAAGTGATTGCGAGCGTCTTGCCAATTGTTCTCTAGATAGAATGACGCAAGAGCCCGTGCCGAGATGACATAGGATGTATTGACCGGGTCGCCATCGCGCTGCGACCACACCTGTGCCGCGTCTAGGTATTTGTAGGAGCGACTTGGCGCGTTTTGCATGCTTGCCAAGATGCTTAGCGAGGCGAGGGCGCGAGCGCAGCGGGCTGGATCACCGACCTTGAGCGAGTGCAAAGCCCATTGCTGGGTGAAAACCATGGAGCGCAGGGCATCCGCACCGGATAGCCCCATCGCAAGGGACTCGGCGACGTCGACTCGCTGCGCGGCAAACGCATCGGCATCGCTGTCGGCGTGCTGCTCGAGTTTTGCGCGCGCCAAGCGCACCTCTCCAAGAACCATGTGCATCAGCGTGGTCGCGCGCGTGGAGGGATAGGTTAGACGGAATTCAGTGGATAGGCTTTTGGCGGCCCGCAGCGAACTATCGATGTCGCCAGCGAACATGAGGTTCTCGGTGATTCGCCTGCGAAGCTCGACCGATTCACTCTCGGCCGGCGCATTGCCCAATGCGATCTCGTAGGCATTGGCCGCTTTGCGAGGGCTGCCCGCCTCGACCAATGCATCGGCAAGCCGAACCTGAAGTTGACGACGTTCGGATTCCGAGTGCGAGCCATGGGTCATCGCCGTTTCCAAGAAGTCCGCAGCGCGGGTAAAGTTGAGCGTTGCGAGGGCAGCATCTGCGGCGCAAAGCGACCACGTGGCGGCTTTGCTGGTTTCCTTGGCACCTAGCCAGTGGCGAACAATACGCCCAGGATTGTTCGCCTCCCGTACTTCAAATGCGCGTGCGAGGGATGCGTGAACCAAGGCCGCTTGCGAATCGGGAAGCACATCGCAGATCGCGTGGCGAACTCGGTCGTGATACGGCGCTACGGTTCCACTTTCGTTCGCACTCGCACTTCGCAGCAGGTTCTTGTGGCGAAGGTTCTTCGTCGCGGTTGCGAGAGACGCTGGGCTCAAGTTGGAAGCGTCCCGTGCGACATCTCCTCCGATCGGACCGCCTGCAACACAAAGCACCTCGAGGAGACAGCGCTCGCTATCGGGCAGCGCGCTGACACGCTCGCGAATGAGGTCGTCAACGGCACCGTGCTTGACGGCGGCATCGCCTTTCTCTCGCAACGAGTAGGCAAGTTCCGTGAGGTAGTACGGGTTTCCTTCCGCCTCTTCTGCGGCCTTGCAAATGAGAGCCGCGTTCTCTGCACCGAGCAGAGCCCGTGCGGCGAGAATGGAATCCGCTTTGCCAAGAGGAGGGAGTGCGATGGTCTCGGCTGCATCACCAAGTTCTGCGAGTAGTTCTGATAGCGGTGTCCCGGGTTGCAGCCCTTGCGGCCTGGTATTGAGTATCAACAGCAGCGCAGGTTCTTTTGGGGCACGCAGAAGGCTCTTGAGAAGACCAACCGTATCTTCATCGGCCCATTGCATATCGTCGAGATAGAGAACGACTTGTCGCTCAAGCGTCAGTCTGTCGAAGGTTTCTCGTATGGCCGAGAAGGCGTGGTCACGCATCGCCTGCGGGACTTCGTTAACGTTGTGCTTGCGAGCGCGAGAGACGGCGTGCACCCGATCGAGCACAGGAAATAGTACCGAGAGTAAATGCGCATCTCTGGGTAGTAATCTGGCGGCGTCTTCGCGATCGAGGGCAGCCCAGTGGGTGGAAAGCTCATCGATGACACCGTCCATTGCCTTGTACGAGACCTTCTCCCATTCGTAGCAGCGACCTCGGAGGACGGTGATGTCGAGTGCCGCAGGCATCGCATTGTTTGCGGCGATATCAACCAGCGCCTGTTGAATGAGGGATGATTTTCCGATGCCACTAGGCCCCGAAACAACCACTGTGCGCGCGCTCCGGGTCGCCTGAACTTCTTCAAATGCCGCCCGAATACTCTCTCGCTCTTTCTCTCGGCCAACAAAGAAAACGTCCTGTCCTCGGTTCACCGAAGGCACCTGCGTAGTCACCACATGATTTTTACGGCCTGAGAATAATTCTAAGATCGCGCGGCTGCGGATGCGGTCTGCAGCATCGCGAGCGAGAAGGCGGTCGCACAACTTGCTTAGGTCTTCTGGGGCCGATTTATGGAGCGAGCGCACCGTTGGCGCATCGAATTGTGTCTTCTGAGCAAGGACCTGGATTGGCCGGCCCTGAAAGGGCAACTCTCCCGTGAGTGCCTGAAAAAGCAGCACGCCAACTGCATACCAATCGGTTGCTGGCCCGAGACGAGGCTCGGCTGCGGCTTGCTCAGGTGACATATAGTTGAGCGTTCCGACAATGCCACCCGAGCCGTTGCTCGAACCACTCGAGCCTTGCCCAGAAGAAGACGCGTCGGCGGGGCTATCGATTTTTATCGCCAAGCCAAAGTCGAGAATCTTTACCTTGCCATCGTGATTGACGCGGATGTTCGATGGCTTGATGTCGCGGTGAATCTTTCCAAAGCCGTGCAGCGCGTCGAGTCCGAAGACCAATTGCGAGAGCACACTGCGAAGCCGCGCCTCGTCGTAGGTAAGCCCGGTTAAGAGAGCGGCACCAGATTGCAGGGTGGGAGCGCGCGAGGCATCATCGCTAAGGCTATCGAGCATCTCCTCGGGCAGCTGCATCGTATCCGCGTCGATGTCGACCGTGCCCGAGCGCACGTACGATAGAATGTCGCTGCCAGGAACCAGCTCCATTGTGAAGAAGAGTTCCTCGGGGCTAACGTGCAAGTCGTAGAGGTTGACCAAGTTTGGATGGTCAATGCCCGAGAGTCTGCGGAACTCTTGCTTGAGGTGAAACGCCGCCTCTTGGGTTGGGCGCTTTAGCGTTTTGAGCGCAACGGGAATGCCGCGCTCTTTGTCGTGAGCTTCGTAGACAACTCCAAGGCCACCTTCGCCAAGCTTCCTGACGATTTCATAGCGAGTGTCGCGTATGGGCCGTGGCTGCGCCAAGGTCTCTGATCTTCGCACGGAAGCGTGCGAGCGAGAGACTACTTGCCGGGCTTTCTTCGAGGCTTTTCACTCGCAGCGCTCGCGGTTCCCTCTGCCGAGAAGGTGCCGCCCGTGTTGCCGTTGGGGAATTTTATCTCGGCTTCGGGCAGGCGAACGTAGGTCGGCTTGGCCTGAGCGAGCACTTCGGCTGCCGGAAGATCGTAGGCCAGCATCGCAACCGCAGTGGCTGTAGGAGTTTGTCCCGCTTGTGAGATAAAGGGAGCCAAGCCCTCAAGCACCTCGGCGTACTTGCTCGCACCGTCTCCGCAAAACACCAACCGGGCGCGCTGCTCGTCGGTGAGCTCGGCTCCTAACAATTCTCCGAGGTCTTTCGGCGCAAGAACATGCTCGGCCCCAATGCTCACAAGCTTGGAGCCTTCTCGGGCGAAGAAGCCAACGAAAATCTCTTTGCGTCTGGCATCGAGGACCGCGGCAATAATGCTGCTCTCCTCGCAGTGCGGGAGGCAGTCGTGGGCGAGGGCGGCAAGTGAAGAAACCGGTGTGAGCGAAACGTCGGCGGCAAAGCACAAGCCCTTCGCGGTAGCCATACCAATACGCAAGCCGGTGAAGCTTCCAGGGCCTGCGCCAATCGCGATGGTCATTAGCTCAGACAGCGTAAGTTCGCCCGCGTGCAAACACTCGTCGACGAGCGAGAGCAGGGTTTCGGAATGGGTATTTGCGCCGCTCTCTTTTGCGAGCACAACGCGGCCGTCTTTTACAAGCGCAACGCTGGCAGTGAGAGTCGAGGTTTCGATTGAGAGAATTGCAGACATAGAATAATGAGGTAGGGAGCGAGAGCACTACATGATGTAGCGAACAACATCGTTGCGAAGGGCCAATACCGTAATCACTGCGACAAGCGCTAGGCCAATCACATTGATCCGCTCGCGAGTGCGTGTTGCCAAGGGCTGGCGCCAAAGCGCTTCGACCACGAAGATTAGAATGTGCCCACCGTCGAGAACCGGAATCGGCAAGAGGTTGATGAGCCCGACGCTGATCGATACCAGAGCAATGAGCAGGAAGAGCGCTTCCCAGCCCTTTGCACCAGAGACCGATGCCACGCGAAACATCATGATTGGGCCGCCGAGTTCGTCGCTTGGAGCTTGCCCTCGCAAGACCGAGAAGAAGCTTGAGGCCATGACGCGAATTGCCTCGCCCCCGTGTTCTACAGCGCGCGAAGCGGCGTAGCGGATCGGCCCATCGATTGAGATCATCGTGCCTTCGCCGCGTTCAAAATTGCTGTGCGCGCCAAAGACCAAGAGCGGGGCAGGGTTGCCGTACTCGTCGCGAACGGTCTTAAAGATCTGCGTAAACGTGCCGTTCATATCGACCACGTTGCCGCCGACCGAGCGCTGCCACGAGAGTTTCCACTCGCGATTTGGTTGGCTTTGCAAAAGCCGCTCAAGCACGATCCAGTGACGCACAGGCTTGTCATCGAGTCGCGTCACCAAGTCGCCAGGGCGCAGACCAGCAAGGTCAACCGGCGACTCTTCCTCGACAGCGGCTACGAACATTTCTGCTGGCGCAAGCCCGTGAATGGTTCGCCGATTGCCACTCATATCGTGCTCGGCTTTTGTGATGAGCTCGGCGTGTTTTGGTTCGAGCAAGGTCACGCCCAAGGCCTGATGCCTCTGGCCGCGCATGTAGGTAATGTTCATGCGACGCGCTTGGCCACTGAGCGTACTTTGCAGCTCGCGCCAATTGGGAATGGGCGAACCATCGACGCTCAGAATAAGGTCGCCAGTTTGCAAGCCCGCCACACCTGCGGGGGAAGTCGGATCGATAACCCCAACCTGCGGAAGAAACGGCGCTTGGGTAATCCCAATCAGGCCATGCCTTGAACTCGGGCCCTCAATCTTTCTTCGCCGATACTCGATGGGCGTTACAAATCGCTCGATGCTGTGGCCGGCGCGCCGCAGTTTAAACCGCAGCTCGTTGCCAATGTTCTTGTGAACGGTTTGTTCAACATCGTGCCAGTAGCGCGTTGTCTCGCCATCGATGGAAATAATCTCATCGCCGGGCTCGATGCCCGCTCGGTCAGCGGGCGTGTCTCGCAGAACATCACCAACCACAGCGGCAGGCAGTTCTGTGTCGCCGGCGAAGGTGACAAAGTAGATTGCAATGGGCAGGCAGAAGTTTGCAAACGGCCCAGCGAAAACCACGATGAGCCGTTGCCAAAGTGGTTTGTTGCTCCAGGCCCGCATCGCGAGCTCCTCCGGAATGTCATCGTCTGGGTCCTCGCCCAGGATTCGCACGTAGCCGCCGAGAGGAAAGAGCGCGATTTGGTATTCGGTCTCCGGCCCGCGCACTCGCAAAAGCGGCTGCCCAAAGCCAAAGGAAAAACGCATGACCTTAAATCCAAGGAGCTTGGCGGCAATGAAGTGCCCAAACTCATGGATGACGACGAGCACCCCGACCAGAACTAGGAAATAGATGACAGACATAGCGCGCCGACCCAGATTCGCCCAAGTCGGGCTGCCGCCGGTCTATCATGTCTGATACGCTACGGAAAGCCTGTGGCCTCTCGCGCCAAAAACACTTCCGACGCACTCAACTCCGATGAAATCGGGGAGATGCTGGACGATCTTCACACCCGAATTGATCGCTGCAAAGTGCTGTTCGAACAGTATTTCCTGGGGATTCAGAAAACCGCGCCTGGGCAGCTGCACGTGGATCTCGAGCGCAAGATTCGCCAGCTCACTCAAACGCACATCCGCAACACCGGGCAGCGCTACCGCTTCACAACCCTCAGCCAAAAATTCGCTTCGTACAATACGTATTGGAAGCGGACCATGCGGCAAATCGAGTCGGGCTCGTACATTCGCGACATGGCGCGCCTCGAGCGCAAATCGGCGCGTCTCGGCAAAGATGTTCCAGAGGAACTGCTCGCAAAAATGCCAAAGCGCATGCGCGACCGCATTCTCAAGGATCGAAAGTCGGCCAGTGATCGAGTGGCCCGAAACGAGAGCCGTGAGCAGGACTTGCGAGAGAGCGGCAAGGTTCGCGACCACAAGCCAAAGAACGTGCACCAACTCGACGAAGCCGACCTGCTTGAAGACTTAGACCTCGACTCGATTTTCTCCAGCATGTTGGGCGACGAGCCTGCCACGCCGGCGCCCGTTGCCACGCCAGCGCCTCCAACTCGGCAGCGCAGTGGCGACGATACCGACGTCGATGACTTATTTGCCGCGCTCGCGAGTGGCGGCGGACCTGGTGGCAAGGTCTCGGAGTCGGCGCTTCCCAAAGTGCCACCTCGAAGAGTTGCGCAGTCTCGTCCTGTTGCAACGCCTCGTCCCGTCGCAACGCCGCCGCCTCGTCCTGTGGCAACGCCTCGTCCCCCGCCGGGCGAAAAGCCGCCCCCCGGCATGTCGGTCTCCGAGTCGCAAGCGCTCTACAAGCGCTACAAGAAGGCCAGAGAGCTGGTTGGTGAGAACACGTCCAACCTCAGCTACGACAAGCTGATGCGCAGCCTAAACAAGCAGGCGCCAAAAATTCTAAAAGAACACAAGGCCCAGGGCGTTAGCTTCAACGTTGTGGTCAAAGGCGATCGGGTGGTCTTAAAGGCCAAACCGAAGAAGTAGGAGCTATGCAAACGTCTTCGAAGTACCGAGCCGAATTTCGGTGTATTGCCGGCTGCCCAGAGCGATTGCCGCTCGAGCGCCAAGTGTATCGCTGTCCAACCTGTGGCGACCTTCTCGAGGTTGCTCACGACATGGAGGCACTCACGCAGCGCAGCGCAGCCGATTGGAAAGCGCTCTTTGCAAAGCGCGCTGCGGATTTCTCGTATCCGAACAATTCTGGTGTCTGGCGCAAGCGCGAATTGGTTGCGCCGCACATTCGCGACGAGAACATTGTCTCGCTTTCCGAAGGCGCAAGCCCGCTGCAACACGTTCCACGCTACGGCCGGCAGATTGGGCTGGAGAACCTCTGGATCAAACAGTGCGGCCTCTCGCACACGGGCTCGTTCAAAGACCTGGGGATGACGGTCTTGGTTTCGACGGTTGCTCAGCTGGTTGCAGATGGCGCAAAGATTCCCGCGATCGCCTGCGCATCGACCGGTGATACTTCGGCAGCCCTCTCAGCCTATGCCGCCGCTGCTGGATTGCAGGCTGCCGTCATTCTCCCAAAGGGCAAAATCACCACCGCGCAGCTCGTGCAACCCCTGGCCAACGGGGCCTTGGTTCTGGCTGTCGATACCGACTTTGACGGCTGCATGGAGCTTGTCGCAGAGCTTGCCGATCGGGATGGCGTCTACTTGGCCAACTCGATGAACTCGCTGCGTCTCGAAGGGCAGAAAACCGTTGCCATCGAGATCGTCGAGCAACTTGGCTGGAAGGTGCCGGATTGGATCGTCATCCCCGGCGGAAACCTCGGCAATGTCTCGGCGCTGGCCGCGGGCTTCAAAATGCTCACCGAGCTTGGGCTAATCGACAAGATTCCCAGGGTTTGCGTCGCCCAGGCGCACAATGCCAATCCGCTCTACCGCAGCTTTAAAAACGGCTTCGAGAGTTTTGAGTCGATCGTTGCCCAAGATACCGCGGCGTCCGCCATTCGAATTGGCAACCCAGTAAGTCGCGACAAGGCCATCGCGGCCCTAAAGCGCCACAATGGGGTGGTGGCCGAGGCCAGCGAGCAAGAGCTGGCCGACGCTTCCGGGCGCGCCGACCGAGCGGGCCTCTTTACTTGTCCTCACACTGGGGTCGCACTGGCGGCGGCCGAGAAGCTTGCCGCCACTGGGCAAATCGGGCCCGATGAGCAAGTTGTGGTGATCTCCACCGCCAACGGGCTCAAGTTTGGCGAATTCAAGACTCAGTACCACGAGAGCACTCTGGCTGAGGTTGCCAAGCCTCAATGGGCCAATGTGCCCATCGAACTGCCGCGCGAGTACAGCAAGGTGCGAGAAACAGTCATTCGCTTCCTCGATGCTGGCGATTGACGCTTCTGCCAGTTCGGTTTAGCTTGCCGGCGTGTTGAAACCTGCGTCTTCTCGAAGCTCTGTTGTCTCCAAGGCTTTCACAAGCCTAGCGGGAGCCCTGACCCTTGTAGGTGCGCTTAGCGCCATCCAGCCAGCAATGGCCCAGGAAGCCGAAGCGCCGGCGGAGGCTGTCGAAGAAGCGCCGATGACTCCAGAGGAGAAGCAGGCGGCTGCGATTGCTCTTTACGGCGAAGGCCAAACCCTTCTTACCGACGGCAAGTACGCCGAAGCCATCGCAAAGTTTGAAGAGGCCTTTGCCCTCTTTCCCGACCCAGGTTTGCAAGTAAAGATCGGCGAGGCCTACCAGCGCGACGGAACCGAGCAACTCGACTTCGACAAACTTCAAAAGTCGGTAGAGGTCTACAAAAAGTACGTAGAGCTCGTTCCCGAGGGTGAGACCACAACGCAGATTCTCGACCGCATCAATCAAATCGAAGAATCCATTCAGGCAGAAGAACAGCGCAAGCAGCGCGTAGCCGACGAAGAGACGCAGGCAAAGCTCGATGAGAGGCTTGCGAAAGAGGCCGAGGAAAAAGAACTTCTCGCATTGGAAAAAGAGAAGAAGTCGATGCAGAAAGTGCTGATCGGCGGAATCCTCGCAGGAGCGGATCAGGACGTTTCTGGAATCATCCGATTCAATGGTGGCGGAATGCTCTCCTGGGAAAAGTTCGCACTTGAGGCGCGCGTCGGTATCGACGGCTTCCTTCGCGTCGACCAGGATAAAGGCGTCCAAGGCCGCTCGTTTACGCTCATCGACCTCGGCGCTCGCTACGGTGCAAATTACCGCTACGTCGGTCCCTTCGTCTCCGGCGGTGCAAGCTTTGGCCTTTTCTCTGGCAGCCCACGTGAGCGCAAGCTCGTCAACAACGACAAGGTCTGCGGCGGCGGGGATTGCTCGTTCGATTTGGATATGAACATCGCAACGCGCTTGGCCTTTGGCTACGGCTTCCGGGCTACCGACAAAAGTACGGTTGCTCTTCGCATCGAAGCGCAAACCTGGTTCTTCTCTGCAGATTCGGAGCAGAGCATCGGCAATCCGGCTGCTGTCGACATCAAGGGGCCGCACCCTTCGGTCGCCATCATGTTTGGCCTTGAGTTTATGCGCTGGCTCTAAGCTGAGTCGGCTACCCGGCGGCGCAGGATTCGCCGTCGTTTACAAAAGAAAAAGCAGCGATGGATTCATCGCTGCTTTTTTTCGTTACGTCGGTCCTATCCGCAGTCGTGCACAGGCGCGCTAGTCGCTGCAGCCGGTTAGCAGGGCTTCAAAGGCATCGATGTTGCCTTGCCCCAAAATGCCCACAAGTTGGATTGATGAGACCGTTCGCGTGGCAATGCCTGTGGTGAGATCGATGTCCATTTGGTTGGGGAGCAGGGCTCCGTGGTATTCGAATTCCCCGTCGGTATCCGCGACATAGATGGCGATCTCGGAACCCGGCGCAAGGCTTCCATGAACGCGGATGTCTGCTCCAACCTCGTTGATGATGCTTCCTAGCCCAACAAAGCCCACACTCAAGACCGCATCCGTGAGCACTTGCACCGAATCGTTGTCTGGAGGGCCCAGTGCACTCGCGCCCAGCGCTGAGCCGCCCTCGGTGCCTGGTGGATTGTAGGAAATCAGAAGGTCCGCAAAGGTCGTGCACGGAAAGTCACCACTTGCATCGTTTGCTAGTTGCTCGGGAAGTTCAGCTTTGCACCCAGAGCTGAGCCACAACGCCGCCAGAATCGGTACCATACCGGCTCCTTTGCGGATGTCTCTCAAAGTCGAAGTCACGGCGCTCAATCATAGGGCAAAGCGGCTCTCGCATCAGCTTGTCTTGCTGTTTTGTTCGCTCCTTGTCGGACTGGCAACTCTCGTCTTGTGGAGCGCGCCTGCCAATGCGCAACGCGGTGATGAAGAGGAAGAGATTTTTGAACCCGACGATGAAGAGGAAGAGGTCTTTGGGCCGGATGGCGAAGACAGCGACGAAGGCGATACCGAAGACGGAGACGGTGGCATCGGCTCAAAGCTCTCGCGCAGCAAAAAGGATCCACCGAAAGGCTTCTCAAGTTTTGAAGTCATCGATCGTACGATTGGCTTTCGCGATGATTCCTTTGCCGGCATCTCCGTCGACAATCAAGGTGTCCTTTGGGTGACGACCTACGAAGGTCGTATTTACCGCAGCGACGACCAAGCAGATAACTGGACCGAGTTTACCGTGCTGCCTGAACTTAAAGAGTTGTGGGGATTTGCGGGCCAGCGCGTCTTGCTTGGGCACTTGCGCAACTCCGATGCACGGCACCCAAAGGCAATTGGCCTGGCGCCAAGCGGTGGCATTAGTACAAATAGCAGGAGTTATTCGCTGCTATCGGGAAGTGTAGCGGGAGCAACCCGCGAGGGCGGCTCGTCGGGCTTCGCTCTGGATGGGATGCCCTCATTTACGCAAAGCGGCGGGCATTCAAATCCTCTGCAATCGGCATCGAGGTCCGCAACGGGCGAGTCGAGCATTGTGCTGGGAGCGGGGCTCTCGGTCCGGGCTCCAAGGCTCGGGGTATTGCTTGGCATCCTAAATCGGCCGGTTGCAAACATCTCGATGCAACGTCTACTCGATACAACAGCGAGTCGATGGACAACCGTTCGCGAAGTGACTCCGCACCCAACCGACCCAAGTCGCGTCTTTGCGGCAACCGCCTTTGGCCTCTACAAAAGTGGTGATGAAGGGCAGAGTTGGTATCGCGACTTTGCGGGAATGACGCCGGCGGAGCGCTGGATTGGCCACGTTTCTCCGGATCCGAAAAACCCTCAGCGCGTATATCTTGGAACCAGTCGCGGGCTCTTCCAGTCCGACAACGCCGGCGACGGCTGGTCAAAGAATACCAAGGTTCCCGAACTCTCGATTCGGCGAGTCGTCATCGACCCAACGGACTCGCGCTATGTCTACGCTGCAGGCCATGGTGGCGTGTATCGCTCGGACGACTACGGTGAGAACTTTTCCTTCGCCTTCTATCACTCGATCCCTCGCCGTCGTGATGTGCTGTGGATGGCGATTGATCCATTCGACCCCAACGTTGCGTACTTGGGAACCGCGGATGGACTCATGCGCACCACCAAACTTCGCACGGCGACCATCAGCGACTGGGAAGTTGTGCGCGGCAATCGCACGGTAAACCTGGCGATCCCCATCGTCTCGCTGTGCTCAAAGCATCCCGGCCACATCTACATGATGACGCGCGCCGACTTGCCGACAATCAACTTCAAGGCAAACGGGCCCGAGTCGCTAATGCTCGAGTCTTGGGATCACGGTGAGTCTTGGCGCGAACTCGCGGGCAACCGAACGGCGGGCGATATCCAGTGGTTCACGCTCGATCCAAACGATCCGGATACGGTTTGGATCGCCTTCTCTCGCGCCATTGCTCAAGTGCGTCGCGTGCCGGATGAGACCGAGCTAGACATCTCAAAGATGCGACTGTCGATGGGGCGACCGGTGTTGCCCGATTTGCCAAACATGAGCAAAGTGATTCGTGCAGGGCTTGTCTTCTCCGAGTTGGAAATGGATGAGTTTGTCGGGCGACTCGACAGCTTGAGAAGCCGCAACTGGCTTCCCAATCGCATAACGCTCACCGGTGGCTACGGGACGTGGAACGTTGGAACGGCCGTTCAGGACATTCAATTTCCCGGAGATAAGACCATCAACGTGCAACGCCATGACTCGTGGAATGTAACGGCTTGGCTAAGCTGGGCGCTTCCCGACCTTCTCTATCGGCAAGACAGCGCACCTCTTATGCGCTTTCGCGAACTCAAGATGGTGAACATCGCGCGCGAGCGGGTCATTAAGACCATTCATCGCAACTACGGCGAGCTGCAACGAATTCGCGTCTTGCAGCGCTACGAGAAAAATAAGAACCTCCAGACCCGAGTGAATTGGGCGCTGCGAGCCGAATACCTAGAAGCGATTGTGAACATGACCACTGGCGATTATCTTCGCAAGTGGGAGAAAGCGAAGAAGCAATGAAACAAGCAAGAACTCTACTCCTCACCCTCTTCCTCGTTGCTCTTGGCTCGTTTGTCACGCCAGAGGCGCGGGCCGATCGCGAAGTGGATGAGGTGCTTGAGAAGTTTGATCACGAGCCCAAAATTCGCGAAGTGCAGGTTGCTGCCATCAAGTACTACAACGTGAGTCCGAGCAAAATTGCATCGCTTCGAAGCCGTACTCGCAGCAAGGCTCTTATCCCGGGCGTCTCGATTGGCTTTACAAACTCGCTCTCTAGCTTCAATCGCTCGGTCGATGACATCATCTTTCGCAACGTCGGTATCGCGAAACTCGAAGAGCAGAACGCAGACTTTGTGGGCTTCTCAGCAAGTGCCTCATGGAGTCTCGATCGTCTGGTCTTCAACGCCGAGGAACTCGACGTTATGTCGCTCATTGGTATCCAGGATGGTCTCCAGCGTGAGGTGACCGCTCTGTATTACGTTCGTCGACGTCTGCAGATCGAGATGTTGCTCAATCCGCCCAAAACTCTCGCTTCGCGACTGTCTGGGCGGCTCCGCCTCGAGGAACTCACCGGTCTTTTGGACGCCTACACCGGTGGCTATTTCTCGCGCAGGATTGTGAAGAATCAAAAGAGCAAAGACCTCGCCCGTGTTGCACCAAAGCCTGGCACGACCATTGGCGCCAACAACGAGCAAGCCGACGCGATGCAGATGCGTCTTCGCACTACGAACGCGTCAACCAAGTCGACAGAACGTGCGCCTAGTCGATAGCGCGGCACTCGGCGATAAGCCGGGTATCGTGCTCGGGTGGGCGGTCTCGCCCATGAACCTGGAGGGCAAGTTGGGTGTAGAAATCACCGCATGCCTCGCCGCCCGTTTGAATGCTGTAACAAGGCAACTGGCTAGACGCTTCGAGATTGGCTGGGTTGTCGCATTCCGGGAATACGGTGACCGGAACGTCCGCAAACTCATGCCTTTCAAAGACTCGGCACCTGGCCTGTCGTCCTGCCTTGTCTGGATCGACATCCACAACGTTGCCCTCGAGGCAGGTGGTTCCAAGGCTCTTGCGCAAGTTGCGCACCATGCCATTTAGGCCACCAGCTGCGCCCGTATCGCAAATTGAGGCTGTTTGGCCTGTCACGCCAAACGCATCGGCAAACGCGCTGAGACGAATTCCTGGGTACGCGTCGTTGCCGATTTCGTCGGCGCATGCGGCCAATAGTTCGGATTCCATGATTTGCTCATCGCGGCCAATCACAACGCGACCAGGATCGCCGACAATGGTTGTCACGACTCGATCTGTAGGATTGGGTTTGAGCTCTTCTAAGAACTCTACGTAGTCGCTAACCGTAGTGATGAAATCGGATTGTGGATGCGGGCGACAGCCATCGCGCGACCCTGGTTGATAGACATCGTCACCGTCGCAAATGACGCCACTTTGGAAGCAGCGAAAGTTGGGCGAGTCGCCGAGAAAATGAACGGCTTCGGGATTGAAGATTTCCGAGTTAAAGGCCGAGCAGTCGTCTTCGCTGGTGAGGACGATAACGCCGAGAACCGAGTTTGGTCGCACAAAGCCCAGGCCATCTTCTCGGGATTGGAAAAGCGAGGAACGCATCGCCTCTAGGGGTTGTTCGTAGTCACACCCCACTTCACCCAGGTTGCTCATACAGCTAAAGGCTTTGGCGATATCGCCTTCAAAGTTGGACAGCACCTCGCCGTTTTTGTCCTTGCTGTAGGCCAAGAATGCATCTGCGGTTGCAGCGCATCCGTTATTGCTTGGCGCGAGCAGCGCGCCGCCATCGCCCCGAGCTGTGCATTGGCCAACCGCACCGCTAAACTGCCCAACTCCCATGTCGGTCGAGACAACGCCGATATGCAGGTCTGGGACTCCTCGGCCAAACGAGAGGTTGTGAAGCATGCCCGTAAAGAGCGCGCCCAAGTCCTTTTGGCGCTCTTCCATGTCCTCGGTATTGTCGATGACAAAGAGCAGATCGACCTTGTCGCGGAGAATGGCCGGCGTGTTGACGACCTCGCGAAACACACCCGGAGCATCTTCGCCGAGGCTCACTTCGGGTTCCAGGCAGGCGCTGGCGACGAGGGGGCCTGCAAGAAGCGCCAACCGTAGAGCCGCTGTTGTGAACCGTCTGGGAATGGTTCGCTGAGTGTGGCCGGAAATCGCCAAAACCGTGCATGAAAAATCACATGCCTCGACTAAGTAGCGAAAATTGCGTAAATGATATCGAGTGTGATCTCGGTGCCAAGCGCAAAGACCCTTTATGCCGCACACTTATAGAACATGCTGGGCAAAATGGTTCGAGGACGGCAGGGGCAGCAGAGCTCAATACCTGAAGCGCGGGTGGTGCAGGGAGGGCATGCGCCATCGTGGCGACAAGCCGATTCGCAATTGGCCCCAACGGCGAGCCAAGGCACCTATCAACGTGTTCGCGCAGGTAGGGGAGAGGCCATGGCAGCGCTATTTGGCTTTTGGCCGCTCATCGCAATCGTCTCGATGGGGATTGCCATGGTTTGGAGCGCCTCCGTTTTTAATGGTCCCTAGCGCCTCGTAGGCTGTTTCTAACGGCCAAAGATCTTAGAGAAGAACCCACCAGAGGCGCGCTTCTCTTCTGCAGTGCACTTGCATCGCTCGTCCTTTGGAACATTTCCTAGGACCGACTCAATATGGGCACCACATCCGGCCCATCCGGGCTTGCCGCAGCTCTTACACGTAATCCGTCTGCACATGCCTCTTGGGTACGCCAGTCTGCGCCAGTTTTCAACGCGAAGAGACGAAACAGTTTCGTCTCTTCATGCCAGCTCGGCGAGCTGGCAACTAAAAAAGCTTCACGCCAGCTCGGCGAGCTGGCAACTAAAAAAAAACACGCGTCTGTTGTAGAGTCCCCGCCATGGCAGTTCCGACCCAACGCCCCATCCGCAGAGTCCTCATCGCCAACCGCGGCGAAATTGCGATTCGAGTCATTCGAACGCTGCGCGAACTCAGTATCGAGAGTGTTGCCGTCTACAGCGATGTCGATCGATGCGCGGCGCACGTGCTGCTTGCCGACATGGCTCTGCCGATTGGCCCTGCCATTGCTGCCGAGAGCTACCTAGTCATCGATAAGATCGTTGCTGCGTGCAAAGAGTCTGGCGCTGATGCCGTGCACCCCGGTTACGGTTTTCTCTCCGAGAACGATGTCTTTGCAGAGCGACTCGAGGCCGAAGGAATTACGCTAATTGGGCCACCCGCCGATGCCATGCGGCTTATGGGGTCAAAGACCGAAGCGCGAAAAGCGGTGATTGCAGCAGGGCTCCCTGTTGTTCCCGGCGAGAGCGGCCCAGGGGGCAACGGCTTTGACGATGTGCCGAGCGCACTTGCAGCAGCCGAGAAAATTGGCTTTCCCGTCCTCATCAAAGCGGCAGCGGGCGGCGGCGGCAAAGGCATGCGCCTGGTTGCCGAAGTCGAGTCGTTCGAGGCGAGTTTTAATGCCGCAAAACGAGAGGCTCTAAGCTCATTTGGCGATGATACCGTGTACGTCGAAAAGGCGATCATTGGGCCTCGCCATGTCGAAATCCAAATCTTCGCCGACAAGCATGGCGAGATTGTGCACCTTGGCGAACGCGATTGCTCTGTGCAGCGGCGACATCAGAAAGTCGTCGAAGAATCTCCATCACCGGCGGTCTCAGAAGAATTACGACAGCGCATGGGAGCTTCGGCAATCCAAGCTGCTCGCTGTTGTAACTATGTTGGTGCCGGAACGGTGGAGTTCCTTCTCACCACCAGTGGCGAGTACTACTTCCTCGAGATGAACACTCGGCTCCAAGTTGAGCATCCGGTTACGGAGATGGTCTACGGTGTGGACCTGGTTGCGTGGCAAGTTGCCGTGGCCGAAGGCAAGCCGCTTCCGCTCACTCAAGAGCAAATCAACAGCCGCCACCGAGGCGTTGCCATGGAGTGTCGAATCTACGCAGAAGACCCGGTTCGATTCCTTCCGTCCCCTGGAACCATCACAACGCTTCGAACCCCGGCTGGGCCGTATGTTCGCGACGACTCTTGTGCCTACGAAGGCGTCGAGATTTCGATGTACTACGACCCACTCATTTCAAAGCTCATTACTTGGGGCGACGATCGTCAGCAGGCCCTCGCGCGCATGCGTCGTGCACTCGCCGAATATCGCGTTGTGGGAATCGAAACCAACATCGCCTTTCACCAGCGAATCCTTCGTCACAAGGGCTTCGTTGCGGGTGAATACGATACAGGGATTATCGATCGCGATGCAGAGCTCACGGCTCCAACCGTGGCCGAAGGTGCCGAACTTGATGCCGGCATCGCGATGGCAGCGCTTAAAAACCATCTCGGCGGTCCAAAGGCGCTCGAAGCTGATACGGGTGGGCAGTCGACAAACGCATCGGCGTGGCGGGCACCAATGGCGACCTGGCGCGGACGATAGCCGCATAGGGATCGGTCCACTTAGGGCATCTTTGCGACGCGGCAAAATCGCCTGCGATGTTGCCCTGTGGGCCATTGACGACCTAGGGCCCCTACCGTAGAGTAACCTCCCATAAGCTATGCGTAAGCCATTGAAAAGAAACAGGAATCCCGGCTCTACGCGTCCTGCGGCAAAGACCAAGTTCGTCTTTGTCACCGGCGGGGTTGTGTCATCTCTGGGCAAAGGCCTAGTGAGTGCATCCGTCGGGGCGCTCATGGAGAATCGCGGCCTTCGGGTCGCCAATATCAAGCTCGACCCGTACTTAAACGTCGATGCGGGCACCATGAATCCGCTGCAGCACGGCGAAGTCTACGTAACGGATGATGGCGCCGAGACCGATCTGGATCTTGGGCACTACGAGCGCTTTGTATCCGCGCGCATGTCCCAGCTCAACAACGTGACCAGTGGTCGGGTGTACGACTCGGTGATCACGAAGGAGCGAAGCGGCGAGTACTTGGGCGGGACCATTCAGGTCATTCCCCACATTACCGACGAGATCAAGCAGCGTGTTTTGCAATGCGCCGAAGGGCTCGACCTTCTTATTGTCGAGGTTGGCGGCACGGTTGGTGACATCGAGTCTCTGCCGTTCTTAGAAGCGATTCGCCAGCTTCGGCTCGAGCTCGGTCACGAGAACAGCGTATCGGTTCACGTAACTCTTCTGCCGTACCTCGCAGCAGCAGGCGAGCTCAAGACCAAGCCAACGCAACACTCCGTTCAAAAGATGCGCGAGATTGGCATCCAGGCCGATATCCTCGTGTGTCGCTGCGAACGCGAAATCGAAGAAGGCATTCTCGACAAGATCGCGATGTTCTGCAGTGTTCATCGCGACTCGGTCTTTGTCTCGGCAGACGTCGATACGATCTATGCAGTGCCACTTATGCTCGCCGAGCAGGGCATGGACAATAAGATCAGTGAACTTCTGAATATCTGGTCGAGAGCTACTCAGCTTACCGCGTGGGAGGAATTGGTCGAAAACGTCCGCCATCCCAAGCAGAACATCACCATCGCGATGGTGGGAAAGTATGTCTCGCTTGTCGAGTCGTACAAGAGCATTAACGAGGCGCTTGTTCACGGCGGCGTGGCAAACCACAGCTCCGTCACGATCGTGCACGTTGATGCCGAAGAGATTGAGGCGAAAGGGGCAGCAGCAGCCCTCACAGGTGCCGACGGAATTCTTGTTGCACCAGGCTTTGGATCTCGTGGCACCGAAGGCAAGATCGCCGCTGTTCAGTACGCACGAGAAAACAAGGTGCCATTCTTTGGCATCTGCCTTGGAATGCAGATGGCCGTCGTCGAATACGCGCGCAACGTCTGTGGCCTCACCGGTGCATCGTCCACCGAGATCGACGAGAATACCAAGCATCCCATTGTTCACCTGATGCCCGACCAGCGCGGTGTGACCGACAAAGGCGCAACCATGCGATTGGGGGCGTACCCTTGCACGCTGTCGGCCGGCAGTCACGCGAAGCGCATTTACGGAAGTGAGAGTATTTCTGAGCGCCACCGGCATCGCTGGGAGGTCAACAATGAGTACCGCGACATTCTTCAGACCAAGGGGTTGGTGCTCTCTGGAGTCTCGCCTGATGGCAGGCTTGTCGAAGTCGTAGAACTCACTGACCATCCATTCTTTGTGGCCAGCCAGTTTCACCCCGAGTTCAACAGTCGGCCTCTCGCTCCGCATCCGCTCTTCGCTGCTTTCGTTACAGCGGCTCTCGCTGCAAGCAAATAAGCGCTAGGTCCGCCCTTGGGCCCAGTTCTCGGTCTCACTACGTGTGCGTTAATGTATGCAGACGTGAGGCCAATTATGCACGGTAAAGCAATTCCCGGGCCACGACGTGTAGTGGTGGGTTTACAATCGCTCGAGGCGGGGCTATTATTTGCCTGGCATATAGGTGCGGTTCTGCTCCTATCCTTAAGAGAACAAAGGGGAATTTCGTATGGCAATGGAGATGAGACAGAGTCTCAAGCTGAGCCAACAGCTGGTGATGACTCCACAGCTGCAGCAAGCGATCAAGCTGTTGCAACTGTCCCGAGTTGAACTTGTCGAGCTGGTGCGAGAGGAAATGCTGGAAAATCCGGTATTGGAGGACGACATCGAGCTTGGGAGTACAAGCCCCGAGAAAGAAGTCGTTGAGAACAGCCTGAGCACTGCGGCGGATCCGCCGGTAGCTGAAGCAACTCCAGCGGAGACCCAGGCCGAAGGCGAGGTGGCAGCCGCCGATAACGCTCCAAATGAGATCGATTGGGAGAATTACCTCGATACCTACCAGTCTGGTTCCTCGCCTGGTGCAGGCGTCCGTCCTGGTGATGACGATCTTCCTTCTCTAGAGCAAACCCTCACCAAAACCGAGTCTCTCGAAGAGCACCTCATGTGGCAGTTGCGCATGTCGGATCTCACCGAGGAGCAAAAGCAGATCGGCGAGCTAATCGTTGGCAACATCGACCGCGACGGCTACGTCAAAGATCCGCCTTTAGAAGACTTGGCGGCCGAAGCGGAGTGCACGCTAGAGGAAGCAGAAGTTGTCCTCATGCGGATCCAGACGTTCGATCCGGTTGGCGTCGGAGCACGCAGTCTCAAAGAGTGCATGTTCATCCAAGCTGTCCACTACGAGCAGGACGATGACCTCTTAGTCAAGATGATCCGCTCGCACATCGACAATCTGGAAAAGAAGAACTACCAGGCCATTGCCCGTGATCTTAAGGAATCCCTCGAGGAAATCTACGAAGCGGTCAAAGTCTTTCAAGAGTTTGATCCAAGGCCAGGGCGGCAGTACTCCTCGGACGATCCGCACTACATCACGCCAGACGTCTATATCCACAAGGTTGGTGATAAGTACTTTGTCGTGCCAAACGACGATGGCTTGCCCAAGCTTAAGATTTCAAACTTCTATCGAAGTGCGATGGACGGTTCGGCAAACGCCAAGAGCTATATTCAAGACAAGCTTCGCTCGGCCCAGTGGCTGATTCGCTCAATCCACCAGCGGCAGAGAACCATCATCAAGGTGACCGAGTCGATTCTGAAGTTCCAGCGGGAGTTCTTTGATAAGGGCGTAGCGCATCTAAAGCCGCTCATCCTTCGGGACGTGGCGGAAGACATCGGGATGCACGAATCGACCATCTCCCGAGTTACGACCAGCAAGTATCTGCACACTCCGCAGGGAATCTACGAATTGAAGTACTTCTTCAACTCGGGAATCTCTCGCACCAATGGCGATGATCTGGCTTCACAGGCGGTCAAAAGCAAGATCAAACACATCATTGCCGACGAGGACCCCAAAAAACCGTTCTCCGATCAGAAGATCGTAATGCAACTCAAAGAGAGCAACATCGATATTGCTCGCCGCACAGTTGCCAAGTATCGGGAGCAGTTGGGTATTCTGAGCTCATCGAAACGGAAACAGGTTTTCTAAGAACCACGAGATCAATCGACGGCTCACGACACATCTGTCGTGGGAGTTTGTTGTACACCGACGAGACATCTTTCAAGGAAGAACATGCAATTCTCTCTGACATTCCGGCACATGGATGCCACCGACGCCCTTAAGAATTACACTGAAGAGCGACTTCAGCGGATCAAGAAGTACTTTCCCGATCCCATCTCTTGCAACGTTGTGCTTAGCGCATCGCCCCTTCGCCATCGAGTCGATGTAACGCTAACGTTGCACAACGGCTTTCAGGTTGCTGGGCACGAGACGACTGAGAATATGTACTCCTCGATCGACATGGTGGCCGCCAAAATCGAGCGCCAAGTTCGCAAGTACAAGGATAAGCTTCGCAACCACAAAGGTCGCGATGGCAGCCGATTGCCTGTGACCCACTCGGTGGTTACCGAGCCTCAGGAAGAGGAAGTTGGCAGCCCGACAGCAGCTCTGGTTAAACGCGAGCAAATTCATGCCGATCCAATGACCGTCAGCGACGCCATCATGCAGATCAACATTCTGCACAAGGCGTTTTATGTCTTCCTAAATGACGACAACGGTCAACTCAGCGTGATTTACCGCCGGGATGGTGATGAGTTTGGTCTCATCGAAGCCGGCGTTGCCAAACACTAGTTCGATTCTGTGCGTATCGTTGATCTAATTCAGCGCGACATGGTCATTCCGAAATTGTCCGCTACGGGCAAGTTCGAGATCATTCGTGAATTGGCCGGATTCTTGTCGAAGGGTCACGAGGGCATCGACAACGAACGACTCGTCAAGGTCCTCACCGATCGCGAGGCTTTGGCCTCAACAGCAATCGGTGAGGGGGTTGCCATTCCACATGGCAAACTTCCCGATCTTGATCGGATCCAGGCATGTATTGGGCGAGCCCGAGATGGAGTCGACTTCGACTCCATGGATGGCAAGCCAACCCACATCTTCATCGTAATGGTGGCTCCGGAGAACTCAACTGGGGCGCACCTGAAGGCGTTGGCGAGAATCAGTCGAGTGTTTAAGGATAAGGACTTCCTTCGCAGACTGCTTGAGGCGCCAAACGCGGACGCCATGTTTGAGGCCCTTCGCGACGAGGATGCGAAGTACTAAGGTGCCCACGATCCTCATTCAAGAGCTGATCGACGGCGTGGGGGAAAACCTCAAGCTGTGCCTGCGAGCGGGCAATGGTGGGCTTCAGCGTGAGATTCGTGTTCCCCGTATTCAGAAGCCGGGGTTGGCACTAACGGGCTACGAAGAGCAACTCGATGTCGATCGTTTGCTTACGTTGGGCGGCACGGAGATCGACTTTCTCAGAAGCGCTACAGACGCGCAGCGAACACTCGCCGTCGACACCGTCATGGGCGCAAGCCCAGCGTGCATCATCATCACTCGAGACCTTGAGCCGCCGCTGGAGCTTATCGAAGCTTGCGGGCGCGACCACGTGCCGCTGATGACGACCCCGCTTGTGAGCGCCGAGCTGATAGCGCACGTCACACAGTTTCTCCAAGACAAACTGTCTCCGAAGAAGTCTGTGCACGGGGTCTTGCTAGAGATTCTCGGCGTCGGAGTTCTTTTGCTTGGAAAGAGCGGTATCGGGAAAAGCGAAGCGGCACTCGACATGTTGGTTCGGGGCTATCGGCTTGTCGCTGATGACGTCGTAGATGTCCGTCGCCTTGGGCCAAACCTTCTCTCTGGGCAAGGGACTGGCATTATCAAGCACCACATGGAGATTCGTGGTCTTGGAATCATAAACATCAAGGACCTTTTCGGAATCGGCTCCGTGCTTGAGCAACACCAGATTCACTTGGTTATCGAGCTGTGCGAGTGGAACGATAACGATGTCTACGACCGGCTTGGAGTCGATGAAGAGGATTACTCTCTGCTTGGCGAAGAACTGCCAATCCTGCATATTCCGGTTAAGCCTGGGCGCAACATCGCCACGATTATCGAAGTCGCGGCCCGCAATCAAATTCTAAAGAGCCTTGGCGTGCACTCCGCCCAAGATTTTCAAGCGCGACTCGCAAAGCAGTTGGCGACCAAGGCTAAGGAGGCAAACTCATGAAGATTGTCATCGTTACAGGCCTCGCGGGGGGTGGCAAAACCACTGCCTTGCGCGCACTCGAAGACTTGGGGTTTTTCTGTTGCGACAATCTCCCGGTCTCGCTTTTCGTCACCTTCGTGAACAGCTTGGAGTCGGAGGCGATTGAGAAATGCGCCATCTCTGTGGACGGTCGCCAGCGACACTTCATCGGCGACTACCACGGCCAAATCTCCGAACTTCGAGAAGCTGGACATGAAGTTGAAGTGCTCTTTTTGGAGGCGGCAGATGCAGTGCTGCTTCGCCGCTACTCAGAAACACGGCGACGACATCCACTTTCTGGCGACGATGTAAAAGAGGGCATTCGCCAGGACCGGGAGGCTCTGGCCTCCCTGCGCAAAGAAGCCATTATCGTCAATACCGGTGGGCTCAACGTGCACGAAGTGAAAGCGATTGTTACAGGCCGCTTTGAAGGCGGTCCCAATACACTCGCCGTCAACATCCAATCATTTGGCTTTAAGCATGGGTTGCCGCACGAATCCGAACTGGTCTTCGACGTTCGGTATCTTCCCAATCCGTACTTTGATTCGGTTCTCGGGCCGCAGGACGGGCGGGATGCACAGGTCTCAGAATTTGTCTTTAGTACTGAGGAAGCGACAGCGACGATCGAACGCATCGAGGATTATTTGCGGTTCTCATTACCGCTCTTCGCTCGCGAGGGGAAATTGTACATAACGGTGGGCATCGGTTGCACAGGTGGGCGACATCGGTCTGTGGCTCTAGCCGAAGAACTCGCCCGGCGTCTTAAGGGAAATTGGCACGTGCTGCTGCGCCATCGAGACCTCGCCAAGCACACAGTTAGGAGTTTGGGTTGATGAGTCAAGAACACAGAGAATCGGTGGAAATTAAGAATCGGCTTGGGCTTCACACTCGGGCGGCGACGCTCCTGGTGCAGCTTGCGTCAAGCTACCCCTGCGAAGTCTTCTTAGAGAAGGACGGCCAAGAGGTTAATGGCAAAAGCATCATGGGGCTTCTCATGTTGGTCGCTGGACAAGGAAGCACAATCACCGTTCGCTGCGAAGGGGAGCGGTCCGAAGAAGCATGTCGAGCACTTATTAAGCTAGTGAACTCGAAGTTTGGCGAGAGTGACTAGTGCTTGATTCATTGACATTGGTTCGTTCTCACGTGTTCTCGCGCTCCCTGGACACTTCGTTCATCGTTGCTCAATCGGTCTCTGGGCCCGCCCAGCTCCCTCTTCGCGCCTCGCCAGGAACCGCGATACCTCCGCGAGATTCGAACCAACTCCAATGGATCAAGCACTAGTGCCTGATTCATCGGCAGTGATTCCTCCGGTTGCGACTGATAGCCGGTTCCCCTGGGGGAACTGCGGTGTCTGATTCGTCGGGCAGTCGCGAGCTGCGGAAGACTGGCATCGCAGCATGCCAGGGCATTGCGATTGGCCGTGCGTACATTGTCGATAGGCGTCAGCTTAAGGTGCCAAAGCGGCACATAGAGCAAGATGAAGTGGAAGGCGAAATCGAGCGATTTCACCGGGCCATCGAGGCAAGCGGTCGCCAGCTTGAAAAGATCAAGCAAAAGATCGAAGAGCGAGAGAAAGACCACTACGCGATCATTACTGCCCACCAGTTGATCATGCGCGATGAACACGTTGTTGGGGCGACGATCAAGCACATTCGAGAGCGCCTGATCAATGCCGAGTGGGCGCTTCGCCGGTCGGTCGAGCAGATTAAAAGCGTTTTCGATGCGGTTGAAGACGATTACTTTCGAGAGCGACGCAGCGATGTCGACTTTGTTGGGGAGCGTGTTCTAAGAAATCTTCTAGGGCGAGATACTCGTGTCACGCCGCCGCCCGACGCTATCGTTATCGCACACGACCTAAGCCCTGCAGATACCGCGGTTTTGTATCGTGCTGCCGTCGCTGGGATCGCAACCGATGTTGGCGGCAAGACCTCGCATACAGCGATTATCGCCCGCGGCTATTCGACTCCAGCGGTGGTTGGAACAGAGGATCTAACGGCGCATGTGGGGCGCGATGACCTTGTGATTGTTGACGGCACCGAAGGCGTCGTCATTATCAACCCTGACCCGGAAACAGTGACCGAGTATCGCGAGCGCGGTCGGCTTGAGATTGTTGCGGGAATCGAGCGACTGAGCCGCAGTGCAGATCCGGCGGTAACGCGAGATGGCGTGCAGGTCGAATTGCTCGCCAATCTCGACCAACTAAACGAGGCGTCGGTCGCGGTTTCGCATGGTGCTGAAGGCGTTGGCCTTTGCCGCACCGAGTATCACTTCATGGCAAGCGAAGAGCTGCCATCAGAAGAGGACCACTTCGTCTATGCAACGAACGTGATGGAGGCGATGGGTGACCGCAGCGTTACCTTCCGAACCCTCGATCTAGGGGCCGATAAAATCTCAGAACAACACGTAGAACCCCACGAGGAGGCGAATCCTGCTCTGGGGCTGCGCTCGTTGCGACTTTGCCTCACCGAGTCGATGCGTCCGATTTTTCGAAGTCAATTGCGCGGGCTTCTGCGGGCGTCGATTCACGGTGACATGAAGCTGATGTTCCCAATGATTTCGGGGCTAGAAGAGCTGCGTGCAGCAAAGGACTTTCTAGCGGAAATTCAGACGGAGTTGCGAAGCGAAGGCATTGCCTTCGATGAGAAGATGCCTGTTGGCATCATGATTGAGATGCCGAGCGCGGCGCTGGTGGCCGATCACTTGGCAAAGTATGTCGACTTCTTTTCCATCGGTACCAACGACCTAATTCAATACACGATCGCCGTCGATCGCATGAACGAATTGGTTTCCTATCTTTACGCTCCGTTGCATCCCGCTCTGCTGCGCTTGATTCAGACTGTGGTGTTGGCGGGAAAGAAGCAGGGCATTCCGGTTTCGATCTGCGGTGAGATGGCAGGTGACCCTGTGGTCGCGCCTGTATTGTTGGGTTTAGGGCTTCGCACGCTATCGATGCATGCCGTCGCCATGCCGGATGTGAAAGAGGCGATTTGCTGTGCCAGCCTCGAGGAGCTTGAGGCTCTTGCAGATACCGTTCTACAACTTGAGAGCGCAACCGAAGTGCGCGCTGCCGCCAATGCGTTTGCCGCTGAGCAAGCGACTTCTCGGGAGCGCACTTGAGGCGATTGCAGGGAATTCGGGGGCAGGGCGTTCGGGCCCTGAGGCTCCCAATCCTGGTCGTTGCAAGCCTCGCAGGCTTGGCAGCGTGCGGCTCCGCGGGCAAGGCACAGCCTGCAGAGGTCGAGATTTCGTGGCCCGATGCTGCAGTATTCAACGCTGCTGATACCGCAGGCATAAGGGTCCAAGACGCTGGTGTCACGGAGAGCGCCGATGCCCAGGCCGGGGAGCGCGTTCGATAGCGAATGCGTAACGTCGCCCTGGCGTTGTGCTTGCTTCTGGCGGCTTGGGGATTGGCCCCATCCGCCCACGCTGGCGATGGGCGTCTGGGGTGGCACACAATTGAGAGCGAGCACTTTATTGTCTCGTATCACGACCCGCTGCATGAGGTAGCTCGCAGAGTTGCGCTAGTAGCAGAGCGGGCCCATGAGGTTCTTGCGCCCGCTCTAGGACATCGGCCGGACGAGAAGACGACGATTGTTGTCGACGATATGACGGATAGTTCGAATGGCTTTGCCGGCGTACTTCCGCGCAACGCAATTCGGATTTTCGCCTCTGCTCCGCCGAGTAAGTCGGATCTCGCGGACCACGACGATTGGCTCTACGCCTTGGTCGCTCATGAGTACGCTCACATTCTGCATCTCGATACCATCGACGGTTTGCCAAAGCTTGTGAACAAGGTTGTTGGCAAAACCTGGGCGCCAAATCAAGTGCAGCCACGCTGGGTTATTGAGGGGATCGCCACCTACCTAGAGTCTAGGTATTCTTCTGGTGGTCGCCTGCGAAACGGACTCTATGGAATGATTCTGAGGATGGGCACACTTGCAGATGATGAGCGCGACCTCGATGAAATGAGCAACGGCCCACGAGCCTGGCCTCATGGCAACACGGCGTACCTCTATGGTTCGCACTTCCTCAACTATGTCTTCGAACGATTTGGCGAAGAGACGGTTGCAGAGATGAGTTACAACATGGGCTCGAACCCCATCCCCTACGCGCTAAACAGTTCGATTCGCCGAGCTACCGGAGAGGGCTTTGACACGCTTCACGACGACTGGCGCGACTATCGCCGTGATCGCTATGCGCTTGAGCGGGAAGCCGTGGAGAGGCGAGGGCTTAGGGAAGGGCGCCGACTTACCTTCTCGGGTGAGAACAATATCAACCCGCGCTACACCCGTGATGGCGGCAAGATTATCTGGCAGCACGGTCCCGGTGACGAGGAAGGCCAGTACGCGGTGATGCCTAGCGGTGGCAACTTTGGTCAGCGCTCGACGTACGCGATCGTTCGACGCTCGGGCGAATTTGATGTGCTCTCGGATGGCTCGTTAATTCTCGAGCAGACGGATACCCATCGCGCCCAGTACACGTCCCAAGAGCTCTTTCGTTGGGACAAGACGTCGGAAGAGCTGCATCGGCTCACTCGCCGAGTGCGGATGCGCGACCCGTCTGTTTCACCAAACGAGCGCCAGGTCGCGTTTGTGATGACAGCCCAAGCACAGCGACGACTTGCTGTGATGGACCTTGTGCCCGAAGCCAAACCGCGAATTCTCTGGGAAGGAGATTGGCACTTTGACCAGGCCTTCGACCCCTCGTGGTCGCCCGATGGCAAGCAGATTGCGTTCTCCGCGTGGAGAGCGGGCGGCTTTCGCGACATCATTCTGATCGATGTCGAAACCGGGGCGGTGCAGGAGTTGGCGAAAGACCGAGCACACGACGTAGACCCGGTCTTTGATCCAAGCGGCAAGTACCTCTACTACTCAAGTGATCGCACTGGCATCTTCAATGTCTTTGCGCTCGAACTTGCGACAGGTGAACTTCATCAAGTAACGAATGTCCTTGGCTGCGCGGTCTCACCATCAATATCGCCAGACGGAGACAGGATGGTCTATCAAGGCTATCTCTCGAAGGGGTTTGAACTCTACGAACTATCCCTAGATAAAAACGCCTGGACGAAAGCCGATGTCTACATTAACGATAGGCCCGATTCGGTTGTCATTGCTGAGGGCGATTACGAAGTGTCCAAGCCGTGGCCCTACCGGCCACTCGAGACGCTGGCGCCAAATCGCTACGACGTGCAACTTGATGCGGTGAATCAGCGCTTCAATATTCAGATTGAAGGCAGCGACATCGCGAACCTTCATCAGTACACACTTGGCGGCACCACCGACCTTCAAACCGGACGAATTGATATTGGCGGTACCTACTCGAATGATCGCTACTGGACCGGAATTCGAATCGCGGCAACACGCAGTCTTGGCCAGCGTGGTGGGTACGTTATCGCCGATCGCAATACGACCTACTTAGAAGAGAGGCTCGGTGCAACATTGAGCCTTAGCCTACCCGTGCTTCGCCAGCCCGATGGCTCCGGCAGCATTTCTCTTAGCTACGACTACGACTACCTTAGAGATGTCGAGAACTCCTATGGTGAGCCAGATCCAAACGATTCACTTCCAAGGCTTCCCGAAAGCGATTTGGCACTGGCCGGTGTGGCGCTTCGCTTCAGTTACTCCGATACCCAAGGCTTCGTTTACACCTTGGGACCACAGCTTGGTAAAGTGATAAGCCTTTCCATGCGCCTCGATGATCCGACTGTTGGTTCGGAGTTTCGCTCGCTTAATTTGGACTACCGACTTCAGAGCTATTACAAGTTGCCTTGGGGGCAAACGCCGGTGCTCTCGTTTCGATTCGCCGGGGGCATTCGAACGTCGGGACGGGAGCGAGTTTCGAGGTTTAGCCTCGGTGGAGTTCCCGAGCAAGATGTTGTTGCCTCGCTGCTAAACAATGCGAGGGCCGGCAATACGGGATTTTTGCGGGGCTTTGAGGCCCGTACGGCTGTGGGCACCCAAATGCATCTCGCCAACGTGGAGTATCGACAGGAGCTTTGGAACATCGAGACCGGGCTTGAGACCCTGCCGTTCTACTTTAAGAAGCTCCACGTAGCCGGGCTCTTTGACGCGGGAAATGCCACAGACAGTGACTTTGATGTGCGAGACCTAAAGGCATCCTTTGGTGTATCGATGCGATTAAACTTCTTGTTGGGATACTTCATTCCAGGCTCTCTCGACATAGGCTACGCTCGCGGACTCGGAGACGAGGGCATCAATGAGATGTGGACCCTTCTCACCGGATCAATTTGAACGTTCCCGATACTCTGCGTTACCCAATGTCGAAAGCAAACGAAGACCCCAAAACACTCGCCTTGGCCGCTGCTGGTTCCCTCGCGGGCGGTGTAGCGGCAGAGTTGCGTGTGCCACTTCGCGAGTTGCGCGAAGGTCTTGCGGTCATGGTGGAAATTCTTGATAACCACCTAAACGGCAATGGCGGGCCGGCTCCGTATCCATGGGAAGAGACCAAGGCGCTTCGAGAGCGAATTGCGCAAGCGTATCTAACGGGCCGCAAAGTGGCTCGGCTCAACAGCGACCTTGGCGACGCCATTAATAGCTATGGGCAAAGTTCTGAGCTTGTCGATGTCAATAAGCTTGTCGAAGTTGCAACCAATCTTACTCGTCATCGCATCAGCGCAGGTACCGAGCTTTTTATCGACTTTGGCAAAGTTCCACCAGCCAAGGTCGTTCCCGGAGAAGTGGTCTTGTTGCTCGCTAGGCTCGTAACGATTGCAGCCGACTCGGCCCATGACGTGCCGGGTGCAGCGATTTCCGTGAAGACACGTTGTGAGCGTGGTTCCGGTGGCGACGAAATCGCTATCTATGTCGCTGATAGCGGCAAAGGGCTTCCCGCCGAAGTTGCCGCTGCTTCAACTCTTGGCAAGGACGTCGCGAAAAATCTTGGAGGCTCATTCGAGGGCACTTCAGAGCCGGGTGCGGGCTCGGTCTTTGAGCTTCGTATCCCTCCTGCCAATTCCTAAGTGAGCACGCCGAAGGTGAGTGAGCGAAACATAGATGAGCCCTTGGCCAAGGTCCCGTTCACGATCTTGACGGGCTTTTTAGGGGCAGGCAAGACGACCGTGCTCAATCGAATTCTCGCGACTGCTGGGCGGCGCCGAATCGCAGTCTTGGTAAACGAGTTGGGTCGCATTGCTATTGATAGCAAGCTCATCTTGTCCAAAGGCGGCGACATCTTGGAGCTTGCGGGTGGCTGTGTGTGCTGCAAGGTCGATACAAAGAACGATCTTTGGGATGGCATTGCAGATGTTATTGAGCGCTCAAGGCCCGACCACGTAATCCTTGAAACCACCGGCATCGCCGAGCCTGGCGCCATTCTCGACGGCTTTCGCTTCCTGCCAGAGAAGCAACAACACTTGGTGGAGCCCGTCGGCATCATCACGGTTGTCGAAGGTGAAGCTGGCCCTCGCGCGTTGGCAACTCGCGAGGAAGCGCGCGAGCAGGTCTTGTGTGCCGATAGGCTTTTGCTCAGTAAGCTCGATATCGCGAGCCCTGCGCAGGCCGCCCAGCTTCACGAATGCTTGGACGCGCTCAATCCAACGGCAGAGCGAGCGAGCTTTCCACCAGGAGAGAGCGCATCGCATGCGCTGATTTCGTGGATTCTAGAGCACAAGCAAACTCGTGACCCAAGGCCGCACAGTCACAACCACTCGTCGGGGCAGCTCATTGCAATCTCGTTTGCCGACCCAGCCCCGCTTTTGGCCGACAGGCTTCTCAAGCTCATCGAGGGCTTCGGAAATCAGCTCTATCGGGTGAAAGGCTTTGTGAACATCACGGGCGAAGACCGTCGCGGGTTTCTTGAACTCGCCGGCGACCGAGTCACTCTCGCCTATGGCGAACCGTGGCCCGAAGGCGAGTCCCGGGAGAGCGAACTCGTTCTCATCGGCGACGAACTCGACGAAGCCTCGCTGCGCCGTCAACTGTGGGCCTGTCGCGCGGGCTAGTACGGACTAAGCCCAATCAGGTCACTACCCACGCAATGAAGTGCAACAGTGGGCTCTTGGATACGCCGCCCAAAGGTACGGCGCTCTTATGCATCGGCGTTTCGGCCTGCCTAGATGATGATGGTGTGACGAGACAGATGCTAATTGTCGGTTACCATGACCTGTGACTATCCGACGAAAGTACCTCTTCATTGTGGCTGGTTTGGCGCTTGGACTTGCCGTAGTACTTTTCCTAAAGCCATGGCATAGCGGATTCAACGATTCAGAAGTAAAGAAGGTCGAAGAGGCTGTAAACAGAAGACCTCGACCCGATGAGAAGGCGTGCGTCATTCTTCCGTTGGATGGAACGAGTCGCGAGGGCCCGGGCACTGCTCTCTTACTGGAAGCACTTTCCCCGGATGGTCCGCATAAGAGTTGCTATGATCTACAGGATAGGCTGTCTGATCTGAGTGAGCTTTCGCCCCCAGCAACGACGCTCTCAGAGGAGGGCCGAACTGTCTGGGAGCGCTACTGGCAGGCTTCCGATTCTCAAACCGAAGTAGAAGTGCGCCAACGATGTGATGACCTGGTGCGTTCTGTAGCGAAAGCTGGGAGCTACGATGAGGTTTGTGCGCCTTTCTCATTGGACTACATGGAGTACGTTCAATCCGTATTCTCAGTCGAAAGGGCCGCACCACTGCTCCTGCGAAGCCTCATGCGCGAAGGAAACGTACTTGAGGCAGCCAAGCTTAGCCTCTCGCTCTTGCATGCTAAGCAGAGGCTGGGCCACCACCGGGCCACCTCGGTGACAGCCCTCGTTGCATTCTCAAGAAGTTCCGTTCTGAGTTTTCTTACCGAGATCGTTGTGTCAGAGCGATTGACGGAAGGTGAGCGCGAGGTCGTGCAGAGCCAACTTCTCCGGTTGCTGAAGTCCATACCTTCGCCTTCGGATCATGCTGCAGCCGAGGAAGCGGTCATGCTCGCTGAGCAGACAACAGCAGACTGCGATACGGAGTGCCGTTCCGCTCAGTTTGTACTGGTAGCGATGCGTGATACTCGCGAGGTCTGTCGCGGGCTGGATTATCTGGCTTGCTCCAACGCGTGGAAGACGTGGGCAGATCAACTCACCGAAGATGTATTGCCGAGCAGCTTGCCAAGTATCGAGGATAAGACACTTCGAGAGAGACTCTTGAATGACGTACGCGGGCTAGCTCGGTTGCGCAGCCAATACACTCTCAAAATCTCGCAGTACTATGCCGCTCTTGTGGCATTGGAAATGGCTCTGCGACCTCAGGGGCAAAACTGCGCGCAAGCAGTCGACAATCAACTCGGAGTATCCCTTGTGCTTGAGAAGAAGGACGGTTGGGTCAGCGTCGCCTTGCCACAGGAACTACAGATTCGCTCGACCAAGCCGTCGGCTGGAGCGAGTCACTTGCTCTCCTTTCGCTGCGCTGAGGTAGCTCAATAAGCAATCAACGGAGTCTAGACTGCCAGCTGAGGCCCCTTCGGCCCGATTAAGAATTACTCGGGATAAGCCGCTCGACGTTGTGCAGCAGCACTTCGCGAAGAAAGGGCTTCACGACATACTCGTCCGCACCGCAGTCTTCACCGGCATTGGCGTCTTCTACCGAAGTGTAGGCCGCCGTGATCATAACAATCCCTATGTGCTTGGTTGCCTCTTCCGACTTAAGAGTCCGACACACTTCAAGCCCATCAAGCTTGGGCAGGTTGATATCGAGAACCATCACATCGGGTAGCTCGCGCCTTGCGGCTGCAAGGCCAGCTTCGCCATCGGCCGCGCTCACCACCTCGTGATTTCGCGCTTCGAGAATCTTGGTCACAAACAAGACGATGGCGGGTTCATCATCAACTACTAGGATTTTTGCCATGTTGCTGGTTCTGTCTCATGCACGGGGTGGCGACGAAGTGGCGGCGGCGACGACGAACGGCGGGCCGACTTAAGGGCAGTCCTAGCCGTCGATTAAGTCTTGCATGCAGGTAGCAGCCACGTCACCAGCCCAGTTTCGCTTGTTGATGAAGTAGTGGCGAATCTTGCCTGACCTATCGACGACAAAGCTCTCGGGAACTGCCGTGATACCGTAGCTTTTTGCAATGCTGCCGAGGTTGCCGTCGTCGCTCGGTGGATCGATGAGCACGCGGAGTTTCTCGCTGGTGGTTAGATTAATTGTCTTAATCGCGCCGTTGCGGCTCACTTCGATGGTCATCCGATCGGTCGCTCCACGGAGCGCCTCATCAAGTTGTAGAGGGGATTCGACGGGAAGACCATTTAGGCTGACGATTCGGTCAAGCCTATGCAGACCAGCTTTGGCAGCGGCTCGACCTCGGTCGATCCTGGCCACAACGATTTGTTGTCCCGTGCCAGAGAGGTTTTCCGGGTTGCGAATTCCGTAGGTTTCAGGTCGCCGCAAAATTTCCTCTGCTGTGGCAACCTCAAAGCCCATCATCGCACGTCGCACAGGCGCCCAGTCCTTGTCAGATGCAATCGCAAGAACCACAACATCATCGTCCGCGTTCTCATCTTGAAAGCTCTCTAGGCTTGGCTTTTCAGAGCGACACACAGCGCACCAACTCGCCCAGAAGTTCACGACTACAACTTTTCCGCGGTACTCACTAAGAGTCACAGTCTTGCCTGAAGCATCCTCTAGGGTGAAGTCGACGGCCTCGAGGTTGGGAGTCATTTGCCCGAAGGCTTCATTTACGGCGCTGGGGCGCATGCCATTGCACGCAGCTCGCACAGCTCTAGCTTGTGCCGGCTGCAGGATGCGTAGGTATTGAATGAGGAGGAGAGCGCCGATGGCGGCCACCACCACGAGGATGAGCTGATTTCGAAGTACTTTCACAGCGACACAAGTTCCAACAAAGAGGTTGTCTCCTAAGGGAGACTCATAGCATGAACCACCTTGCCTGCTTTGCAAGGCAAGGCAAAGGTACAAAGCTCGTAGATTGTAGCGAAGTTTCGAGTATCCTCAAGCTCGCCATGTCGGTACGAGGCTCCTTGCGAACCATGTCCATCGAAGATGTCTTCGATTGGATTGACAGACGTGCTCTTGTTGGGCACCTCTCGGTTGAGAGAGGCGACGCTGCGCACTCTTTCCACTTTGACGAGGGAGCTATCACGGCGGCTTCATCCAATCTGCCCGGAGAGCATCTTGGCCAACTTCTCATGAGCCGAGGGCTTGTTAGCGAAGAGCAGTTGAGCCAGGCGTTCTCCGTGCAAGCCGACACCGGTGTCTTCTTGGGGAAGGTGCTCCTTATGAGCGAAGCCCTCGACGAAGGGGCGCTCAAAGAAGTTTTGGAGATCAAGCTTCGCGAGGCCGTGTGGGATGTTCTCTCCTGGCAGGGCGGGCACTTTCATTTTGAAGAAGGGGAGCGCACAGGCGCCGAATTCGAAGTTCGGGTCCCACTTCACACCACGCTGGATTTGGGCAAGTTGCAGGTGCGCAGGTGGCAGGCAATTCGCGAGCAAATTCCGTCGGAGCAAATGTGCTTCTGGGTTGCCGACTTCTTTGCCGTTCAGGACCCAGCGAGTAGCGAGCGCGTGCAAGCGCAGGTGGCTAGGCTTATTGAGTGCGTGGAACGAGGCCTCACCGTCAACCAAATGGTCCTAGAGCACCATGGAAGGCGATTTCAAGTGATGTCGCTTCTGTGCCAATTGCTGGAGCGCGGTGCGCTGCAGGCCGAGCGACGAGCCGAGATGCGACCGGATAGCAGCGACGATACAACCACGGAGGTGGAAGCCGCCGCCCGAGGGCGCGCTGCCGGCGGCAATAAGGAGGGAGCCCTTAAACTCACAACCGAGGCCCTCGCTCGAGATCCGGAAAACGAGAGTTTGCAAACTCTGCACAAAGAGCTGCAACGCTCGCTATTTGCCGAGCTTAGTCGCGAGCTGCTTGGAACATTTCGTGTGCCCAAGCTCTTGCTGCAGCGAGAAGAAATTGGCGAGATGGAATTGGACGACCACGAACGCTACCTGATTGGCCGCATTGATGGGCATTGGGATTTGCTCTCCCTCGTAAGAATTTCACCGATTCGCGAGGTTGATGCCTTGCTCACCTTTAAACGCCTGCACGAACGTGGTGTGATCGAGCTGTAACGAGCGAATTTTGGCACCTGAAGCGAATAACTTGCTGCCCCGAAGCGGCATCGGTCTCGATGGCCCACACCTGGTGATCGCCCCACCAGGCAATCCTACAATTGCGCTGGATGCGCGTCTCCTGGACCGAATCGAGTTAATTAGTCGCTCTGGGCGCGGAGCCTATGTAATGGGGTCCGTCGCCGCCGGCGGAGTTGTCATTGGTGCGCTCTCGCTCATTCCCGGAGGGCCGTTCGTGGCTGCTGGAATGGCATATCTAGCGCATGAGAGATTTTCTGAGGGCAGGCGGCGATCGTCAAGTCGCGATCTATCTCTGGTCTTGGGCACTCTCGAAGTGGCACTGCATATTGCGGACGGCCCAGAGGCTGCGAAGCGCATTGCGGATACGCTCTCGCAGTACAGCCGGTCTGCCCCGATCACTCGGCCCGAGGTGTACCAGGATGCAAAGCAGCGCATGCGAGACCAAGTTGCTGGCAACGCGGAGCGAAGTGATCGCGAGGCAGGGCTTGGGTTGCGAGTTGGCGACGATACGGTGACTGTCTCGGGAGATTTCTTAGTGGTGGGCAAGGTGCGCTTTCCCATTTCCGAAGTTCGCGACTTCGCGCTTCGCGGAGGCAATCTTCCCTTGCCTCATGGGCGACTTTTGCAGGCGGCCCTTGGGCTCTTGGTGGTCGCCGCCAATGAGCGCGCTAAAAACGGCGAAGACCTCGAACTTCTTGGCAAGCGCATTGCTGCCTACGAAGAGTGGACGGGGCGGAACGCCATTCGATGAGTCGATGGGCGATCCTTGGTTGTGGCTACGTTGGCAGGCGCCTCGCTACCGCACTGCTTGGCGATGGCCACGAGGTAACGGTTACCAGCCGAACCGACGAAGGACGGCAGGCCTTGGCAACAGCGCTGCCGCAGGCTCGTGCCCTTTGCTATCGCATGGGCGAGACTATTGAGAATTGTTCTCAGTACGATGTTTTGGTGATTAGCTCGGCTCCAGATGACACCGCTCCCGAGCCTGAGAAGGCCGTAGCCGAACAACTTAGTCAAGAGCAGCGGCTGCTCTACCTTTCTACAACCGGCGTGTACGCACAGGCTTTTGGGGCTGAGGTTGCTGACGACTTCACGATTGCCCCAGGTTCCGAACGCTCGATGCGGCGCTTGTGTGTAGAGGAGTCGCTCTCGTCGTGCCACCCAAGCACCATTGCGTTGCGCATCTCGGGAATCTACGGGCCCGGGCGAGGCGTTCACATGCGAATGCGCCATGGCAACTACCGGCTCATTGGCGCCGCCGATACGCTTGTCAGCCGCATCTACGTCGACGACTTGGTCGACGCCATTGTGCTGCTTGGAACTGCCGATGCGCTTGCGCACAAGACCTTTGTAATCGGGGATGACGAGCCCACAACAGCCGAGAAGCACGCGAAAGGCATTGCGAAAGCGCTGGGTTTGCCAATGCCTCCGACGGTCGCTGCAGAAGAGGTGAGTGAGGCGGTGCGCACGATGCTTGGAGCCGATCGAAAGGTTACGCCGCAGCGACTGCACGCCCTAGGCTGGCGCGCCAAACATCCAAGTTGGCGCGAGGGCTTAGCAGCGGCCCTTGCAGAAGAAGCCCGGCACCCTTCGTTCCCTTAAGAAGCAGATGCAAGCAGCCTACGGAACCAACTCGAGTTGCCCAAGCTTCGTGGTGTCGCACCAGGGATACTGCACAGCCTTGCCCGCACAGCACGAATTGCAGTTTGGCGTGTTTGGGAAAAACCAAGCGCCGTAGGCATCGACGTTACTATTGCCAGCTCCATCGTCATCGTTGAGCCCAATATTAAAACCTAGGGTCGTGTTGCCGCCCGCACCCAAATCAGAGCGCTCAACCGAGAACTCGATGTTGTAGCCGGCTTGGGTTCGCACAAAGGCGCCGTCCAATTCAATCGAAGCGGGGCCGTCACTTGCATACTTGCCTTCCGTCACGAGGAACCAGTGGTCGTCGTTGCCATAGGGGCCAGAGCGGTCGTTCAGCCCATCGATGGTGATTTCGATGGAATCGTCGTGGTAGATCTGGCTGCTATCGACGACGACGCTGTCGTCCGTCACTTCTATGAAGAAGTAGATGTTGTCGTCGTCGTAGAGCGAAGCCATGCGAAGGCTCGCGGAGGGCACGTAGCTTTGTTGATAGACCTCGAAGAGTTGCGCATCGGCGATTGCAAAGTCTAGGAACGTTGCCGCAGACCACGAATTGTCGATCGCGCCATCAATTTCGACATCCTGATTTCGAGAAAAACTCTGAAGCGTGCCGTCGGGACCAGCTACGGCAGCATCAGGCTCACTGAACGCGCTGGCATCGGCATTGGGCGTGATGCCGGCGTCGATGCCCGAAGCGGATGCGTCAGGGAAGAGGTTGTCGGCAGTGCTTTCGAAAGCCACCGAGGTGTCAAACGAACAAGCGCCTGTTGCCAAAACGAGCAAAACAGAGCCGGACCGAAGTGTGCGTTGGTATCCTCCCATGCAGGCGCCCAGACTACATGTTGGCTTCTCGATTGGCACGAGCTTTTCCTGCTGCCGCCTGCGAAATGGTTTCGAAACAGGTACTTGGCGCCGAGGTTCTGAGAACTTCGGGCTGTGTTGGAAGATCCCCTAAGCGCGTCGCCGGCGAAACCCTAGAAAGTAGACAGCGAGCGCCGTAAAAAAGAAGGGCAAGCCGCCTTTATTTCCCTGCTGACATCCCAGGCAGCTGTCGTCGTCGCCACCACCATCATCACCGGCGTCGGGACCGATATTGCCACCGTCGCCACCGGAGACCCCAGCGTCGCCCGCTTCGCAGATTCCGAGCGTTGTGCACTGGCCGGGCCACACGTCTTCGGCGCAGGTGTATTGCACGGTGTCATTGGCACACTCGAGAGGACCGATAATGTCATCAAAGCGAATGACGGGAGTCCAAGTTTGGCCATTGTCTTGAGATGTACCCAAGGCAAAGTTGTCTGGAGCAAAGTTGCCGCCACATGCGTATAGGGAATTGTCTGAGGAACGCTCGCCGATGCAGCCGAGTTTGGGCTCTTGGGTTGGCGTTGTCCATGTACCTTCTTCGCCGCTTGGAGAGATTAGGACACAGCCCTTATTGGGCAGCCCGCCATCTGCGAGCGGGCCTGTCAAATCCTCGATACAAGGAGTCGTGGTCCCGGCAATGACGGTCTCGTTCGCAAGGACCGTAAAGCCACTAATGACGCCAGAGAGTTCGACAACTTTGGTCCAGCTCGCGCCACCGTCGGTGGAGCGATAGATATCGTCGCCCTGCGGGTTGCGAACTCCCAAGACGCGAGCGTAGACAATGTCGGGGTTTGTGGCGGAAATGCCTTCGACAAAGAGATTGGGTTGATTTCCAAAGGTGAAGGAATCAACTCCTAAATCTGTCCAGTTGGCTCCTCCATCGGTGGTCTTAAACAGAAGCGCAGTGGGATCGGCGCCGTCGGTGCCAATAAGAAAAGCACTTACGTAGACGGTATTCGGGTCGCTTTGAGAAACTCGAAGTGACTTCCACCAAGCGACAGGGTGGAGGTTGTTGGCCGAATCAAACCGCTGCCCATCGGCGCTGACGTAGATATCGTTTGGCTCACCGCCGGTTGAGGTGGTTGCCCAGATCTTGCCGTCGCTGGCGACTTCGATTTCGCCAATCCACACGTTCTTAAGAAGTATGGGGTCGCCGTTTCCGCCAGTTAGATCGTTGTAGAACTCGGTGTCCTCGAAGGTGCATGCTCCGTCGTGACTAACGCGCAGTCCTTCGAAGGTTGTGGCGTAGATGTCGCCGTTGTCGGCAACGGCATAGTCTGGATCGTAGGTTCCGCCGTAGCCGATGGTATCTTCGCAAACCCAGTGAAACGTGCCGCCGCCATCGCTGGAAATGAGTAAGCCAAATGTTGTTGGCAGCAAGATCTGCTGATCATTGCCTGGGTCAAAGCGGATGTTAGTCGTCGCGGGAAATCGGCCATTAGCGGCTGCATCGTCGAACGAGCCCAAGGTGGCGACGAGCCCAACCGTTAGTGCGAGCCCCAATTGTGCGCATTTAGCCAAACAACCCATGGCAGCATGGTCGCACTCCGATTCGCGGTGAACAAGGCGCACTCTCTAACAACTCCATCCGCTGGGGGGAGGCGAGACGGTGATGTCCAGGCCCGTTTAGACCTTGGAGTGTACCGAAGAGCACGCAGGTAGCGGCGCGGGGAAGCCGATTGAACGGACTACGCGCGCCGTCGTCTTCGCCGCGCCAGGAAGCCAAGCAAGAACAACCAAAGTGCACCTGTGCCGCGAGTGCTGGCAACCTGGCAGCCGCCGCCTTCTTTCGGTGTTTCGTAGCAGTAAAAGTCGCCACTCGACTCTTGGCTCTTGCATTCGAACTCTTCTGGGCAGCCCCGGCCAATTGTGAGATCGCAAGGAACCACGCAGAGGTTGTCTTCGCAGCGATAGGAGCCACACTGCGCAGGTTCGTCGCACGAGTCGCCAAGGGCACCTGGAGGGCTCTTATCGTAGTAGCAGATCGTTCCAAACGGATTGATGGTTTGGCAGCTCAGCCCGTCGGGACACTGGTCCGCATTGGGATCGCAAGACTCGGTGCAAAAGCGGTAGTCGGGGTCGTCGCGATAGGCAACGCAGTAGTCGGTGCTGCACTGAGTGTCGGCTTTGCAAATGTCTCCCAATTCTTGGGTTTGACAATCAGGGTCCGGCAATTCGCAGTCACTCGCGCACGTGCCATCGGGGCCGCATGGCAGGCAGTCTGGATCATCGACGCAGCCAATGGGCCCACAGACGCCATCTAAGCCACAGCTCTCATCGTTTTCCTGAACCCAAGGCAAGATAAAGTCGAGAGCGTATTGCTGAACATCGGTGTCGCCATTGGGCGGATTGCAGGTTTGGCCCGAGGTGAAGGAGTGCACGCCTGCCACAACTTCTTTGCCGTCCAATGTCAGAAAGGCCGGGCCGCCCGAGTCTCCAAAACAGACCGATACATTGGAGTCCCCACTTAAGATGACATCGCCTTGCGTACCGCTGATTGTGGTTGTGCCTTGGCGCTTTTTGCCATCGGCGTTGCCTGTTGCTCTATCAAAGACGCCAAAGCCGACATGGCGGTAGTCGTCGCCAACGTGGGTTGTGGCCGGTGAGCTTGTGTTGAGTTCTTTTGCGATGGATGGATCCTCGTAGGGAAAGTCCATGAGCAGCATGCCGATGTCGTAGCCGCCAGCGAGTTCTCCCGTCCACATCGGGTGCTGCTTTTTCTGACCGACCGTGATGCGTGCACCGGCGCCAGTTGTATCGCTACCAAAGTAGATGTTTGCGTTGGGATCCGTACCGAGCATGTCGATGCAGTGAGCCGCAGTGAGAATGACTCTTGGCGAGATTAGGGTCCCAGTACAAAATGACGAGGAGCCGCCGCGGGTGAGCGCGACCACTGCAGGATCATCGGTTGTCACCGTGCCGCCGATAAGCGCTTGGGGATCCCCTTGGTTCGCGACCAACTCTGTGTCGGCTTCGCTGCAGCCTGGGGCCCCGAGTAAAGCGCTAAGAAGAATGGCCAGGGGCGTTAGGGCGGATATGCGTAGGAAGGTGCTCATGGTCCTCTGCGCACTCTATCCCACGGACGTAATCTCTTGGGAAGAAGAATGCCGGCTGCAATGCGCTGTGAACATACATGCTGGAAGTGCATGCCGTTCGTGCATGCTGGAAGTGCCGCTCGTGGCGCTCAGTCCCCAAGGCCATGCTGTACATTCCGCGAAGATGGCTGAGCTAAAGATTGCAACGTGGAACCTCAACTCGATCCGCGCCCGCAACGATCGTGTGGTGGCGTGGCTCGATGCAAACCAGCCCGATGTCTTGTGTGCGCAGGAGACCAAGGTGGTCGACGAACTCTTTCCCCACGAAGCCCTCGCGAGCGTTGGCTACAAGGCTGTTGTGCACGGCCAGAAAACCTACAACGGCGTCGCGCTCATCGCCAAAGAGGAGATTCAAGACGTCGTCTGTGGCTTTGGCGACGGCGTCGAAGATCCACAAGCGCGTTTCATTGGCGGGACGGTTTGCGGAGTTCGCGTCTACTCGGCGTATGTTCCCAATGGCAGTTCCGTTGGAAGCGATAAGTACCAGTACAAGCTTGAGTGGTTGGCTCGGCTAAGAGCTTTTCTTGCCAAGAACGAAAGTGTCGGCACGCCTTTGGCGCTTTGCGGTGACTGGAACATCGCCCCCGACGATCGCGACGTGCACGATCCTCTGCTGTGGGAAGGCGGAATTCTCTGCACGGAGAAGGAGCGCCAAGCTCTGAAAGACATCGTCGATTGGGGCTTCACCGATACCTACCGCATGCACTGCGAAGAGGGCGGCATGTTTAGCTGGTGGGATTACCGCATGCTCGGCTTTCCAAAGAACAAAGGGCTGCGAATTGATCACATCTATGCAACCGACGTTTTAAAAGAGCGCTGCACCGGCTCGGTCATCGATCGCGATGAACGCAAGGGCAAGGGCGCTTCGGATCATGCCCCAGTGATCGCTACTTTTAAGTCGTAGAACGTTGTCTCAAGTAAGGCGCCTCCTGCGAGTTGTCTCTAGGCAGGAAAAGTTCTTAGTTTAGCCAATGGGCTGGTACGCGAGTGTCTCGCTACCACCAAATGCCTTGGAGGCCAAAGCCAGCGACCGTTTCGTCCGGTGTCTGCACGGCCATGCCAATCCAAACGGCTTTAAAACTCTTATCTTCGTGCGTTGGCAGTTGCTTGTAGGCGTACGATTTAAACTGTAGCCAAAACTCGGGTGTCTGCGGCTCGAGCTTTGCCAAGTTGTGGGCGCGAACTTCGGATTCATCTGCGGCTGGAGCTACCGAAGGCTCGGGGGCGGCCTGCTCGGGCTCGGCTGGTTGTAATGCGCTTGCGACGATGGTTACACAGCCGGATTCGCTGCAGGCCTCGGCGTCTTGCGTGGGAAGGGCAAGAGTTGTCGCGGCGAGCAGGGAAGGCAGGAGCAGGCGCATGCCCCATTGAACTGCAATCGGTTTGCCAACGCTATGTCACTAGAATTGTGCAAGACGGATCACAAAAGAGATGAGTAAAGCCCCCAAAGGCGGGGGCTCGTGGGGCCAGCTAGGGTCATTCACCTCCAGTGAATGTTGTGCACGAAGCAGCAATTGTTCGGCCAGTTATCGCTTGCGAACGCGCATCTTGATGCCGTTCTTTGGCCGCAGGGTCACGCTCGGCTCCGGGATCACCGCATGCCCTGGAATGAGTTCGAAGCGATATTTCGATATTAGGGTTGCGATCATGATGACCGACTCGGTCATTGCGAAGTGCTCGCCAATGCACTTGCGGGGCCCAACAATGAAAGGCATGTACGCTCCACGCACCGGTGGTGCTTTGTCGGGGCCAAATCGATCTGGGTCAAAGGCCTCGGGGTTTTCCCAATAGTCCGGGTGTCGATGCAGTACGTATGGACTCATCAATACGAGGCCACCTTTGGGAATTCGGCAACCCGAAATTTCGTCGCCCTCTTCAGCGCGCCTGCCAACGGTCCAGGCCGGAGGATACAGTCGCATCGATTCTTTTAGTACTTGCGTGGTGTAGGGGAGGCTGCGGACTTGCTCCATTGTGGGCGCGCTACCATCCAAGACTTCGTCGAGTTCGGCTTCGAGGCGGCGGGCAACCTGCGGATGTTTGGAAATGCAGTAGAAGGTCCAGGCCAGGGCATTTGCAGTGGTTTCATGGCCTGCGAGCAGCATGGTTAGAACCTCGTCTCGCAGCTGGGTATCGCTCATTCCCTTGCCATCTTCGTCGCGGGCGTCGATGAACATGTTTAGTAGCGTGGGCGCGTCACCTGGGTCGCTGCGCCGCTCGGCGATAATTTCGCGAACCACCCTATCGAGCTCGGCAATGTCGCGCTTCATTCGAATGTTTCTTGGAAGTGGAATCGACGTATTGAGCATGGGCAGTGGAGACGCCATCATTTGCATGAAGCCTTGCATCATGCGATCGAGGGAGCCACTCACCTCCGACGAATCATCGCTGAGGTCAACCCCAAAGAGCGTCTCGCCAGCAATGCGAAGGGTAATGTTTGACATCTCTTGGGCAATGTCTACGACGGAAAAATTCTTAGCAGCCGGCTCGAGGGAGTCTGCGAGATCTTCGGAGGCTCGGCGCATGACCTCTGTGAGCCCGACGATCTGAGCCTTGTGGAAGGCTGGTTGAGCAACCCGCCGCTGTCGTCGCCACAATTCGCCCTCGCTTGTGAGCAAGCCTTGGCCAAGCACTTGCGAGAGCATGTTGTAGCCCGGCGTTCGCTTGCTGTACTTCTTGTGTTTCTCGACAAGCACCGAATACACCTCGGCAGGGTCCGAGAGCACGTGAAACCAGAGCGGTCCAAAGCGTAGCCTTGCCAAGTCGCCAACCTCGCGTTGGGCGCGAAGCATGAGCGCCAGTGGATCGGCCTTGAAGCTGGGCTGGTGGCCCAGGAGGTTGCGAGTCGGCAGAGCGGGAGCTGCAGAAGTGTCCCGTTGGTTCATCACCATTCCATTGTAGTAACCCATTGAAATTCCTTTGCCGCGGCAATCCGAGGCTCCTGTTGCATCCTGCGCTTGCGAGTAATTGCTCATGTTTGATAATATGAGCTTTCACTCAGGTTTTGCTACTCGCATTTGAATTGAGCGCTTGGTCTCGGCGCCACAAGCGCGACCGACGACGCACCCAGAATTTTGCTCACAAACGCGGGCGGCGAAGAATCTCGTCACTCAATGATGGTAGCGCAGGCAGGCCGAGCGGCCGATTGGGCAGGCCAGATACGAAGAGTACGGTAGATTGATAGAGCATTATGGCCGCGCAACCCGCCAAAACACCTCGCAAACGCCCAACACAACGCCGCTCGCAGCAAACCGTGGCTGCAATCCTAGAGGCGACAGGGCGAATCTTGGTTGAAGAGGGCTACGCCAAGCTCAACACCAATCGGGTCGCGGAAGTCGCAGGAGTGAGCATCGGATCGCTCTACCAGTATTTCCCAAACAAGCAGGCCCTGGTGCTCGCGCTGGCAAAGTCGCACATCGGGCGGGAGATCGAGCGGCTCACCGAGATGACTGCCGAGCTGCAGAAGCTGCCTCTTGCCGAGGCCACCCGCCAATGCATTCGCGCGCTCTTCGAAGCCTTTAGCGTAGATGTGGAGCTGCATCGCGCATTGGTAACGGACGTTGTGAATCTTGGCGAGCCGCTGGTTTACGAGCTTCAGGCCAAGGCCGAGTTTGCGGTTCGCGTTGCTCTTGAGCGAAGGCGTGACGAAATCTTGCCAAAGGATCTCGATCTTGCGGCCTTCTTCTTGGTGAGCGCTGTCGACTCAATCGTGATTCGCGGGCTCACCATTGCCGGCGATCGTTTCTCGCTTAAAACACTCGAAGACGAAATCTACGAACTTGTCTTACGCTACCTTGTGGGCACTACAAGCCCCGCAGCCTAGTCTGCGCCACGAACATTCTTCATGCTCGCCGCTCTAGCGAACGATTGGCCCCGTAACCTGGCGCTCTCTCTCCAAGAGAAAGAAGTTTGAGCGCACGCGCAGAGGGCCAATCGCGAAGTAGGCCTTGCCAAGGTATAGGTCGGGATTGTTCTCATCGACTTGCACAAGGTAGTCGCGCAAACCACTGGTTGGATCGAAGGCTTTGTTTCCACCTTCGCCATAGTTGAGAAGCACCGAGTGCAAGTAGGCGTTGTCTTTTGCCGTTGGGTCCACCTTGGCAACGCGATAAAAGCCAAAGCGCTTTGGCTCTTGGCCAACGGGTTTGGAGCGCCACGGCATTTCGACGCTGTCTTGCACCACGGGGCAGTTGTAGCCAAAGAGCTCATCGCCCTGCCAAAAGAAGCCCTTCATGAATTTCTTGATGCCGGCGAGCTTGGCCCACGCCGGATGATTCATGCCGCGAAACTCCCAACCCGCAAGCGCTTCGAGGGTTGGCAGCCTGCCCCGCAAGAACACGGTCTCGAGCTCGTTGCCGCTCATGCGCGCGAGCTCGTAGTAGCGACCAGAGCCGACGTGTGTGCTTGAGATGCTTGGCGCTGCTGTGGGCGATGTGCTTGGCGGCGCTGCGACAGTTTCGGATGATTCGCTCATAGTTGGTATTGCCTTGGGGACTGCAGAACGTGGTGCACATTGCGGGTGCTGAGAGCCTGGATGGTCTCCATCGGATTTACTCCAACCGGGGTCGGGAAGAGGCTGGCGTCGGCAACCATGAGACCTTCGGTATCGTGAACCATGCCGTACATATCGGTTACCGAGCGCGATGGATCGCCGCCCATACAGGCCGAGCCCATGAGGTGCACCGTTAGAACTTCCATCGACGACTTGGGGATTTTCGAGCGGTAGAGTTTGCGAAGCTCGTCGACGGAGGTGAGCTCTCCAACGCCTGCAAAGGGCGGAATAATGCGCTTGGCGCCTGTTTCAAAGAGCAGTTCAGCAAGTAGTGCCGAGCCGCGCACAAGGCGCTCGGCATCAAAGTCGCTTAGATTGTAGAAGGCCTGCGGGTGGCCACCGGGCAGAAACTTTAAATGCCCCATCTGCGTGTCCTCAACCATGAGGCCGGCAACAAGAGTGCGCTCGTACAAGTCCATTAACTCGCCAAGCTCTTGGCCGTAGTATGGCGAGCTTAGGGCAACCACACTTGGGGGCACGTTTACGGCGGCAAAGAGAAATCCCTGATCGTGAAATTCGCGGACCTGATAGGCCTGGTGCACGCCTTCCCAACCGCGAACCGGCTCGTCGTAAATTGCAACGAGCTTGGTGTTGGGATGAAGACTAAGGTTTTTACCTAGAAGACCCGAGCGCGCCTTTAGCCCCGACCTGTGCAGGAGTGCCGGAGTGTGAACCGAGCCGCAAGCCGCAACAACGAGTTTTGCGTGCACTTTCACCTCATAGGAGGCGCTGCCGTTCTCTTTTGTGACGTTTGCCATAACGCCAACCGCTCGCTTGCCGTCTCGCAGAATGTGGCTTGCTCGAATGTTGGAATAGATGCAGGCGCCGTAGTGCAGCGCCCGTGGCAGGTAACTTAGGAGCGCGCTCTGCTTGGCACCAGTTGGGCAACCAAAGGCGCAGTTGTTGCTGCCCGCACAGTGCACTTGGTTGCGCAGGTTGGGGATAACCTTCCAACCTTTTGCATCTGCACCCTCTTTGAGGATTTGGTTGTCGCGGCCAATGCTCTCAGGATCTTGATACGCCACATTGATGCGCTTTTCGACGCGCTCAAAATATGGCTCCATGTCTTTTGCGCTAATGCGGTCAATCTCGGCTTCGAGGCCCCAGCGATCTAAGATATCTTCTGGTGTGCGCCAAGACATGCCGCCGTTGAGAACCGTCGAGCCACCGACGACGCTGCCCTCTTGATAGAGAACCGGGGGCGAGCCAATCGCCATCGTCGCTCCGCCTCCGCGGTACATCTTGCGAATCATGTCCGAGGCGTTTGGCGTAAAATCTTTTGTGCCGTAGTAACTGCCTTCTTCGATGACGATAACGTCGTAGCCAGCTTCGGCGAACTCTGCGGCTGCAGTTGCGCCACCGGCTCCAGAGCCGACGACAACGACGTCGCAAGCGAGCTCGGTGTCCTCGGTTATATCGCTGCGATCAAAAACTCGTTCTGGTTTCATGACAGGCTCCTCGGGACGCTACGATCGCTCTGGGCCAATGACGCCGGGCAGGGGATCAGGAGCTAGAATGTCGACTGCACGCTTGGCGATGGCGGCATCGTAGGTTTGCAGTCGGTAGCGAATGCTCTTATCGATCCACTCTTGTGGGGTGTAGCCAATGTCGGCCATCATCGCTGGCTGCTCGTAGCACGCGAGGGCAACTAGCCCTTTTACGCCCTTGGCAAACTCGTGTTGCGGGCCAAGCTTGCTGTGAAACCAAGAGTGAAAGTACTCGCGAGCTTGGTCATCACTAAGCTTGGAGGCGCGCTTGCCGAAGTGCGATGGGTAGACCATCGCAGCGAGCTCGTAGCCCGAGAAGCCGGTGAGCAGGGCGGCGCGAACTCCGGCGGGAGACGCACGCATCGAGAGCTCGACGTGATCGACGATGTCGTCAATCAGCTCGAGCTCCTGCGCTCGGCTCGGGCAAATTACCCGAGCGAGGCTTTCGAGCAGCTGCCGTACCGGTTTTGGGTGCGAGTAGTCTGCTAGGTCAGCCATCAGTCAATTCAAGCAACCAAGGGTTACTGAATCAACTCTAGAAGTGCCATCAGTCGTTCGTCATGGCCTTCTAGGTACTGATTCATGAGGGCAATTGCCTCATCGGAGTTTTGCTGCTCGAGGGCATCGAGCACGCCGCCCCAAGCTGCGAGGTAACTCTCGGGTGGAGCGAGCACGGTGCCAAGAGATTTGGCAAGGTCGTTATAGATGCCGCTCATTTGATTGAGCATCCAAAGCCCCGGCAGGCACTTTGCGCTTTGCACAATGCTGCGAAGCACATCGAGGTCGGCGGTGGCAGAACGTGCACCAGCGAGGCGCTTCTCCCATGCGTCGCGAGCAACTTCACGAGCCAGAACCGTTGCCTCGGGGCGCACGCGAGTGATGACCATCGAGAGAATCTCTCGCATCAGGCTTCGGCGAAGCCTTAGAAGGTCCTTCACCATGACCGGCGTTGCTGGCGCTTCAGGGCCCGGCTCGGCGTAGCGAAGGTAGGATGGCAGAACATCGATCATCCAATCGCTAACATCTTGAACCGCGATTCCGGATCCGCGTCGCGGTTTGACGAGGTTCCATTCGCCCAGACGCCGAAGTGCTTCTCTAAGCGTTGGGCGCGATGCGCCGAGTTGCTTTGCTAGGTCGCGTTCGGCAGGAAGGCGCGCCCCTGCTGGATAGGTGCCACCAACGATGTCAGCGAGCAGTTTCTCGAAGACAGCTTGGGTTGCACTAAGCGGTGCCTCGGGTGGTGCATCGGGTACTAGATGGGTAGCCCCGTTGGGCAGACGAGCATTGGAGGAGTCGGCGGTGATCATAAGCGTAGATACCTTTGATTGGGGGGGTGGCTGCCCGGGGACGCTACTGCTTAGTTGGGCAAGGGTGAATCGGAGCCTAGCACGCGAGTTTCGTGTGCTGATATGTAGGCGCCAGTTGTGAGGAACTGGAGAAAAGCACATTCCGAGATGGGTGCCTACCGAAATCCGAGAAATGGTCCTTCCAATTCCCCGATGCAGCCATAAGCCCAGCTAAAGGCTCGCCCAAACCGCTAAAGGCTTTCCTAAACCGCCCCGTAGATACGCTGCATTACGGGAGTTTTTCGGGTCGGCACAATTGACGATCTACATGGCCGAGCCATACGGTTTGGCTTATGAGTAACTCCGACGCAGATGACGTTGAGGTCCCTTCGACCATTCCCATCCTGCCCTTGCGAAATTCCGTCCTGTTTCCGGGCTCGATCATTCCGATTGATGTCGGCCGACGAAAATCTGTACGGCTCGTTGAGGACGCCATCTCGAAAGAGCGTCCCGTCATTGGCATCCTGACGCAGAAGGATGCACGCACCGAAGACCCGGGCTTCGAGGACATGTACCACATTGGTTGTGCCGCTCGAATTCTCAAGGTTATCAAGCTCGCCAAAGACAACTTCAGTGTAATTCTGCAAGGTGTTTCGCGCATCGAAGTGAAGAGTATCGAAGGCACCGAGCCTTTTATCGCTGCCGAAGTCACAACGATTCCCGATGAAGAGACAAGCGATGTTGAGCTCGATGCTCTGGTCATGAATCTGAAAGACATCGCAAAGCGCGTCGTCAAACTTATGCCCGAGCTTCCCAAAGAAGCAGGCGCGCTTGTTGAGAGCGTGACCGAGCCGGGACATCTCGCCGATCTTATAACGTCCAACCTCGAACTCGAAGTTGCAGAGAAACAAGAAATTCTTGAGACGTTTGACCTGAAGAGCCGTATGCGGCTCGTACTCACCTTTCTCTCAAGGCAGCTTGAGGTGCTTAAGGTGCGCGAGCGCATCAACACGCAGGTTCAAGAAGAGATGGGTCGCAACCAGCGTGAGTACGTCTTGCGCCAACAACTTAAAGCCATTCGCGACGAGCTTGGTGAATTGGAAGAGGGCGCAACCGACCTCGACGAGTTCCGTGAGAAAATTGCTGAGTGCGATATGCCGGAGGAGGCTGCCAAAGCCGCCAAGAAGCAACTCGATCGCCTTAAGCAAATGCAGTCGTCGTCTGCCGAGTACACCGTTACGCGCACGTACCTCGAGTGGCTTGTCGAGCTGCCTTGGAACGTGAGCACCGAAGATCACATCGAGCTTGATGAAGTGCGCCGCGTCCTCGACCAAGATCACTACGACCTCGACAAAGTTAAAAAGCGCATCGTCGAGTACATGGCTGTGCGAAAGCTCAAGTCAGATAAGAAGGGTCCAATCCTTTGTCTCGCAGGTCCTCCTGGCGTTGGTAAAACATCGCTCGGCCGCTCGGTCGCTCGAGCGATTGGCCGCAAGTTCGTTCGCATCTCCCTCGGTGGTGTTCGCGACGAGGCCGAAGTTCGCGGCCACCGCCGCACCTACGTGGGATCGATGCCTGGCCGAATTATCCAAGGCATCAAGAAGGCCGGAACCAATAACCCGGTTTTCGTTCTCGACGAGATCGACAAGCTCGGTCACGACTTCCGCGGCGATCCTGGCTCGGCTCTTCTCGAGGTCCTCGACCCCGAGCAAAACAGCAGCTTCTCGGATCACTACCTCGAAGTTCCGTTCGACCTCTCCAAGGTCATGTTCATTGCGACGGCAAACCAGCTTGAGGGCATTCCTTGGGCTCTTCGAGATCGTCTCGAAATCATCGACCTCGCCGGCTACACCCGGCAGGACAAACAGCAAATTGCTCGGCGCTACTTGGTGCCAAAGCAACTCAAGGATCACGGCCTTGACGATGGTCTCTGCGAGATCAGCGATGAAGCAGTCTTCTCGGTCATCGATTCGTACACCCGTGAAGCTGGCGTTCGAAACTTGGAGCGAGAGCTCGGAAGCCTAACTCGCGGTGTCGCCGTCAAGGTGGCCGAGGGCGAGAAGGAGAAAGAGACCATCGACAACGCCGAAGATGTCGCGACCTATTTAGGAGCGCCAAAGTACGTCAGCGAAGTTGCCGAGCGCACAGCTGAGCCAGGCGTTGCCACAGGGCTTGCTTGGACGGCGGTCGGCGGAGAAATTCTCTTCATCGAAGCCACCACCATGCCCGGCAAAGGCAAGCTCACCCTCACAGGTCAGCTTGGCGAAGTCATGAAGGAGTCTGTGATGGCTGCCCTCAGCTTTATCCGCAGCCGCGCACCAAAGCTCGGTCTCGATCCAGGCAACTTTGTCGAGAAGATGGACTTGCACGTGCACGTCCCGGCTGGCGCTGTTCCCAAAGATGGGCCATCCGCTGGTGTAACGATGTACACCGCTCTTGTCTCGCTTCTGCTTGGCATCCCGGTTCGTCCAGACGTCGCAATGACGGGAGAGATTTCTCTTCGCGGCAACGTCATGCCGGTTGGTGGTGTGAAGGAGAAGCTCCTTGCTGCACACCGAGCTGGCATCAAACGAGTGATTATCCCGGCCCGTAACCTCAAAGACCTCGTCGACATCCCGAAAGAGATTCAGGATGAGATGGAGATCTTTGGAGCCACGCGCATGGATGAAGTGCTGAGGCTCGCGCTCACAACGGTGCCTGATGGTCTAGAAGAGTTCGTTAAGGAACCTGTGCCATACAGCGCCACAGCGACCACAGGCGGCAAGTCCAAGCCTGAGACCAGCAAAGACGCATAGCGTCCTAAACGTCATTCGCCGAAGCCCGCTTCTCTGGCATCTCGCCACGGAGCGGGTTTTGTGCGTTCGGCGTAATGACGTTGTTCAGCGCTGCTTGCGCAATTCGGGCTTGGCTGAGTCTTGACGAGTCCTATTGCGGTGCTTAGGTTGCGCTCACTACACAAACTCCCGGACATAAGGAGACAAAACACTATGGGTAAAATCATCGGAATCGACTTGGGAACGACAAACTCTGCCGTTGCCATCATGGAGGGCAAAGAGCCCAAAATCATCACCAACGAAGAGGGCGGACGACTTACGCCTTCTGTTGTCGCGTTTGACGAAAAGGGCGACGTCCTTGTTGGTCAAATCGCGAGACGCCAAGCAATCACCAATCCTGAGAACACCGTCTTCTCGGGTAAGCGTTTCATCGGACTTCGCTACGACGAGTCCGAGCAAGAGCGCAAGCGCGTACCGTTTGAAGTCATCAAGCAGTCGAACGGCGACTGCGGGATCAAGATTCGCGGAACGAACTACGCAATCCCCGAAATCTCAGCGCGCGTACTTATGAAGCTCAAGCGTTCCGCCGAGGAATACTTGGGAGAAGAAGTTACCGAAGCCGTCGTTACGGTTCCCGCGTACTTCAACGACGCTCAGCGCCAAGCAACAAAAGACGCCGGCAAAATTGCTGGTCTCGAAATTAAACGAATTGTTAACGAGCCGACGGCTGCCGCACTCGCATACGGTCTAGACAAAACCAAGGATCACCTTGTTGCTGTTTACGACTTCGGCGGCGGTACTTTCGATATCTCGATTCTTGAAGTCGGCGACAAAGTCGTCGAGGTTGTATCGACCAACGGTGATACGCACCTTGGTGGCGACGACGTCGACAACGTGCTCATCGACTGGCTCATCGCCGAGTTTAAGAAAGACTCGGGCATCGATGTCTCCAAAGACAAGATGGTTCTTCAGCGTCTTAAAGAAGCTGCAGAGAAAGCAAAGATCGAGCTTTCCTCGACGCAAGAGACGGAAGTGAACCTTCCCTTCCTCACCGCCGATGCAAGTGGTCCTAAGCACCTTGCAGTTAAGCTCACGCGCTCGAAGTTCGAGAAGATGATCGAGGACATTGTCGCTCGCACCATCGAGCCTTTCAAAGCTGCTCTTAAAGATGCAGGTAAGAAAACCTCTGATATTGGCGAAGTTATTCTCGTCGGTGGTTCGACCCGCATCCCGCTGGTTCAAAAGACTGTCGAAGAGTTTTTTGGAAAGCCTCTTCACAAGGGTGTCAACCCGGACGAGGTTGTTGCTCTCGGTGCTGCGGTTCAAGCCGGCGTTCTCTCGGGCGACGTCAAGGACATCCTGCTTCTCGACGTAACTCCGCTCTCGCTCTCCATCGAGACGCTCGGCGGCGTTGCTACTGTGCAGATTGCTCGCAACACCACCATCCCAACCCACAAGGCGGAAATCTTCTCCACCGCGTCGGATAACCAAACGTCTGTCGAAGTGCACATCCTCCAGGGTGAGCGCCAGATGGCTAAGGACAACCGCTCGCTTGGTAAGTTCCACCTCAACGGGATTCCTTCTGCACCACGAGGCGTGCCGCAAATCGAAGTCGCTTTTGACATCGATGCCAACGGTATCCTCAACGTGACTGCAACCGATAAGGCAACGAACAAAGAGCAAGCCATCACCATCACGGCTTCGTCGGGCATTAGCGAGTCTGACATTGAGCGCATGGTGAATGACGCTGAAGCGCACGAGGCAGAAGATGCCGAGAAGCGCGAGGCGATTGAAGCGCGCAACAAGCTCGACTCAATGCTTCACAGCACACGCAAAGTTTTGGAGGAAGCGGGCGACAAAATCCCCGATGCCGACAAGCTTCGCGCAGAAGAAGAGTTCAAGAGCGCAGAGAAGGTGCTTGAGGAGAACCAGGAGCCGACCAAGGCCGATGATCTTCGCGCTGCACTTGAGAGCCTTGAAGCTCTCGCTCACAGCCTTGCCGAGCACATGTACAAAGGCGAGGGCGTTGATGCAGATGCCGCTTCCGACGATGAGGAAGAAGAGGATGCTGCAGATGACGACGGTGTCATCGACGCTGAATTCGAAGAAACGACCTAGGTGAAACGCAGCGCGCGGCGCTGACTCAACTTATGTCCGAGGGACGCCAGGCTGATGCTCAGCCTGAGCGTCCCTTTTCTTTTGGGCACTTCGTGGCATACTGAGAAATAGGGTGGGGACCGTGCTTCGATATTTGGCGCTTGCGGGCGCGATGGCGGGAGCCTGTGCGAGTGGTGCATGTATCTACGACGGTCTTGTCGTCGAGGATGAAAACGGGTTTTCACGGGGACCGTCCAGAGCCGGCATGCTCTACGAGGGCGCAGAGCTTCCGGTTCGCGGCGATGGGCACTGGATTCCACCAACCTGGGCATCGCGCGGTCTGAACTTTGGTGTCGACGAGATGGTGAGCACCGTGGTTTACGCGGGGCGCACCATCAAGCTGCAAGACTCGCGCTTGGAACTTGGCGTTGGCGACATCTCGCGCGCACACGGAGGGCGCTCGCCTTGGCATCGCTCTCATCAGACCGGACGCGATGTCGACTTTCTCTTCCTCGTAAAGGACAAGGCTGGCAATCCCGTGCGCAACACGCAGATGCGCAAGCACGACCCAAGCGGCGCCGAAATCGTCCCAAAAGGAAAACGTCCCCAAGTCTTCTTTGACGAACGCGCGAATTGGCTCTTGGTCGAAGCGCTCATCACCAATCCGGTTGCAGAGATTCAGTACATCTTTGTTCAAAATGATTTGCGGCAGCTCATGCTCGACTACGCGGCACAGAGCGGGGTGTCTCAGGCGCTGCTTGAGCGTGCAGCGCAGACGCTAAAGCAACCTGGTGACTCGGCGCCGCACAACGACCACATGCACGTTCGCATCTACTGCCCACGGGATGATGTCGATGCGGGGTGCGTGGACTTTGGGCAAATGCGCTGGCACAAGAAGGATCTTAAGTACGGAGGTCGCATCGAGCGCCTCGAACGGTACGACGACGTCTTGAGCGATATCGATGTTGGCACCTTCGCTTGGCTGATTCGCTAGACCGGCGAGCATGAAGAATGATCGTGGTCGGCGGAGGGTTCGGTTTCGAGGCCGGTCTAGCGCTTGCGACGAATCGATCGAAGCGATAGGTCGAAGGCACGAAGCAGCTGCCCGCGTGTGCGATTGTCGCTTGCGCTGAGCGTGAGTGAATAGCCCGTCTCGGTGTCCAACGGGACGAGGACAGCCTGGCGCAAGAAGCTCTTGCCGTTGTCAAAATCCATCCAGTAGGCACCAGTTGCTGCGTGCAGTTGGGGGGCGCGAACTCGAAATCCTAGCTCCTCGAGCTTCTTGGCTGTAGCGAGGGCATAGCTCTGCGAGTCCAGAGATTTGTCCACGATCTCTGCAGCGAAGAGCATTCGCGCGTCGGGGCGACGATGCGTCATCCACAGGAGGATGCTTGGATACGACGAGTCCTCGCTGAGTTGCCAGCCTCGTGGGCTTTCGAGGCTGACGCGCCACTCGGCTGACTTAAAGATCTCTCCATTCAAATCTGCGTGCGCCAATCCGGAAGTCAATCCGGATAGCGCCCACAAAGAAATGATCAGTATGAGCGACGCGATAGGTGTGCTCCGCATTCCTCTTAGTTAGCACAGAGAGGCTCGTAGGTGTGGTTTTGAGCCCTTTTAGCGAGGTGCATACCCCTGCGAGTACCTGAACAAAATAGCAGATGAATACTTGACTCTATTCGCCTGGGTATTCTTGACCGACTACATTCATTAGAATACAGTGAGTTCACTTCGAGACGGGGAGTTCTTCTAAAAGACACTCTGATTCGAAGTCTTAGCAGTTGAGGCGCAAGGCTAGGGGGATGAGGGAAACCTCGTTTGGCGGGTATCGGGAGGCTGTACAGCTTCGAAGGTGTGCTTCTAGAGGACTAATTGTGACAACGCGAATTCGAAATACAGCGCTTGGAATGTTGCTTGAGACTGGTGCATCCACCAGAGAGGCAACTGACGAGATTGAGCCTGAAGGACTCGTACGAGCGTCCGTTGCTCAGCACAGCCGCAAGGCGCGCGGTGTCTTAGATAGCGGCTCCTCAAAAAAAGCTCGAGACGCTCGGCTACTAAGCGAAGACGAACTCAACGACATCCAAACGCAATACGCAAACGGAATGACGGCCGTGCAAATCGTCGAGATTTTCGTATCGCGTGGAATGCGTTTCTCGGAAGCCAGCTTTCGAAAGTACGTGCAGCAAGGACTGCTTCCCCGAAGTGTTCGCGTGGGACGCAAGGGCAAACACCGTGGCTCCTTAGGAGTCTATCCAGCCAAGGCAGTTCACCGCATTAACGTCATTAAGTCACTCATGAGTGACGGCTACACAATTGAAGAAATCCAAGAGCAGTTTCTTCAGTTCGCTGACGTTGTAGAGAATTTAGAAGAAGGTCTTAAAGAGGCCTTCGTATTATTTGAGTCTGAGGTTTCGAGTCCGCGCTTTGACAATAAGGTGCGAAAAACTCTGAACCGAGAAATCGAAGAAGCACAAACGTGGGCGGAGGAGTTGCTCACGCGAATCACAAAGTTGTCGGAGCGACTCTCTCAGAGTCATGGCGATAGCTATCGAAGTACCGGTGCCGCGGGCAGCGCCGAAGACTTGTTGTAGGCGCTCATTGGTCCGTGATGAGCAATTTACAAACAACGCAGAAGATGGGGGTCGATATGCAAAACGAGATGAAGAACGAAGAGATGACAGAGAAGCCAAGTGTTGAAAAGACGTCGGGGGACGTACGGGAGGCCGAAGGGGCCGCCAAAGAAGTTTTGACAAACAGCAACATTGAGATTGTTGAAGAGGGTGGAGAGAAGGACAAAGTCCGGAAAATCCGTCGTCGCGCGCGTCGTACACGACCGCGTTCAAAGACAATCGCCATGAAGCGACTAACGCGTGAAGAGCTGCGCCTCGGTGCGCTGCTAAATCCGCCCGTCGATATTCCGCGCCCCAAAACGCGCGCTGAATGCCAGGGCGACACGGGCCCATGCCCTTGGGTCGCTTGCAAGCACCACCTCTACTTAGATGTGAACCCAGAAACCGGATCGATCAAGATCAACTTCCCGGATCTGGAGCCATGGGAACTCAAGCACACGTGTGCACTTGAGATTGCGGATCGCAATGGCATTACGCTTGAGGATGTTGGCGAAATCATGAATCTGACCCGCGAGCGCATTCGGCAGGTAGAGGTTCGCGGTCTGGCCAAGCTTAGGCAGATGTCGCCAAGCCGCGAAGAGATCGGTTCGATTCCTCTCGCGGATTGAGCAATTGCTGGCGTCGACGGGACGCCAACACCTTGCTGCAAAAAGCGCCAAGTCCTTCGTATCACGGAGGTGTTGGCGAAAAACGGTTGCCAACACTCTTGGCAGCAGTTTCTTACCTCGACTCTGGGCTGTACCGGTCCGTTGACCCCGCAGATGTCGATTGTTAAGAGTCCCTCCAACGGAGGGATTTTTCATGCCTGCTATCCGACGCGCTCTCATTAGTGTTTCCGACAAACGTGGACTTGCCGAGCTTGTACGTGGGCTTGCCGAGTTCGGGGTCGAAATTCTCTCAACGGGCGGTACCGCCAAGCTCATCGCCGAAGCGGGTGTGCCCGTGACGATGGTCTCCGATTATACCGGTGCCCCCGAGATTCTAGATGGCAGGGTTAAGACTCTGCATCCCAAGATTCATGGAGGCCTTCTCGGTCGGCCGATTCCTTCCCACGAGGCGCAGATGAAAGAGCAGGGGATAGCGCCCATCGATCTGGTGGTCGTGAATCTCTATCCCTTTGAGGAAACCGTCGCTGCGGGCAACGTGAGCATTGGCGATGCGATTGAGAAAATCGATATCGGCGGGCCCTCGATGCTGCGCTCGGCTGCAAAGAACCACGAGCGCGTCGCGGTTCTTGCCGACCCGGGCGACTACGAAGAATTCCTAAGCGAGATGAAAGCGGGCGACGGTTCGGTAAGCGCTTCGACGCGCTTTCGCCTGGCTCGCAAGGTCTTTGCTCATACTGCCGCCTACGATGGGGCAATCGCCGCACATCTTAGTTCTGTCGAACTCGAGAGTGATGAGAAAGCCGCGTTTCCGCAAACCCTAACCGTTCAATGGGAGCGAGTGATGGAGCTTCGCTATGGCGAGAACCCTCACCAGGGCGCCGCCTTCTATCGAGATTCTCGCTCTCCGCTGCCATCGAAAAGCCAACGGCCGAGCATTGCCGATGCACAAATTCTCCAGGGCAAGGCGCTTAGCTACAACAACATTCTCGACCTCGATGCGGCGCTAGCCTGCTGTGTCGAACACGAGCCCGGCACTGCCGTGGTGGTGAAACACACCAACCCATGCGGCGTTGCCTACGATGCCGGTAGCATCACCGAGGCGTATGTAAAAGCGCGCGCCTGCGATCCGCTAAGCGCCTTTGGTGGCATCGTCGCGGTAAATCAAGAAGTCGACGAGGCACTCGCATCCCAGCTCGTCACGACGTTTCTCGAATGCGTCGTTGCTCCGAGTTATTCTGATTCTGCGCGAGCCATTCTCGAGGGCAAGAAGAATCTTCGCTTGGTCGCGCTTCCCGGGCTTGCCGCGAGCACCAAAGACGCTTCGTATTCGATGCGCTCGGTTTCTGGCGGCGTTCTGGTGCAGGCATCCGACTTTGCTCGCAAGGCAATTGAGGATGTACAGGTCGTTACCAAACGCAAGCCAAGTGCCAGTGAGCTTGCAAGCCTCGACTTTGCTTGGCGGGTGGTAAAGCACGTAAAGAGCAATGCGATTCTCTTTTGCCAAGGGCAGCAAACTGTCGCTGTTGGAGCGGGACAAATGTCTCGGGTCGATGCGGCCAAGATTGCGGTGATGAAAGCGCAACTCTCGTTGCAGGGCTCTGTTGTTGCCTCGGATGCATTCTTCCCCTTCCGCGATGGCGTTGATGCATTGGCCGAAGCTGGAGCGGTTGCCATCATTCAGCCAGGTGGCTCGAAACGAGATGATGAAGTGATTGCCGCCGCCGACGAACACGGCATGACAATGGTCTTTACTGGAATGCGCCACTTCCGACACTAGATACACGCATGAAGATTCTGGTCATTGGTAGCGGCGGAAGAGAGCACGCGCTTAGCTGGCGTCTTTCGCGCGACGGACACACGGTTTCGGCACTGCCTGGAAGTGTTGGCATTTCGGCGATTGCCGATTGCATCGATGGGCGCGTTGACGACTTGGCGGGCATTGTTGAGGTCGCGCAGAATCTCGCCGCAGACCTGGTTGTGATTGGCCCGGAAGTGCCTCTTGTGAACGGCCTGGCAGACAAGCTGCGCTGTGCAGGTATTGCGACCTTTGGCCCAGGAGCCGATGCAGCTCAGCTCGAAGGATCTAAGGGATTTTCTAAGCGCTTCTTTGCTCGTCATGGCATTCGCTCGGCGCAGTTTTTTGCGTGCACCACGCGCGCCGATGTTGATGCTGCTGTTTTGGCCTTGGGCGAGCGCATGGTGGTAAAGGCCGATGGCTTGGCGGCTGGCAAAGGCGTTGTGGTTTGCTCTAGCGCAGAGCAAGCCCGCACGGCTGCCATTGAAATGCTCGAAGAGGGGCGCTTTGGCGAGGCTGGACAGACGGTTGTGATCGAACAAAGGCTGGAAGGTCGCGAACTAAGCGTCATGGCTCTTTGCGATGGCAGGCGTTACGAGGTGCTCGCTCAAGCCGAAGACCACAAGGCAATTTTTGATGGCGACGAAGGGCCGAATACTGGAGGCATGGGCACAGTCTCGCCTCCTTCCTGGGCAAGCGATGCGCTCATTGAGTCGATCTGTCGCGAGATTCTTGATCCGACAGTGGCAGGGCTTGCCAAGGAAGAACTCGATTTTCGCGGAGTCCTGTACGCGGGCATTATGGTGGATGCCGACGGGGTGCCTTGGCTGCTTGAGTACAACGTGCGCTTTGGCGATCCAGAGACCCAACCTGTGCTGATGCGAATGAAGTCGGACCTTGGGCAATGGCTCGCGGGCGCTGCGGCGGGAGCGCTTCCCAAGGGCCACATCGAATGGGATGAGCGGGCTGCTGTCTGCGTCGTCTTGGCCTCGGCGGGCTACCCGGAGACGTCCAGCAAAGGCGATGTCATCAAGGGGATTTCGCTGGCTGAGACGTTTGAAGATACGGTTGTCTTCCACGCAGGAGTCGCCTTGGGGCCAAACGGCTTGGAAACTGCTGGCGGACGCGTTCTCGGTGTGACGACACTTGGAAGCACGGCAAGCGTCGCCGCAGCAAAGGCCTACGAAGCGCTTGGCGCTATCAGTTTTACCGGTATGCAATTTCGCCGAGACATCGGTTCACGAGGAGAGTAATGGCAAACAATGATGCAATCGTCGCGATCCTAATGGGATCAAAATCGGATCTTGAACTTATGCGTCCAGCCTGTGACGCCTTAGAAGAATTCGGAATCCCCTACGACCTCCGAGTTCTCTCGGCCCATCGAACACCCGAGCGCTGCGCCGAATTTGCGAAGACGGCCCGAGAGCGTGGGCTTCGCGTGATGATCTGCGCTGCCGGCGGTGCCGCGCATCTCGCTGGAGTCGTCGCTGGCCACACGACGCTACCGGTTATCGGTGTTCCGCTCGCCCGCACTCCGCTGGCTGGGCAAGACGCGCTGCTTGCAACCGTTCAAATGCCAAAGGGCATTCCGGTCGCGACCGTAGCGATCGATGGTTCGGCAAACGCGGCCATTTTGGCAGCGCAGATTCTCGGTGTTAGCGACCCCGAGATGGCGGCCAAGGTTGAAGCAGCACGGGCTGCGAATCGGGCGAAGGTCATTGCTGCAGACGAGGAAGTCTCGGCTCGGTGACAGAGTTGGCTCGTGCCGTCGCCGCACTTCGCGACGGCGGCATCGTTTGCTTTCCCACCGAGAGCAGCTACGGGCTGGCAGTGGATCCCCGCAACGAGTCTGCACTGGCAAGTCTCACAGCTCTTAAGGGACGGGCGGCATCGGCTCCCTTCGCGCTGATTGCTGGCAATATGGCGCAAGCCAAGCAGTGCACCAAGCCTTGGCCATTGGCCGCAGAGTCGCTTTCCGAGCAACACTGGCCCGGTGCGCTAACCTTAATTTTGCCGCCTGCCGCCGAGGTTGGAGCCGCCTGCATTGGCCCGAGCGGCGGCGTTGGGCTGCGAGTTTCCAGTTTGGAAATCGCCCGGGATTTGGCGCTGGGTTTGGGCTACGCCATAACGGCAACCAGTGCGAACCCAAGCGGCGAACCAGGGGCACAGACCTGCGAAGGGGCAAAGGGCTACTTTGGCAGTGGTGTCGCTGCGTATTTAGACGGCGGACTTTGCTCGGGGCAACCTTCTACGTTGGTCGACTTTGGTCCGGAAGGTGTGGTCCAAGTGCTTCGAGAAGGGCCAATCGTCTTGCTCCAAGCGGATATGCCCTGATACCAACGCGCCATGGCAGAGATTGCAGGCTTTCGAGGCCTTTTGTACGACGCTTCCAAGGTTGATATGAGCAAGGTGCTTGCACCTCCATACGACGTCTTTGACGATGCAGGTCGAGCGGTTCTAGCGGCGCAAGACGAAAAGAACTGCGTGCGGATTATTGTTCCCGAAGCGGGCGGCGAGGGCGATAAATACGACGAGGCTCGGCGCCTAATGGATGCTTGGCAAGAGGAAGGCACCTTGCTTCGCGACGATGCTCCAGCAATCTATCGCTATCACCAGATCTTCAAGCACGAAGAGCTTGGCGAGCAAGAAGTTGTGCGGCGCGGCTTCATTGCTGCGGTTCGTCTGCACGAGTTTAGCGAGGGCGTCATTCTCCCTCACGAGCGCACACTCAAGGGGCCCAAAATTGACAGGCTAAATCTGTGGGAGCGCACGAGCAGCCATCTCTCGCAGATCTTTACGCTCTACTCGGATCCTAGTTGCGCAGTCGACGCGTTATTTGCAGGTGCCGAAGGGCAGGAGCCAACCATTGATGGCACCACCGCAGATGGCACACGACACCTCCTTTGGCGGGTTTCCGACAAAGAGACTTTGGAGAAGGTGCAGGCCCAACTCGGCGATAAGCCGCTCTATATTGCCGATGGTCACCACCGCTACGAGACAATGTTGGCGTTGCGCAACAAGCTCTTGGCAGAGACACCCAATGCCTCGCCGCGCTCGAGCGCAGCCTTTGGCATGATGTTCCTTGCCAATATCGATGACCCTGGGTTGGTTGTATTGCCAACGCACCGAATGATTCACAATGTCGCAGACTTTAATGCGGATGCGCTGCGTGCAAAGTTATCAGAGTTGTTCTCAGCCGAGACGATAGACCTCTCGGCCGATGCCACAGCGAGCGGTCAGATCATTCGCGATGCGCTTACCAAGGCGGCCGACAAGGGAACGAGCATTGCGCTCGTTGTTCCCAAAGAGGCGTCGGCGCAAATTCTAACCCTGCGCCCCGATGTCGATTTGGCAGCGCTTGGACTTACGGGCGCCAAAGAGACGTTGGCATTGGATGTCACCATCTTGCACGGCGTTATTCTCGAGGGGCTCTTGGGCATCGACCGAGCGGCGCAAGAGGCGCAAACCAACATCGAGTACATCAAGGACACTCGCGTTGCCATCGAGCGATGCCAGGCCGGAGAAGGGCAGGCGTACTTTCTTATGAATGCGACGCCGGTTGCTCAGGTTGTGGCGGTTTCAAACGTCGGCGAGGTCATGCCGCAGAAGTCGACGTTCTTCTACCCAAAGATCGCCACTGGAATGGTGTTTAACCCCATCTCCGTCGACGAAGAAGTCTAGGCCACGTAAGCATTCTTGGTGACAACGTGCGGCTCGCTCCGCACGTTGTTGGAAACCGTTCTCCAGGCGCTCGCGACAGCCGCTACTCGACGACCTAGTGGGCGAACGCCGGAATCGGCTCAAGCACAGTCTCCTCACTTGGGCCCGTGATGGTCTTGTACTGATTGTCGTTGCTCAGCCAGACACGGCCGCGCTCGTTGACGACAATGGACTCAAAGTTTTCGGTGTCGCGAATGATGCCTGAGAGTTCGACGACGGTCTGTGCCTTTGATGGCGCATCGCTGAGTTCAAATTGCAGGATACGGCCAACTTCGAAGTGCCGCTCGACGGCGAAGACTTCGATGATGCCGCCCCGTTCACGACAGTCGAGACCGCTAATTTTACCCGTCCTCGACGTTAGATTTACCCAGTGGAGAAACGTGTCGCGCTCCCCAAGCTTGTGCCGCAAAATTGGAGCCTGCCGAACCCCAGCGTCATTGGTCCGTAAAATTTCGCCAGCAGCAATGAGCCAATCGTCTGCTAGGCAAAGGCCTTCGAGCCCTTGATTCACTCCGGCCTTCATGGGGGCCGGATAGGGCAAAACGAGCGTATCGACGACTTGTCCAACGCCTTCGATAATCTCGACGATCAGCACTCGGTCTTGAGTTCTTCCGACTTCGTCAGTTTCCGTAGAGATGTAGAAGCGGTCCGCATCGCAGGCCAAGCCTTCTAGGTCGTGGTCTGGAGGAATGCCCTCAAGTTGAAAGCTCTCGATCTTGTCATTGCGGTCGATGCGCAGGAGGTGGCCGTTGGTTTCTGGAACCAGCCATCGCGATGTGCCATCCCAACACGAACCCGAAATGCCGACGGCATCTTCGTGGTCGAGTAGGGTTCGGTAACTAAGCTCGGCTTCGAGTTCGAGGCTGCCGCGTGGTGGGCCGGCGCTAACGATTGTGCGCTGTTGTTGGTCGCTGCAGCCGACAGTAAGAGTGCTAGCTAGGATAAGTAAAACTCTTAGCTCTTTGGAATGCATGATACTAGGAATGTCGGCTCTCGAGTAAGTCGGCCCAGTGGCCGCGATTGGTGCGTCGCAGACGCTCGAGATACGCAGTGAGCTCGCCTCGAGTGTGCTTTGGGCCGCCTTCGCGCATCACGGTCCACATCGGGTCGACGCCGCTTGTGGACTCTCGCATTTGAATCCCGAGCCACGCATCGATTTTGGCGATGGCCGCATGGCAGACCTCAAGGCGATCCGGGGCAAGGTCGTGCTGCTCGTGCGGGTCGCTTGCGAGCTCGAAGAGCATGCTATCGGGAAAGCCATGATGCCCATCGTGGTAGCTGCGAATGTAGAGAAGTTCTTCGTCGTCTTGGCGGAAGCGCAGCGAGCGTTGGCAGCTCCATGCGCCTTGGCTAAGGACCAACGAATCGCGCCCCTCGTTTTGACCCGCGCGCAGCGACTCGGCAAAACTCTGTCCATTCCAATTGCTGGGACACTCGCCGCCCAATAGCTCGATGGTGGTCGCTGCAACGTCAAATTGATAGTGCAGGCCGGTTTCGACTTCGCCAGCTCTATCGTCGGTGACCCCGGGCCACTTGAGAATCCCAGGAACATGGCAGGTGTGCTCGTCCGCCGTTTGGTGGTCACCGTAAATATTAAACTCGCCGAGAGTCTCTCCGTGATCTCCACTAACAAAGATGGCGGTCTCGTCGTAGATGCCCAGCTCGCGAAGGCGCTCGAAGACTTGTGCGATGTGCTGATCTGCGTAGAGGACGCCGGCGTCATAGCCATCAAACATGCGGCGAACCTCTTGCATCGAATCGATGATGTACGGTTGCCGTGGGTACAGGCGCTTGTACTCGTCTCCGACTTCTTCGTAGCCGACTGCCTCTTGCGCCGAGTGCGGGCCGCAACCGTTCCAGTGTTCGCGGCGAACTTCTTCGGTGAGCCACGTCGGAAGCGGATCGCCCGAGAACGGGTCTCCGAAATCTTCTGGCGCGCGATACGGAGTGTGCGGATCCCAAAGGTTGAGGTGCAAAAACCAGTTGTCGTTCTTGCCGTGGCGCTCTAGCCAATCCAAAGCCACCGGGGTGATTTCGTGTGCACTCTCGAGCCCGCGCCGCCCGGTATTGAGAACTTCATTAAAGCCGGCGTGGAAGTGCCAGGCTGCGTGTCTTTCGGCAAAGGGCGAGACCGACGCCGTGTAGAGGCCGGCATTGCGCATGACCCGCGGCCAGGATGTTCGCCCAATCGTGGAGCCAAAGCCGCGCTCAGGGCCCTCGATGAACATATCCGCAGCGGTTCCGCCGTGGCCGATGACACCGGTTTGCACCCCAAAGCGCCCAGAGAAGAGGGCTGTGCGCGATGGCAGACAGGGCCCATCGCTAACGTAGACCGACGACATGCGAAGGCCTTCTTTTGCCAAGGCATCGATCGCTGGGCTGGTATTGCGATGGTAGCCGTAACAGCCCAGGTGGTCGGGGCGTTGCGAGTCGATATCGATGTACAAGAAACGCACTATCGCTCCGCACCCATCACGGCACTCTCGACTCGGTTTTTACCTGAGCGCTTTGCCCGGTAGAGCGCATCGTCTGCAGCCTTGAAGAGTGCGGCTGGATTCTCGACGTGTTCCGGGTAGCTTGCCACGCCAACGCATATCGTCGGATGAACGCGAATGCCATCACAAGAAAAGTCGTGTGACTCGACAGCGGCTCGGAGTTCTTCTGCCAACTCAACAGCAACTTCGTGATCGATACTTGGAAAGCAGCAGACAAATTCGTCGCCGCCAAAGCGCGCGAGATGGCCGTAGTTTTCCATGCACTCTTGAATGAGAGTTGCGACTTCGCGAATCGCAAAACTTCCCATCTCGTGCCCGTGCGTGTCGTTGATCGCTTTAAGGCCATCGAGGTCCATGACCGCAACGGCAATCTGGCTGCCTTCTCGCGCCGCTTGTTTTGCGACCACGTCGAAGACGGCATCGTATTGGCGCTTGGTATCGAGCCCAGTGAGAGCATCGGTTTGCACCAACTCCTCTACGCGAGAGTGATACTGAACATCGACTTGATCGGAAAACGCAAAACGCAAAACCGAAGAGCCGAGGAAAATTTTGTCGCCTGTCTCAAGAGCGATTCGCCCCTTCACCTGCTTGCCGTTTAAGGTCGTCCCGTTCGTCGAATCGAGATCGATAAGCACGTACCCGGTCTGGTCTTCGGCGCGCTCGACGGAGCAGTGCGCTCGTGAGATGGAGCCATCGCTAAGGCTAAAGTCGACTCGCTCGTCGCGCCCGATAATGATTGGATGATCGCAGAGCATGTGCTGCCCAAGGTCGACCTCGGCGCCTTGCACGACCAAGAGGGAGCCCATGCGCCGCAAATCTGGTGGGGGCGTTTCGTTCTGCATCGACACCACTCGCAACGTGGCGGCCGGCGTGCGGTCGGGCTTGCGTTTCTTTGGCATGCGATACCTGGAAGTACACAATATCATTGTAGGACTTGGACGGTCAATCTGCGTCCCCGTCCTAAAGCCCTCAGTCTTTTGTCCCGATGATACGAGAGTGGCAAGCAAGGACAATGACCGGGCGCTGGTAGCTCGGCAAGCGATCTTCGACCCCAGCCAGCGAGTTGTTGCGTACGAACTCTTGTATCGCGCCAGCGAGGACGCCAAGGCCGCCGTATTTGACGACCCAGACCGGGCTTGTCGGCAGACGATCCTCTCGGCGGTTTGTGACATTGGTCTGGACGAGTTGGTCGGAGCCAATCTGGCATTTGTGAACTTGACCGAAGCTGTCCTCTTAAGCGGGCAGTTGTCGATTTTGCCCGCGTCTAGGGTGGTGATTGAAGTTCTGGAAGATGTTGCGAGCTCCGCGCAGGTGCGGGCCAGTTTGGAGGAGCAAAAGCAGCGAGGCTTTCAGATTGCCCTCGACGACTTTGAATTGCAGGGCCCGACTGCTGCTCTAGCGGATCTGGCAGACATCATCAAAGTCGATGTACTTGGTAAGGACGATGAAGAGGTCGCGGCGATTGTGAGCCGGCTGAGAGCGACGACATCCGCAAAACTCCTTGCTGAGAAAGTCGAGACCCATCGCGAGTACGACTTTTATAAAGAGCTGGGCTTTGACTACTTCCAAGGGTTCTTCCTCTGCCGACCGCAAATGGTGAGTCGGGGCCGGGTGCCGCAGTACAAAGCTGGAGTGCTAGAGCTCCTCGCAGCCCTCGAAGATGCCTCGGCTTCGCTCGAATCCCTTGAATGCTTGGTGCAGCGAAATGCAACGCTCTCGTACAAACTCCTAAAAATTCTGAACTCGTCCATGGTGGGATTGCGATGTCGAGTCGATTCGATCGGCCATGCAACCGTGCTTATTGGTCATCAGCGTCTCAAGCGTTGGGCAACCCTTATTGCGCTTGCGGGATTTGATGACTGTCCCGATGAGTTGCTTAACCTGGCGCTGATTCGGGGGCGGATGTGTGAACTCTTGGGTGGGCATCAAGGTGAGAAGAATACCGACTCGTACTTCACGGTTGGCCTGTTCTCGGTTTTGGACGCTATGAGCGGACTGACGATGGAACAATTGATGGAGCAGATGCCGCTCGCGCCCCCGGTCCGAGATGCTTTGGCACTTCGCGAAGGACCACTCGGAAACCTGCTGCGTGGCGTTCTAGAGTACGAACGGGGGGATTGGGGCCAAAACGGCGCTTTCGAGGCACTGGGTGGAAAGCTCGCCGAGTCGTACTTGAACGCAGTGCAATGGGCGGATCAAACGAGGGCATCGTTGTAGAACGCCTCAGCGCAATTGTCGTTTCTTGTAACATCGCAACAATCTGTTTGATGTTCGAGTGTCGACGAGATAGAAGAAGAGATAGGAGAGTGCCCATGGTTACTTCATTTCAAAACGAGCCGTCTCGGACCGAGACAACCCAGTGGTCTGGAGAACAGCCCATGATGGATACCTGCTTCGTTTACGAAATTATGGCCTATATGCCTCAGCAATACTTAAGTCGATGACCTTCTAGTTCATCACTCGACTTTGTTTCAGACGAAGTCTTGGTATTGCGGGCTTCCTTTCGAAGTCCGCTTTTTTTTGTTCGACGATCGCTCTAGAGAGCGGTCACACCGTCGTCCTGTAGGGGAGGGCAAGGAGGTGGCCTGTGTTGGGCCGCAAGGACATATTATGGAGGCAATCGCCTCTCTCGGAACTCACTCGACTCGCATGGCCAATTTGCGTCTCGATGCTCTCGTACAGCGCTATGACGGTGGCCGATACCGCCTTTGTTGGCGCCATTGGGCCTGCTGCGCTCGCGGGCGTCGGTCTCGCAGGAACCTTGGCTTTTGCCGTCTTGGTCTTTGGTATCGGGCTGCTGCGCGGAGTCAAAGTTGTTGTCTCACAAGCCGTTGGCGCGGCTGGCAACGATGCAAAGGGCGGCTCAGATAAAATCGAAGAAGTCTCGGCCGCCGGTCTTCTCATCGCCTTGGCGATGGGTGTTGTCGTGGTTGCGCTTGCGCAGCTCGTTGTCTTAGTTGTGCCAATGCTTGCCGCAAGCGAGCAGGCTGGAACCTACGGGGCCGACTACTTTCGCGTTCGAATGTGGGCAGCGCCGCTGGTCTACATCTTCTGCACAACAAGGGAGACCAGCTACGGCTTGGGCAATTCTCGGGCACCAATGGTGGCCTCACTTGCTGCCAATGTTGTGAACATCAGTCTCGACTATGTCTTTATCGTGAAGCTCGGCTACGGGCCAAGCGGTGCGGCATGGGCCACGGTTGTCGCAACTGCACTGGAAGCTGGGCTTTTGCTTTGGCTCACCAATGCACCCGGTGCTCGTTGTCTTGCCAAAGGCAAGCGGTGGCTTGGCGCGGTGCTTCGAGTCGGATTGGCAACAGGTGCGCAGTTCGCCATCGAGGTTGGCGCCTTCACCTTGCTAACAATTCTGGTCGCGGCCATGTCCGAGACCGAAATGGCAGGTCATCAAGTTGCGCTTTGTGTTGTGCACTTTGCGTTCTTGCCGATCGTGGCGCTTTCCGAAGCGGCTTCGGTGATGGCTGGGCAAGCGGTGGGTGCAGATCGAGACGAACTCGTTCCAACGATCGCGCTCTACGCGCTTGGTGTGGCGCTTTTCTACGCGGTCACGTGCACTCTTGTGTTGCTGATTGGCGCTCCAGCGATTGCCGGGCTCTTTGGCGACGATGCACAAGTGCGGGCGACAGCCACATCACTGCTCTACGTTGCTGCCGCGTTTCAACTGGGGGACGCCTTCAACATCATCGCTCGCGGCATGCTGCGGGGGACCGGTGACGTTCGCGTCCCTGCCATCATCTGCGTGAGTGTATCGTGGTTGGCATTGCCTCCGATTACGTGGTTTCTCGGCCACCATATGGGGATGGGAGCGGTTGGTGCGTGGCTTGGGCTCACCTCCGAGATCGTCGTGGTTGCCGCGATCTTATGGGTGCGGCTTTGGAAGGGTGGCTGGCGCCAGAGTGCGGCTCAAAGTCGCCACGCATTGGCTGCGCACGCCTAGGTAAACGTCTTAGGTGCTCTTCTGTTCGTGATTCTTTGCCAAGGGCTTTCCCATGGTGACGAAATGCACGGGCAGGAGAGTGGGCTTTGGGTCGTCGAACGGTGCGGTGCCGGTTTCTACGTAGCCGAGCTTGCGATAGAACGGCGGTAGCTCTTCGCGAAGGTTGACGACTTCCAATTGCATTTGCGTTGCACCGCGAACGATGGCGAGAGATTCGGCAATCTCGATGATCCGCCGACCAAGCCCTTGGCCCTGCATCTTGGGGTGTACCGAGATAAGCCCGAGGTGCCCGGTTCTCTGGTGCACCGCCATGTGCGCTGTTGCAATCACGACCTCGCGATCCCGCAAGGCGACCACTTCCTCGGCTGCAATGGATGCCGCAACCTCTTCGGCCGCTATGCGCGGACCGGTGATAAAGTGGCTTTCCACAACATAGGCCTCGTTAATGAGAGCCACGATCGCGTTGAGATCGTGGGGCTTTGCAAGGTGGCGTATGGGCAATGTCGTGGCCTAGGGTCTAGGAGAGCAAGCTAGTATAAGGCATTGCACCTAAGAGCCAACACTTCGGGTAGGATGTCCTCGTCTTAGGACTACAACCGCCAGACTACGACCGCCAGACTTAACGACCGCCGACGGAGCCAATTATGATTCGACGCCTACTCCCTATTCTCGCTTCCTGCACAGCCATGCTCCCTATTCTCGCAGCCTGTGGTGACTCGCCCGATGCCCCCGATGCGTCGACGATCGATGCGCAACCCAACGACGGGAACTTCACCTTGGCGTGGTCCATCCTCAACGAAGGCACCACCTTGCCGTGTCGCGATGTGGGGGCGGTGGCTGTTGCGCTCACATTAATTTCGCAAGGCTCAGGATCGGGAAGCGCTGAATCATTTCCATGCACGTCGGGCGAAGGTATGAGCCGGGCATTTGCACCTGGCATCTACGACGTCACCATCGATATTCGAGCCTCCGGATCAAAATCCCTACTCGATGCACCAGTTCGCATCCAGGGCTTTGAGATCCTGGCTCGCGAAACCACGGCAATGCCAACCCAAGAGTTTGAAATCGAGCCCATCGGCGACTTCAAATTCTTTGTCGACTCGGGCGCAAGTTCTGGCAACTGCGCGGCCACAGAATCCAATGGTGGCGGCCTGGTCGGTTTATCGTTCGAACTTACAAATGGCAGCGGCGCCTGCGTGGAAGCCGATTTTGTCATCGCCGATGGCAGCGAAAGTGGTGGAACGTACAGCAGCAATTGCACGACGCCTGCGGCGCCATTTGCGTGCATCGGAAGTGATCAAGAAGTGAGCGTTATCGGCGCGCGATCGGGCGCACTGAGCCTTTCCATAATTGGCCAAAAGGCGGGGCCTGTGGACTGTTACAACCGAATCAGCAACTTCGATCTTCCCGGCGCCAACCTGCTCAAGGAACTTGGTGTGCTCCTACTCAATTTGGAGTACAGCCTCGAATGCGATCCTGACTTTAGCTTGCCCGATGGAGGCATGGGCGTCGCCGATGCAGGTGTTGCCGACGCCGCTCTCTAGGAAATTCGATGTCGAGGCTGACGCTCACATATGCCGACCACGAAGTTGAACTGCCACAGGGCGAGAGCTTCATTGGTCGCGCGCTCGGTTGCCAGCTGCGTTTTAACGACGCTGCTGTTTCGCGCCGACACCTCCGAGTGATGTGCACTCGCGAGGGTGCCTTCGTCGAAAACCTGAGCATGACCAATGGAACGCGCATCAATGGTGAGCGACTTGGTGCGACCCATATGCTGCGCGATGGCGATACTATGGAGATTGGTCATCGAGTTTTGGTCGTCCTTGTTGATGACTCAAAGCCGTATCAAGACTCTGGGCCGGTCACCATTGATGGTCCCTTGCAAGTTGGCAGCGGTTTGTTGGTGGCTGACGATCTCCGTCGCAATCCAAATCGAAACTACGTGGACCACGGCTTTGGCGAGGATGGCAATTCCGAGGAGACCCGGCCAAGCGGCTATGGGCCTGCTGCGATGCTCGCGGAACTTAGCGATGCAGGGGCTCGCAATTGTCCAAAGTGCCGAGTTTCTGTTCGTCGGGCGGAACCAATTTGCCCAAGCTGTGGATATCGGTGGCCCATGGGCAGCCCTGGGACTCCAACTCAGGAAATCACCGTCGATGGGCTCTCGCAGCGTCTCGCAGCCCGGCATATCGTTCGAGTCCCGGTGATCTATTCTAGTGAGTTTCTCACCCTCGACTGCATCGCGCGCGATGTGAGCCAAGGCGGCATCTTTATCTCGTCGGAGATTCTCGATCCGGTGGGCACGCTCTGCGAGATCACGGCGCTTCCCGACGGCTGGCCCGCATTGCAGTTTGAAGGCGATGTGTGCCACGTGGCGACCGAAATCGTAAATGGGCGCTCTGCCGGATTTGGGGTCGCATTTACAAGTCGCTCGGCGCCTGCCATCGAGTGGCTTGAGTCGATCAGCAGCCCTTTGCGCTGACTCGCCAACACAGCGAGCGACCTAGCCACGGCATTCTCCTCGAGTGCTTTGACAGAGCCGCCCGTGCCTTGACAGGGCCGCGGGATCCTTGGGACAACGCCTATAATGACTGTGCGCCTGGGCGACGTGATTTCCTATCTCGATACCACCCTCGAGATTGCCAAATTTCGCGACTACGGGCCAAACGGTCTGCAGGTCGAGGGCTCGCCCGAAGTCGATAAAATCGTCACGGCAGTTTCCGCAACCGCGGAGGTTTTCGAGCGCGCCATCGAGTTGGAGGCCGACCTCATCGTTACCCACCACGGCCTAATTTGGGGCGGCGGCATTAATCGCGTTACCGGCACCACGGCAAATCGCCTGCGAATGTTGCTAACGCGTTCGGTATCACTTGCGGCGTATCACTTGCCGCTCGACGCGCATATGCGCTTGGGAAACAACGTTGGGCTTGCGGATGCCATCGGTCTTCAGGGAACCCGCCGCGGGTTTGGCGAAGTACGGGGACACACCCTCGGTTTGCTTGGCACCTGGAGCACAGCGCTTTCAAGAGATGCCGCCATCGCCCGCATTGCAGCGGGAGTTGGGCAAGAGTCTCTGCCCTTTGTCTTTCCCGACGGCCCCGAGAGCGTAAAGACGGTTGGGCTTTGTACCGGGGCCGCAAGTGACTTGCTCGAGGCTGCGGCCGCCGAAGGATGCGATCTCTATGTGACCGGAGAACTCTCCGAGCGCTCTGCTGCGCTGGCCCGTGAACTTCAAATCACGCTGGTGGCAGCCGGGCATTATGCAACCGAGGTCTTTGGTGTGCAGCGCCTGGTCGACGAGCTTCGAATGAAGTTTGCCGGCTTGCATGTCGAGTTCGTCGACGTGCCCACACCTATCTAATCGCTTCTAATCTAGCTTTTCTAATCCCCCTATGTAAACGCGACAATCTGCTGTCCTATACGGCTCTAAGAGAATTTCCTATGACCAAGCCCTTTCGAGTTTTGATTTCTGATTCCATGTCTTCTCGCGCCCAAGAAATTTTGGGTGCATCAGATGCGGTTGAATGCGACGTGCGAGCTGGCATCTCCGCAGAGGAGCTCGAAGCTTGTATCGCCGACTACGATGGCCTCTTGGTTCGCTCTCGCACCAAGGTAACGCCTGCGGTGCTCGCGAACGCAACTCGTCTCAAAGTGATTGGCCGCGCGGGCATCGGTGTCGACAACATCGATGTGGCTGCAGCGTCGAGGCAGGGCATCTTGGTCGAGAACGCTCCGACGGGAAACATCGTCACAACGGCAGAGCACGCGATCTGCTTGCTGCTCTCCCTGGTGCGACACATCCCCAAGGCCAGCGCTTCGATGAAAGAGAATAAGTGGGAGAAGAAGAAGCTCGAGGGCACCGAACTCTTTCAGAAAACCCTTGGCGTGATTGGCCTTGGCAACATTGGGCGACTTGTTGCGGAGCGCGGCCAGGGCCTGCGCATGAACGTCATCGGCTATTCGCCATCGCTTGATGATGCGACGGCTGCCAAGCTTGGCATTGAGCGCGTAGGCCTTGCGGACCTTCTCGCACGCGCCGACTTCATTACGATTCACACCCCGCTTAATGACGCCACCCGCGGCTTGATTGGCGATGCGGAATTTGCGGCCATGAAGGATGGCGTGTTCTTAGTGAATGCGGCGCGCGGCGGCATCGTCGACGAAGCGGCCACGGTGCGAGCTCTCAATTCGGGCAAGCTTGCCGGTGCGGCCTTCGATGTTTTTGAAAGCGAGCCAGTCGCCGAAAATCACGAACTCGTCATGCACCCCAATGTTGTGTGTACGCCGCACATCGGGGCATCCACCGGCGAGGCGCAAATTAACGTCGCGGTCATGGTTGCCGAGCAGATGGTCGCGTACGCCGAGACCGGTGAAGTTCGCAACGCGCTAAACGCCAAACCACTGTCGGGCGAAAAGCGCGAAGACCTTTTGCCTTGGACCGACCTCTCGGGAAAACTCGGATCGCTTCTTGGGCAGCTGATGAAGCATGCGGGCCAAACCGCCGATGCCGTCGGCGTAGAAGTCATTGGCGATGCGGCGACTCAGGGCGCAAAAGAGTGTGCCGACTCGGCCCTTGTTGGCCTGCTCTCCGAGAACCACGACGATGTCAACGAAGTGAACGCTAGGCTGGTCGCAAAAGAGGCCGGTGTCGCGCTTGCCGAAAGCAAAGTGGATAGTGGCCGAGACTTGAAGTCGGGCGTGCGACTTACCGTTCGCTCTGGCGATACCGACTACAGCGCAATGGGAACCCTCTACCACGTGGAAGATGGAGCCATCGCGCGCATTGTTGAGATCAACGGGTTCTTGGTCGAGCTAAGCCCTCAGGGCACTGTCTTGGTGGTTCGCAATCAGGACCGACCCGGTGTTATCGGCGCTGTGGGCTCGCTCCTGGGCGAGAAGGGCATCAATGTTAACGACCTGCACGTCGCTCACGATCGCAAGCGCGGCGTGGCACTGGCCCTGTGGTCCATCGACTCTGAACTCGATGATGCTGCTCTGGCCTCGATTACCAACCTTGCCCTAATAGGGCAGGCATCTTTGGTCCAATTGGGACAGTAAGGCAACGATCTTGAGCGAGACCAAAATTCGACTTCCTTCGGGTGTAAGAGATTTTCTGCCAGACGCTGCGCGCCGTCGCGTTCGCATTGCAGGACGACTCATGCACGAGTTCGAGTCTTGGGGCTACCAGCGGATCATTACGCCTCTTTTTGAGTGTGCCGACGTGCTTGAGCGTGGTCTTGGCCCCGATGCCAAGGCCGCGGCGATTCGCTTTATCGAGCCGGCGTCGGGAGAAGTTGTGGCACTGCGTCCCGACATCACGCCGCAGATTGCGCGCATTGCCGCAACTCGCATGGCCGATGTTGGTGGGCCGCTGCGGCTTTGCTACGAAGGTGCCGTGGCGCGCATGGGAAGTGGTGCTCGCGGGCAGCGCGAGGTCTTGCAAACCGGCGTCGAATTTATTGGCGCAAAGGGGCCGGCGGCCGATGCCGAACTCCTGGCACTGGCGGCGGCTGCCATGGATACCTGCACGGTGCCCGAGCGCAGTCTGGACATCGGCCACGTCGCTCTGGCAAAGCTTGCGCTTGAGGGGCTCGAAGATGCCTCGCTCGTCGAAGTGCTCGAATCGTGTTTGCGCCGCAAGGACCGCATTGGCGTGGCAAACGCTGCTCGAACCTTTCCACTTCACAAGCGCGCGCTTCTCGAGGCACTGCCGCTTCTCTTTGGCGATCCGGAGAGCACCTTGGCGCGTGCGCGAGAACTCGATTTGCCCAAAAGTGCTCGGCTGGCCCTTACAAATCTAGAGATGACGATTGCGTGGTCGCGGCAACAGAACGAATCGTCAGAGCTTCTGCGAGATTTGACTCTGGATCTTGGCGAACTCCGAGGCTTTGAGTACTACACAGGCATGCGACTGCAGGCCTTTGTAAAAGGAGCGGGCGGTCCAGTGCTTCGGGGCGGGCGCTACAACGAGCTTGTCCAGCGCTACGGTCGCGATGCTGCGGCAACCGGCTTTGCAGTCGACATCGAAGCCTTGGCGCAAGCGGAGTCTGCTCTTGAGAGCGGTGCCGAGTTCGAGCAGCCCGGTTGTCTCATCCTTGCAGGTGACGAGCATCGCGGTCTGGCATCCGCTCTCGCCCAACAGCTTCGCGAGGCACAGATTCGATGTGCCATCGAAGACGACGATCGCTGGAGGCTTGGCGACCTCGACGCCATCGCCGTGTACGCAGCTCGGGTCAATTTGCCGGGGGTCCTTGTTCTCGGCTCAGAAAAATTCCAAATGCTAAGGCCTGGCACTTCGTCCTCCATTCTGTGGGAGAAGCGCGGCGGCCGAGCGAAACATCCAACCGCGCAATCGATATCCGATGCGCTTGTATCCATGCTGAGCGGGAGAGAGTCATGACCGTAGCAATCGTTGTTGGTGCCCAGTGGGGCGACGAAGGAAAAGGAAAAGTTGTTGATCTCTTGAGCGAGCAGACCGATATGGTTGTTCGCTACGGAGGCGGAGCAAACGCTGGACACACCCTAGTGTTCGACGGCAAGCAGCTCATCACGCATCTTATTCCCTCGGGAGTTCTGCACGCGGGAACCAAGTGTGTACTCGGCGATGGCATGGTCATCGATCCCAATGTGCTCGTTAAGGAAATTCGCGAGTGCAAAGCGCTTGGGCTGTTAGCCGGTGACGAACTCCTTATTGGAGAGTGCGCCCACTTGGTCATGCCGTATCACAAGTTGCTCGAAGGGCTGCGCGAAGATCGTTCTGCGAAGCTTGGCAAGAGCATTGGAACGACGAGACGAGGCATTGGCCCTACCTACGAGGCGAAGTGTGCAAGGCGCGGAGTTCGCGCGATGGATCTTGGCAATCGCCCGAGGTTAGAAGAACTCTTTGAAGCGAATCTTGGTGAGATTCGAGCACTGGTTGCGCACTACGGTGGCGAGGTTCCAACCCCTGCGCAAGTGACTGAGTGGATCGACGAAGTCATGCGCGCCGGCGAAATCCTTTTGCCGAGTATCGGCGATGCCGGCCAGGCCGTGGATACAGCGATTCAAGCGGGCAAGCACGTTCTCTTTGAGGGTGCGCAGGGCGCACTCCTCGACATCGACCACGGCACCTATCCTTACGTGACGTCCTCTTCGACCCTCGCCAGCGGCGCTCCGCAGAGTCTGGGCATTGGGCCAACGCGTATCGATCGAGTTATTGGCATCACCAAGGCCTACTGCACCCGAGTTGGGGAAGGCCCATTTCCGACCGAGATGCACGGCGCCGAGGAAGCCAGCTGGCGCGAAGCCGGTGGCGAGTTTGGCGCAACCACAGGTCGGCCTCGGCGTTGTGGCTGGCTCGATGCTGCTGCGCTGCGCCGCGTCGTAAGGACAAATGGGCTCTCGTCGCTGGCCCTAACCAAGCTGGACATCCTCTCTGGCCGCGGGCCAATCAAGGTCTGCGTGGGCTATCGAGTTGATGGTGAAGTTGTCTCCGAGCTGCCCAGACGCGAAGAACATGGCCTCGAGCCCATCTTCGAGGAGTTTGCCGGCTGGGACGAGGACATTAGCGGGGCGTGCTCGCTTGAGGATTTGCCGCCCAACGCTCGCGCTTATGTATCCGCTTTGGAAGCAATGACCGGAGTCCCATTCTGTCTGCTTTCTGTGGGTCCCGATCGGACGCAGACCATCCTTCTCCAAGAGCAATTCTAGATTCGGTGGCGAATCTGTTACCTGAGCGCAATTCATACGATCTGGTGCTGAATAAAAAAAAAGCGCCAAGGAACCACTCTGTGTCGGGTTCCAAGTGGGTGAGTTGCAAGGAGCTTTGTATGTTCCTAAAATCCGAGACAGTTAGCACATCAACGCTGATGTGCATGAAGGGCTAAAGATGAAGATCGTCTGCGACGCCTGTGGCGCGAAGTACTCCATTGCCGATGAGAAAGTTGCCGGCAAGGTTTTTAAAATCCGATGTAAGAAGTGCAGCAATATTATTGTTGTGCGCGGCAATGCCGAAGAGGCTGCGGCCGCTCCACCCGAGGAGCAGCAGCCCAATAAAGACACCAAGGTATTCGACTACCAAGGCTATGACTCTCCACAAGACGCCATGGATGCGGAAGGCGAATGGCATCTAGTCATCGATCAAGAGCAGGTTGGTCCAATGACCTCTGCCGAAGTTCGACAGCGCTTTGCTCAAGGTGAAGTTGATACCGAGAGTTACATCTGGAAAGAGGGCTTTGCAGATTGGGAACGACTTCCAGATGTTCCCGAGTTTGCCGACCTTGAAGGTGGCCAAGCCACCGTTGCTGCTCCGATGGTAGCTCCGGCGGATGACGGTGGAATGTTTGGTGGCGGCGAGCCGATGCCAGAAGCCACAACCGAGTCGCCCTCTGCGCTTGCTGCGGCAGCGGCTTCAAGTGACCTCTTTGGAGGTGACTCGGGCGGCGGTGCCGACCTCTTTGGTGGTGGTGACGCAGGCGGTGCATCTTCGGGCGCCGACCTCTTTGGCGGTGGTGCTCCTATAGGTGAGAACACTGGCGAAGTCGTTATGAGCAAAGAGGCCGAGGCCCAGCTCAAAGGCCAGCGCAACGAAAACTCAGTATTATTCTCATTGGGAAATCTCGCAGCTCTGGCTAGCGATTCTCCCAAACCCATTGCTGCAGCGCCATCTTCGGGTGGGGCTGGCATCTCCAATACTGGCGGAAGCGAAGGCTCAGGCTTAATCGACATTCGCTCGATGGCATCGGTGTACCTCGCTGACAAAGGCGGCGCAGGCGGCGGCGGAGCATCGACCCCTGCTGGCAGCACCGATGACTTGCCAGTCTTCAGTCAATCCGCGTTCGAGAGCGCTTCGCCGGTTCTTTTGCCAACCCAGTCTTCGGGGACGGATAAAAAGGTTCTCTACGCGCTTGTCGGTGTGATTGCGGCGCTTATCGTCGCCGCAGCGGTTCTCATTGTTGTTGTGCTGAAAGGCGATGACCCAGAGAATACCGTTGCTGCAGCACCAGCTACTGATACGACCGAGGTGGCCAACGCGGGCACCGAAGGCGATCCTTCCGATACCAAGCCCGTCGAAGCGACCGACCCTGCAACGGATCCTGCGGATCCAGAGACGGACCCTGAAGATCCAGAGACGGATCCTGTCGAACCCGAGACACCAACCGAGGTCGAGCCTAAGCCTAAACCTGAGCCGAGCTCCGAGAAGAGTATGACTCGAGCTGAGAAGCGCAAGGCGGCGCGGGATGCCAAGCGTGAGGCAGCGGCAGCGCGAGCCAAGTCTAACGACAACGATAAGCCAGAATCCAAGCCAAAGCCTTCGAGCGGTGGTTGCGATGAGGTGACTTGCCTTGTGGATCCAGGTGCTGCTTGTTGTCGCAAGACCAAGCCAAAGACCACGAGCAATACAAGCTCAAGCAGCAATTCGAACCTTCCTTCATCGCCTGCAAAGAGCGACATCAGCAAGGGCATCAGCAAGGTCAAAGGCCGAGTCATGTCATGCGGTGATAAGCACGGTGGCAAAGGCACCGTGAAGGTGAAGATCAAGATTGGCGGAAACGGCAAAGTGCAGAGTGCAACCGCAAGCGGTGGCGGCTCATCACTGCGCAGCTGCATCGCTTCGGCAGTCAAGCGCGCAACGTTTAGCAAGTCTCAAAAAGGCGTCACGGTAAACTACCCCTTCGTTTTCCGATAGACAGCAAAACCTAAGACCAAGAGGGCCGCTACAGCATTCAACTTGCTGTAGCGGCCCTTTTTGCGTTTAGTTCGTAAGAAGAACTCTTTGAACACGAGGCTTCGGCTAGAATGTCTGATGCTCTTTGCCAACGACGATGAGCGTGTCGCCTTCCGAGCTTACGGCGAAGGCTCGTCGCTCAAGAGTTAGCCCGGTGAGCGCAAAGCCTGAGCCAAGGGTCGCGTTCAAGGTTGCGATGATATCGGGATTGTCGCTAAGGGCGAAGCTGCCGTCGTCGGCCATTCGACAACGCAAATCCACAACCCGATCGGCCTGAGGAAAGTCAAAGAGGTGAACGAAGACCGAGTGGCCAGCCACTCCTGAAGGAGTCCACGTGATCACGGTCTCGGCCGTTACGTCGTCGTTCCTGTTCGGCACAAGATTCGTGACCAGCGGTGTGTTGGGAACGGTAAGCCCCGTGGAAGCGGGAAATTCATCGCCAGGGATGTCGAGCGTTAAGGGCTCGGGAATCGGGTAGGTGCCGATTTCGAAGCGGCTGGCAGAGCGATCGATCGTAGCGTAGACGCCGCCACTACCCGTTAGCGTATAGGTCTCGCCCGCACCAACTAGATTGAATTGTGCGTTGGGGAATCCGATCACTGAGACGTCGGTTGGAATTGCCTCTGTGACTCGCAGATTACACTTGTCAATTGCCGGCGGAACGCTGTTTGCAAAGACCGAGGCCGGTTGGCTCTCGACCATTTGCAGGAAGTTGGCGTCATAGTTTACTCGGTCCTCGACGTCGTCGCTGATGAGATCGAAGTAAGCAAAGTTCTGAAATGGGCCGCCGAGATTTTGCACGGGATTTGTGACGCGCTCATCGAGGCTGCCGCTGATGTCTCCACCGTCATCGCCTGTTGAGGAGCCACCGCAGGCTGTGGTTAGGGCAAGGAGGAAGGCGTATTGTGGCAATGAGCCGCAGCTCGCCAGTTTTCGCAAGTGAGTGGTTGTTGTGATGTTCTTCATGTTTGCACAGTCGCCTAGGATGGGGGTCACGGTGCGTGGGGCACCTCTAGAGGAACTCTGAAGCGCCTCACAGGTGGGTTTAGGCCGTCAAAGCAACCTACAGCGAACCTTGGAGTGCGTCGATAGCAAAAAGTGCCAACGAAAGTCGTGTCGATTTGATTGACAGGACAAGCCGAACCACGCTTCGCTCTGCGCCTTGATTCCTTCCCACACAACACCTGGCCTCGCCGATTCGACTCTTACTGCGTCGTTTGAACTCTGGGCTCGCGAGGCCATGCGTGAGCGCGTGCAGACAACGGCACTGGTCATGAGTGTCATCTTTACGTTGGCATTTTTCCTAGAGTTGGCACTTGGCAACGAGCAGGTGGAGCAGGCGGGAGGCCCTGTTTGGAATCTCGTCTTCTTCGCAATTTGCGCAACGTGCTGGGTTGCGATGCGCAAGCTTCCACTCGCGCGTACATCTCCGACACTCGTGGCTGCGCCCTTGTACTTCCTCGTGCCTATGGTTGGCGGTGCCTATCTCTCGTCGATGGGAGGATTCGACGGCCCCTTCTTCTATGCGGTCTATGCCATCGCGCCACTGATGATTTATCTCCCCTGTGCGTTGCCACAGCGCATCGTGCTCACGCTGGGCATGATCGTGAGTTTCTGCGCCACATACATCGCGCCACACCCCGAGTATTTGCGTTATCCGCTGATTCACATTCCGGCGACCTATCTCGTCATGGGCAGCGCTTGCTCTATCGCGCTCGGCCATCTGGGCTATGGGCTTATGCGTGAGCATTTCGTTATGGGGCAACTGCTTTTGCAAAAGAACGAAACGCTGATAGCTCGTGTCGAGCAAACCTCGTCGGTCGTTGGCACGCTCATTCAACATCTCGATGCAACGCGCAAGGCCGAAAGAACCAAGATCGCGAGAACGCTGCACGACGAATTGGGGCAGTTGATCGTTGGAGCGCGTATGAAAATCTCGAACATTGAGCGACGCTTTCACAAGCACGGCCCGGACCAAACTTCGACGGCACTTACAAGTGACCTCGAGTCCCTCGCCGAGCTCATGGAAGAGCTGAACGTATCCTCTCGCGATCTTCTAACGGAGTTGCGAACCAAGGAGGAACGAAATTTGGAGCAGCGCATTAACGCTTTGGTAGAACCGCTTTCTGATCAGAAAGATCTTGTGGTGCGTGTTGAGTTTCAAGCGTCAAACGAAAGTTTTCCGGAGGACGTGGAAGAGTGCATTTACCGAACGATCCAAGAGGCCTTAACAAATGTGGTCAAACACGCAGGTTCTTGTGACGTGAGCATCTCAGTGAATTTGGCCGAAACGGACGCTGTTGTCGTTACGGTGCAAGATACGGGGGCTGGGTTCGAGCAAGCCGTAATTCCGGCGGGTTCGTCGTGGGGGCTTGTTGGCATGCGTGAGAGGGTCGAAGAAGCGAACGGGACGCTCTCGATTGTCTCTGGTGCGAGCGGTACGCAAATATCAGTGCGACTGCCTCTCCCCAAAGGCGGCTCCTATTGAGATAGTCCGCGCATGGTGCAACCCATACGGGTTCTAATCGTTGATGATCATCCCGTCGTGCGCGAGGGGATTCTTCGGTACTTCGATGACTCAGCAGAGCATGAGGTGGTGGCTGCAGTGCATTCGGTGAGCGAGGCGTTGGTGGTCTTGGAGACTAAAGATGTTGATATCACCATTCTCGATATTCGAATGCCGGAAGGCGTCGACGAAAATGTCGTTGCCTCCATTGCGAGTCACAACACCAGAATAATTCTGTTTAGCTTGATGGAAGTTGGAAGCGTGGTCGCAAGCCTCATTGAAGCTGGAGCAACGGGCTTCGTTTCGAAGGCCGAGCGATTGGAGGTTTTGGCGGATGCGACATTTGCTGTTGCCAGAGGAGAGAAGGTTATCTCCAATGAGCTGCAGTTGATTCTCGATGCCGACTTCGCTCCGCACAAGCGATTCACGCCACGGGAGACGGACGTCTACAAGCTACTCGGGGCGAAGTGCACTCCGAAGGAGGTTGCCTTTACTCTCAACATTTCAACCAGCACCGTGTACAGCTATGTCGATCGTCTTCGGCACCATCTCGGTGTTACCTCCATCGACGAAATCGTGGAGTCTGCGGCAAAGTGGAACGTCGGCCCAAACTAACCCTCCTGGGCTAGCCGAAGCGTTCTAGTTGTCGATAGGGCGCGTCACCAGCTCCCACGGATGGCGCTTGATGTAGCGACCAAGCTTCTTGGCATCGTCGGAAAACTCTTTATCATTCATAAGCGCGCCGACGGTTCCAATGCCGCTGGCGACTTGCGATGCGAGTTGATCGACCTTGGCGATTGTCGTTTCAAGCTGTGCGAGCGACTGCCGCGCGCGAGCAATTGCAACATCAAATTTGGCGAACAAATCGGGTGGCACTCTGCCTTTAATGCGCTGAAGTTGCGCGCCTAGCGCATCGAGGGCGATTGAGAGCGAGGCAAAGTCTCGTCGCGCGCGCGTTGCGAGTTGCGCGCCTTTGCGCCGCAGGTCGGATGGGCTTGCCAGGCCATCGCTTGCGGCCTCGGCAAAGGTTTTGCGCAGCGTTTGAAACTCATCACCAGCAAATGCAATCGCGTCTCCTACCTCGACGCCGCTCTCTTGGGTGAGTTCGCTGAGCGTCTGCGTTAGCTGGTCAAGCTCAGCTCGCAGTTGATTCATACTAGGGGAAAGCTCGTCGAGCAGCGCTCCAAAGCGCTTGGCGTTTAAGAAACTCGTAACGATGATTTCTTCCATTCGGGCGGGGTCGATGCCGCGAACCTTGTCACCCTCTTGCACCGGGACGAGCATTTCCTCGCTTGCTGGTGGTGGTGCCACTTCGAGGTACGACTCGCCGATGAGACCTTTGGAATTGACAAAGAGCTCGCTATTGCGCCGAACCCAAGGCACATACTTCTTCTTAATTGCGAGCGATAGAACGACGCCTCCAGCCGGATGTAGGAGGTGCTCTGGAGCCCGCGCCTGATTGGCGGTCACAAGCTGCACGCGTTCCACTCGGCCAATCCTGCGGCCAGCAAGTTGTACGTCGGCTGACGTGCGAAGCGGGCCAGGGTGCGCGAGATAGACTCGAACGTTTACAGCCGGGCCTACATCACCAAAGTCGACTCGCAGCACAAGCACAACCGATAGCAGCAGCAACAGCGACAGTGCTGCTCCCACCCGGGTCGCCGTGATGTCGCTCGGCTGCACCTATTCCTTCCAGAAAAACTTCCAGGGGTTTTTCTTAAGGTCGCGAAGCATTTCTCGCAGGTCGGCATACAGCTCCTCGCGAACCAAGAGTGCCCCAACGGTGCCTTCGCCGGCTCGAATGTCGGTGACCATGCCATCGACATTGCCGACGAGCTTGCCTGCCTTGCCACCAAGGGCGACCGCTTCGTCGGCGACGCGAAGGGCGCGGTCGAGCCTTTGCTCGGTGACCATCGCCGTGACTCGGGTCGCGTCGCTAATGAGCGTCTTGGCTTCGGGCGTCACTTGGCGAATGCTCGACTCTGCCGTGTTCATCAGCGACTCGGCGCCGCGCATGGTGTTCTGGATGCTCTTGGCGCTAAGACCTTCGTTTACGGTCGCCAAGGTCTTGCCGGCTTCGTCTGCCAAGCCGCCTGCCGAGCCGATCAGCCGGCCGAGTTCCTCGCGGTTCTCGGAGAGAAGGCCATTAAGCTCTTTTACGGTCCCAGCACCATCGACTAAGAGCGAGCGGATGTAGTCGCGATCTTCAACCAGGACATTGGAGAGAGAATCGAGCACCATAAAGAGCCGCGAGACGATGAGGTCGGTGCGGGGTGGGTCGATGCCTCGCACAACCACCCCAGCGCCAAGTTCGGGGTTTTCGTAATCGTCTCCTGGAACAATTTCTAAGTATTGCTCACCCAAGACGCCCGAGGTGTTGATGAAGAACTCGGCATCTTGGCGAATCGATTTCTTAACGCGATCTTCGATCCAGACGTCGACACGGACCAAGACTCGACGGCCGGTGGCTTCGTCGATTTCCCCTCCCATGAGGCGAACTTCTTCTACGCGGCCAACCTTGATGCCTGCGAGTTTTACCGGAGCGCCCGGCTTTACGTTGCCGCTAAAATTGTAGTCCACCGCAATGGTGTAGCCGCTTCGAAATGAGAAGCCGCCGAGCACGACTATGAGTGCAACCGCAACGCCAATGGCCGCGAGGATAAGAAGCCCAACTTTGTATTCTACGCCTCGTTCGCTCATGGTGTACTCCTAGTGGGCAATCGCTCGTTTCGCTTTGTTGGCATCAGCATCTTAGAATCCTGGGGTTTCCATGGGGCCATGGCTATTGCCGGAGATGAACTGTCGCACGATCGGGTCATCCGAGTGTTCAAACTCTTGGCGAGTGCCCGATTTGTACGCTTTGCCCTGATAGATAAAGGTGATTCGGTCGGCAATGCTGAAGATCGAAGTGAGGTCGTGGGAAACCACGATTGAGGTCACGCCAAGGTCGTCGGAAAGTTCGCGAATAAGCCTATCGATGCGGCGGGCATTTACCGGATCGAGCCCGGTTGTGGGCTCGTCAAAGAGCACGACTTGGGGCTCCATCGCCAAGGTTCTGGCAATTGCCGCGCGCTTCTTCATGCCGTCGCTAAGGGTTGCCGGGCCGCTGTGAGAAAAGGCGTGCATGTTCACGCGCTCGAGCAATTCGTCGGCGCGCTTTAATGCTTCTTTTGTGCCCATGCCCTGATGCTTTCGCAGTGGAAGTGCAACGTTCTGGCGCAAGGTCATCGAGTCGAAGAGCGTGGCATGTTGGAAGACCATGCCGATGCGTTTGCGGACCGGGTAGAAGTCGTTTTCACTGAGCGAATCGATGCGCCTGCCATCAAAGTGAATCTCGCCTTCATCGACCCGCAGAAGCCCGATGAGGTGCTTGATGGTCACCGACTTTCCTACGCCGGAGGTGCCGATGATGAAAAAGACTTCTTTGTGACCAACCTCCATCGAAAGCCCTTGGAGAATACGCTTTGCGCCAAAGGCTTTGTGGATGTCTCGGAACTCGATGAGAGCGTTTGAGGACACTGTCGATGAATTGGACACTAGACGCCTCCTCCGAAGACGGTGAGACCGATGCCCGAGATGAGGAAGTCGAGCAGGAGCACGGCAAAGGAGGAGCCGATGACAGCGCTTGTGGTCGCGGTTCCCACGCCTTCTGAGCCACCACGAGCCTCAAGGCCACAGAAGCCCGAGATGATGGGAATCGCCAGGCTGTAGCTGAGCGCCTTTATAAGACCAATTACAACGTCGTAGGTGCGCACCATGCTGGAGTCGAAGAAGGCTGTGGGGTTGAGGCCAAAGACGCTCCAAGCCGAGATGCCGCCAGCGGTAAAGGCGACGACGATCGCGATGATGGTAAGAATAATTCCCATGACGAGACAGGCCACAAGCCTAGGCGCGATGAGGTAGGAGGTCGGCGTGATGCCAGAGAGTCTGAGGGCATCGATTTGCTCGGTAACCTTCATCGAGCCAACCTCTGCAGCGATGCCCGCTCCAACTCGGGTCGCAAGCATGAGCGCTGTGATGGTGGGCGCGAACTCTTGAATAAAGAGCTTTAGAAACTGCGGCCCAAGCTGGGTGAGGTCGCCTGTGACGCGATTGAGTTGATGGCCGCTTTGGATCACCATCACCATGCCGAGAAAACCCATGGTGATTGCGATGAAGAGGACCGATTTATTGCCGACGATGTACATCTGGCGAGCGACCTCGCCTTTGGGATAATCCCGCTCTACGACGCCTCGCAGGCTCTTTGCGCCAATGAGGGCAAGCCGAATGCCCGAGCGGCCAGAGCGAAGCACCGCAGCTCCTAGGCCTTCGATACGATCGCCAAGGCTCATGGCAAAACCGCCGTTAGCAAGAAGTCCAAGGTGACGATGGAGATGGCCGCCGCCACAACAGCGGCATTGACCGCCTTGCCAACGCCGACGGCCCCGCCGCGAACACTCACGCCGAAGTAGCAACTGGTCATCGCAATGGCGCTACCAAATGCGGCGGCCTTAACGGCGCCGTGAACAAAGTCGAGCCAGCTGATGTTGTCGACCAAGCTGTAGTAGAGCGTTGAGAACTCGAGGTCGAGCAAGAGCATGGCAAAGAAGGCGCCGCCGTAGAGCGCAATCAAGTTGCCGAGTATGACCAGGCAAAGCAGGCAGACGGTCATGGCGATGACCCGCGGAACAACCAGATAGGGAATGGGATCGATGGCGAGGGCGCGCAGGCCATCGAGTTGCTCGGTGACGGTCATCGTTGCAAGCTCGGCGGTGTTGTTGGAACCAACGCGTCCAGAGAACATGAGCGCAATGAGCATGGGGCCGACTTCGCGAAAGATGGCGTAGCCGGCGCCCCAGCCAACAAGACCGGCGGCGTTGAGTTGCTTCACAAGCACACCCGCTTGAATCACCATGATGCCACCGACAAAGAATGCGGTGAGCGCGATGATGGGCAGCGAGCGATTGCCCATGCGGTACATGTTGCGCAAAAGCTCGGGGCCGTCGAGGCGCGGCGGAACAAGTGCGCGCAAGACTTTGCCGGTGAGAATGGTGATGCCGCCAAGCTCGCGCCAGGCAAAGAGAGTCCCGCGACCAACGGCGGCGATGGTGGTATCTCCGATCACTTAGAGCGGCCCTTCATCGGCGCCGGAAACGAATTGCCGCACCAGGGCATCTTCGCTCTCGGCGATGGCATCGCTTGGACCTCGGTAGCGAATCGCCCCTTCGTGAACCAGAGCGAGTTCGCTTGCAAAGCCCGTGAGCGCGCCGACGTCGGAAGATACGGCCACCACGGTGCAGCCGGTCTCGGCCTGGTCGGCTGCGATAAGTTCGTACATCTTGGAGGTTGTCACCGGGTCCAAGCCGGCAGTTGGCTCGTCGTAGAGCAGCAGGGCAGGGCGCGCGATTGTCGCTCGCGCAATGCCAACGCGCTTCTTCATGCCGCCGCTAAGCTCTGAAGGCATCTTATCGGCAGAGCCCGCAAGACCGACCGCTTTAAGCCGCGCTGCAACCCGCTCGGCAATTTCATCGTCCTCGGTTTCGCCCAAGCGAGCCAAGGGGAAAGCGACATTCTCGCCAACCGTCATAAAATCGAAGAGGGCGTAGTTTTGAAAGAGCATGCCGACGTCGCGACGAACGCGCATGAGGGTTTTCTCGTTGCCCTTACTAATGTCGGTGCCCAAGATTTGAACCGTGCCTGTCTTGGGCGCGACCAAGCCGACCAGCAGCTTTAGCAATACACTCTTTCCGCCAGCTGCCGGCCCGAGAATTCCTAGGCGTCCGCCGGTGTCGAGCGAGAGCGAGAGCGCGCGGAGAACTTGCGTACCATCAAAGCCGACGTTGACGTCTTGTACAGAAATCGCTGCACTCGTATTGGTCGCCTGGTCCACCGCCGAATTATAGAACGCAGCCAAGCTCGGCCCGCAGTTTTGGCGCAGCCTCAAGCTGGTACCGGCTTTCTGGGTACTTCTTGCCTAGCTTCGATAAGTCCTTACATGCTGTGTTCTTGTCGCCAGCTTTGGCGCGGGTCACAGCGCGCTCGTAGAGAGCATCGTCTCGAAGCAGCGAAGCAGGGTAGTCGGAGGGAAGGGTCGCAAACGCAGCGATGGCTCCATCAAAATCCGCCAAGTCGTCGCGCAGAACCAGGCCAAGTTCGAGTTGCGCATTGTCGAGCCATACCGAGAAGTACGAGCCGGCTCCCAAAGCGACCACTCGGGTGCTAAGTAATTTTCTTAGTCTCCTGGCTGCGCCCTCACCGTCGCCGAGGCTGCGGGCTAAGCGGGCGCCATGCCACAGCGCATCGTCAAAGAAGCCAGAGCCAGGATGAGCCTGCACCAGCATATCGTAGTAGTGCAGCGCAGTTTTGGGCGACGAGAACTCCGCCTCCTCGAGCTGTGCAAGAGCTTCCAAGATGTTGTCGGAAATTTGCGTGTGCGCAAGTGAGGCGCTTAGCCTTTGCAATTCGCGCCGCAGCTCTTCGGGAGCTCGGGTTCGCCCATCTTGTAAAATGCGTTTCATGGCATCGGCGGCAAATCCCTCGTTTGGATAGTTTGTGACTGTCTTCCAACGAAGCTCGTAACTTTTCTTAGTATCGCCAAGGGCGTCGTAGACAAGGGAGGCGGCATAACACGCTTGTGCGGCGGCAGCTTCGTTGCCAGAGAGTTCGGCCTCTGCGTCGCGATACGCTTCGATCGCTTCGCGCTTGCGGTCCATCGTAACCAGCAGCTCTGCGTACTGCAGATGCGCCGCAGCGCAGGATTGCCGACGCATGCGAGGGCTATCGATCGAGTGGCAGCGCTTTTGTGCCGCGCGATAGTCGATAAGCGCTTGCTCGTGGTGGCCGGATCGCTCGTTGGCCTCGGCATTGCGAAGGTCGCGAATTTGCGCAGGCGCCGAGCAGGAGGCAATGCAAAGCAAAGTGGCCATGCCTATGAGCGTCACGCGCAGCATCGGCTAGGCGGCGCAAACACTCTTAAGGATTTCGACGGCCTGGTCGCACTCCGAACCCGCGACATCGAGGTGGGTCACAAGCCGAAATCGCTGAGCACCGGTGGCCCCAAAGAATAGGCCCTTGGCTGCGCAGCGTTCTTGGACCTCGGCAGCCGTCGCCAGTTTGGCGTCGACCTCGACGATGACAATGTTGGTATCAACCTTGGCGGTTGCGATGGAGAGACCAGAAATGTTCTGAATTGCTTGGCCCAGTTGCCTGGCGTTCTCGTGATCGAGGTGCAGTCGGGCACGGCCATGTTCTAGGGCGTAGAGCCCGGCTGCAGCCAGCATGCCCGCTTGTCGCATTCCGCCGCCAAGCATCTTGCGAACACGATGTGCGCGGTGCATGTCGTCGCGGCGGCCGGCGATGATCGAGCCAACCGGCGCCCCAAGCCCTTTACTTAGGCATACGGTCACGACATCAAAGCCTTTGCAAAGCTCGGCCTCGCTATGGCCACTGGCAACGGCTGCATTCCAAAGCCGCGCTCCATCGAGCATGCTCTTCATGCCGAGGTCGCTTGCGGTACTGGCTACATCGCGAAGTGCGTCAAGGGACCAAACTTGGCCGCCGCCCATGTTGTATGTGTTCTCCACTTCGACAAGCGTCGTGGGCGGGTAGTGATGATCATTGTCGTGATAGGCCGCGCGAACATCGGCGCCTGTGAAACGCCCCTCTGGCATAAATGAGAACTGCACGCCGTTTAGAAGCGGGGTAGCCCCGGCCTCGTGAAATGCAATGTGCGCATCCGGCGCGGTCATGACTGCATCGCCTGGGCGGGTGAGAATGTTGATGGCGATTTGGTCCGCCATCGAGCCCGAGGGCGTAAAGAGCGCGGCTTCTTGACCAAGGAGTTTCGCCACCGTGTCCTGCAAGAGGTTCACTGTGGGGTCTTCGCCGTAGACGTCATCGCCCACTTCGGCTGTGACCATGGCATGGCGCATTGCCTCGCTTGGTTTGGTGACGGTGTCGGAGCGAAGATCGATGACCGTAGGCATGCGCCGAGCTTACAGGGCGGACTCGGCTTCTGGCTTCTCTTCTTCCTTCTTCTTCTCTTCGACCGGTTCCGTTTCTTCCGGTTCTTCTGGGTCCTTTGGCATGCCGAGTTCCTTTTGGATTTTTGCGAGCATGCGATCGAGGATGCCGTGCTCCATGTAGCTTGGTCGATCCTTGATGGTGAGGATCAGTTCGACCGAATCGCGACCGCGTGCATCTTTGCGGCGAATCACTTCGACGGAGCCTTGGAAGATTTTTCGCTCTTCGGCGATCTCAAAGAGCAGGTAGCCGTTGTCGATGTCCTTTTCAAGAACCTTGTGGCCCTCGTCGATGCGCAAAAAACGCACAGCGGCAGGCCAGACTTTTTCGTAGGAGTGGCTTACCTTGCGCGAGGTCTTGGCGTCGGCACGGGAAGCCATCGCCATGGTGAGACCAAGGCCGAGCAGCAGGCCAACGAGAAGCGCGTTTCGGCAGCGCAAAGTGTCCAGGACGAAACTACGCAGGTTCTGTAGAAGGCGCATCGTCTTCATCGTCACTCAGGCTGCGCGCGGCGGCAACTTCTGCGAAGGTCACGTGCTTGGAACTCATCGCAATGGCGCCCATCGTGAGGTACCAGATCACCTGAATTCCGTGCAGGGTCACCGCAAAGACGAACGCTGATGCCTTGAGCTTTGGGTCGCCAAATTCGCCAATGTTGAGGTAGAGGCCAAGCCCAAGCAATGTGAAGTATTGATACTGACCAACAAGGCCAGGCGAGTTTGGCAAGGTAATGCCAACCGCAACCAGGCCCATAGTGGCAAAGGCGCCTAGAACGCTGAGGTCGAGACCAAAGCCGCGTGCCAAGAGCCACAGGCTCATGCCATTTGCGCTCCAGTAGAGGATGCTCCAGAGGGTAAAGATGACGAGGTTGCGCTTGTCCTTTAGAACCAGAAATCCGCGGATCAGGTCGAGCAGCTTCTCCTCGATTTTTGCGGCAATCTTCGGAGAGATTTTTGGAATGAGACTGATCGTTAGCCAGAAGTGCACGGTCTTCTTTGGCCAGCGAAGAGCGAAAGCGAGAAAGAGCATTGCCGCGCTAAAGATGCCTAGCGCGGCAAAGGCGGTTGGCATCATCCAACCTGGGGCGCCTGGACCGCGAAGGGCGAAGAGCGCCCCAAAGACAAAGAGCGAAACCAGCAGACCGTCAATGATGCGTTCGACTGCGACCGTACCGAGTGCAGCGGCGGCGGAGATTTCGCCCTTCTTGCGAATGAGAGCCGGGCGAACAAACTCACCAAGGCGAGCGGGTAGGGCGAGGATTGCCATGAAGCCAACAGAAGAAATCGCAAGCAGTCTACCGGGCGAGAGCCAGACCCCAATCGGGTGCAGGAGGTTGTTCCAGCGCCATGCTCGGCAGAAGTGCGTGACTCCGACGAGAAGAAGATGGCCAATGAGGTAGGGAGCAAAGTCGGCAAAGTTTAATGCTCGGGCTGCCTCCTCGATGTGCGCTTGTTGCTCTGCATCTGGCCACACCAGCCACACGCAAATCGCGAGCATGGTTAGAGACAGCAGAATGTTGATGGCAAGTTTCATGGTGGGAAGGCTTTGGCTGGGGCTTCAACTAAGGGTGAGGCCTAAGAACAAGTGCAGGCCGCAATCGGGCATCACCTAAACCTAGAACGTGCACGCCCTTAAAGGAGGCGGACCTTACCCGTCCGGGTGCCGACCTTCTAGAATCTTGGCCGGGTTGGTGGACAGAAGTCGCTCGAAAGCTTCGGCGCCGGCCTTCTTGCGAATCCACTCCATGCCTTCGGCGACTCCCTTAAGATCGCCTGGGCTGTGCAAATCGGAAGCGGCGGCATGGGCTATCCCACTCAAAACCATTTTGCGGGCGTACTTCGCCTGCTTGCGCCCGTGATGCCCGGACAGGGCGCCGAGATCCACCACCATCGCGCAATCGCCAGCCAGCTTCTCGACCAGGTCGGGAGCCTTCCAAAGTGGGCTGTAGCGCTCGGGGTGGGCAACCACCGGCAGGATTCCTTTGCAGCGGAGGTCGAAAATTCGCTCGAAGAGGCCAACCGGCAGCTGGTTTGGGATGAACTCCATGAGAAAGACCCGGTTGCCATCGTATCCAGGGATCTCATCAGCTTCGATGCGGGTATAGAGTGTGCTGTCCCACATGTTTTCCGCACCGAGTGGAATCTTGACGCTGAGGTTGCGGGCCTCGACAGCTTCTTTGGTGGCTTTGTAGGCGTTGCCGATTGCCTCAAAGCTGGGCAGATATTGACCGGTTTTTTGATGCGGCGTTGCGCAAATCGTTGAAAATCCTAGGTCTATCAGACCGGAGACCATGGCCATCGACGATTCGATGTCCGGTGAACCGTCATCGATTCCCGGCAGGATGTGGCTGTGAAGATCGACGAATCCCAAGGTAAATAGACTTATCCCAAAGAAATGGCTTCGGCAAGGTGTCGTACCTCATGCACATCAAGATGTATGTGAGCTAGATTCAAAGGTGATTGCTCAGAGTTCAAGTGCGTGGTACTTATGAGAAATCCTGCTTTCATCTTGAGTAGGCAAGCAACAGCGAGGTAGAACCCACTCCATGTCTGAGCGTAAAGAGAGTTCAGTCCTTTTTTCCCTTCGAGAGCTCCAAACCATTGAGGAAGAGCGCGTTCAGGAAGAGGCCGATGCGGTAACCCGTGCTGAAGCTGCAGCAATGCAAGCGAAGGCAGATGCCGAGCGTAAAATTCGCGACGAGGAAGAGGCTAGGCGGCAAGCTGCAGAGCTGGCCGAACGGCAAGCTCGCGAAGCTGCCGAGCAGCGTCAGCGCGAAGAGCAAATGCGTCTAGAAGAGACCGAGCGACGTGCTCGTGTCGAGGCGCAAGCGCTAATCGAGCAACAGCGTTTGGCGAAAGAGATGGAGCTTCGGCACATCGAAGCCAAGCGCAAAAAGCCGGCGTGGATTATCGCAGCTGTTGGTGTCGCGATCTTAGTCGTTGGTTTGGTCATCTTCTTTAAGAACCAAGCCGAGAACGCTGCCGAGCAGAAGAAGGCTGAAATTGAGCGGCTTGCTGCGGTCAAGAAGATCGAGACGGAGATGAAGCTCGCCCAGATCGACATCGACAATGCGCAGAAGAAGATGGATGAGGCGTTTGCCGATCTTGAAGCTGCTCAGAACGAGGCCGACCGCGCTGCTGCTATTCAGGCTCGTAAAGATGCCAAAACCGAACTTGCCGCCAAGCGCGACGAGCTTCAGCGTCTTCGCGAGAAGGCTGCCAACGCTGCTAAGGCCAAGGCAAAAGCAAAGCGCAAGAAGGACAAAGCAACCGTCGATCGCTGTGCGAAGTCTAGCGACCCACTCTGCGGTCTCTAGGAACTTCTCCTAAGGCAGTCGATCCAAGACCGATACCCAAGACCGATACCCAAGACCGACGCCAT
>TARA_R110002073_G_scaffold2938_2_pt1 | contig 107616 bp, 100 predicted proteins | sample TARA_R110002073 | Tara Oceans TARA_R110002073 (sample SAMEA4397174) | marine metagenome | biome: Polar Biome; feature: [DCM] deep chlorophyll maximum layer (ENVO:01000326); material: water (ENVO:00002006), including particulate matter (ENVO:01000060) such as... | depth 40 m
AAAAAAAGGGCCGCAAAGCGGCCCTATGAGGATAATCACGGAGAGTGATTATGAGAGAAGCATCTTACGCGGCGTTAGTCTTTCCATGTTTCATGGCATTGTCTTCGGCAACGGTAAGGTATTCGTCCATCCGCGCAAGGAAGTGACGGTTGTCGTGATCCCATGGGTGGAATCCTGGTTTAAACCAATCAAGCCAAGGCTTAATTGCATGACGCAAGGTACCGGGGCGGCCCCACTGATATTGGAAGCTCGTTACCCAGCCTTTCAAATTGAATAAGCCACCTTTGCGGCGCACATTTTCAATGTAGTACGGATACAGAATGGCCAAGAAAATACCGGTCGCAAGCACCAGTGCGGAGGTACGAATAACATAGCCGGAAAGTGACTTTCCCATCACCTTGGTATAGACATCAAAGGCAACCGCTTTGTGCTCGGTTTCTTCTAGCGCATGCCAGTTCCATAACGCAACGAAACGCTCATCGGAGCCTTCTGTTGTTTCTGGGTGGCGCAATAGTGAGTCGGCAAGAATGGCGGTTAAGTGCTCCAACGCCACGGTCGCAGCCAGCGGAAAGATTTTCGGAGTCACTTTCTCGACGGTTTTAAGCAATTTGAAGACAAACTTCTCTTGCGCCATGGCAGGCACGCCAGCGGCCTCAAGCAATTCGTTCAGCTCTTCATGCTCACGACCGTGCATCGCTTCCTGACCAATGAAAGCAGTAACCGCTTTTTTCAGTTCTGGATCTGTGACTTCATCGCGATAGCTGCGTACGGCGTCGATAAAGAAGCGCTCGCCGACAGGAAAAAACAGGCTCATGGTGTTAAAGAATTGGGATACATGCATGCCCGTTTTGTGCCAGTCGGTTACCTTGTCGGCTGGCAAATGAAATTTTAGGTCTCTACGAATTGGCAGGATTGAAATGCCCATAGTTTTATACCCTTAGTTATTGTGACATCGCTCGATGGTACAGTTGACTGGGTAGTCTGGGAAGGTGAAATAGGCCAAATTCAGACCTATTAGGTGCCCCTAGGGACAAAATCGTTTGTCTCTAGGGGCGCTCTGCGCGACAAGTCAACATAAAACAGTATATTTTTCAGTTGGTTATGACTCTTTGTCCATTCGTCGTCCGTATTGCCCGGACGCGAGATATTGATCTGATTTTACAAGCTCGGCTGGTTCATATCGGTTCAATCTCAGCGTGACGGCTACCTTCCTCTTATTCACGACAAAGTTGTGATCAGCGCCTGAATACGGCTGCATAGCGTCCCTTATTCCCCTTATGATTCGCGCTGTAGGTAAACAAATGGTTGTTTTTTGATGCGCAGTGGCGCGAAGAAGGAAGCGTAGGGGAAGGGATGATGCTAACCACAACGCAGCTGCGAGAGCTGTTCCTTATTAGTCAGCGCTGCTTGAGTGTAAAGAGCCTAGGCGACTTGGCCGGCATTTATGATCACTTTAGTCATATTGTGCCGTTTGGCTTTGCGATACAGGCGGCAGATAGACAAGTAGAAGGGAAGATCGAGGGGCAGGCGGGTCTATTTAACTTCCGCATCGCAAAGGATCGCGTTGATGCGTGCGCGGATCAGCATAACGCCTTGCGCAGTTTATCGTCTTTGCAGTCGAGCCATGATGCTGCACTTTCCGTTATTCCGCTGCGTTCCTGCGAGAACCCAGGTTTTTTATTTTGCTATCGCGGCGAAGAGGCGGCGAGGCAATTAGGTAGCTATACCTATTTTAGTGATGCCAATGGCGATCATGCGCTGTTGTGGCAATCGGTAGAGTTGTTGGCTCCTCATCTCAATGCGGCTTATCAGCGTTGTGCTCTGCCCGTGGCTGATGTTGGTTTAACAGCTCGTGAGCAAGATGTTTTGCGCTGGCTAAGGAAGGGAAAGTCAAACTGGGATATTGGTAAGATATTGAATATCTCTGAACATACGGTGAAGTTTCATTTGCGCGCGGTGTGTCGAAAGTTAAACGTGCAAAATCGTGTGCAAGTTGTGGCGTTCGCCGAAAAATATAACCTCGTTTCCTGATAGACAATCGACACTTCAATTATGACAAGGGCTACTCTCGGGTAGCCTTTGTGTCTGCTTTTTCTTCAGTTATGCCATGTAATTGATGCCGTCGTGATGACCGTCTGCTTATTTCTAAGCACAAAATCAAAGCGCTGGATTGTCCCGCTAAACGCGGCTCAGTGATACCTGACCGTTCGGTTAGGGGAGCCATCGACTTTTGGTTGTTAGTTTCTCTTCTCACTCAGCGAGTGTGCGCAAATGGATTTACCGCTGAAACGTTGCCGTAAACAGGTGAAGGGGAGGGAGTTATGAACAGTCCAGCCGTTATTCAGGGCGTCAACATTGACGAATTTCTAGGACCGTCGGACAGCCGCTATTTTGGCAGTGGTTATCGTCGTATTCGCCACCATATTCGCGATATTGATATGGATTGCGAAGCGGGGAAGTTTAGCGCATCGATTGGTATTGAGTACCCGCAAGATTGGTCGAAAAAAGGTGAGCGTGGTGATCTGCGACCACATCTCAGTACGGTTGATATTTTGGTTAGCGCTATACAGCTTTGCGATGCATTTTTACTTTGCCGATTCGGTTTTAGTTTTGAGCACGAGCGGCAACTGTGGCTGCATCACATCGGTATTAAGTCCGCCCGTACTGCCCATGAAGATTTAAGTGATATACCAGTACAGGGGGGCTACGTGAGTTGTGTTCCTGCAGCGCCAGGTAGTACGCGCCATTTGTCATCTTTCGAGGTGCGCATTGCCGGGTTTAGTGTGGAAGTGATCGTTGCTCATGCGCTATCAGAAAGCCGCTTCCCATTTGGTCCGCGTGTGGTGCTTAAGCACCTTGATGAACTTCTGGGCCGTAGCCGGCGCAGTTTGTATGGGCATCATTACAAATCGTTGAAGCATGATATTTACGATATGCATTTCCCCAACGACGAGACACTAACCGGGCGCGTTTCGATACTCGAAGATAATGGTTATGCGCCAACGGTAGGTGTCGGTAGTGGCTTCTCGGGATACGCCAGTGCTGTCGATATGATGATTTGCGGTGCGCAAATGGCGCAAGTGTTGATGTATCGCTTAGACAATCTTTCCCGCCAAAACAGCCACAACCTTTGGATGCGCGCGTTCTCAATCAATATGCCGGAACCAGTGCCGCGTTTAGCGCCGCTTGATATGGATATTGGTGTGACGAAAACGCGTATGTGCTCGATGGGTGGAAGCCCGTGGCGAACGGCGGAGATGACGTCGACGTGCGCGCAAATAAAAAACTTTTCAATGAGCGCCGTTATCGCTCACCAAATACCTTGAGGAAGATGTAATGGAAAACAAAATTGTTCGTTTAGCGGTGTCTGGAACGTATTCATCCGGGAAAACGACAACCACAGAAGCGTTGTCTATCGCGACAGGTATTCCCCGGACGCACGCAAAAACATCACGCGAAATTCTCATGGAAGATATTCCTGGCAAGCAGGTTCAGGACTTGTCGGCCGGAGAGCTTATTCAGCTGGGTTTGCGACGTTTAGAGGAACGTATCCACAACGAAGCCATGCAGCAGGGTTCGTTTATATCGGATGGCTCAGTAGTACACGAATGGGTGTACGGCGAAGCACGTATGCAAGTGGGTATTAACCCGTCGGCGAATATCGTTCATCGCGTGTTGAATGAGATTGTCGGCCTGCCAGTGAAACGCTTCTATAAGGCGTACATGAATGCCTACGGTCAGGTGGTGAAGAATCGCGCGAAGCGGTTATACGATGCCTATGTTCACTTGCCGGTGGAATTTGCCATGGTGGCGGATAATCATCGTCCGGTTTCTGAGCCGTTTCGCGCCTTATCCGATGAGATTTTGTTGAAGGTTCTCGATGATATTGAAATTCCCTACCACATTGTTCGAGGAACGATTTCGGAACGGGTTGAACAAATCATGGACATCTTCAAATTTGATGTTGTCGTGCCGGTTAACGAAGCCATCGATATGGCAAAGGAGCGCGTCGCTGCTGATCTTGCTGTACTCGAAGCGGATGCGCGACATCATTCGAAAAATCGAGATGAATCTGTCATTCAACGGGTGAAGTATGCACTTCGATACTAATAACGGCATTGCCTTCTTTGATTTTGATCTAACGCTGAGCCGCCGTGACACGATTCGGGATTTTCCCCGTTTCTTGTTCGGGCGCTTCGGGTTTGCTCGGAGGTTACTCGGCGTATTGCCATTTCTGTATGCCTTTCGAGCGGGGTTGTGCAGTGCAACCTATGCAAAGGAAGCGTATGTCACGCGGTTCTACGCCGGTATGCGCGAGGAGTTTTTGGCCGAAAAGTCGCGCCACTACAGCCTCAGTCGCATTCCTACTATTTTGGATAAGGACATGATGCGTGTTCTGAAATCCCATCAAGAGAAAGGCCATACGGTTGTCGTAGTGAGTGCATCGCTATCTTTGTGGTTGGCGCCTTGGTGTGAGGAGAATGGGCTAGAACTGTTGGCTACCGAAATCGAGATTTTGGATGGCGAAATCAGCGGTCGATTACAAGGGTTAAATTGCCATGGAGAAGAAAAGGTGGCGCGCATACGGGAACGTTATGCACTCACTCAATTCGATAAGATCTACGCCTACGGCGACAGCAAAGCCGATTACCCGATGTTGGGCATAGCGGATTACGCATGGCTACGGGGAAAACCCGTCGCACCTAATGATTTTAGCAAACTGGGGGAGGAGATTTCCCATGCTGGATAAATACTATTCGTTAATTACGCGCCATCGTTGGTTGGTGCTCGGGGCGTGGGTGTTGGTTTTGTTTGTCGCTGTTATGGGCGCGGGCAGGCTATCGTTCTCGTCGGACTACCGGGTGTTCTTCGGCCCAGATAATCCGCAGTTGACGGCCTTTGAGGCGTTACAGGCTGAATATGATAGTAGCGATAACGTATTGATTGCGGTTGCGCCTCAAGAAGGAAGTGTCTTTAACCGTAATACACTTGCAGCTTTAGAGTTCCTGACTTTAGAGAGCTGGAAAACACCGTATTCCTCTCGTGTGGATTCGCTGAATAACTATCAGTACACCCGTGTTTCTGGTGATGACCTAGTTGTTGAAGACATGGTTCCGACGACCAGTGAATTAACCGACGCACGCATTCAGCAGATACACGACGAGGCGCGGGCAGAGAAGCAGCTTGTTAATCGTCTTCTCGCTGCCGACGGCGAGGTTGGCGCGGTTAATATCACTATTCGCTTGCCCGGAAAAATGCGCGAGATGGAGGTGCCGGAAGTGGCCACCTATATCCGTGAGATGGTTGCGCAAGCGCAAGAAAAATTCCCACAGCAAACCTTCTATATGTCTGGCCAGATCATGATGAATGCGACGCTTGTGGATGCGTCGAAGCATGATATGACAGTGCTGTTTCCGATGACGCTGCTGTTGATTCTGATTGGCATGGTTGTCTTCACGCGTTCCTTTGCGGCGGCGGCGAGTACGTTGTTGGTCACGCTGGGGGCGATTATTGGTGCATTAGGTAGCGCGGGCTGGCTTGGTATCAATCTGTCGCCACCATCGGCTTCAGCACCGACAATTATTCTGACTATTGTTGTTGCCGATTGTATGCATTTACTATCGGGATACTATGCTGGCCTGCGCCGTGGTAACGAGAAATACGCGGCGATGAAGAACGCGTTGAGTGAAAACTTCCGTGCGATATTTCTGACCAGTCTGACCACGATGGCAGGCTTTATGACGTTGAATTTCTCCGATTCTCCGCCGTTCCGTGATCTTGGCAATATCTCTGCGTTGGGTGTTTTTGTGGCGTGGTTGATGACGGTATCCTTTCTACCAGTTTGGACTCTGTTAATGCCTGCGCGTGTGGTGAAATCGACAGCTGCCAAGCAAGCCGCAACGGCATCGTTGTGGCCAGCTCAGTTGGCGGCGTTTCTCGATCGAAACCGCAAGGCTGCGTTGATTTCCTTTGTGGGGTTACTGGCGCTGATGGTCATTGGTCTGCCAAAGAATCATTTAGACGATACGTTCTATGACTACTTTGGTGAGTCCTTTCCGGTTCGTCAGGCCAATGATTTTCTGTTTGAGAATCTAACTGGCATTGCCACGCTGGAGTACGAGCTTGATAGCGGTGAAAAGGAAGGGCTAGCTGATATCGAGTACTTGCGACAAGTGGAATCTTTTGCGAATTGGTTTGAGAAGCAAGAGGGTGTCTATCACGTTAGTGTCTTTACGGATGTATTAAAGCGCATTAATCGCAATTTGCATGGGAATGATCCGCAATGGTACCGGCTGCCTGAAACGCGCGAGGAGGCATCTCAATATACGTTGTTGTACGAGCTGTCGATGCCGTTTGGTTTGCAGCTGAGCAATCAAGTTAAAACCGATCACTCAGCGATGCGCATGGTGGTCACCATGCAAAAGATGAGTTCGCAAAGTCTGATGGCGTTAGAAGGTCGCGCACAGTCTTGGTTGCAGCAGCAGGGCATGCAGTCTATTACGGGTCCTGGCGTTAGCCCTGACATGATGTTTGCCCACATTGGGGAACGGAATAATCGCACCCTTCTTATTGGTGTAGTTGTGGCGCTGTTGTTGATCTCGGCCTTGCTGTTGTTTGTGTTTCGGTCTGTGCGAGTGGGCTTGATTAGTCTCGCGCCAAACTTAATGCCGGTTGGCGTAGCGTTTGCGGGCTGGGGTTTGTTAGTCGGTGAAGTAGGGCTGAGCTTGTCGGTTATTGGCACGATGACACTTGGTATTGTGGTTGATGACACAGTTCATTTTCTCAGTCGCTATATGGTTGCGACGCGTGATAAAGGCTTATCTAAGGTGGCGGCCATTGAAGAAGCCTTCCGTAAGGTGGGTCGTGCATTAATCGGGACAACCGTAACGTTGGTGATCGGCTTTATGATCTTGGCGTTGTCACCGTTTAAGTTAAATTCGGATATGGGCTTGATGACGGCGGTTACGTTGGCGATCGCACTGGTGTTGGATATGCTGCTATTGCCCGTGTTGTTATTGGTCTTCGATCGTGTTCCGGATAATAAAAGCGTGGAGAAAACCGTGCTGACGAGTGTCTCAACCACATCGTGATGATGGGTTAATTACCCGCTTCTTTTGAAAACGCTTATTAGAAGTTGTTATTGGCAATAAAAAACCGGCGGTAGATAACGAATCTGTCGCCGGTTTTTTGTTACTGCTACGGAGGTTACATCTGTTTTTTCGTGACTGTCAGTGTGATCCTCAGTGCGTGATCTTCAAGGTGAGACGTTCATCGTGAGAACGGTAATTCGCGCATTATACGGCTTCACGTAAGAGACGCGCGGCTCCCACCATTTCCTTGAGGGCAAGCTCCGTTTCATCCCAGCCTCGTGTTTTCAGGCCGCAATCAGGGTTCACCCATAACCGTTCTTTAGGCAGTTTGCGTGCAGCCTTTTGCATTAATGACACCATCCATTCGCTATTCGGTACGTTCGGTGAATGAATGTCGTACACACCTGGGCCAATATCGTTGGGGTAATCAAACGCTTCAAAGGCTTCGAGCAATTCCATGTTGGAGCGCGATGTCTCGATGGTGATGACATCTGCATCCAGTGCGGCGATGGCTTCAATGATGTCGTTGAATTCCGCATAACACATATGAGTATGGATCTGTGTGCTGTCTTCGACACCGACGGTGGCTAAGCGAAAGCATTCTACGGCCCAATCGAGGTAGGTCTTCCAGTCTGATCTTCGTAACGGCAAGCCTTCTCGTAACGCCGGTTCGTCAATTTGAATAACCCGAATGCCGGCGCTTTCTAAGTCGCGCACCTCTTCTCGCAATGCCAGTGCGAGTTGCTCGCAGGTATGGGCGCGAGGTTGATCGTCACGGACAAATGACCACTGCAAAATAGTCACAGGGCCCGTCAACATGCCTTTAACCGGCTTGTCGGTCAGTGATTGCGCATAGGTTGCCCACGCCACAGTCATCGGTAGCGGGCGAGACACATCACCAAAGATAACCGGTGGTTTCACACAGCGAGAACCGTAGCTTTGCACCCAGCCGTTTTGGGTAAAGGCAAATCCTTCCAACAATTCGCCGAAGTATTCGACCATGTCGTTACGCTCTGCTTCACCATGAACCAGAACATCCAAACCAATCTCTTCTTGCTTGCGAATACAGAGTTCAATTTCTTTTTTCAGTTGCAACTCGTAGTCGGCAGAGTCTATTTCGCCTTTTTTCCAATCTCGACGTAGTGTCCGAATTGATTTGGTTTGCGGAAACGACCCGATCGTTGTGGTCGGAAATGCAGGTAAATTCAGTGTTTCTTGTTGGTGTGCAATACGCTGGGCAAATGCAGACTTGCGTTGTCGTGAAAGCAAGCTGGCTTGCGTTAGGGCTTGCTGGACCGAGGCATTGTGAATCCGGTCTGATTCCCGTCGCGCGGCCAGTGCGGTGCGCTGTGCGACCAGCTTCTCTTGGACAGCATTGCCGTCATCTCCCTGCAGTACGCCATTGAGCAACGCCAATTCATCGAGTTTCTGGACAGCGAAACTTAGCCAGCTTATTAGCTCATCATCGAGTGTTTCTTCGAGGTTGAGATCTACCGGCACATGCTGCAATGAGCATGATGGCGCCAGCCACAAATTATCGCCCAGCTCATCTTTCAGCGCGGCGCTGGCATCGGCGAGCAAATAAATGGCTTTATCCAAATCTGCGCGCCAAATATTACGTCCGTCGATAATCCCTGCGGAGAGCACTTTTCCTTCTAAGCGCGGTAGCACTATTTCGAGTTGTTGCGGTGCGCGCACCAGATCGAGATGCAATCCGGCTACAGGCAGTGCGAGTGCGGTGTAAAGATTTTCTTCTAGATCACCAAAGTAGGTGGCCAATAATATCTTGACCGGCGCAGCAGCCACCAGTTGGTCGTAGCAACGCAAATAGGCATTACGCCATGCAGTGGGTAAGTCGAGCGTCAGAATCGGTTCATCAATTTGCACCCATTCCACGCCCTGCTCGGCAAAACGCCGCAGTACGTCGCGATACACAGGAATCAGATTTTCCAGTAAGGCGAGTTTGCGAGTGTCATCGGTACTGGCAAAGTCTGAGCCTTTTGATAGCCATAAATAGGTGAGCGGGCCGGGAATAACTGGCTTGGCATTGAGGCCTAACGACTGCGCTTCAGTGACGTGGTCGAATAAGGTCTCCCGTGCGATACGGAATGTTTGCCCGCTATGCAGTTCCGGCACGATGTAGTGGTAGTTGGTGTCGAACCATTTTGTCATCTCGCACGCGGGCGCGGGGTTGCCTGCCGGTGCGCGGCCCCGGGCCATGCGAAATAGCGTATTGAGGCTAACCGATTCATCGTTCGGTTGCTGAAAGCGCTCCGGCACGGCGCCCAGTAAACAGCTCCATTCGAGCATCTGGTCGTACCAGGCAAAGTCGCCCACCGGAACGAGATCGACGCCTGCTTTGGCCTGTAATTGCCAGTGACGCTGGCGCAAAGATTTGCCAACGTGTTCCAGTTCAGACGCTTGCAAATTACCGGCCCAGTAGGCCTCAAGTGCTTGTTTTAATTCCCGTTGGGCGCCGATACGCGGAAAGCCCAAATTGTGTATGCGTGGCATTGCTGCCTCCTTGTTGGATCCCGTTGCGTGGGAAGAGCTGTGAGAAGAAGCGTGAATCTAGGTAGTCATAGTGGGGGAAGTTCTCTATGATCCAAAATCAATGTTTTCGCTAGTAATATGAAGTTTGCTCATAGTGCATGAATGGCTGGCGAGTCCGTAAGGGCGCAGCGAAGCGTTGGATTTGTCGATATACAGCCGCTCTCCTGATTTTATTGCTGGTGAGGGTGGTGCCGTACAAGGGTGGGAGCCGTCATGATCGAGATTCGTCATTTGGAAACGTTGGTGGCTATTGAAGGCACTGGATCACTCGTCGAAGCGTCTGAGCGGCTACATGTCACCCAGTCCGCGTTGTCCCACCAGTTGCGAGACTTGGAATCCCGTCTCGGTGTGCAGTTGCTCAACCGTCGCACACGCCCGATACGGTTCACTACCGCAGGATTAAGAGTGCTAGCACTGGCTGCCGAGGTTTTGCCGCAGGTGCGCCAAACCGAGCGGGAGCTTAAAAAGCTCGCGGCGGGACGCACCGGCCGTTTACATCTCGCGATCGAATGCCATTCTTGTTTTCAGTGGTTGATGCCAACGCTGGACGCGTTCCGCGAACAATGGCCTGAAGTGGAAATGGATTTATCTGCTGCGTTTAGTTTTGCGCCGCTTCAAGCGCTGGTGCGTGGTGACTTAGACATGGTCATCACCTCTGATCCACAAGAGCACGATGCGGTGAGCTATTTGCCGTTGTTTCGCTATGAGTTAGTGCTGGCTGTCGATCGTAATTCAGAGCTGGCAACACTTAAGAAAATTGAACCTCAAGCCTTGGCCAGCCAAACCCTTATTAGCTATCCCGTAGAGCGAGAACGACTTGATGTGTTCAGTGCATTCCTAACGCCAGCAAATGTAGAGCCAGCGAATACCCGTACCGCCGAACTCACGCCGATGATCGTTCAACTTGTTGCCGCAGGTCGTGGCGTTGCCGCATTGCCAAATTGGGCGCTAACGGAATACACCGAACATAATTTAGTAAAAACTATTCGTCTGGGTGATAAAGGCGTATGGCGAACATTGTTCGCTGCGGTGCGTACGGAAGACAAAGAGTCAGCCTATATTAGTGAATTTATGCAGATTGCGCGGGAGTTATGTTTTAAGAATTTGACTGGCGTGAGAGCGGTTGGATAAAACTTGCTATTTTGGGGCATAGGTTTTCAGTTAGGGCGTTAAGAAATGATCCTTTCGTCGTAGTTTTGTCCATTTGCGTATTCCGTAGGTGCGTTAAATTTTCCGCATTAATTTTCCTTGAATGAAATGTGAACAAACTCAGTGAATGGGACTATCGTATCTGGTAGCTTGTTTCATAGATTCGGTTAGCAATTAAAAAAATAATAATAAAGTATTAGAGCGAGGCTACGATGGTGTTGTCGGATTCGCCCCAGCCCTTGCGGGGCCGCTTTTATCGAACAGATTTGGTGGCGCGATTGGATCGGTCGGCGACGGTTCCGTTGACGCTATTGTTGGCGCCTGCAGGAGCTGGCAAATCGACATTACTTAATCAATGGGCAGCTCTGCCGAGTGAACGGCATGTTGTACAAATGGGTTTGCAGCCGGTTGATGACGATCCGGTGCGTTTCTTACGCCGCTTCGCCGAAAAAACCCGTGCCGCTGTGCCGGCATTTGATACGTCTTGGTTTATGCCATTTGATGTTTCCGAACTCCCTCCTTCTTCGATAGCGGATGCGTTATACGATGCGTTGCAGCAAGTGACGTTGCCGTTGTTTGTCGTGTTCGATGACTTCCAGTGTATTCAAAGCCCCGAAACTCTTTGCGTCATTAGCGCGTTGTTGGCGGAGCCGCCGGCGAACGTACATTTGATTATTGCGAGTCGTACGCAACCGTTATTCGATGTCACGCGGCTACGCTTAGACGATCAGGTTGTCGAAATTGGCGCGGATGATTTTAAGGTGAGCCGCCGTGATGTGACTGATCTGAATAAGGGGCTGGGTGGGGAGGCGCTGGATGACCAGGCCCTTGACCACTTGATGACGATTACCGAAGGCTGGGTGGCGGGGGTGAAAATTGCTTTACTGGCGGCTATTCGTTCTGGCGTAGAGACGCTGCAGAACTTTAATGCTAGTCAGCCAGAAATTATGGCGTACTTTGGTCACGCGGTGCTGAGGGGCTTGCCGGACTCTGTGCGCACGCTATTTATGCAAAGTGCATTGCTTGAGACCTTTAATGAGGAACTGTGTGATGAAATTTTGCAGACCCACCAGTCGGCTCGCCTGATAGAAGAGTTGACCTCCCGAGAATTGTTTTTAATGCCGGTAGCGGGAAAGCCGGGGAGTTATCGTTATCATGCATTGTTGAAAGATTTCTTACAGGCGCGGCTGAAAATCGATATGCCAGAATGTATCGAACCCATCCATCATCGCGCAACGCATTATTTTATTAAGAAGAGAAATTTTGAACAGGCTGTTTGGCATGCGCAACGCACGGGCGATGAGGCACTCTTTATTAGCTGTTTGGAGAAAAGCTTTGAGTTCTGGCTTCAGGAGGGCTATTCAAGCCATATCTTATCTTGGGCCGAGGCGTTGGATGATGCGCAAATTTTAAGCCGTATTGAGCTGGCCGCACCGCTTATTAGTACGTTGACATTTTCACGCCGTTTTTATCGGTCTCGTTATTATCTCGACGCCTTGAAAGAGTCCAATTTATCAGTTGAAAGCAGCACTTATAACCATGCCCAAACAGTGGGGTTTCTAGAGTTACATTTACAGATTTTTCAACATGATACGGATTTTATGGAGGGGGCGGATCTTTCGCTGCTTATCGAAAACGGTAGCCATCGCGATATTCGAGCCTTTTCGCTAGCCATGCTGGCTTACTTTCATTTGCAGCATGGACGCTTGGAGTTGGCTTTAACATTCTCTAGTCAGGCGCGCGAAGTATTGTTGCGTCTTGGGCAGCGTTTTACGGCGGGTTATGCGGGGTTGATTATGGCGTTGGCAAATCATCAGATGGGTCACATCGGTGAAGCGGTCGCGCTGATTACGGAGAACTTCAACAATACCTCAAAAGATTGTCCGACTTGGTCGTTGTGGGCAACGGGGATGGTCGTAGTGTTGTATGACCAAAACCGTTTGGATGATGCGCAGAAGGTGTGTGAGGACTTGTTGCCAATGGTGTCGTCGGCATCGGCGACGGAAGTTATTTCCACGGTTTACCTGACGTTATCTCGTTTGCAGCACTTGCAAGATAAGCAAAAGAGCGCTGAGCGCATGTTAGAAAAGCTGCTCGGCATTTTGCAGCTAGGTAATTACGAACGCTTCGTGAGCATGGCCGTGTTAGAAATGGTGCGTCAGGCGCTTATTACCGGAAACTGGCAGCGTATGGAGGCTGTGGTGGAGCGTTTCGGATTAGCCGAGTGGGTCGAGACGAATTTGAACGATGTTGCTGCGTATAGCCAAAGTTGGGAAAGGCGTGGCTTGGCGGCGGTGTATTGGTTGATCGGGAGGGGGCGCCATGTACAGGCAGAAAGTCTATTGCGGCGTTTGTTGGTTGTGGTTAAGAAGGCGGGTATTACCACGCGCGCATCGATTATTGATGCCAACCTTCTCGTGCTGACCTCTCAATCGTCTGCGGTTCGCGAGCAAGCCAAGAGGGTTGGTGCATTAGTCGCCCGTTATGGATTGCTTAACATTAACCGTACTGTGTTCGACGAGGCGCCGGGACTGGCCGGTTTAATGAACCGGCTTTGGGCGTCAGGGCAATTGGTGCTGCCGGAGTTTTATACGACGTTATTTTCGGCGGTGTTTACGGCTGAGCCCGTGAACGACCCGCTCGAAGTAGATCCTGATTCCGTATTGACGCCGAAGGAACTTGAAATTTTCGCCTTGCTGCAAAGCGGTTTGACGAATGCGCAGATCAGCGCAAAGACTGGGGTGTCAGTGAGTACTACGAAATGGCACCTGAAAAATATCTACAGTAAATTGGCGGTATCGAGCCGTACCGAAGCGGTTTTGCGCGCGACGTCACGCTAAATCCTCCTTTCCTCCTCTCTTTTGCTTCTTTTTTGTTCTCTCCCAAGCCCTGTTTATCCGGCTTGGCGAGCTAAAACCGGACGTGCTTTGCAATTCAGTGATGCCCCCTCCCAGCGGAGGGGGTGGAGGGGGCGCGGGATTGTTAGAGTCCCAGCGTTATTTTCAGATAAACCCGAAGAATAAAAAATCACGGAGATTAATCATGGCTATATCCCCTTGGGTTACTTGGCCCGCCTTAACGAAGTTCGGCTCGTTGGGCGTGATAGGAGCCTTACTCGTCCTCGCGGGTGAGCGCTCGGATTTGCTCAAAAATAATATGTTCGACACGGAAAACTGGGATGAGAAGAACGCCGGCGTTGTCTGTGACGAACGCAGCCACACTGCACGGACAGAAGATGGCACCTGTAATATTCTTGAAAACCCAATGGAAGGCGCGGCGAACGTTAATTTTGGCCGTAATGTGCATCCAGATTCGGTTTATGCGGAGAACGCCGCAGGCACTTTGCTGACACCTAACCCGCGTGAGGTTAGTAACCTAATTATGTCTCGCGGCGAGAATTTTAAGCCTGCGACAACACTTAATTTTATTGCCACATCATGGATCCAGTTCATGGTGCATGACTGGTTCGATCACGGTCCGCGCACCGATGCAGATCCTATTGAATTCCCACTGCCTGCCGGTGACGTATTAGGTTCTGGCACTATGTCGGTGCGTCGCACTCAGCCTGATCCATCTGTGAGCGGTAATGAAGGCATCGTTACCTATGAAAACACTAATACGCATTGGTGGGACGGGTCGCAGCTCTATGGCAGCAGCAAAGCGCAGAACGATGAAGTGCGATCGTTTGTCGACGGCAAACTAAAGGTCGATGCTGATGGTCGCTTGCCGACTGAATTTCTCAGCGGCAAGCCAGTTACCGGCTTTAATGAAAACTGGTGGGTTGGCTTGAGCATGATGCACCACATTTTCACTGCAGAGCATAATGCGATTGCGGATATGCTGAAGCAGAATAATCCTGGCGCGTCGGACCAATGGATTTATGATCATGCGCGTCTGATTAACGCGGCATTGATGGCGAAAATCCATACAGTAGAGTGGACGCCGGCTATTTTGGCGAATCCAGTACTAGAGCGTGCAATGTACGCGAACTGGTGGGGCTTAGGCGGTGATCGTGATAAGCGTGATAAGTATCAGGACGACCTCGATGAGCTGAACAATAATATTGGTGAGTTGGGTGCGATTTTTGATTTGCTTGGTATTGACAATGGCTTAGGTGATGGCGATACCAGCTCTATTGAGCATGCGCTTGCGGGTCTGGTTGGTTCACGTACGACCAATAACTACGACGTGCCTTATACGCTGACGGAAGAATTTGTGTCGGTATATCGTATGCACCCATTGCTGCGCGATGAAATTAAGGTGTATGACGTGGGTTCTAACGTAGTTTCTGAAGAAATTGCGATTGAAGACAGTCGTGATGGCAATGCTGAAGATATCCTTGGCGATGTTGGCCAAGAGAAATTGTGGTATTCGTTCGGTATTACCCATCCTGGTTCGTTGACGTTAAACAACTACCCAGATTTCTTGCGTAACCTGTCTATGCCCTTGATTGGCGACATTGATATGGCGGCGATTGATATTCTGCGTGATCGTGAGCGTGGTGTGCCGCGCTATAACGAGTTCCGTCGTCAGATTGGTTTGAAGCCAATTACAAAGTTTGAAGACCTAACCGATGATCCACAGCTGCTGGCTGATCTCAAAGCGCTCTACAACAACGATATCGAACAGATTGATACGTTGGTGGGACAGTTGGGTGAAGAAACGCGTCCAGAAGGCTTTGGATTTGGCGAAACCTCGTTCCAAATTTTTATTCTTAACGCATCGCGTCGTCTAATGACTGACCGCTTCTTTACGTCCGACTACACCGATGAGGTGTATACCGCAGAAGGTATTGATTGGGTGGAAGATAACACCATGATGGACGTTATCCGTCGTCATTACCCGGGCTTGACGGCCAGCTTGGCTGGTATGGATAACGCCTTTAAGCCATGGGGCCTTAATATTCCTGATGACTATCAATCGTGGTCTGCCCAAGCAAAACAAGAAATGCTTTGGGGGAACGGTGCACTGCGTACTGAGTATGTTGCGGCTAACGTGCCAGCGATTGAGCCGATTGATATTGGTGGTTTGATTAGCGCTGTACTGTGGAAGAAAGTACAGGATGTGACCGATGTGAGCCCTCCAGGTTACAGCAAAGCGATTCATCCACGTGGTGCTTTGGCGAAGGTGCAGTTTGTACCGGCGGCGGGTCACGACTACACCGGCCTCTTCCAAGGCGCAGACCATGGTTTACTGCGCTTGTCGGTGACCGGTGATCCTGCTGATCGTGGTTTCGCGCCTGGCTTGGCTCTGAAGTTATTTGTTGATGGTAAGCGTTCTGAAAACGTCTCTGCACTTTATACGCTGAGTGGCCAAGATGATGACTACAATATCTTTGCGAATGAGCTGTCTAACTATGTGAAGACGGAAGCGAATGAAACGCTTGGCACCACAGCGTTGTTCTCGCTGGTTTCCAGCAAGCCTACCATGCTGGTTATGAGCGATATGGCGAGAGTGAATCAAGATGGTTCTGAAGTGGGATCTGTTAAGACACCGTCGCAGATCTATTTCGTACCGAATGAGAGCGTGAAGAACAGTATCAGCAGTGCGCCTCATGATTTCCGTGATGATTTGACCGCATTGAGTGCTGGCACAGTGGTATATGACGTTTACGCGACCTCTAAGGCCGTGAAGACATCCATTTGGCCTTCGGTGTCGGCGCGTTATGCGCGTGAACGCCGTGATAGTGCGAATAAGATTGGTGAGTTGGTTATGACGTCGCCATTTACGCTGTCGCAATTCGGTGATACCGGTATCTTCTTTAAGCATCAACGTTATGAAGATCGGTAAAGCGATAAGGCTTTAGAACGGAGAAAATAGTTAAAAGATAGAAAAATAAAAAGATAGAAGAAAAGTAACACGAACATTAACAAGCCCAGTGTGGGCGGCGGCAGAGAGAAATCTTTGCTGTCGTCCAGCTGGGTTTTTTATTGGCTTATGGTTGGCTTTAACACTGGGGGAAAGGGGCTCTATTTTATGGGAGTTATTGAGAGGCTTCCTAGATTTATTCAGAATTCATTCATTGCGGATTTTCTTCTTTACCTTTCTTCATCTTCGCTATGCAGCGATCACAAATTCTGGCGGTTTCACTCCGAAACATTGCTTTCGACTCGCTGCGCTTGCGGCCACAGAATGAACAGGTGGGATCTTCATTTTCTTTATTGGTGCTTTTTTCGAATGGTGCTGAGTCAGTCATGACAACCTCTTTTGACGACGTTTAGTTGAATGCTTTGTTGGTTGGCCCCTGACGAGGCAAACAACGATCTAGCTATCGATCGCCAGTTGGTCGAAGGATATGGTGAAGCCAAGTTGTTGGTAACGTTCGATAATATCTGGGCGTAAATAAAACGACGGATCGTCCATAAAGAAGTACTGAGAGACGCCAATGCCACAGCGATATGTTTCGCGCAGTGTGGGGAGGGCGTGGCTGAGTCGTTGCAGTTTGAAGAGCAGTTTCTCGAAGTGATCGGAGTGGGACGCGTCGCGGTCTAGTCCACTGGAGAGTATCCAGCGGTTATCGGTTCGTACTGCCTCGGGTAGGGCAGTACTATAGGACTCGCCTTTGACCCAGATATCATCGGCCTCGATGCCAGCCTGTAGGGTGATCGCCAGTGCATCGGTGTCGTAGCCAAACACGGCAAAGTAGACGTGGTGTTCGATGTTGTACATTGGAGTACTCATGTGGCGGCTTGTGCACGGTATCGATGTGAATCGGTACCGCCGCGAATGCTGCTATAGGTGCTAATTAGGTGTTAATTGTAACAGCGCCTTGCGCTTTGATCCCAGACCTAAGGCTGATTTGAGGCGGGCACATGCTATACTGCCGCCGCCTTAAGGGGGTGCCGTTTTGACTGATATACCTGTCCTGCAAACCACAGTCCTGCAAACACGAGCGCTACGCTGCGAACGCGATGACCGCGAGTTATTCGCTGGACTGAACTGGTGCGCGTCTGCGGGCGAAATCTGGCAGATTGCTGGGCCTAACGGTGCCGGAAAGACCACCTTAATCCGCATTTTGGCGGGGTTACACGGCTTTTACGACGGATCGTTTACATGGCCGCAGTGGTTACAAAGCGATGCTGACCCTCGCGAAAAGCTCCTTTATCTGGGCCATAAGGCTGGGTTGCGTGACGAACTCACGCCGCTGGAGAATCTGCAGTGGTGGCTGGCGTTGCACGCGCAGCAGGCGGATCCTATGGCGGCCTTGGCGCAGCTGGGTTTGGCCGGTTATGAAACCGTGCCGTGCGCGAGTCTGTCGGCGGGGCAGAAGCGGCGGGTAGCGTTGTCATTGCTGTGGATCGTGGATAAACCAGTGTGGCTGCTCGACGAACCGTTTACTGCGTTAGATGCAGACGGGGTCACGCTGATTGAAGAGCGCTTACGGCAACATGCTGCCAGTGGCGGTTTAGTCATCTACAGCTCGCACCATCGATTTGATGATGCGGTTCGGCATGTTCGTCTTGGCGGCAAACAGGTGGAGTTAGCATGAGCTTTGTTGCCACGGTTAAACGCGAACTCTTGTTGGCTTGTCGCCGTCCTGCGGAAATTATTAATCCGTTGTTTTTCTTTGTCATGGTCGTGGCGATGTTTCCGCTCGGGGTGTCGCCGAAAGCTGAATTGTTGTCGGTGATTGCACCCGGTGTCATCTGGGTGGCGGCGTTGTTGGCAGTACTGTTATCCGTTGAAGGGTTGTTTCGTGCTGATCACGAGTCGGGGGCGCTGGAGCAATTACTGGTTGCGCCGACCAATCTCTATTTGCCGGCCTTGGCAAAAATTTTGGCACACTGGTTACTGACCGGTTTGCCGTTGGTATTAGTCGGCCCGCTACTCGGTTATATGTTGCACTTGCCGGTGTCGGCTTCATCTACGTTGTTGCTGGCCTTGTTGTTAGGAACACCAACGCTGACGGCTATCGGCGCGATTGGTGTGTCGCTAACAGTAGGTTTACGCTCCGGCGGTATCTTGTTGGCGTTATTGATTTTGCCTTTATATGTACCGGTGCTGGTGTTCGGCGCGGGTGTGGTGAGTTATGCCGCTAACGGTCTGCCGGTGATGGGTTTGTTGGCCATTCTCGCGGCGTTGTTATTGGCATCGTTAACGCTTGCACCTGCTGCCGTGGCGGCGGGGCTGCGTATTTCGAGCGGAGGTTAGTTCATGTTGAGTGCCGTATGGCAAACCTTAACGCGTTGGTATCACCAGTGGGGTTCGCCGCGTTATTTCTTTCAGTACAGCGGCGTGTTGCTGCGGTGGTTATGGCCGTTGGCGATTGTGGTGACGATGACGGGCCTAGTTTGGGGGCTTGCGTTTGCGCCGGCGGATTATCAACAGGGCGATAGTTACCGCATTATTTTTATTCATGTGCCAGCGGCCAGTGCGGCGTTGCTCGGCTATGTCTCGATGGGCGTTGCCGGTTTGGTCGGGCTCGTTTGGCGCATGAAAATGGCCGACATCATGATTAAGGCGATTGCGCCGTTTGGAGCGATTTTGGCGGCGGTGGCATTAATTACCGGTGCTATTTGGGGAAAGCCAACTTGGGGTACGTACTGGGTGTGGGACGCGCGCCTGACCTCGATGTTGTTGATGTTGTTTTTATATCTCGGTGTCATTGCACTGATTAATGCGATTCCCGATCCACGCCAGGCTGGCCGCGCGGCAAGTTTGTTGAGTGTGGTAGGCGTGATTAACGTCGTCATTGTCAAATATTCGGTGCAATGGTGGCAGAGTTTACATCAGGGCAGCACCTTAAAAGTGGTCGGCGAAACGGCCATGCCTGCAGAAATGCTGTCGCCGTTACTGATTAGCATGCTAGGTATTTATCTTCTTTTTGCCTGTACGGTTTTAGTGCGCGCCCGTACTGAAATTATGCGACGTGAGCGTAAGAGTCAGTGGTTAAAGGAGGCGCTTCAATAATGTATTTTGAATCCTTCGATGCTTTTCTACAGATGGGTAAGCACGGCATTTACGTTTGGTCCGCCTATGGAATTTCGGCGCTGTTGATAGGTCTTAATATAGGGCTGGCACTGCGGGCGCGGACGTTAGCGCGTGCTGAGGTGATACGTTTGATTCGACGTGAAGCGCTAAACGTCGCTGACAGCACGGATTAACGTATTTTGACTTTTTATAAGCAGTCACCCCTTTAAGTAGTATGTGGAGAAATGAATGAACGCGGTTCGTAAGCAACGCTTGATGATTATTGTCGGTGTGGTCGTGGGGCTAGGTATTGCCACCGGTCTATTATTATTTGCGTTAACGCAAAATATTAATCTGTTTTATACCCCACAGCAGATCGCCGCTGGCGAGGCGCCAGTGGGGGCGAACATGCGCGTTGGCGGGTTGGTCGTGCCGGGTTCGGTGATTCGTAACAATGAAACCCTCGACGTGAGCTTTGATTTGACCGATGGTCAGGGAACGTTCTCGGTGCACTATCATGGCATTCTGCCGGATCTGTTCCGTGAGGGGCAGGGCATCGTGGCCAATGGTGTGCTGGTTGCTGCAGATCGATTCGAAGCGGAAGAAGTGCTGGCGAAGCATGACGAAGAATATATGCCTCCGGAGGTGCAGGATGCACTTGAGAAAGCAGGTCACCCAGGCGCGAATGCTGACGATGCGTCTAACAAAGGAGAGCCAAAAGGTGGGGCGGGAGTCTATACGCGCGGCTACAAAGCCGACGGGCAACATTGAACCCAGCCAGCACGCGGTGCGGCTGAGTGTTCACGCCGGGCGGAACCTAGTCCGGTTCGGTGCCCTGTTTGGCGCACTGTGTTTGTCGGTCGTTTCGCCCGTTGTGGCTGCTGCGACTGACACCGAATCATCACCTTCCTCTTCTTTGCCCACTGCTTCTGTTTCTAGCCGGGCACTGCCCGCTAATCTTGCCAATGAGCTGACTGTTGCGCCGGGCTTCGTCTTAGAGGTGTTCGCGCGCGGTGTTGAGAACGCACGGCAGATGGCGTTGGCCGAAGACGGCACGCTACTGGTGGGCTCACGCCACGCCGGAAACCTGTATGCCTTGCCGGATAAAAATGGCGATTTTTATGCTGACTCAGTGATTACGTTAGCCAGTAATCTTCGTCGTCCAAGTGGCATAGCTTATCGTGACGGCGATTTATACGTGGCCGATATCAATGTGGTTTTGCGTTTTAACGACGTGCTCAATCACTTGCAAGTTGATGCGCCGCGAGAGGTTGTTTATGACAAGCTGCCGAGCGACGGTCATCATGGCTGGAAGTATTTACGCTTTGCACCAAACGGCGAGCTAACAATTCCTGTGGGTGCCCCGTGCAATATTTGCGACGCTGGGTTGCCCTATGCCGCTATTCACAGTCTGAATCTGGAAACAAAAAAGCTAACGTTATTGGCGCAAGGTGTGCGCAATAGCGTTGGCTTTGATTACCATCCTGTTACGGGTGAGCTCTGGTTTACCGATAACGGCCGCGACATGCTTGGCAACGAGATTCCTGGCGAGGAGTTGAATCGCGTCACTCGGGCCGGGCAGCACTTTGGTTACCCGTATATTCATGCCGGTGATATTCCGGACCCTGAGTTTGGTAAGGGTAAGAGGGCTAGAGATTATCGCGTGCCGGCGTATGTGTTACCGGCTCACCATGCCGCACTCGGTATGACGTTTATTCGTGGTGAAAGCTGGCCGAAAAAATATCGCAATAGTGTGGTGGTTGCTGAGCATGGCTCTTGGAACCGCGACCCAGCAGCGGGTTATCGTGTTATGGCAATTTTACTCGACGATGCCGGTAAGGCAGTCGGCTATGAGCCGTTGGTAGAAGGCTGGTTGCAAGACGGTTGGCTTGGCGCAGATATTAGCGGGCGTCCGGCAGACGTATTGCAAATGCCTGACGGCAGCTTGCTGATTGCGGATGATAAAGACGGCATCATTTACCGGCTCCGTTATACCGGCGACGCTAAGTCTTAAGTGACGGGCTTCGTTGGTTTGCTGCGCGCGGTATCGGTTGGCTAGCCGGGGATCTCGAATAACGGAAATTGCGGAGAGCTAGCCTTTCAACAATCCCCACCCTTGTGGGAGGCTGCTTGCAGGCGATAGGACGGGAGGAATAAAAAATTCGCCTGCAAGCAGCCTCCCACAAGACGGTATTATTTTTGTCGGGCATCGCCGAGCGGGTGTGTCTCTTGTAAGGCCTGCGCTGCTGGCAGATGGCCCTGTCTGGGCAGCCTTAATCGGGTGCTTTTCAGCGCTGATTCAGCGGGTCTAAAGCGGCTGGCATCTCCCTGTTTTACACCCCTGAAAATAATTATTAAAAGATACTAGCGGATAGGTCTGACTAGCCCTACAGTTCGGAAAAGGCCATCAATTGAAATGGTTCAGTCGGCCTGTTCTAAGGAGTGTTATGACGCACGTCTTACTGGTTGTCGAGGATATCAAAGACTGGGCCGCGTATTACCCCGCGAAACACCTGATGACAGCACAAGAATATCTGCAAAGCGATACTGCTTTTCCGGCGGGGCGTGTGCAGGTCATTAATCTATGTCGTCATTATCGTTATCTCAGCCCTGGCTATTACTGCTCGTTACTTGCCGAAGCCCGCGGCCATCGTGTCCTGCCGTCTGTACGGACAGTGAATGATTTAAGTCGTAAGTCGCTTTACGGGTTGCACTTTGAATCGTTCGGCGTGTCTCTCGACAAAGCCATGAAGAAATACCCCGAGCACAGCGAACAGTTGTCAGTGAAACTCTATTTCGGTCAAGCGCAGCTGCCGGCGGTGCAAGACCTTGGTCGGCAGATTTTTGATCAGCTGGCGTGTCCCATTTTGCAGGTTGAATTACGGCGTCGTGATGAGTGGCATGTGGAATCGGTAAAGCCTGTCGGTATTCATCAGCTTAAAGGTGAGGAAGAGGACGAGTTTGCCAAGGCTCTTGAAGCCTTTAACGCACGTGTCTGGCGAAAAATTGGCAGCAGAAAGAATTTTCGTTATGACCTTGCTGTGCTGGTTAATCCAGAGGAGGCATTTCCGCCTTCAGACAAGGTGGCTTTGAAGAAGTTTATTAAAGCCGGAGCAGGGCTTGGTATTAATGTTGAGCTAATTGGCCGAGATGAGTATCCGCGGTTGGCCGAGTACGATGCGTTGTTTATTCGTGAAACGACAGCGCTGGACCATCATACCTATCAGTTTGCGCGTAAAGCAGAGCAAGAAGGCATGGTTGTGATGGATGATCCTGCGTCGATTTTGCGTTGCACTAACAAAATCTACTTTGCGGAACTGATGCAGGCACATAAAGTCCCTGTTCCGAAAACACGCTTCCTGTTTCGCGATGGTGAGCTTGATGCGGATGAGGTTGTTGCAGACCTTGGCGTACCAATTGTTTTGAAGATTCCGGATGGTTCGTTTTCGCGTGGTATTTCCAAGGTAGATAGTGCCGATACGTTAAAATCTGCTCTACAGGAATATTTTAAACAGAGCGCGGTCGTGCTGGCGCAGGAATTTATGTTTACTGATTACGACTGGCGTATTGGAGTTCTCAACAATCGTCCGTTATATGCTTGTCAGTATTTTATGAGTAAGGGCCACTGGCAAATTTATAACCATAAAGACGGTGGCAAAACAGAGAGCGGCAGCTTCCGGACGATGCCTGTTCAAGAGGTGCCCGCAAAGGTGTTGCGTGTAGCGTTGAAGTCAGCTCGTTTGATGGGCAATGGATTGTACGGCGTTGATCTTAAGCAGTCAGGCGATAGGGTGGTGGTAGTTGAGGTAAACGACAACCCGAATATTGACTCACGCGTTGAAGATAAGTGGCTTGGCGATGATCTATATCGCCAGATTATGTTGGAGTTTCTGCGCCGTATGGAAGCGAGGCGATTAGGCCTATCCTTGTAGGCGAGCATGCGCTTCCTTCGTTGCGAAAGCGCGTCGACTGAAGGAAAAGCATAGAGTAGGAGAAGAAGATCTGATCGCCGCCCATCGTAGGGCTGCGAACTTGGTGTTGTTGATGTGTTTCCGTTTAGGAGCAATGTCGTTATGCCGTTCACCAATACCAAAGAGCGCTTGTTTATTCGTCCTGCGCTCGTTAAAGATATTCCCGCCATTATTGAACTTAGTCGTCGCGCCTACACGGGCACCGGCATGCACGGTTATACGGCTGCGCCGCTAAATGGGCAGATAACAACGTTTCCTGAAGGACAGTTTGTTGCGGCGCTGGGTGACAGGGTTGTCGGTTATTGCGCGACTTTTTTGATCAGCGGAAAAGTGGCATTAGCGCCCCATGATTGGACCTCCATTACAGGTAACGGTTTTGCCTCTCGTCATGATTCAAATGGCGATTGGTTATATGGCATGGAAGTGTGTGTGGACCCAGATCTGCGTGGTTATCGTATTGGCCAGCGTCTGTATAACGCGCGTAAGCAGCTGTGCGAATCGCTTTCCTTGAAGGGTATTATTTTCGCGGGGCGCCTGCCGACATTGGCGCGACGTATTCACAAGTATGCAGATGCGCATGACTATGTGCAGAGCGTGGTGCAGAAGAAGGCGCGCGATCCAGTGTTGTCTTTTCAATTACATAATGGTTTTGAGGTGATTGGCTTATTAGCGAATTATCTTGATGCCGATAAAGACTCTCTTGGCTATGGCGTCCATCTCTCATGGCGCAACCCTAAGGTCGATCAAGACGTAGATCTGTCAAAGCGTAAGAGCTACGGCGGTCGCATGCCGGATACTATTCGGATTGGTACCGTTCAATATATGCAGCGTGGCGTAAAGAGTTACGAAGAGTTTTTGCAGATCGTGACCTACTTTGTTGATGTGGTGGCGAACTATAAAGGTGACTTTGTTGTGTTTCCTGAGATGTTCGCGCTGCAACTGTTGTCTATTGAAGATCAGGAGTTGTCGGCGGCGGAATCTATCGAGGCGATCACACGACATACGCCACGATTTATTGAGGCTATGCGAGAAATGGCGCTGCGTTTCAATATCAATATTATTGGCGGCTCTCACCCAACGCGCATGGAAGATGGACGCGTGCAAAACGTTGCCTATGTTTTTTTACGTGACGGACAGGTGCACCAACAAGCCAAGATTCATCCGACGCCGAACGAAGCCTATTGGTGGAATATTGAAGGTGGCGACAGCCTCACGGCGATTCATACGGATTGCGGGCCGATTGGTGTGTTGATTTGTTATGACGCGGAATTTCCGGAGCTGGCGCGACATCTTGCTGATCAGGGGGTGCAGATTTTATTTGTGCCATTCTGCACCGATGAGCGGCAGGGGTATTTGCGTGTGCGTTATTGCTGCCAGGCACGGGCGGTGGAGAATCAGTTTTACGTTGTGATGTCGGGCAACGTTGGTAACTTACCGAATGTGGCCAATATGGATATTCAATATGCACAGAGTTGTATTTTGACCCCGTGTGACTTTCCATTTGCTCGCGATGGTATTGCCGCCGATACCACGCCAAACGTGGAAACCGTCGCGTTTGCGGATCTTCGTCCAGACACGCTGCAACTTGCGCGTAATAACGGCACGGTTAAAAACCTAAAAGACCGGCGTCATGATCTGTATAACGTCACGTGGCGCGGACGCTAATACCAACTCTTTTTGGGTCGCCTCGTTGAGGCGCACCTGATAAGAGTGTGCGAAGGCATAGCGCTTTGTGTTCGGTTTTCTATTCTTACTACCTCGCTACTCTTAGTTAACTATTCAGGATTGCGGTGTTGGCGGGTGCTTGCTTTATCGGCATGCGACGACAGGCAATCCATATGGCCTTTTCTTTTTTTGGGCGTGCTATTTTTGTGTGGCCGCGCATGGAAAGTGGGGTGTTTTGTCGGCGTTAAGCGTAGTAGTGTTGGTGATGATTTTCTGGGATAACGGATGTTCCCAGCGGCGCAAAGGGAGTGTTATGGAGCGGCTTAAGGCGAATAAAATCGGTTTTGCTGCCTTGGCGATGTTATTCGGATTGCACTCTGAGGCTGCGACGATACCATCTTCGTCGGTCGATTTATTTACGCTATCGCTTGATGAACTCAGTCAGCTTAAAGTCACCTCTGTGTCACGTCGTGCAGAGGAACTTCGCTACGCTCCTTCCGCTATTTACGTGATTACCGCCGACGATATACGCCGTAGCGGTGCTAGCTCGGTAGCCGAAGCGTTGCGCCTGGTGCCCGGTATGAATGTCAGTCGGATCGGTGCGCATCAATGGTCCATTAGTGCCCGTGGTTTCGATGATGTTTATTCCAACAAGTTGCTGGTATTACTTGATGGTCGTTCGGCTTACTCCCCGCTTTTTTCTGCTGTGACTTGGAATGTGCAAGATACGGTGCTTGAAGATATTGAACGCATTGAAGTTATTCGTGGGCCGGGTGCCGTAATGTGGGGTGCCAACGCTGAGAATGGCGTGGTGAATATCATTACTCGGAGTGCACAGGACACACAAGGAACCTTGGTGTCAGCCAGTGCCGGTACAGAGGATCGTGGAATCCTAACGGCGCGGCACGGAACACAGTGGGGCGGCGGTAGTGCCGGCCGAGCTTATGTCAAGATAACGGATCGCGATGGTCAAGAACGTGTCGGTTTAGGTCGTGGCGATGATCAATGGAGCATGTTGCGTAGTGGTTTTCGGATCGATTCAAATCCGACGCTTGATAATACGTATACGGTTCAGGGTGATGTATACGGCGTAAAAAAAGGGACCTATTCAACCCAACCGAATATTGTTCCGCCAAATTATTATACGCAGTTTGATGATCCGAATGCGTTGGATGCAGGGGCGAATTTATTGGGCCGGTGGCGACATCGCAGCGCTACAAATGGGCAGATGACGGTACAAATGTATTACGACAGCGAACATCGAGACGTCGATAATTATTTTGCGAGCACAATACAAACAGCGGACATTGAAATTCAGTACGTACCTGCCGTGATTGGACGGCATAGCTGGATATGGGGCGCTAGCGCACGTTATATCGACGATAAGATGGGCCCCGGAGCATTAATTCTTAATCCCAGTGACGACCACTACACGCAGGCCACCGGATTTCTCCAATACGGTTACGCGATTATTGAAAATACTCTCGATGTGACGCTCGGCACTAAGTTGCAATACAACGAGTTTGCCGATTTAGAAGCACTGCCGAGTGCGAGGCTCTTATGGCGGCCACAACCTAATCGAAGTATTTGGAGCGCGGTTTCGCGCACTGTGCGTTCGCCGTCTAGAGTGGATCAAAATGTCGATGTGGTGCTAGCTGCGATACCGCCACAGAACCCGCCGCCCGTGCCAACCTTGATTGTGCGGCGCGGCAATCCAGACTATGCCTCAGAGACGTTAGTCGCGTATGAATTTGGTTTTCGTGAGCAGCTTTCCAAAACACTTTCATTTGACCTTGCGACATTTTATAACCGCTACGAGGACGAGCGAGCGCAGGTTAGCCAAGGCGCGCCAGTATTTGTACCCGGTCCGCCGCCTTATGTTTTGCTTAACGTTATGCCCGAGCATGGTCAGGTGAAGACCCATACATGGGGTTTTGAATACGTGCTTGATTGGCAACCTATTCAGAACTGGCAGTTACAAGCTTGGTATAGTTTTTTACGCCGTGTAGATCACTTTAGTGACGACCCTGCTTTGTTTGCCGCAACACCGGGGCGCCGTGTTGAGGAGGATCGTGACCAAGCGTCATTGCGTTCGTATTGGCAGAAAGGGCGGTTCGAACTTGATTCGCGTGTACGATATGTTGACGCCCATCGGGCTATTGATATTGATCAATATACCGAATTGGATCTGCGTTTTGGTTGGCACTTGCATCCGCACGTGCGCATGTCGATGGCGCTGACGAATTTGCTCGATAATGGGCATATGGAAGGGCGGTCGCCTGCGGCCTTTGGCTTTTTGGATGCGGAGGTTGAGCGCGCAGCCTCGATCGGTATCGAGTGGCGCGCCAACGGATTCTAAATACGTTACTGCCGCATGAAGCGTTTTTGGACAGATTAGTTAACGGTCGCGAGCACTGTTGGGCGCAGCCAGTAAATACCAAACAGCGGATCGGTTTGCTCGAAGCGCACGAGAACACGATTGGTTTTTCCGGGGTTACTATAACGAATGACTTCGGCAATATGCCCAAGGCTCATATGTTCGCGCAGAAATTCCGGCATATTCGGAAATTCAGCGGTTATACGTACGCGCTCACCTACCATAAAATCATTCATCTTTTGTCCCCTCTCTTTTTGTTAAAACGTAAAGGGTCGAGTGCTTGTTAAAAACGTTCTGCGTCACACTTTATTCTTATCCACGAATTCCTTCGCCGGGTTGTAGTGTCGGTCTCCTTTTGTTTGTGACATTGCGCACGTCATGGCGATGACCTAGTTTTGTTTTTGTCATGCTGTGCGTTCGGCGAGATGCGTTAGCTTACAGGGCAAAGGTCCTGCTCAAGCTGGCACAGTAGAATGGAAGGTGCGGCAATCGGAATCGAACTTTGTAGGAGGCTGCTTGCAGGCGAATGTTTTATGGTGAAGCCTATCGCCTGCAAGCAGCCTCCCACAAGGCAGTATCACCTTTCGTAGGGCCAGCCCTGCCGGTGATGCTGCCGTGTTTTACGAGGCCTGCTCGCGTGCAGGCCTCGCTTCTGTCCAGGGAGGTTAAGAAGTTAAGAATAGGTGCGTTCGAGGTACTGCAAGATACTGGCGGACTCGAACATTTCTGCGCCGGTATTTGGATCAACCAAATACGGTACCTGCACTCTTCCCGCGCGTTTTTTCATTGCTTTGCGATTGCGTTGTACTGGGGAGTAATTCGGTGCCAGTCGCTGGCGAATGGCCGGAATGACAATCCACTCGGCGGGCTGATTGCGACCACAGTTGCGTACGATATAGGGAATTTCCATTTCGCACAGGCGTTCGCGAACAAGGCGCGAGAACGGGCTGGTTTCAAAGCTATACAGCTCCAGTGGCTGCTCTGGGTCGCTACCGTGGCGGCTACGCAAGCCGTTGCCGCGACGTAATGCAGAGGCAGCCAATGAAGCGCCAGTGAGGCCTTTAATCAGCCAATAGCCGGGAGCGGTCTTGTTGCTATAGGTTTCATAAAGGTAGGTGATGATGTCCGCAGACTCATACAGTCCGGTGTCGGTATTCGGATCGTATAGATAGGGAAACATGGCTTTGCCGCCAAGACGCTCCACCAACGGGCGGTAGCGACTGCCGTCTTTAGGGCAAGGGTAAACCATCACATCGAGGTCTAGCTCGGTAAGGGTTTGGCGCACTACCCGGCAAAACGGGCAGTTTTCCATGTCATATAGCTCAAGAAGCTCTTCTGGCTGGCGTTGGGCGCCGCTAATTTTGACGCCACGACCGACTTCAGCAAGGGTCGCAGCTAGAGAATTAATCACTTCAAATTGATGACGCATACCGCATCTCCACAACATGGGTTGCCGCAAAAGGGTTGCCGCAAAGTAGGGCGTTGGCCCTTGGCGGTCAACAGGTGACCGCATTTTGGCCCATTTGGTGGCATTTTGTATCCACCGGTAGTATTAGCTTGTCGGACAAGGGCTTACCAATTCGCTCAGTGGGTGAGCACTTGCGTCATACCTATTATTGCGCCGCTCCGGCAGTCTACGGACTCCCGTTGGCAAGAGATGCGTCTCGTGCCAACCTTTCCGCTCTATTTTTCGAAGGCAAGAGGAACGCTTCCATGACCGAAGCCTATATTTACGATGCGATTCGTACACCCCGCGGTCGGGGTAAGAAGGATGGTTCGCTGCACACCGTTAAGCCACTGGATTTGGTTGTTGGCCTGATTGATGAAATGCGTGACCGTTTCCCGAACATGGACACTAACCGTATTGATGATGTGTTGCTTGGCGTCGTGACGCCGGTTGGCGATCAGGGTGCCTGTATTGCAAAAACCGCGGCGCTCGCTGCTGGCTTGCCACACACCACCGCCGGTTATCAGTTGAATCGCTTCTGCGCATCGGGTCTTGAGGCGTTTAACACCGGCGCACAAAAAGTGGCGTCTGGTTGGGATGATCTGATTCTCGCTGGTGGCGTTGAGTCCATGAGCCGTTTGCCAATGGGTTCTGACGGCGGTGCGTGGGCGATGGACCCCGTGACCAACTACAACACCGGTTTCGTGCCGCAAGGCATTGGCGCTGATCTGATTGCAACGATCGAAGGCTTTTCACGTCACGACGTCGATAGCTTTGCGGCCGAGTCGCAAGAACGCGCTTCAGCGGCGTGGAAGAAAGGCTACTTCAACCAGTCTGTTGTGCCAGTAAAAGACATTAATGGTCTGACTATTCTCGATCATGATGAGCATATTCGTGCCGGCACTACGGCTGAATCACTCGCTGGTTTGAATCCTTCCTTTGCCATGATGGGCGAGATGGGTGGTTTTAACTCTGTTGCGCTACAGAAGTATCACAACGTTGAGAAAATTAATCACGTTCACCATGCGGGTAATTCATCTGGCATCGTAGATGGTGCGTCACTGATTCTGATCGGTAATGAAAAAGCCGGCAAAGACTTTGGCATGAAGGCACGTGGTCGTGTTGTCTGCACAGCCATTAGCGGTGCTGATCCAACCATTATGCTAACAGGCCCAGGCCCAGCGGCGCATAAAGCGCTGGCGAAAGCGGGTTTGAAACCGTCCGATATTGATCTGTATGAAATTAACGAAGCGTTTGCCGCAGTGGCCATGCGCTTTATGAAAGACATGGGTATTTCAGCGGATAAGACCAACGTCAATGGCGGTGCTATTGCGATGGGTCATCCACTGGGCGCAACCGGCGCAATGATTCTTGGCACCTTGCTCGACGAGCTAGAGCGTCAAGATAAGCGTTATGCTCTGGCGACCTTGTGTGTTGGCGGCGGCATGGGTATTGCCACCATTATCGAGCGTCTTTAATACGTCACGCTGTGTTGTTTTGTTTTGTGAGCGCGCCTTTTACAGCGCATGACTCACAAATCGTGTTGTACACAGCACGGCGTAAACAGAATTTCTGAGGACATGAGCATGAGTGAACAAACAGCAATTCGTTGGGAAAAAGATGCGGACAATATTGTTACGTTGATTCTTGACGATCCGAACCAGTCGGCCAACACCATGAACGCGTTGTATGGGAAATCCATGCAGGCGACGGTTGCCCGCCTAGAAAAAGAAATAGCCGATATCGCTGGCGTTATCGTTACTTCAGCAAAGAAAACTTTTTTTGCCGGTGGTGATCTGCGTGACTTGCTGAAAGTTACGAAAGAAAATGCCGCTGAATTCACCGAAGGTTTAAATGAGCTGAACCGTCAACTACGTGTGCTGGAAACACTGGGTAAGCCAGTCGTTGCGGCGCTTAACGGTACAGCACTTGGCGGTGGTCTAGAAATCGCCTTGGCTTGTCATTATCGCGTTGCGATTAACGACCCGAAAACAAAGCTTGGTTTGCCGGAAGTGAAACTCGGCCTGCTGCCAGGTGGTGGTGGTGTGACGCGCATGGTGCGGATGCTAGGCATTCAAAATGCGTTGATGAACGTGTTGTTGCAAGGCACAGAGATGAACCCTGAAAAAGCGAAAGCACAGGGTATTGTTAATGAACTAGCGACAGATCGTGATGACATGCTGGCGAAAGCGCGTGCATGGATTCAGGCGAACCCAAAAGCGCAACAACCTTGGGACGTGAAGGGTTATCGTATTCCTGGCGGCGATCCAAAGACCCCGGCCTTGGCAATGAACTTGCCGGCGTTTCCGGCGAACTTGAAGAAGCAGCTGAAAGGCGCGAACTATCCCGCACCATTGGCGATTATGTCGGCAGCGGTGGAAGGCGCTCAAGTTGATTTCGATAACGCACGAAAAATTGAAGGTCGTTACTTTACCTCTCTGGCTTGTGGCCAAGTATCGAAGAACATGATCACTGCGTTCTTCTTTAATTTGCAGGCGATTAACAAAGGCGCGAGCCGTCCTAACGATATCCCTAAGTACACGGCGCAGAAAGTTGCGGTACTCGGTGCAGGCATGATGGGCGCCGGTATTGCCTATGTTACTGCCCGTTCTGGTGCAGAGGTCGTACTGAAGGATATCTCTATTGAGAATGCAGAGAAGGGTAAAGACTACTCTCGCAAGATTCTCGATAAGGCGATCTCGCGCGGCAAGATGACCGCAGAGAAGAAAGAAGAAATTCTCGCGCGCATTACCCCGACTTCTGATGCGAAAGATCTTGAAGGCTGTGACTTTGTTGTTGAAGCGGTTTTTGAGAACACCGAACTGAAACATAAGGTGTTCCAAGAGATCGAAGGTTCGGTATTGCCTGATGCAGTATTGGGTTCTAACACGTCAACCTTGCCCATTACTGGCTTGGCGGAAGGCGTGCGTAACCAGCCAAACTTTATCGGTATTCACTTCTTCAGCCCGGTAGACAAGATGCCACTGGTAGAAATTATCCGTGGTGCCAATACCAGCGATGAAGTGTTGGCCAAAGCTTTCGATTACACCCTACAAATTAAAAAGACGCCTATTGTGGTTAACGACAGCCGTGGTTTCTTCACGAGTCGCGTTATCGGTACGTTTATGAACGAAGCGATTGCGATGGTTGGCGAAGGTCTCAGTCCGTTGTCGATTGAGCAAGCGTGTACCCAAGCAGGCTACCCCGTTGGCGCGCTGAAGTTGATGGATGAAATCAACATGAAGCTGTCACTGAAAATTGCCGGTGAGTATATTAAGGCCGCAGAAGATGCAGGCACCAAGGCGCCACGCCACGCGGCGATGGACGTGATGGAAAAAATGGTGAACGAGCTTCAGCGTCCGGGCAAACTCGACGGAGCCGGTTTCTATGAATACCCAGAAGGTGGCAAGCCAATCATGTGGTCAGGCTTGAAAGATGTCTTCGGTGGTGAAGCTGAAATTCCATTTGTTGATATGCAAGAGCGTATGCTGTTTGCCGAAGCGGTTGAAACCGTTAAGTGCTTCGACGAAGGCGTACTGACCTCGGTTGGTGATGCCAACATCGGTTCCATTTTTGGTATTGGCTTCCCTGCGTGGTCCGGTGGTGTGATGCAGTACATCAACCAGTACGAAGGTGGTCTGAAAGGGTTCATCGCCCGTGCAAATGAGCTAAAAGCGCAGTACGGCGAGCGTTTCACGGTGCCTGCGAGCTTGGTTGAGATGGCTGAAAAAGGTGAAACCTATCGATAGGTTATCCGCCTATTGCTAATCGTTTGCTTGCACTTATACGTGTAAGTTTGCGGCACAAAAAAAGCCCTGCCAAAAGCGGGGCTTTTTTTGTGATTTGTTGTAAGGGTTCTTTAATCACAACAGTTCATGTTCGCGATCGTAATAGACAGAGATTAACGAGGAAAGGATATGCGGAAAATAATCCGACTTTCTTCTGTGTGGGCGTGAATGGAGCCACCATGTAGGGTAACGATAGACTGCGTGATGGCGAGTCCTAGTCCGGCGCCATCGCCATGGTGTTGGCGAGCGGGGTCTGCGCGGTAGAAACGCTGGAACAGTTTGCTGAGGATTTTGGGGTCTAAAGCAGGACCGGTGTTCTCGACATCAATATGAATGCCATTCTGGTCGTTGCGCAAACGTATGGTGACGGGCATATGGCGATCGCTGTGGCGAACCGCGTTTGTTAGCAAGTTACTGAGGGCGCGACGCAACATGGCGCGATCACCAAGAATACTGGTGTCGTCACCGTCGAGCACTAGGCTGACATTATTTTCCTCAGCCCATGCCTCGAAATACTCGAACAGGGCGTTCACTTCATCTTTTAAATTCAACTTCATGAAGGATGGCTTTAACAATCCGTTATCTGTTTGTGCCAGCCAGAGCATGTCGCTAACCATTTTTGCCATACGCTCATATTCTTCCAGATTTGAATAGAGAATTTCACGGTATTCTTCAGCTGAGCGTGTTTTTCCGAGGGCAACTTGTGTTTGGGTCGTTAGATTGGTGATAGGGGTGCGGAGTTCATGAGCAATATCGGCGGAGAAATTTGCTAGGCGCTCAAACACATCCTCCATTCGAGCAATCATGTCGTTGAAGTTACGAACCAGCTCTTCGAGTTCGGCGGGAACAACTTCTGGTGTTAGGCGCGACGATAGCTTGTCCGCACGTATCGCGCTGATCTGCTGACTAATCTTGTGTAAAGGACGATGGCCTAGCTGAACAGCGAGCCACGATGCCGCTAACGTTATCAGTCCGGTGAGTAGCATTATGCTGGTTAATGTAATTTGAAAGTTTGCAAGGAATTGGTGATGGAAGTTGGTTGATGCAGCAACCGCGATCGTAACGGGTGATGTGTTTAATGTGGATCCTCCATCACTATCTAATAGTGTGCCTCGGTAATGTTGGGCGCCTTCTTGCCATGTATAAAGAGCATCGACGTCTACTGTTTTGGCTGGCGCCAAGGAGTCGACGAGTGTACGCAGGTCAGGGCCTGGTGTTGAGTAAAGCAGATCGCCATTAGCACTGAATACGGCAAAGTAGACGCCATGATGACCGGATACCGCACCGGTGAGTTTTTCTTGCAGCGAGCTTGGTAAGTCGATAGTAGATGAGAGGGACGCGGAGGAAGTAGAGTCCAATGCGTTTTCGACGGACTGGGCGATAACACTGAGCTCACCGGCATCTTGTTCGGCGAAGTGATTCTCTATCGATCGCTGTATTAGCCAGCCTAGCGATATGAAGCTTATCAGTATCGGAATAAAGACTAACGCGGTGACTCGCCACGCTAGCGATAGGGAGCGACGTTTACGCGTCATCAGGTTGATCCAGCATGTAGCCCATGCCGCGCACGGTATGAATTAATCGTGGCGTATACGCATCATCAATTTTTGCCCGAAGTCGACGTATGGCCACGTCGATGACGTTGCTGTCGCTGTCGAAATTCATGTCCCATACCTGCGATGCAATCAGCGAACGCGTTAATACTTCGCCTTGCCGCCGTACTAATAATTCCAGTAGTGAGAATTCTTTGCTGGTGAGGTGAATGTCTTTGCCTTGCCGAGCGGCACGGCGACGGCGCAGGTCTAGGGTTAGATCGGCAACGTGTAATTGCTGGCTGGTGACTGCGGGCGCGCCGCGTCGAAGCAGCGTACGTACCCGAGCGAGCAGTTCGGCAAAGGCAAACGGTTTGACGAGGTAATCGTCGGCTCCGAGTTCAAGCCCTTGAACGCGATCATTTACGCTGTCACGCGCGGTAAGGAACATGACGGGAGTGGTGCGTCCCGCATCGCGTAATGCGGAGACGATGCGCCAACCGTCTACATCGGGGAGCATTACATCGAGAATAATCAGGTCGTAATGCTCCGTCATGGCCAAGTGGTGCCCGTCTAGCCCGGTGCGACAAAGATCGACAAGGAAGCCCGCTTCGCCTAAACCTTTGCGTAAATAGTCCCCCGTTTTATGTTCGTCTTCGACGATGAGTAGCTTCATCAGATACGCTGCCGATTGGTGAGTTGGCGTTAGGGTATCTTGACGTACGTTAGCGTTCGGCAAGATGACCATTAGATTACGTTTTTGTAATGCTGGCGTCATGCCTGTGACAGGACTGAGTGACTAATCTGGTTGTTAATCACGCATGTGCTTGGCGATATTGGCTATCGTCTGTAATTGGCTGGAGTTGAGACATATGACAGAGCATGAAAAGGACTCGGTTAACGCTGTAATGCAGGTGCCACGACGGCGGGTCGTACAAGGGCTGCTGGGCGGCAGCGTGCTGCTAGGTTTGTCCAACGTTGGCACGGCATGGGCTGCTGCGGCGGTGGAGGAGGGGACGAAAGCGTCAGGGCCTGTCTTGAGAGGGCAGAGCTTCGATCTTGAGGTGGCCGAGTCGAAGGTCAACTTTACCGGCGCGGTGCGCTCGGCAACGACTATCAACGGTTCTATTCCTGCCCCGACGCTGATCTGGCGTGAGGGCGATATCGTGACATTGCGGGTGACGAATCGCCTCTCGGTACCGACATCGATTCATTGGCACGGCATGATTTTACCTTACGAGATGGACGGTGTGCCGGGGTTAAGTTTTTCGGGCATCGCGCCCGGAGAGACGTTTACCTATCGTTTTAGGGTGCAGCAAAGTGGAACCTATTGGTATCACTCGCACAGTGGTTTTCAGGAAATGACGGGTATGTACGGCGCGATCATTGTCGAGCCCAAGAACGGGGAGCGTATTCGTGCAGAGTGCGATCACGTTGTGGTGCTGTCTGATTGGACTGATGAAAAGCCAATGGACGTTTTCGCTAAGCTCAAGCAACAAGGCGACTATTACAACTTTAATCAGCCTACGCTCCCAGATTTCCTGAATGACGTTTCGGAAAGCGGCTTACGTCGCGCGCTTTCTGGTCGTCAAATGTGGAACCGGATGCGCATGAGTCCAACGGATTTGGCTGACCTGTCTAGTGAGGCGCTGACCTACCTCTTTAATGGCGCGACGCCTGACGATAACTGGACCGGTTATTTTCAGCGTGGCGATACGGTGCGGTTACGTTTCATAAACGGCGCGAGTAATACTTTATACGATGTGCGGATTCCCGGCTTAGCGCTCACCGTGGTGCAAGCAGACGGGCAGGATGTGGAGCCGGTAAAAGTTGACGAGTTCCGCTTTGGCCCTGGTGAAACGTATGACGTTTTAGTTACACCAGAAGAGGATGCTTACACCGTATTCGCACAATCAATGGATCGAACCGGTTATGCGCGTGGCACGTTGGCGGCTCGTGCAGGCATAAGATCTGCGGTGCCGGCCATGGATGAACCACAGTGGTTAGCCATGGCCGACATGATGGGCGCGATGCAGCATGGAGCAGGTGGAATGGAGCATGGTGAGATGGCCATGGATCACGGAGCCATGAACCACGAAGCCATGAACCATAGTGCGATGAGCGCAGGCGTTAAGGCCCCGATGGCGATGGATCACAGCACCATGGATCACAGTTCAATGGGCCACGATAACATGCAAGGCGGTGAGCAGCCGGGACGTGTTGAAGAGAAGAATTCGGCTCTCGCTAAACCGTCAACGACGGTGCGTCACGCGCGCACCGAGTATGGTGCCAGTACCGATATGCGTGTCGATATGCCGCGCACGAATTTGGATGATCCTGGCGTGGGGTTACGCGATAACGGTCGTCGTGTACTGACGCATGCCGATCTACGAACGCTAGGCGGTGCTACGGATACCAGAGTGCCGACTCGAGAAGTGGAGCTACACTTAACGGGCAACATGGAGCGCTATAGCTGGTCTTTTGATGGCCTGGAATTTGGTCAGTCGACTCCGGTGTATTTTCGAAAAGGGGAGCGCGTACGTGTCATTTTGCAAAACGACACGATGATGACACACCCGATGCATTTACATGGCATGTGGAGTGACCTTGAAGACGCTGACGGAAATTTCTTGGCTCGACGTCATACGATACTAGTGCAACCCGCGCAGCGTATTAGCTTTCGAATCACAGCCGAGGAAGTGGGTCGTTGGGCGTGGCACTGCCACCTCTTGTTTCATATGGACGCGGGCATGTTTAGAGAGGTGTTGGTCGCATGATGAAATTAAGATTTCTGTTTGCTGTTGTTATTTTTCTTACCAGTGCGTCCGTCTCGGCGGAGATGCAAATGCAAGGAGGGGATGCGCCAGCGGATGCGCGCGACCCACATGCTTATTCCGGTGGATATTCGCTTGATGGCGGTCCTTATTCTCTGAAAGCACAGCGCCAGTTGCGTTTGGCAGATGAACATCACTTTTGGAACGTGATGTTTGATCGCCTTGAATATGGCAAAGGCGATGATAGCGAAGGGCTGACCTACGACACGCAAGCATGGTTCGGCAGAACGTATGATCGCCTGGTGATTAAGGCCGAGGGAGAAGGTGACGACGGTGATATTGAAGAGGCAGAGACCGAATTATTGTGGGGGCATGCGGTTGCCACTTTTTGGGATAGCCAATTAGGTGTCCGTCATGACAGTGGTGAAGGCCCTTCGCGTACGTGGTTGGCGTTTGGGTTGCAAGGCCTTGCACCCTATTGGTTCGAAGTTGATGCAACGGCGTACATTGGTGAAGAGGGTCGCACGGCGTTGTCGGTTGAAGCGGAGTATGAATTGTTGCTAACGCAAAGGCTCATATTGCAGCCGCGTGTGGAACTCAGTGCATATGGCAAGGCGGATGAAGAGCGTGGTATTGGCCGAGGTTTGTCGGCGCTCTCGGCAGGGTTGCGTTTGCGTTATGAGTTTAGTCGTCAGTTTGCGCCGTATTTGGGTGTGGAGTGGGCGGGTCAACTTGGCGATAGCGCAGATCTTGCTCAGGCTGCCGGCCAGGATGATAGCGAAACGCGGTTGATTGCCGGCGTGCGTCTTTGGTTTTAATGACGATTTTAATGACATCTAATTGTTAGTGAGGTACCGCCCGATGAGAATTACGACCGCTTTTAGTGTGCCATTTTTATCGCTTATTTTGGTAAGTGGAGCTTATGCACATGCTCCCAGCGAGCATAGAAAGGTTATTGAAAAATCTAGCTGTGATCCCGCGCAGATAAAGCGCCTGCAACGTGAGGCACCGGAAAATGATCCTGTAATGGAGGCAATTATGCAGCAGTGTGCACAGCAGTTGGAATCCACTGATAGGAGCACACAGCGAGCCGAAGGTGTTGAGCATGATGAACACCGTGATCAACAGATGACGCACGATGACTAATGTCTACTCAGCATTCATTTTGGATGAATGAGTATCAATGCTGAAGGAGCAAGATGATGAGTACGATACGCAGTTTAGTCGCGCTAGGGGTTGTAGGGTGTGCTGCTGGGATGGCTTTTCTCTATTCGGGCTGGTATCCCATGGGAGCTGACACACCGCACACCAAAATGACCTTTTGGGCGTTGGAAACGTTGCGTGAGCAGTCAGTGGCAAGAGCGTCAGCTGAATTGGAGGTGCCGCCTTTGAGTGGCGCCAAGCAGCTTTTAGCTGGCGGCGCGGACTATAACGATATGTGTGCGAGCTGCCACTTAAAGCCGGGCACGTTGCAGAGCGATTTAAGTATCGGCTTGTACCCGAAACCACCCAATTTTTCACAGCCGGAAGGTGACAAGAATGCGAGCGCTGACGAGGATAGTTCGGAGCAAGCTCGGCATTATTTTTGGGTGATTAAGCACGGCATTAAGGCGTCAGGAATGCCCGCGTGGGGACTGACCCATGATGATGATCGTATCTGGTCGATGGTGGCATTTTTGCAAAAACTTCCGGATCTTAGCCCTGAGCAATATCAGATTATTACGGCACGTAAAGATGACAGTGCTCATCATTGACTGGCGAGCAGAGAATTATTTCGGGAGAGCGCACATGATTCGATGGTTTCTGATGCTGCAGCTTATGTTGATACCTTTTACGTCGCTGCATGCTCACGGCGGTACGGACCCGATCAAAGAGCTGGATGAATCGCGCTTGCAGCTACGATTATTGCAGGGAGCATTTTCTGACGAGAAATTAGAACGAAATAAGATTAAGAACCTAGACAGTCAGGTAGGACAGTTGGAAAAGCAATTGTTGCTAATGCGCCAATTGCTGGCGACAGACTATCCCTTTGTCAAAGAGAAGATGAGTAAATACAGCGTAGATTATATGGAGGGGCTTGATGAATCATTACAGAGGCTTCGCGTAACGCTGCGCCAAACAGATTCAGTGATTGCAGATTAATGCGGCCACTGGCGCGTATGGAGAGACGTGGTTGCCGTACGTGATAAGCGTTTCCGGTGAAAAAATAATTCTCGCTTCTTCTTGACCTGAAGGTCGCCACAAGGTTTGACACTGACTCTAACGACTACACTCACTAGGCAGAAGGGGTCGGTTTATGGATTCGAAACAATTGCGTTTACGGGTTGTCGGAATGCACTGTGGTGGTTGTGAAGGAAAGGTTCGGCGGTCATTAGAATCCCTACCGGGTGTGAAGAATATCGTGGTCGAGCGATCGAATGAGCGTACTACGCTGACTAGCGAAGTGTTGGGTGCGCAACAGGTTATGGAAGTGATAACCGACTTAGGTTTTTCGGCAAGTTTGGCTGAAGAGTCTTGATGAACGCAGCGTTTGGGAGTGCCTTATGAGTAAGCCTATAGATGATCATCGCGAGGCTACTGAGCATCACGATGCGACATCACTGTCTGTTACCGGAGCCACCTGCGCGAGTTGTGTGGCGACGATTGAGAAGGCGTTGGCCGCTGTGCCCGGCGTCACGCAGGCGACAATGAATTTTGCTGATCGTACCGCGTTAGTGTCTGGAATTGTTGACAGTAAAGAGTTGGAAAACGCCGTTGTCGCAGCGGGTTATGGCGCGACGGTAATCGTTGACGAGGAGCGTGCTCAAGAGCAGCGCGACGAAGACGAACGTCAGTACTACCGCCAGTTGTTGCGTGATATGGCGGTTGCGCTTGGTGTTGGTGCTCCGCTGATGCTGTGGGGCGTGCTTGGCGGCAGCATGATGGTGATGCCGGGTGAGGCGAGTCAATGGGGTTGGTTAATTGTTGGCTTGGTGACCTTTGCGATTTTAGCGACGTCGGGACGACGTTTTTTTGTCGGTGCGGGCAATGCCTTCATGCACCACAACGCCAACATGGATACGTTGATTGCGACGGGAACCGGTGCAGCATGGTTGTATTCCATGGTCGTGGTGCTCGTGCCGGGTTGGTTGCCAGAGCCAGCGCGGCATGTCTATTTCGAAGCATCGGCGATGATCATTGGCTTGATTAATCTTGGTTTGGCGTTAGAAGTTCGTGCGCGCGGCAAGTCGAGTTTAGCGATCAAGCGGTTACTGGGTTTACAGGCGAAAACGGCGCGGCTGATTGACGAACATGGCGTAGAGAGCGATATACCCGTGGTAAACGTGGCACTGGGAAATCTTCTGCGCGTACGGCCTGGCGAGAAAATTGCGGTGGATGGTGAGGTCGAGTCTGGTGAAAGTTATATCGATGAATCGATGTTAACCGGTGAGCCGGTGGCCGTACTTAAGGATGTTGGTAGTAGTGTTTCAGCAGGCACGATAAATCAGCAAGGTTCTTTCACCTATCGCGCTACGCGCGTTGGCAAAGATACCGCCTTGGCGCAAATTATTGCGTTGGTAAAAAGTGCGCAAGGTTCGCGTCCGCCGATTGGTCGTTTGGCCGACAAGATCTCCGCGGTGTTTGTGCCAACGGTGATGGTGCTGGCCATTGTTGCCGGCTTGGTGTGGTTTAACGTTGGTCCTGATCCGCGCGGTGTTTATGCGTTGGTCGCGATGACCACGGTTCTGATTATTGCATGCCCGTGTGCATTGGGTTTGGCAACGCCAATGTCGGTGATGGTTGGGATTGGCAAGGCGGCCGAGGCTGGCATTCTTATTCGTGAAGGTGAAGCGCTGCAAAAGGCGAGTGAGCTGTCGGTGATTGCGCTGGATAAGACCGGCACGATTACAGAAGGTAAGCCGTCAGTTACGTGTATTATTTCACTGAACGGTGATTCTGAAGACAGCATATTGCAGCGCGCGGCAGCGTTGGAGCAGGGCTCTGAACACCCGCTGGCGCACGCGGTGGTCAAGGCGGCTACCGAGAGAAATTTATCGCTCAGTAGCGTTACGTCATTTGAAGCTGTGAATGGAAAGGGTGTGCGCGCACTGCTGGATGGCCGTCATACGCTTATGGGAAATCGACGCTGGTTGCAGGAGTTGGGCGTTGATTGTCATGGCGTAGACGATGCCACTGCGTTGATTGAAAAAGAAGCGGGTACGCCACTTTATCTGGTCGAAGATGAAAAGGTCGTTGCTGTTCTCGGCGTCACCGATCGCATTAAGGATGACGCACGTGATGCGATTAGACGCATGCATGCGCGCGGATTGAAAGTGGTGATGATTACCGGCGACGTGCGCAGCAGTGCCGAAGCCATTGCCCGCGAAGCGGGTATCGATGAGGTGATTGCAGAAGTTTTGCCGGGCGACAAAGCTGAAAAAATCCGTGCGCTGCGAAAGGGGGCGAATGGAGTAATAGAAGTGGTCGCGATGGTGGGCGATGGCATTAACGATGCACCCGCGTTAGCAGAAGCTGACGTAGGTTTTGCCATCGGTACAGGTACCGATGTGGCGATTGAAAGTGCAGGGATCACGCTGATGCGAGGTTCGTTGCACGGTGTTGTTGATGCGATTGAAGTCTCCCATGCCACAGTGCGCAATATTAAGCAGAATTTGGTGGGTGCGTTTTTATACAACGTTCTTGGCGTGCCGATTGCCGCCGGGGTGTTGTATCCCTTGACCGGATTGCTGTTAAGTCCTGTTTTGGCGGGTGCGGCGATGTCTCTTTCGTCAGTGACCGTAGTGACCAACGCGAACCGTTTACGTTTCTTTAAGGCTAGTCGGCATTCGACTGAGCGAGGAAAAGCATGAGTACGCTATTGGTTAATGGCCTCGGTGTAATGATGATCGCGGCAACAATATGGTGGTTTGGGTTGTGGAAGCCAAAGCAGGGTGCGCAGGCGAGTAACGGCGTGTTGTTGATAACGGTGGCGAATGGAACCTATACGCCCAGTACAATTGACGCGGTTGAAGGAGAAACGATTACGCTGGAGGTCGTGCGTGAAGACGCGAGTCCCTGCGCTGAATTCTTTATCATCGATGGTTTGGGTGTGAATGTTCAGCTATCACTGCATACGCGTGAGCAGGTGGTTATTAATGCGCCGCAGCCTGGCGACTACCCAATGCATTGTCAGATGAATATGTACCAAGGCGTACTGAGAGTGAGATGACGGGCGCTTAGTTGGCGTGAAGCTCACCCCGTCAACAGACATCTCACAAGTACCGCTCTTGCGGCACTTGTTGTGCATCGTCGCTGAGCCTCGATGTTTGCCTTTGTTACAGTGAAGACAGCCAGTGCGCTCCCCACCCTGCGACATATAAACCAACACCGAAAACAGCATGGTTAATGATCGAATGCAGACGCGCAGAAGCGGGATGAGGCGTGCGTGATGCGGCGAAGCCGGCTCCCATTCCTGGCTGCATGATAAGAAAGGGGGCGGCCACGGTAGCAATGCCAACCATCAGCGCCGGCATCAATGTCGGCTCCTGAATCCAACGGAGCCCCCATATACTAAGTAATATGCCGGCGAAGGATATGCCGATCAGGTAATGGATCACCCAGCCGATCAGGCGCTCATGACGTATGGGCGGAGAGGCAACGATGCTGTCGTGACGAAAGCGCCCAGTTTTCATGTGGGCAATCCAGCGACCGACGAGTGCATAGTTTGGCGGCGCCATCCCCAGTAGTGCCGAACGTGCAATGCTCCACAAATCCATTACAACGGTTGCGCCCATACCTACACCAATGCCTGTGATGAATGCGATTAATAAAGAGTCCATATTCATTCCTGAGAGTTTGCTGAATTTGATACAGTAGAGTGCCACTTTAAGTTAACTTTAAGTCAAGGAGAGTGTATGGACATTTCAGAGGTGGCTAAGCGCTCTGGCCTGCCTGCATCTACGCTGCGCTTTTATGATGAAAAAGGTTTGATTACGTCGGTTGGCCGACATGGTTTGCGCCGTCTATTTGATGCAAGCGTGTTGGAGCGGTTGGCGCTGATTGCGCTGGGACGTTCTGCGGGATTTTCGTTGGATGAGATAGCGCAGATGTTCGCCTCGGACGGGAAGCCTCAGATTCGTCGACAGGTGTTGGATGACAAGGCTGATGAACTTGATGTGACCATACGTAAGTTAAGTGCGATGCGTGATGGGTTACGGCACGCGGCGCGTTGTCCTGCGCCAAGTCATATGGAGTGCCCTACGTTTCGTCGCCTGCTGGGGCTGGCTGAATCAGGTGTTATTGGTGGGCGACAGAAGCCGGGACGCAAGCCGCGTAAGCAAGCTAAGTAGGCTGGCAGATTCTCCACGATCAATGTTGGCGATTTCTTCGTGTGCTCTTTATGAGCTGACACCAGCAGAAGTGAGTATTGCTATTTCACTGCTGAACGGTCTGTCTGTAAGTGAAATGGCAGCGCAAAATGTGGTGAATTTGAAAGCCGCCAGAACGTAGTAAAGTCCGGTTTTAACGAGATCGGATTGAATAAACAGCAGGATATGATCCGTATTTTATTAGGCTGTGCAGTGCAGGTGGGGGCGTCCATCGAGCATCACGGAGGGTTATTATTTCGTGCATATTGCGCCAAATCATTGTTTTTAGAGGATTTTCCTCCTCCTTAATCGCAAAAAGTCCCTTTATGACCTTCCTCACTTGGCGCTAAAGCCAGTAAATTTACCGTCATCTTAATGTTACATTGGCTGATGTAATCGTTGTCGACACTGTTACCGGTGTTGTACCGGTACGACAGCCGACAGATCGCCCTGATTGAGCATACGGTTCTGGGCCTACGTGGAGAATATGAAAATGGCGAATAAGCATGTTGATGTTCTGATTATTGGCGCAGGCCTATCCGGTATCGGCGCTGCGTGTCATTTGCGCAAGAAGTGCCCAGGTAAAAGCTTTACCGTACTTGAGCGCCGTAAAGCCATTGGTGGCACCTGGGATTTATTTCGCTATCCGGGCATTCGTTCTGATTCAGATATGTTTACGCTGGGCTATAGCTTTAAGCCGTGGTCTGAGCCCAAGGTGCTGGCGGACGGTGGTTCGATCAAGAGCTACATCCATGAAGCGGCGCGTGAAAATGATGTTGAGAAAGAGATTCAGTTTGGTCTGAAAGTCGTGAAGTCAAACTGGGACTCGAGCAGTAAGACATGGACAGTAGAAACATTACGCGAAGATACCGGCGAAACAGAACTTTATACGAGTAACTTCCTGTTTAGCTGCACAGGCTATTATAACTACGATGGTGGCTTCACACCTGAATTCCCCAGTATCGATGACTTCAAAGGCGAGGTTATTCATCCGCAAAAATGGCCCGAGAATCTCGATTATAGCGGCAAAAAAGTGGTCATTATTGGCAGCGGCGCGACGGCGGTAACGCTGGTGCCTGCCATGGCGGATAAGGCGGGTCATGTCACCATGCTGCAGCGTTCGCCGTCATACATAGCAACTGTACCGGCGATTGATCCGATTTCCGTACAGATGCGTCGTTTCCTGCCAGAGAAAGTCGTTTATCACGCGGCTCGAGCGCGCAATATCGGCATTCAGCGCATGGTCTTTAAGCTGTCTAAAAGCCGCCCCGGTGCGGTGCGTCGATTGCTGTTAGCGGCGGCGAAAAAGCAGTTGGGTGCTGAGTTTGATATGAAGCATTTCACCCCGTCGTATAACCCATGGGATGAGCGTCTTTGTGCTGTGCCGAATGGCGATTTATTTAAAGTGCTTCGTAAGGGTGATGCGTCGGTAGTGACCGATCACATTGATACGTTTACGGCGAAAGGCATCAAGCTGAAGTCAGGCGAAGAGTTGGAAGCGGATATTATTATTACCGCAACGGGTCTTGAGCTGCAGATGTTGGGTGGCCAGAACCTGTCTGTTGACGGCAAGCCAGTCAACTTTAGTGAAAAGATGACCTATAAAGGTGTGATGGCCAGCGATGTGCCGAACTTGGCTGTGGTGGTTGGCTATACCAATTCTTCATGGACGTTGAAGGCCGATATTGCCTGTGAATATGTTTGTCGTTTAATCAATTATATGGATGCGGTGGGTGCTCGTGAGGCGACGCCACGTGACCATGATAATTGCGTGACGGACGATACCGTTATGGAGATGCAGTCTGGTTATCTTCAACGTGGCCGTCACCATTTGCCGCGTCAGGGCTCGAAGGCGCCTTGGAAGGTTGTACAGAATTACTTCTATGATCTGCCTATCTTGAAGTTTGGTTCAATTGCGGATGATTACTTGCAGTTTGATCAGGTGAATAAGCCGAAGCGCACTGGTATTAGCGGTTTATTGAGTGCGATTCCAGGGCTGGCGCGCGAAGGAGCCTAATCTTCTCTCGATCGTTGCGTTCTGAGTATGTTTGAGACAAAACCCCGCGAAAGCGGGGTTTTGTCGTTTGAGTTCTGGAAATAGAACGCCTGAAGACGTACATTTCCCTGCTCTTGTTCGTTATCTATGACAGGCACGTAGAGTGATTACTTTACGTATGTCTGTGCTCTGGCTTCTTTTGGGACCTTTATTATGTCGTCTACTCTGATTTCCGATCGCGTTCGTATTGAAATAAACGACAGCATTGCGCACGTTTTTTTGGCGCGGCCAGAAAAGCATAACGGCATGGATATGCCGATGCTTCAAGCGGTGATTACTGCAGCAAAGAAGATGGCGGCGAATAAAGAAATTCGCGCGGTTGTATTGAGCGGCGATGGTCCGTCGTTTTGCGCTGGTCTAGATTTTAAAACCGTAATGGGACAACCCGCCAAAGCGGCGCTGGCGTATTCCCAGTTGTGGTGGCCAATGCGCAACGACTTTCAAAGCTGGAGTATTGCGTGGCGCTCTGTGGGGGTGCCGGTGATTGCCGCGATTCATGGCAATTGTTTTGGCGCAGGGATCCAGTTGGCCATGGGCGCAGATATTCGTGTGAGCACGGCGGACGCCAAAATTTCGATTATGGAAGCGAAGTGGGGGCTGATCCCGGATATGGGCGGCGTTGCGCTGATGCGTGAGCTGTTGCGTATTGACGTGGCGAAAGAGCTAACACTAACTGGTCGTATTGTCTCTGGTCAGCAGGCGGCGGAGCTGGGCCTGGTTACGCATGTGCATAATGATCCTGTTGCTAAAGCGCTTGAGTTGGCCAATGAGATTGCGACTCGTTCGCCGGACTCGGTTGCTGCGGCGAAGTTTCTGCTGCAAGAAGGCTGGCATGGCAACGAAGATGAAACGCTGACGTCCGAGCGTCGCTGGCAGCGCCGTATTATGCTGGGCAAAAACCAGCGTATCGCTGTGAAAGGCAATAGTACGAAAGAAGAACCGGTTTTTGACAGTCGTCGAGTAAAATAACTGTCGGGTGGATTAGCTGTTATACGATTTTCGGTACGCTCGATATAGAAAAGAGGCGCTGTTTGCGCCCTTTTTTATTCTCCTTCCTCATTTTTCGCAGGGTTTTTCTGGTTGTCAGTTCTCGTTCTGTCGAAATGAAATACCCACTCAAATATGTGCTTCTATCGGAAGCCACGACATTATCCAGACCTTAAAGCGTAGCCATGCGGAGGTTTTAGGGTCTGTATATTGAGCGATAGGCTTGCCATTATTTTCTGCGCGCCATATCAGTTTCTTATTTATTATCGAAACTTCCCATGCCGATTCCGGATCGACCCATTGGTTAAAAAGCTCTTCAAGTTGTTGATTTATTTCATCGCTACAAATCAACAAGGCAATTTCCGTGTTTTGAATGATTGAACGACTATCTAGGTTGACTGAGCCGATAACGGTGCGGTCGTGATCAATGACAAAGGTCTTAGCGTGCAAGCTAGCCCGAGACTTTCCTTTGAACCAACGGATCCGTTTTTTTTGCCCAGCCTCCGCGCGTAACTCCGATAGCTTTACCCCAGATCTAAGCAACGTCTTTCGGTAGCGAGGGTAACCGCTGTGCACAATGGCGATGTCGGTGGTACTCAGAGAGTTAGTGAGAATATGCACGTCAACGCCAGCATCAGTTAAGCCACACAGAAAGGCAGCGCCATCTTTTCCCGGCACAAAGTACGCCGAGCTGATATGTAGTCGCGATTTAGAGCGCGCGAGAGTCTGGCGCAATTGAAAGCCAAGATACTGATTGGGATCTACCTTTTCGTGTTGATAGGCTTTTTCGGGAGGATCATAAAGCAGCTCGGCGGTTCCGTAGCTTAACGGAACATGGCCGGACTGTAGAGCTTGACTCAGACTCGATTTAAGCAGCGCTTTGGCAAAATCCGTTTCACGTTGTTCTGCGAAAAACGCAGGAATATTGCTGCGTAACATCTCAATTGAATAGAGGTCTTTGTCCGCAGTAAGAAGCCGATCGAGTGGAACGGAGGCTGGGCTATTCCAGTAATTATTAAAGCTGTTGGTGGCATCGGGTAGTACGGCGCCGAGGCTGAGTATGTCAGTGTCTTGGAAATCCATATCAGTATTCGAAAAATATTCATCGCCAATGTTGCGGCCGCCAGTAATCAGCACGAGGTCATCGGCAACGAGCAGTTTGTTATGCATGCGGTGATTGATCCGGCCGAAATGAATGGTTTGTTGAAAGATTCGTTGGATGCCGCTGCGACCGGAAACGGGGTTAAAAATACGAATGCTAATATTCTTGTGGGTATCGAGTGCTGCAGCCCAAGGGTCATTAATCTGAGTGCCTAGATCATCAACAAGAAGTCGGACGCGTACACCACGGTCTGCGGCTTCAATCAGCTTGCTAAGCAAAATTCTCCCCGACGTATCGTCATGAAATATGTAGTACTGGACGTCCAATGACACCTCGGCGGCGTCAATGAGTGCGACGCGGGCAACAAAGGCCGAGAGGCCGTCATGGAGCAGGTAAAAGCCGGATTGGCCAGCGCGACAACCAGATAGCGCTGACTGGACGGCTTGCGCGAGCGGGGTATTAGAGGGCGGCATTGAAGTGATCACGGTGCGTAGCTCACTAGGTTGGCGGTGACGTTATGGTTGGCCATGACAGGAGTAATCGACTGCAACGGCCACAGGCTAGCCTACTACATTGCTGTTGAGCGTATAGCGTTGCGGTTTCGGACGTGGTCGACGTGAGCAGGTTTGGTGCCTCTCTATGCAGCAGTTTCATGCGCCCTTAAGGATGGAATTGTTCTAGGCGGGGCGATTTTTAGGATATAGCACTTTCTTCTGACCTTATGGCCCAAAAGCGATGTCATTATAGTCAACTGTTACATTGGACAATGTAACAGTGAGTGGTAAAGTTGTACTCATTACTTCAGTGGGGCTACTCATGTCGTAGCGCCCAGCTTATGCGACAGGATCGTCGCGATGAGCCAGGCCTTTTGGCCGTAACCAGTCAATGATTAAGGGTGAGCGTATGAGCCAGCCACGCGTTGAGCTAAAGGCACGTAAAGTAAAATTCGATTTGTCCGATTCGCCGGTGCATTGGTTACCAGGGGATGTGTTTTCGAGCCATCTTATTAATGGTATCCACCTGTTGCTACCCGCTGGAGAGTTGTGGTTTTGTCGGGTTTACAACAAAGCGTTGCCGCATATCAGCGACCCGCAGTTAAAAGAGGAAGTGAAGGGGTTTATTCGTCAAGAGGGCGCTCACGCTCAAGCTCACCGCCATGGAGAAGCGTGGCTGAGGGAGCACGGTTACAACGTTGATGATTATCTTGGCCGGGTTAATTGGCTTTTCGAGACATTGCTTAACGATATGCCATTGAATAAGTCGTGGTTGATGCCAAAGCAAATGGAAAAGCAGTGGCTAATCATGCGGGTGGGCATTGTTGCTGCGATTGAACATTTTACGGGACTGCTTGGCGACTGGTGTCTCAACAGCAATGGTTGGGACAGTGGCGATGCTGTTGTAGCAGATTTATTTCGTTGGCATCTTGCGGAAGAAGTAGAGCATCGTACGGTGGCGTTTGATTTGTATGAGCACTTGTGTGCAAACAATGCCAGCTTCTATTTAAGCCGGCAGGCTATTATGGCGTTGGTGTTCCCGCTGTTTATTTATTTTATTACGGAATCCGCTCGTAGCCTTGCGGGGCAAGATTCCCACGCTGATGGGAAGCGTATTGCGCGCTCAAGCGTACTGCGTTTGCTTTTTGAATTGGAAAAGGTGGGTCGTAAAAAAGACAATGTGCCAACTTTTTCGTTTCTCGTTGAGCGTACATTGCGTTGGTTGTCGCCGCGCTTCCATCCGATCACAGAAGGTAATACACAGCAGGCCCTTGATTACATCGATCGGTCTCCTGCTGCGCAGGCGATAGGCTAAATTCAGATATTGTCAGCGAGCTGGCAGGTATGGGGTGCTCGTCGAGCGTAAGTTTTCAGAGATTGAGAAAATCTTTGATATTTATGCTAACGCCGATGAGCTACCTTGTTTGCGATTCTTGTCATTCCATGTGGCCATATTAACTCTGTTCCGTCCCTCTTTCTTGGCACTATACAGTGCATCATCGGCCGCTTTTATCAGGCTGTCCTGCGTCTCAATAAAGCGATTCTCGTTGCAGACAACGCCGAAGCTAGCGGTAATGGGAATAAGCTCATTATTCTCTGAGTACACTGCTACGCGTTCGATTTGAATACGGCATCGCTCTGCCAGTACTGCTGCGCCGGCGATATCGGTGTTGGGCAAAACCAATAAAAATTCTTCGCCACCAAAGCGTCCGATCGTGTCACCTTCGCGTAATACCGCTTTCACGGCGGCGGCAGTGGCCATTAGCACAGCGTCACCGCAAGGGTGGCCCCAGGTATCATTGATACGCTTAAAGTGATCTAGGTCGAGTATGACCAAAGAAAGAGGTTGTTGTTCGCGAGTGGAAAGGGTGAGCGTGCTGCGTAATTGTTCAAAAACGCTATGTCGGTTGGCTACGCGGGTTAGTGAGTCGGTCAGGCTTAGTTCGAGAATTTCAGCCTCGCGCACGCTCCAGCGACCGAGAACGTGGTCAATTAGAATAAAAGTAACAATCATAATATAGCTAGTGATGAAGTATATGTTGGTCACCCAGAACGGGTTGCTAAAGTGCCACGCGGCATTGATAGGAGAGAGAAGTGGCGCGTAGGGTAGATAGCCGTAAGCGGTTAAATAAGATAGCGCGACAATGGCGATGGCGCAGACGTTGAGTACCTGTAGCACGATGCGGCGATCAAACAGCAGGAAGCCGATAACAGGCGAACATAGCAACATAATGCCGGTCGGCATGTAGAGTAAGCCGATGATATAGCCGTAGCCGACGAGAGTTAATCCGAAACTGTATAGCACTAAAAGTTGATACCACTTTGAGCCAGGCCAAAGACGGTTTACGTACTGCCCAACCCAGATGAATAGTACGGAGAGTGTCGATAGCAAGAATGTGGTGATCAGTAGACCTTTGGCGATTGCCACGTTGACGATTTGGTCGTGAAGTAGAGCGACTGTCATGCAGGCGCTGACATTTATGCCCATAAGCAAAGACAGCCCAGCTGTAAGACGTGCTTTATTGACGGGGGTCCAATCGAGAATGCTGTTTAAAAAGAGTTGCCAGTTATGTTTGTGTCGTAAAAGTTGTAGCTGTGCACGCCAATTTCTGGGTGTGCTATTACCACTATGGAGGGACTTTCTTGCCATAGGTTGTTCGGTATAGTTGGTTGTTTTGATGCAATTTCTGCCTGCGGCTTTCGCTTGGTAAAGCGCTTCGTCTGCGCGCGCGATAAGACTTTCAGGATTTGCTTGGTCAGTGGCGTTGACATTAACAAGACCAAAGCTTGCGCGGACCGGAATAGTCTCGCCATTTTCTGAAATGACGTGCAGTGTTTCGATACGCTGACGGCAACGCTCGACGAGCTGGTTGGCGCTTTGTTCTTCAGTCTGCGGTAATACCAGCATAAATTCTTCGCCACCAAATCGGCCCACTAAGTCTGATGTACGTATTTCATCGGCGATGGCATGGGCGGTTCTCCTGAGTACTTCGTCGCCGGCAGGGTGTCCCCAGATGTCGTTAATTTTTTTAAAATGATCGAGATCGAATAGCACTAATGAGAGTGTTTTATTTTGCCGATGCGCACGCGCGAGTTCACGGTTTAACTGGGCAAGTATGCTGCGCCGATTATGTAGTCCTGTCAGGGAATCGGTTAAGCCTAAGGCTCGTACACTTTCTTCACGTAAGCGCCATTGGCTGAATAGAACTGCGCATAAGTAGAGATCAACCAAGATATGTGGAGCGGCCATCAGGAGCTGGCTGTGGGTCCAGAGTATGGCGCTAGCTTGGTCGGTCGGAGGATGGACAAAGGGGGCGTAGGGAATCAGTCCCGCTGCAGCCGCCGCGTTTAAAAAAAGTAGTGCAAGAAATGAAATAAGAAATGCGATTGCCACGACGCGGCGTTCGAGTAGGAGAAAGCCTAGCAGTGGGGCCCCCATTAATACTGCGCCGCTGGCGATACTCAGTGATCCGGTAATGTAGCCTCCCCATACAAGTGAGAGGCCATAATAATTGGCGCTGATATGTTGATACCACATGGGCTCTAGTTTGCTCACCCGTAGCATCTGTCCTAGTGCGAGCAGGAACCCAGCGCCAACCAGCATGGTTGTGACAATTGGCAGCTGTACGCGAAATGAGTCGAGGCTGAATACCTTCTGCTCGTCTATCATAAACAATACAAGTACAGCCCAAGCGGTGTGAGCTAACCATAGCGCAATGAGCAACATTAGCGGTGCACTGCTGCGCGTTATAAAACTCCATTGCGCAAGTGGCGTCAGTTGCCGGTCTTCGTATTGCTGCATCTGGGGCGCTCTATTTTATGAGGGGCTCGCTATGTCTAAAATATACGATGTATTCACTAGAACGAGTAGCACCGGATAGACGGTGGCATGTGGCTATTGAGCGGTTCCTAATCAATTGATTTGGCTAAATATTTTTGCTATTCGATTTTAAATTTGTTTGCTGGCGCTGTTAGTCTTGGCATCTGGGGAATTGGAGAAGAGTGTGTCGAAGCTGGAAGCAGGAGGGATGGTTGAAAAGATGGCTGCGGGAAATGCGGAGGCAGGTGAGCTGTACAAAAATCGAGTTGTGATTGGATTAAGCGACCCAAAGAGCCCGACCAATGTTGGCGCGGTGATGCGCGCGGCGGGGTGTTACGGGGTGGATCAGGTTTGCTACACCGGGACGCGATATGATCGTGCGGCGAAATTTACCACCGATACGCATAACGCTTCACAGACGATACCCCTCGATGGGGTTGAGAGCTTTGATCAGTGTGTCACCGCCGAGATGAAAGTCATCTGTGTTGAGCTGGTTGACGGTGCGACGTCACTGCCATTGTTTGAGCATCCTACGCAGGCCCTGTATATCTTTGGTCCGGAGGACGGCACGTTAAGTCAGTCGATTATCGATCAGGCGGACGCGGTGGTCTATGTTCCGACAAAGGGTTGCATGAACCTTGCGGCTTCGGTCAATGTGCTGCTGTATGACCGTTTGTGTAAATCTGGTGCGACGGGCAGCAATGATTTAGTTCTGAGTAGTCGTGATAGAAATAATACGGTCAGGGTCAACGGTGATTCGTCTCGATAACACTCGTTTCGGCGGCGCTAGGAAGTGTTAATCAATGAATACAACAGTATTGAGCGTGCTCGCCATTGCGTTAACGCTTATTGCATTTTTGCCGTACCTACGCGCGATTGCACGCGGAGCATTTCACCCGCATGTAGTGTCCTGGGGGATTTGGGGTAGCGCTACGCTGGCCATTTCAGTTGCACAATATGTCTCTGATGGGGGCGCTGGCGCATGGCCAATTTTTATATCTGGTCTGTTGACGATTATTGTTGCTGTCCTCGCTTACCATCGTAGCCGAGACGGTTCGGTCACGCGGGTTGATATGTTTTTCTTGCTGCTATCCGTGTGCGCATTGCTCTCGTGGTTTGTGAGCCGAGATGCGTTGATAGCGGTGGTATTGCTTACTGTTGTGGATTTGTCTGGTTTTGCTCCGACTTATCGACGTGCTTGGTCGCACCCCCATGAAGAGTCATTGCAATTTTACGCCTTGATGGTGGTGCGCAATGGTTTAGCCGCGCTGGCGCTGGAGGCCTATTCGCTGACTACACTGTTGTTTCCGTTGGCAGCGGGGTTGGCCTGTCTTATTTTCGTGATTATGGTGACGTGGCGGCGTCGAGTTTTTATCGATAAAACCGCACATGTCGAATAAGGATGTAGAGTTAGTTGAGTTACGAGAGACAACAACGAAAAATGGAATAAAAATGCTTTGGGCAGACGGTTAACCAAGAGTCCATTTTACTCATCATTAAGATAAATTTTTAATTGTAGGAACGCTGATGCCATTTATTTCAATGCGTGATAACGCCTTGCTGCATGTTCGTGTTATCGGACGCGGCCAGCCGGTATTAATGTTGCCCGGTTTGGGCATGGCGAGCAGCCATTGGTTGCCGTTTGTGCTGCCTTACCAGCGCTCGTTTCAATTTATTATGCCGGATTTCCGTGGGCACGGACGTTCGATGGCGGTGCCGTTAAATCAGGCGGATGTCTTTCAGAACCATGTTGATGACGTACGCGATGTGATTGCACATTTTCAGCTCGATAATTATTTATTGGCGGGTATTTCGCTCGGTGCCACGACGGCGATGCATCTGCAGCGTGAAACAGGGTTTTCAGGCGTGCGTCGTTATTTGCATATCGACCAGTCGCCAAATGTGGTTAATGACGCGCAGTGGCGCTACGGGTTAGCGGGCGAAAAGCAGCCAGCATTGTTTGCGGAGATGTTGGCGCTATTGTCGTTATTGGATAATCACAATGAGGTTGAGTATTTCGATCAACTACCCCGTGATGTTAAGAGCCAGGTGGCGCATCAGGTTGCTGGCTTGCTCAGTATCTTAGGCGCTGGGTCTGGTGCATTAGGCTTTCTACGTCATGTATTGCCGCGCTTTCCTGCGCTGATTGCACGGAAGGTGCCGTTAATGCGGCTGGACGATATGCGCGCGTATTTGCGCTGCTATTCGGGCGCGGGGCATGATTATCGACCAAGCCTTGGTGCCGGTAATACACCGGTGACATTAATGATGGGAATGAATTCACCGCTTTATGCGTCGCAAGGGCAGCGTTTAGTCGCAGAGTCAGCAGCGCAATCGAGAGTTGTCTGCTTTGAACGCTCTGGGCACGTGCCGTTAATGGACGAGCCGGTAAAGTTTATGCGTGAGTTTGGTCGATTTTTGCGCGAGGACGTGACGGGCGGTGCCAAGAATGCTGGGCTAGAAGACGCGGTGTAAGATCCTTTTTATTCGGGATTTATCTCTATCTGACAAGCTGATCGTTTGCAAGCTAGCTCCCACAAGGTAGCTCTGCTTGAGATTTTATAGGCGCTTGCTCGCAAGCGATCAGTGCTAGATCAAAATCAAAACCTGCAAACAAACTCCCAAAAGGTAGTGCTGTTTAGTCTTTTGTAGGAGTTTGCTTGCAAGCGATCAGCGTTAGACCAAAAAGCAAAACTTCATCTGCAAGCAAGACTCCTACAAGGCGGTGCAGGTTAACGTTCTTCTTGGTGCTTGCTGCAGAGGAGCGGTGTTCTGGTTAGCTTCTTTTCTTAACGAGTCCATCATCTAGCGCTTGTTGGAAGTGTTCAGCTAAGGTCTGCTCGATGGGCCGGTATTTCACGCCAAGTTGTTCGCTGCGACTGTGATCGAACTTGACGATGTGACCGACATTGCGACTGACAAACTTTCGTGTCACAGGGCCTAGTAACGGCCCCATGGCCCATACCACTAACTTAGGCGCTTGCATGCGTGGGAACGGATACTTGTTGCCAAAAGTATTGCGCAGAATTTTGGCGATGCCGAGCATTGTTAGTACACGGTTAACCAAAATATAACGACCTTTAGCGTCCTTGTTGAACGCCGCGAGCAAATGTGCGTGGGCAACGTCGCGCACATCAACGACGCCATAGCCAAGGTTCGGTACGCCAGTCCGTAAGCGCCCGTCACCCATCTGTACCAGTGTGTCGATGCTAGCCGAGTTGCTGGCGGTGGTGAGTGATGGGCCGTAGACCATGCCGGGGTTGATGGTGACAAGGTCCCATTGTGTTTGCGCTTTCTGAATTTCCCATGCTTTGCGTTCTGCTTCTACTTTGGAAAATTGGTAAGGGTTGTGATCGACGCTGCTGGTGGTGTTCCAGTCGTTCTCATCGAATGCCGTTTTCGCGGCTTTTTTCAGATCAGTATTGTCACCGAATACAGACGCTACACTGCTGGTGAGTACAACGCGGGTGACAGTACTGCAGCGATTTACCGCTTCCAGCACATTGCGGGTGCCTTCAACGGCTGGGCGTACCAGTGCTTCAAAGGCATCGCTATAACCGTCAATGATAAAGGGCGATGCGGTGTGCATGACGATGCTGCAGCCTTGCATGGCGGCGTCAAAGGCGTCGACGTCGAGGAGATCTGCTTTAAACAGCTTAAGAGTGCCTGGCGCGCTACTGGCCATCTTATGTAGGTGATCCACGCTCTTACTTTTGTTTGGGTCGCGCACGGTGCCATGCACCGTGTGGCCTTGGTCGAGCAGCTCTTTAATAATCCAGCCGGCGATATACCCTGAGGCGCCGGTGACCAGAACAGTGGTAGCGGTTGAGTTCATAGCATTTCCTTTTGATGGCGTTACGTACTAGGCATGGCAGAAACAAGCGTCCGTACGAGTGGCGGCACGTTAGCACGGCCACGTGATGACTCTATAGGGGCATATCAAGCCAAATGCTCGCCTGAGCCCTGCGAAATTGGCGGAGGAGACTTTTTTGATGTGCGATACAGCAAATATTGGCAGGTTTGTTGGGCATTAACAGGCACGTTTGCGTGAAGGCGGTGTGTTTTGCTGTGGCTCGTTATCGCAGCGCGTTTTCCTGAGTAAGTAGGTGTGATCCGTCCTCTAGGCTTTTATACTGCGCGCAGATGGGCTGAGCTTGGGTAGGCACGGTCAAACTAGGCAGGTCGTGGCTTGTTTTGGATAGGCCGCGATGGGTTGCGAGTAGGCAGGCAAGGAGATTTAGGTGAGCAACGATAGCGGCATTCGTCTTAATAAGTTTATCAGTGACTCGGGTTACTGCTCACGACGTGAGGCGGACGAATACATTGAGCACGGCGAGGTGCGCGTAAATGGCGTCACAGCGGGGCTTGGTACGCGAGTTGTTGCTGGTGATCGTGTCTTGGTTGGTACCAAAAAAATTGCAAATGCGGCGGCAGACAAAACCGATCGTGTTTATATTGCCTATAACAAACCAGCTGGTATTACCTGCACCACCGATCGTGACGTAGAGGGCAATATTGTTGATGCGGTGCGTCATAAAGAGCGTGTCTATCCGGTAGGCCGTTTGGACAAGCCATCAGAAGGACTGATTTTTTTGACCAGTGATGGCGATATCGTTAATAAGATTTTGCGTGTCGGTAATGCGCATGAAAAAGAATATGTGGTAACCGTTAAGCAGCCTCTGACCTCTGAATTTATAGCGAAAATGTCCAGTGGCGTGCCGGTGCTGGGTTCGTTAACGAAGCCCTGTAAAGTCGTCATGCAGAGTCAATTTGTATTTAAGATTACGTTAATGCAGGGATTGAATCGGCAGATACGGCGGATGTGTGAGTTTCTCCGATATGACGTTGTGCGTCTGAAACGCGTGCGCATCATGTCGGTTCGTCTGGGTGATTTGAAGGTGGGGCAGTGGCGTAACCTTTCGGAAAAAGAAATGGCGGACATTCATGCGGCCATTGCCGACTCAGATAATAGCGCCGCAGCAAGTAAGCCTAGGAAAAAAGTCGCGCGTCGACGACCGCCCGCTGGGGCGGCAGGTGGCGGCGCCGCACGTCGTACCGCCTTGGGTACAGATCGGGCGGGTAGGCCAGTTGCACAAGGTACGGGAAAGTCTGAAGGTGCTGCGGCGCGTAATGTCCGACCGGCAAAAAAGAGCGCAGCTGGGGCTAAACCGACAGGGAAGTCTGCTGGAAAACCTGCCGGCAAGGGGGGCGGTAAAGCAAGCAATAGCCGCGACCTAGACCGCAGCAAAGGCCGTGGCACTGGCGGCGCACGTACCGAGAAAACGAAACGTCCACCCGGACGTACACCGCGTCGGCGTTAGCCACTCAGGCAGGGCCATTCGCTTGTAAGTAAGCCTCGACAAGGTTGATGTAGTTTGATCTTTTTTCGGAGCTTGCCCAGCAAGCGATCAACGCTCGATCAAAAGTAAAACCTGCCGCTAGCAGGACCGGCTCTTACGACAGCAATGCAGCTGATGATGTTGTCGATGCATGGTTATGCTCAAAGACTTAATGGCTGCTGCCGCTATCCTTCAAGATATCTTCGAGTGTTTTGCTTAACACCTCTTCGCCGAGCCGTTGCATGGTATCGATATTGCGCAATGGAATATTGTCGGGATTGGGGTAAGTGGCGATGGCTGTTTCAAGCGAGGCTTCGCGCAAAATATGCAGGACTGGCCACGGCGCGCGGTTGGTATAATTTTCGGCGTCATCTACTTCTGTTTCTGCAAACTGATAGCGTGGATGAAAACTGGCGATCTGATAAACGCCTTGCCAGCCATATTGCTCGAGTAGCCCGTCGGCGAGGTCCAAAAAATCATTGTAGTCGAGAAAGTCGTCGAGCATGCGTGGTGCCACAAGTAGTGTGGTTTCAAGGGCCTCAGGTTTGCGGCTATTTAGCAGGGTAATTTCATCGTGTAACGCGCTCAGTAGTGCCTCATCGTTATGGGCTTCACTCACGGCGATACGCACTAGCCCCGCAGTGAACGGTTTCTTAGCGAATGGACATAGGTTCTGGTCGATGACCATACGTTGTAACCATTGTGTGATGTGCTGTTCGACGGTTGTCGCAGGTATCATTCGAACAATTCCTGTAATGCATGGAGGTCTGTGTGGCGCGTGTTTGCTGTAAACGGCAAGGCGCGAATGAAAGGTCACGCTGTTATTTCATGATTGGCGATAACGTATGTTATTGAATATCAGTCGAAATGTGGTTGCCGGTGCGAATGATACCACTGCTGAGTATCTCCGCGCGCAATCCGCCGCGAAGATGTAGCGATTTGATGATCGTTGTCGCGCTAATCGTTTGTGTTTGTAGCAACTGGCCGATGACAGCGCAAGGCTCGCTTAACTCAATGCCGCGTACCATGATATCGCCGACAGAGAAGGTTTGTCCGACCAAAGCGTTTAGGCGCACGCCACGGGTCAGTAGGTTTCGGCGCAGGGCGGCCGCTTGCACACAAAGGCCAAGTTCTTGGTTGAATAGCGCCAGAGCCTCTTCTTCGATGAAGGTGATATGGTTTATGGCGTTTGGGGTGTTTCGTCGGACTATGGTTTGTGACGATGTCGTCGCTGTACGCGGTAGTCGGGCTCGATAATAGCGGTCGCCGACGATGCCTTGACCTTGTTTAACTTGCACCGCGTCGTGGCTGAGCATCGGTTGGCGTGATGCGGGGGCGGTAAATATACTGATAATCTCGCTCACGGAGCCTCCTTATATTAACGTGTTAGAGCATATTAGACATTGTAGGCCTTTCGCAAAGGAATAATGTCCGAGCAATCTATCGCGGATACTCTCGCGAAAAAAGCAACGTTTTTATGGCGTGTGCGTTGAGATGCGTGGCCTGCAACGCTGGTTTATCTCGGTTATGGATAAAGCCCGGGCAGCTTGCCGAAAACGCTGGATAAGTTTTGGCAAAACACAGATATAATTTTTTCGCTAATTGATCAAGTTTGTGACGTTGTTGATTTGATTTCACAGGTATTGATGCAATCACCGCAGCGACGTGAACAATGGCCCAGTGTGCCAGCAGAAATGAGTACATTGCCTTGGGTATTAACGAAATTGGGAAAAGCTCGAATGGAAACGGTGCCCGTTATGGTTAAAGAAAGTGCTGCAGTGCGCGCCGAAATAAACGCCCTTGAATAAGGGGGGCGTTATTTCCCGACGTTCTAATTTAAATGTGACTGTAGCCACATTTAAATTAGAATATTAAGCAAATCGAAACTGTTCGTCCTCGCTGCGCTTGCACTCAAGCATTGCCATGTCTGCAGCATTCAATAACTTCTCCACGTTATCGCCTTCTTTGCCTATGGCGATACCGACACTAATACCGATACGTATGTTAGCTTCGTCGCTCAGTACTGGAGCGGAAAATGCGTTGTAGAGATTTGTGGCGACGGCGCTCGCGCTTTCTTTGGGCGTATCGTGACTGATCACGATACAAAACTCATCGCCACCGATACGCGCGACAAGATCCCCGGTGCCTGCGATGCTATTGAAGCGTTCGGCAACTTCTTTTAAGACGAGGTCGCCCATGCGGTGGCCGTATTGGTCGTTCACGGGTTTAAAGTTATTCAGATCAATATAGATGAGTGCGGTGCGATTGGCGCCGTAGGGTAGGCGGCGTTGTAAGTGACGTTCGAGACCGCGGCGATTGACTAGGCCGGTAAGTGGGTCGCGTTCGCTTTCGGCACGTAGGGCGGATTCACGGCGCTGATATTCGGTGCCGTCTTGAAAAGCGATGCTGACGCCAGCGATAAGACCTTTGTCGTCTTTGAGTGGCGTGGCGATGATCTGTGCCGGAAAATTAACGCTGCCTCGGCTGGCCGATACGGTTTGTGTCCAACTATTTCCTTGCAAACACTGGGCAAGCAGGTCTGCGACGGAACGTTCTGCCGCGGGGCCGGCGAGGCGCTCTATCAGAGAGGCGCCAGTCAATGATCCGGTCTCACCCAGCAGAGTATGGGCCGCGGGGTTGGCAAAAATAATATTGCCGCGCCGGTCGAGGCTGAGTATGCCTTCACCAATCGAACGTAGCAGGAGTTCGTTGTGATGTTTAAGGCGTTCAACTTCGCGCAGGCTTTGTTCGAGTAACTGGTTGGCGGCACTGAGCTCGCGGCCTTTTTGGTCTAGCTCGAGAAATACCCGCACTTTGCTTTGTAGCACCGTGGCGTCGATGGGCTTGGTCAGGAAATCGACGGCGCCAGAAGCGTAGCCACGCAGTACGTGCTGGACGTTGTGATCAATGGCGGTGACAAAAATAATCGGTACGTGGCGAGTGTGGGTCTCACGCTGCATGGCTTCCGCGACTTCGTAGCCATCCATGCCTGGCATCTGTACGTCGAGCAGCATGACGGCAACGGTGTGCTCGCTTAATAGGGAAATGGCTTCTTCGCCAGACGAAGCCTGCAGTAACTCAATATCAAAGTCATCGAGCAGCGCTTCGAGTGCGAGCAAGTTGGCGGGGTTGTCATCGACAACCAATACTTTTGCTTTGCTCACCAAGGTCCCCTAAGTGTGTCATGTCCGTGTTGATGAGATAACAGTCTCATACGAAGAGTAATAGCGAAACAATATTATCTGTAGGTTTGGGCAAAGAATTGTAGTTACTGTTGCTGCCGAGACCGATGGTCAGTCATACACAGGCTTACGTCAGTAAGAGCGCCAGTGGTCGGCGAGCTAGGTTGGTTTATGCGAGTTCCGCGGGGGCTTGGGCGTTAACGGTCTCAACGCGGTTTCGGCCGCCTGACTTGGCTGTGTACAAGGCTTCGTCAGCGGCTTTGATTAAGTTTTTATTGGTTAAGATCAAACAATGTTCGTTGCAGGCCACGCCGAAGCTTGCTGTGAGGGCGATTGGGGTGCCGTCGTCGGCTAATACCGTGCACTGTTCGAGCTGTGTTCGGCACCGCTCAGCCAGTGCTTGGCTGCCCGCTAATGTGGTGTCTGGTAGCAGAATAAGAAACTCTTCACCGCCAAATCGGCCAATGGCATCACAGTCTCGAATGGCATGATTGAGCTGGATTGCCGCGGCTTTGAGTACACGGTCGCCGGTCGGGTGCCCCCAGGTGTCATTAATCTGTTTGAAGTGATCCATGTCGAGCAAAATGAGGGCTAAGGGCGGGCCGTGACGCAGTGTGCGCGCTAATTCTTTGTCGAGCATATCGATGATGCTGCGTCGATTGTGCGTCCCCGTGAGGGAGTCAGTCAGGCTCATTGTGCGCGCTTCAATACCACGTTCGCGCCAATGGCCGAAGGTGCGATCTGACAGGTAAATAATAATAATAATGTTCGGAGTCATGAGTATGTAAAGGCCGGCTAGCCAGAGCGCTTCGGTAACATAAAACGAAAACTCGGGCTGTGCGATTGCGGGGGCATAGGGAATGTAATGCATAGCACTCATGGCGGTGAGCCCGAGTAATAGGCTCATGGAAGTGAGCATGCCGAACCAGACGTAAGCGGGGCGGAAGAAGATGAGCCCGATGAGCGGACTGCCAACCAACAAAATACCCACCGGTAGAGAGAGCGTACCAATCAGATAGCCAAAGCCAACAAGGGTGATGGCGTAATACTGATGAGTGAAATGTTGGTAAAGAGGTGAATTGGGATAACGCCTATTTATTTTTATGCCTATAAACGATAGCAGCGCCATGCCGAGAATTACGGGTATCGCGATGGGAATTGTACTGATCACCCAGTCGACATTCAGTAGGTCCTCACGGTTGGGAAGTATCAATAAGAATAATCCCCAGCCGCCGTACAGCAGAAATTGCGAGGTACCTAGGCCTGCCAGCAACGCGGTTTTCATTGTCGGCGTCCATTCCGGTCCGCCTTGAATGAGTTGTTCTAGCATTTGTTTCGTTGTTGTCACAGCTTGTTTCAGGGTTTGCGAAAGCGTAACGGGCACTACCTCGTTGACATCGGGTGTTTCCGTTGCAGTGCTAGCGAGCGGTATCGACGCAACTTCAATGCGATTGCGGCCGTGCTCTTTGGCGCAATAAAGTGCTTTGTCGGCAGCCTGGATCAAGGCCTCGGTGTTGAGGCTGCGGTTGTTTGCGTTGCAGGCAATACCAAAGCTGGCACTAAGCTGAATGCGCTCGCCGGTTTCACTGTAGAGATCGGTGCTGGCCAGTGCGAGGCGACATCGCTCCATCAGTGTCACGGCGCCTTCGCTGCTTGTGTCGGGCATCAACAGTAAAAACTCTTCACCGCCAAAGCGGCCGATCACATCGCAGCTGCGAGTGTTGGCGACAAAGCATTGCGCGGCAGCACGCAATGCTTTGTCGCCAACAGGGTGGCCCCAGCGATCATTAATTTTTTTAAAGTGATCTAAGTCCAGAATGACGACGGCCAATGGCGGTCCGTGTCGTTTTGTCCGAGCAATTTCCTTATGTATATGGCGAACAATGCTGCCGCGATTGTGGAGGTCAGTTAGCGCATCTGTACGGCTTTGTTTTAATACTTTTGCTTCGGTTCGCCGCCACAGACGGATCATGATGGCCGTGAGAGTGACTGACAGGATAACGTGGGGCGCAGCGAGAAAGACGGCGCTTTGCGCCCAAAAACTAAAACTCGCGGCGTCGTAGGGCGGGACACGTGCGGGGGCGTAAGGAAGCCAGCCAATATTGGCGGCGATGTTTAAAGCGAATATTAGGCTGAATGCAACGAAGGCACCCAATTGAATGACGCGGCGTTCGAGAGCGATATAACCGGATAGTACGGCACCGATCAAGACGGCACCGGTAGCAAAGCTTTGTGTACCGAACAGATATCCTGCCCATACTAAGGAGAGACCAAAGTACTGCGCGCAGATGTGCTGAAAGAGAAGGGAGTTGGGGGCATGCTTTCTCAGTACGAGGCCAATGAGGAGCAATAAAATGGCACCGACAACAATTGCTGCGAACACCGGCAGTTGGCTTTGTATAACGCTGACATTGATAAGCTGGAGGCGGTCATGACGAGACAATGCATAGATCAGCCCGCCCAAATAGAGACTGAAAACCAGTATGACCTGAGCAATCGGCGCACAGCCGCGTTCTACTGCATTCCATTTTATTGCTTTAAATTCGTTGAAGCGTAACAAGTAGCATTTTCCTGATTTTTTCGGCGTTATTGTCAGTACATTCGCTTGAGGTATGGCAGGCGTTGAGCAGCCGAAAGTCTATCAATATGACAGCATCTTGCTTTACTCAGCGATGGGAGTCACGTTTTCTGTATTGACCCAATGGCTAAGCGGTACGTTAGTGCGTATCGGTGGCATAGATTCATTTTATGGTCTTGTGATCGTTGAGGTATGGCGCGTTTAATGGCTGTTTATGATGTATATATTGTGCTGTGTTTGTGGACATGATTGGGCCGTAAGGAGGCGAGAGGTGATGAATGTTATGCGTAATGACGCTATTTATTGTCGGGCTGTGCGGTTTTTTCGATTCGTTAGCGTTGCGGGGCTATTGCTGTTGTGCATGTCTGGAATCGTGCGCGCTGAAATCTATAAATGGACGGATGATCAGGGACGCACGCATTTTGGTGATATAGAGAGTGAGCATTATGACGCGGAAGCTGTAACGGTGGAGGTGAATAGTTACGAGCATGTTACCTATTCCTCTTTGGGTAAGGCGATTCCCGGTTCAGAGAAAGTACAGATGTTTTCGACGGCTTGGTGTGGTTATTGTAAAAAGGCGAAGACCTATTTTAAATCGCAGGGCATTGATTTTGTTGAGTATGATATTGAAAAAGATGTTTCAGCAAAGCGGCGTTATGATGCGCTGGGTGGAAAAGGTGTTCCGGTGATCGTTGTTGGTACAAAAAGAATGAATGGTTTTAGTGTGGCAGGGTTTAAGCGCATATACCCCTGACTTTTTTCGTGTGCTTTCGGTGCGCCTGATGCTGGGCGCACTCTCCTCATAGGTCACTTCTGCGTATTGTTATTCTCGTCTTTGCTTGCGTTTGTTTGGATTTTCGCGTTTGGGAACACCATGCTGGTGAGCTGTGGGAATTGCGGCGGCAGCTCTGCGATATCGTTAATTTGATACTGCGCTTCTGGCATGAGTTTATGCATGTCTTCGAGGGTGTCGCGCGGCGCCCGAGTGGCAACAAGGTTGGCCAACCAAGCAGGAATTGCACCACCGGGATCGGCGAATGTCTCGAACGTAAGCCGGGTCCAGCCATCATGGAGCGGCTCCATAATAAAGCTGCTTTCGAGATTGGGGATGCGGACCGTTTTTTTCTGTTCAGGATAGAGGCTTTTTACCGCGACGGTGTGAACGCTGATGGCCAGGGTGTTGGGGTCTTGAGAGAGGGTGGTGCGAGCGACGACATCCCGATCGTCAACGGGCCAGATACCGGCGATGTGAATATAGGCGATGTCGTTGCCGAGCTCCGGTAGCAGACGTGCGTAATCACACTGATATACCCATTGTGGGAATCGTTCGATATCGCCGAATACGGCGAACACGGTGAGCATGTTGTGAGGCACTTCAATCTGTCCCTTAAACGCTTTTAGTGGGTTGCCTGGCACAGGGCGCACCCATGTTGTGACGTCGCCGCGTTGCTTTGCGTGGCGCACTTTTTCCCACGAACTATTTGAGGTGTCGGCAGCGGCTTGGGCGTGAAGGCTGATAACGGAAAGCATAGCGATTGTGGCAAGGGTAAGGCGCATAGAACCATTCTTTGTCGTTCAAAGGAGCTTGAGCTTAGCCCGAATAAGGTAAGAGGAACACGGCGGATTGTGCCGGAATCTTTGTTTTATCAAAGTATGTAATGTAAGCGCTGAGTGTTTAACGAAGACCTGCTCTTTTGTAAGTAGGGAGATAAGCGGGAATGAAACGACATAAAAACGTCACGACATAAAAAAGCCTCCGTCACAGTGTGATGGAGGCTTTTTTAGTTTCTTTGCGAGGTTTTAGCGGTTGCCGCCAACTTCCCGACGTGGACTGGATCCGGCAGGACGGCGGCTGCCACTGCCGCCAGGCTTGCGAGCGGTACTGTTTTGACTGCCGTTTCCTTTACCACCATTGCTGCTACCGCGGTTGCCACCGTTACCATTAGGGCGACCGTTTTGGCGCGGGCGTTGCGGTGGACGATCATCGCTGATGCCACTGTCTGGTAGAGGTGCAAATCCGGTAATCGTTTCGCGTTCGATTTGCTTTTTAAGCAGTTTTTCGATGTCACGCAATTGCTTGCGTTCGTCCGGGCTCACCAATGAGATAGCTCGGCCCGTTGCGCCTGCGCGGCCAGTGCGACCGATGCGGTGGACGTAATCCTCGGGAACGTTTGGCAGATCGAAGTTAACTACTTGCGGCAGCTGGTCAATGTCGATGCCGCGTGCGGCAATGTCCGTTGCGACAAGAATTTGTACCTTGCCGTCCTTGAAGTCAGCCAAGGCTTTAGTGCGTTGGTTCTGGCTCTTGTTGCCGTGGATCGCAGCGGAAGGAATGCTGGATTTTTCCAATATCTTGGCGAGCTTGTTAGCGCCGTGTTTAGTGCGGCTAAACACCAGTGCCTGATGCCAGTTGTTTGACTGAATCAAGTGCACTAGCAACGCTGACTTCTGTTTTTGATCAACTGGATGCAACTTATGTTCAACGGTTTCCGCTGTGGTGACGTTTGGCGCAACGTTAATTTCCACCGGTTGATTCAGCCAGCTTTTTGCCAGACCACGGATGTCGTTGGAAAAGGTTGCAGAGAACAACAGGTTCTGACGCTTTTTCGGTAACAGCGCCAAGATTTTACGGATGTCGCGAATAAAGCCCATGTCGAGCATGCGGTCGGCTTCGTCGAGTACCAAAATTTCGATGTCTTGAAACGAAACGGCTTTCTGCTGATAAAGATCGAGTAAGCGACCGGGTGTGGCGACCAAAATGTCGACGCCGCGACGTAGCTTCATCATCTGCGGATTAATTTTTACGCCACCAAATACGACCGCGGAGCTCAATGGCAAATTCTTACCGTAGGCTTCAACACTATCGTGAATCTGCGCGGCCAGCTCGCGGGTTGGCGTGAGCACGAGGGCGCGACAGCGGTTTGACTGCGCTTTACCGCCGGCACTAAGAAGTTGTAGCAGAGGCAGTGTAAAACCAGCGGTTTTCCCGGTGCCGGTTTGGGCGGCAGCCATCATGTCGCTGCCTTTTAAAATAACGGGAATCGCCTGCGCTTGAATTGGCGATGGCGTGGTATAGCCTTTTTCTTCGACGGCACGAACGAGCGCGTCATTTAAGCCTAAGTTGGCAAATGTCATAAAGGTTTCCTGCGGGCATAGCGTAGCAATAGCTCAGCAGCCCTGAACGGGTTTAATAAAAGGCGGGGCAGTTTGTGGATTTGAATACAGTCCGGTGGCCGCTTTGCCGTAAGTCCGCTGGTGATAGACCAGTCGGGCGCGGCATCCAGTTAGTGGCACCCGGTGAGGGGGAGAACTGCCTTATCAATCGGCAGGCTAACGATGACGCTAGTGTCGCGAGGAGCAACACGGCGCGCACGATAGCACAATGCCGCTATAGGGCGCTACTGATATATCCTTTGTCTGCAGGTATAGCCGCCCACGATGCAAGAATTCGCCTGCAAGCAGCCTCCCACAAGGGGCATCGCTGTTGGTGTTTGTGGGAGGCTGCTTGCACGCGCGCCAGTATCGGAAAAACCGAAAACCTTTCGCCAGAAAGCAGCGTCCTATATGCGCATTACTGCTGGTTCTTGTGGGGGCTTGCTTGCAAGCAAGGGTCGCGGGATAGGTTCGAGTACAGGGCTTTAGTGGTTTTGCCGAGCTCGGAAACTGGCGGGTGGTTCGCCGGTCCACTTTTTAAAGGCGCGGGTAAAGTTGGCGGGGTTGCGATAGCCCAGTCGCGTGGCGATGTCTTGAATGCTGATATTGCGGCGAGCCAGTAGGTCTTGTGCGTCGCGTCTCCGTGCTTCTTCTAATAGCAACAAGTACGAGGTGCCTTGCTGTTGTAGCTTGCGCTTGAGCGTGCGGGCGGACAGGTTAAGGCGTCCGGCGATGTCATCCAGTTTGGGGTAGCCATTATTGTCGTGGTGGCCTCGATGGGGCATTAATTCCGCACGCACGCGCAGAGTAACGCTGGACTCAACATCCGAGGCGAGGGCAAGCTCGCGCTCGCATAATGCGATGGCTTGTTGCGAGGCAAGGGGGTCGGCCAGTACCGGGCGCATGTTTTGATAATGGCGCGGTAGGCGAACAAAGTTACCGTGAGCGTTAAATCGAATCATCGGTAGACGATCTTTCCATGCTTGGTGATAACTTGGTTCTGGCCAATCGACAAATATCTCAACGTCGTTAAATTCCTCCAGCTCTTTGCCGAGTAATACCGCGGCAGCACGCGCGAGACCGAGCAGAATATTCTCATAAAAAAAACGCCGTAACACTGGGATTGGCTGCGTTTCGATGAGCCACAGTTCAGCGGCGGATTCATCTTCACGATACTCCAAGCGAAAGCCTGCCTGGCGCGCGCGCATAAAGCGCACAGATGTTTCCAGTGCGTCGCGTAGTGAGCTGCTGCTCATGGTGGCGTAACCGAGTACGCCGTGGACAGTTGGCCGCATTCGCAAACCATATTCATAACCTAGTCCTGGCGTATCGCTTAAGGACTGTGCACGCAGTATCACCAGCATCCATTGATAGGCGGACATTTTTGATTCGGGGTTGTTGAGTGTCGAGGGGTCAATCGGAATGTCGTGCAGTAGCGCTTGGCTGGAAATGCCGTGCTCAGCCATCAGCTCGACCATGAGCTGAAGGTAGGCGATAGAGATCGTTGGGCGATTGAGTTCGCGCAGTTGTTGCATGCAGTTCCTTTTGGCGGGCGCTGGCCGTCTATCTCGCCGCTGCTTGAATGGGCGAGGTTAGCAATATGGGTCAATACTTACATGGCCCATAATGATAAGCAATATGGCATCAGCGGTTATGACGCTCGGGTGTACATCGTGTTTACAATGCAAGCCGACCATGACATTTATCAATGAGACTATTCATTGGCTTGGGATGTTAGCAGCGACAACTTACGAGCGGAGGTAAGCATGACGGGGATTCGATTAGACGGTGCAGTCGTCGCCATTACAGGTGGTGGCAGAGGAATTGGCTTGGCCATTGCGCGTGAGTTGTCGGCGGCTGGCGCCCGCGTCAGCGTCGGGGATATTGATGCTGAGCTCGCCCAGCAAGCGGGCCGTGACCTGAACGGGTATGGCGGCTTTTTGGATGTACGTGATCGTGGTGCGTTTGAGGCGTTTCTAAAGGCGACGGAGAAGGCGCTGGGTCCGATTGATGTGCTGATCAACAACGCGGGCATTATGCCTGCTGGGGATTTTTTGGCGGAAACAGACGGTGCGAGTGATACGCAGATCGATATTAATGTGCGTGGCGTTATTTTGGGTTGCAAGGCAGTGATGCCGAGCATGATCACTCGTGGACGGGGCCACATTATTAATATTGCCTCCATGGCGGGGCGTATTGCCGTGCCAGGCTTAGCCGTTTATTGCGCGACGAAGTATGCGGTGGTTGGGCTGACGGAAACGTTGCGCGAAGAGTTTCGCGATAGCGGTATTCAATTCACCATGGTGATGCCGTCGAAGGTAACGACCGAGCTGGCATCCGGCACTGACGAAGCGGGCAAGGGCGTGCCGACTGCGTCTCCTGAAGACGTAGCGTTGGCTGTGCGTGATGCGATTGAGCAGCAGCTGACCGATGTGACGGTGCCGCGCTATCTCGGCCCGGTCTCGGCACTGCAAGGTATTACCCCTCGTTGGGTGTTGCGTGGTTTGCGTCGCACTTTAGGGGATCGCCGCATTTTGGAGCAAGTTGATCATCAGGCCCGTGCAGGTTACACCCAGCGTATTGCCTCGTTAGAGAAACCCGTGCCGACACTTAAGGCGGACGTAAAGAAATCCGTGAAGAAGACTGTCTCAAAAAGTGCTGCCAAGAAAGCCGTATAAACGGCGTGGCGTTGAAATAAGCACAGGAAAAATGAAAGCGATATGTAGATTGGGGTTGATACGATGACACAAGTAAGCAGCAATTCAGATAGCGCGTCTCTTCATACATCCTTGCCCGTACAGTCGGTTGACGTACTGATCGTTGGGGCTGGTATTAGTGGGATTGGCGCAGCTATTCGTTTAAAGAAAGAAGGCGTGAGTAACTTTGTGGTGCTGGAAAAGTCGGATTCATTGGGCGGAACGTGGCGCGACAATACCTACCCGGGCTGCGCCTGCGATGTGCCCTCGGCATTGTATTCGTTTTCGTTTGCACAGAAAGCGGACTGGAGTCGTGTTTTTGCTGGGCAAGAAGAAATTCTTGAATACGTGAATGACACTGCGAGCCAGTTTTCCGTGATGCCCTTTATTCGTTTCGGTGAGCCTACGGAAGATGCTTACTGGGATGATGCTCAGAGTGTGTGGGTGGTCAGAACGGCGAAAAATATTTGGTATGCCCGCATGATTATTTCATGCGCAGGTTATTTGCACGAGCCGATTATTCCTGATTTTCCAGGCTTAAAAGAATTCCCTGGTGAGGCATTCCATTCATCCCATTGGCGTCACGATCTCGATTTAACCGGAAAGCGCGTTGCGGTAATTGGTACTGGTGCATCGGCTATTCAGTTTGTTCCAGAAATCCAACCGTTGGTATCTGACCTGAAGGTGTATCAACGCACGCCGCAATGGATTTTACCGAAGCCCGACAGCAGTATGCCGTCGTTACCACAGCGTTTTCTTGGCTTGCCGTTCGCTAAGCAATCACTACGTAAAGCGATCTACGCTAGCTTTGAAACTTTTGGTATCGGCTTTCGTCGGCCCTCGCTGCTAAAACATGTGGAGCGTATCGCCCGTGGTCATCTTCGCTGGGCTGTACGCGATGCGGAGCTGCGCGACAAGTTGACGCCGGATTATACGCTGGGCTGTAAGCGCATGTTGTTGTCGAATAATTACTATCCAGCGATCGCCCAGCGTAATGTTGAGCTGTTTGATTCCGGTGTTATGGAGATTCGAGGCAATACGGTCATTGGCCAGGATGGCAGCGAGCGCGATGTGGATGTGATTATCTTTGGTACCGGATTTAAGGTATCTGATCAGCCGATTTCCCATTTGGTGCGCGGCATCGACGGTCGGTCAATGGCTGACATTTGGCAGGGCAGTCCAGAGGCGTATCGCGGTAGCTCTGTGACTGGGTTTCCGAATATGTTTATGGTGCTTGGGCCGAATTTGGCGATTGGCCATAACTCGGCCTTTATTGTTATTGAAGCGCAGCTCAATTATGCCATGGGCGCAGTGCGTGCCATGAAAGCGCTGGAGTTAGAACGTATTGATGTGAAGCGTTCGGCGCAGGCCCATTACAACGAGAAAGTGCAAAGAGATTTACAGAAAACCGTCTGGAATACTGGTGGCTGTTCCAGTTATTACATTGATGTAAATGGTAAAAACAGTATTGGATTTCCGTGGAGCACCTTGACGATGCAACGGCTGTTGGCGAAATTCGATATTGAAAATTATCACATTGTGCCGACCGGCAAATGTTTTGGTGCGCCGCAGGCTGATGAGATGACGCAAGCTGAGCCAGCGTTTGAAGTGAAAGCAATGGAGAAAGAATATGCCTAAATCAAAAGCGCCGTTATCGACGAAACAATCTGTCGCTAAAGAGTCTACCAACGAGACCCCAAAAATCGGGTTAGTACTTGGTTGTGGCGGCGTTGCCGGCGCTGCCTGGTCTATTGCTATGTTGGCAGAGCTGGAAAAGCAACGTAACTGGGATGCGCGTGACGCCAGTGTTCTAGTAGGTACGTCCGCGGGTGCTGTGTTAGCGGCGCTTTTGTCCGCCGGTACGCCAGTCAGTCGTATGGTTGCTAGTGAGAAAGGTGAGCAGCTTGATTGCACGTGGCAGCACGATACCGACACGGGCGGTGCTTTGCCGCCTCTGCCGGCGCCACGTTTAACCGCTGCGCCGCTGGTGTGGAAAGGTTTGCGGGGTGAGGTCAGTCCACTGACGGCCATTACCGGTATTTTGCCGCGCGGTCGATCCGATATGACGCCGTTTATGGATTTAATTAATACCGTTGTACCGGACGGTGAGTGGAGCCCCCATCCTGCCACGTGGATTATGGTCGTTGATGCCGATAGTGGGGAGCGTGTAGCGCTTGGTCGAGATGTTACTGATATGCCGCTGAACAAAGCGGTATGTGCCTCTTATGCGGTGCCGGGTTGGTGTCCGCCGGTGGCGTGGAATAGCCATGAATATCTAGATGGCGGTATTGCTTCGCCCGTGTCTGCTGACATGCTGATTGGCACTGATATTGAAGAGGTGATTGTCTTGGCGCCAATGGCGGCGTCGGCTATGGATAACCCTCGCTCGCGTTTAGAAAAAATTGAGCGTCGTGTGCGTCGCTACATGACGTCGATTGTTGATCGCGAAGTGATGAAACTGGAGGCGGCAGGGATTCGTGTGATTCGTCTTGAGCCGGGTCCGCAGGATCTTGAAGCCTTTGGTTTTAACATGATGGACCCCAAGCGCCGCGAGTTAGTTTTTAATACGGCCTGTGCGACGGCGCCAGATGCCGTGAGCACAGCTCTATCTGCCAGTACGAGAGGCACGGAATGCGGATTTTCAGGCGCCGTTTCGGTGAGCTAAGAACGGCTTAATTGAACGTAAGGAGTCGTTATCCTAGCTGTTGGGGAAATGCATGGAGGTTGGACTGGGCCTGAAAGAGGACAGGATCGCATTTCTAATGGCGCAAGCAGACCTGACACTTTCGTACTTGAACCTGCATTCTTTCAGTCATGAGGATTGCGGTGAAATTATGGCTTCGGAGTGTTGTTAGATGAATGCAAAAGCGAAAGCGTTACCGTCTACGCCGCGTAAAGACGGCAAGGTAAACAATAGCGATATTCAGCCTCGGCGTATGGACTTCGAGTTTGATACGGATATTCCGCGCTACTGGTTTGCTGGTGATCAGTTTAAGACGATGCTACTCAGTGCGTTGTCTTGTACTTTCCCAGAGGGAGAGCGTTTTTTTGTCCGTTCTGTACGACATTACCAAAAGGGCGTCAGCAACAGTAAGCTGAAGGAAGAGGTAAAAGGATTTATCGGGCAGGAGGCGCACCATGGCAATGAACATGAAGCGTTTAATGGCTTTTTGCGCGAAAAAGGAATTCCGACAGATATTGTTGAGGAGTTCGTGCTGAAGGGATTGAAGTGGCAGGGTAAATTTTTGTCGCCAGAGCGGCAGTTAGCAAAGACCTGTGCGTTGGAGCACTTTACCGCCATGCTGGCAGAGATGATTCTGGAAAATCCAGAATTTATTGAGGGGATGGACGAGCGTTTAGTGCCTTTATGGTTGTGGCATGCGGTCGAAGAAAGTGAGCATAAGTCTGTAGCGTTCGATGTCTACCAAGATCAGGTTGATAACTATTGGATTCGTGTCAGTGAAATGGCGATTACGACGATCGAATTTGCAAGTTTTACCGCTTTCCATATTTTCCAGTTACGAAGCGCTATGGATGATAAGACGGATTGGCGCTCTGTTGCCTCTGGATTGAATTGGTTGGTGGGACGCAAAGGGTGGTTGAATAAGCTGCGTCCCGCTTATCTCGCTTACTTTAAACGTGATTTTCATCCGTCTAAACGTGATTCGCGTGCACTGCGAGATCAGGGTCTGAAGAAGTTGGCTAGCATGTTAAACCGGCCAGAGCTTGCTGCGGGTCTTGATGGCTAAAAAGACCGAGCCATGAAGTGCCCTGAAATGCCCCGATATCGGGGCATTTTTTTGTCTGTTGTTTTGTGTTTGGTCAGGTTGTCGTTACAGAAGCCGATATGTGTCCGGTAGTGCTATACATTTATGCGGAAGTTGCACACTCTTGATGAGTTGCGTTTTAACGTTCGCCTCAGCTGGCGAGGCTAGTGAATAACAAGCTAGGAGAAGATATGAATTTCGAGCACAGCGAGCGCGTGCAATCCTATATTGATCGGCTCAATTATTTTATGGATGAGCATATTTATCCGAATGAAGCGGCCTACCATGATTACTTTCAGTCGGCAGAGAATCGCTGGACATCGCCACCGTTAATGGATGCATTAAAGGCGCAGGCGCGTGAGGCGGGATTATGGAATTTGTTTGCCTCGGATTCAGCGCACGGTCCTGGCTTTAGCAACCTTGAATATGCGCCGTTGGCGGAGATCATGGGAAAGGTGCTGTGGGCTCCAGAGGTTTTTAACTGTAATGCGCCGGATACAGGCAATATGGAAGTGCTGGCGCAATACGGATCTGCGGCGCAAAAAGCGCGTTGGCTGACACCATTGCTAGCGGGTGAAATTCGTTCGGGCTTTGCGATGACGGAGCCGGACGTGGCTTCGTCAGACGCGACCAACATCGCTTTGTCAATCGTCGAAGACGGCGAGGATTACGTCATTAATGGGCGGAAATGGTTTATTACTGGGGCGATGAACAGTGCCTGTAAAATTCTGATTGTGATGGGCAAGACCGATCCAGAGAATCCGAACCGTCACGCTCAGCAATCGCAAATTTTGGTGCCAATGAATACGCCGGGGCTGACCGTGGTGAGGTCGTTAACGACGTTGGGTTATGACGATCCTCCACTGGGTCATGCGGAGTTATTGTTCAGCGATGTGCGAGTGCCGGCGGCGAATATATTGTTAGGGCCTGGTCGTGGTTTTGAGATTGCTCAGGGACGTTTGGGACCGGGCCGTATTCACCACTGCATGCGTTTGATCGGGTTGGCACAGCGTGCGCTGGAAGCGGCCTGCCGTCGGGTGGATCAGCGCACGACGTTTGGTCGCAAGCTTAGCGAGCATCAGTCTGTCCGTGAAGATTTGGCGCGTTGTTATTGTGAAATAGAGCAAGCTCGTTTGCTGACATTAAAGGCTGCGGATCAGATGGATCGCGTTGGAAACAAAGCTGCGTTAGATGTGATTGCTGCGATAAAAATTATCGCACCGAATATGGCTTGTGCAGTGATTGACCGCGTGATGCAACTACATGGCGCTGGCGGCATGACAAAAGATTTCTTTTTGGCAGAAGCCTATAACTATGCGCGAACTATACGACTAGCGGATGGGCCTGACCAAGTTCACATGATGCAGCTAGGCAAGCTGTTGGCGGTCCGTCATGGCTAGTCAAGAGACGGCTAGTGTTAGCGATATTGATTGTGAGGCGTTGTCGAAGTACTTGGCTCGGAACCTGCCAGGCTTTTGTGGTGCGGTGAGTGCGACTAAATTTTCGGGCGGGCAGTCGAACCCCACTTTTCTATTAGATAGTGAGCAAGGTCAATTTGTATTACGACGTAAGCCGCCGGGTGCATTGCTGGCTTCTGCCCATGCGGTAGACCGAGAATATCGTGTCTTGCGGGCGCTGGAGGGGACCGCGGTGCCAGTTGCTCCGGCGATGTTGCTGTGTGAAGACGAAACCGTTATTGGCAGTATGTTTTATGTGATGGGTTATGTGCACGGCCACGTTTTTTGGGACCCCGCTTTGTCGGACCTTCATGTGTCGCAACGACGTCCAATTTATCACTCCTTAATCGATAACTTAGCAGATTTGCACGAGGTCGATGTCAATGCGGTAGGTCTAGGTGATTACGGTAGGCCCGGGAATTATTTCGAGCGGCAGCTCAATCGTTGGACTCGTCAGTATCGTGCGGCGGAAACAGATACCTTGGCTGATATGGAAACGTTGATCGACTGGTTGCCGAGAAACTTGCCGCCAGATGATGGCCAGATTAGCTTAATTCATGGCGATTATCGCATGGACAATTTTATTTTCGATGAAGGTGAGTCAAGGATATTGGCGGTATTGGATTGGGAGCTATCGACGCTTGGCCATCCTCTAGCGGATCTTGCCTATTTCTGCATGTGTTTACGTTTGCCTGCGACAGGCTTTCCAAAAGGCTTGGCGGGGCTTGACCGAGCAGCCTTATGTTTGCCCTCTGAGGCAGAAATTATAAGTCGCTATTGCGAGCGGCGTGGTCTGAAGGATATTCCTCATTGGCATTTCTATTTGGCGTTTAGTTTTTTTCGTTTAGCGGCGATTTGCCAAGGCGTACTACGCCGAGCGCTTGATGGGAATGCGTCGAGCGACCAAGCGTTTGAGACGGGAAAACAAACTCCAATATTGGCAGGGCTTGGCGCGCAAATACTGCAATAAGCGATTGAGTTATATCTTTTCGATGCAGACCAAGGATGCTGGCTAAGAAAGTAACTCGCAATATTAACCGAACCTGGAGAGCAGCATGGCGACAGAACTTTTTAACCTAAGCGGAAAGATCGCACTGGTGACCGGTGCGAGTCGAGGTATTGGCGAGGCCATTGCAAAGTTATTGGCTCAGCAAGGGGCGCACGTTTTGGTGTCGAGTCGTAAGGTGCAGAGCTGTGAAGCGGTGGTGAGTCAGATTGTAGCGGCAGGTGGCAGCGCTGAAGCGATTGCGTGCCATGTGGGCGATATAGAAGCGGTGGTCGCGACCATTGAAGCAATTCGCGGGCGTCATAAGCGACTCGATATTTTGGTGAATAATGCAGCGACTAATCCATATTTTGGCAATGTGCTGGATACGGACTTAGCGGCCTACACGAAAACAGTGGATGTTAATATTCGCGGCTATTTCTTTATGTCGGTAGAGGCAGGAAAGTTGATGCGTGAACAGGGTGGTGGCGTGATTGTGAATACAGCGTCAGTGAATGCGTTACAGCCAGGCATGGGGCAAGGCATTTACTCGATTACCAAAGCCGCTGTAGTCAATATGACGAAAGTTTTTGCCAAGGAGTGCGCAGCTTTCGGTATTCGTTGTAATGCGGTGTTACCTGGTCTGACGAAAACTCAGTTTGCTGGGGCCTTATTTGATAATGAAAATATGTATAAATCCGTGGTAAAGAATATTCCGATGGGCCGTCACGCGGAACCAGAAGAAATTGCGGGTGCTGTTTTGTATTTGGTCTCTAATGCCGGAAGTTATACCAATGGCGAGTGCTTGGTCGTTGATGGTGGCTTGACGATTTAATACTTGAGGGTAAGGAGGGCGGTACATGCCCGGTTGTTGATATCACCGAGCATGTACCTACGAGGTAAAAGCGGGGCTTCGCTATACAGTCTGTCGTTGTGCCTTATTCTGAATATATTCATCCATCCGTGACAACAACCTCCACCATTCGCCGCCGTCGTCGCGATAAGTGCGAATGGCCCCTGCGCGTACCAGAATTTTACGCAGCTCTTCGTCGTCGAAACCACCGAGGTGTTTTTTCAGCGTGTCGAAGGAGCGGTCGGTATAGCTTCTATGGTTAAGGAAGTGCTTGGCAGTTTCCTCCGCCATATAGTCTGCTTTATTCTGTTCCCGTAATGCGGCCAATTGATGCCGGTGTAACTGTGAATTGAGTAAATAGCTAATGGCACCGCCTAAAATAGTACCGAGGAACGCCGCTAAGGCAGGGCTAAGCTCCCATTCCATTGGTTTATCTCCGCTTTTTTTGACTGAGATTGCCATATTGCCACATTCGCTCCGTTGTCGAATACTGGGAGAGCAGTAAAGAGCGCCTTTGTGGAATTCTTTGCGGCTAGCGAGAGCGTGTTTGTCGGGCCAAGGGAGTTGGTGATGGAAGGGAAGCGGTCATCGGTGATTTACATGTTGCGCACAATGCAGCAACACCATGTGCAATTGAGCATGATGGCGGACCAGAAGGCGAGCGCGTTGATTGCGGCATGTTTTGTCACGCTATCCATTATCATGGCCTACGTTTCCACGCATGAGTTAAACGCCCCTTTATTAGTGATTATGTTCTTTGCGGTTATATCGGCGCTATTTGCGGTGTTGGCGGTTATGCCGCGAGTAAACCATAACCCCAATTTGACCAGTCAGCGAAACCTGCTCTTTTTTGGTGATTTTGCGGATCTTTCTGTCGATGACTTTGTTGAAAAGATGCAGCCATTATTGCGTGATAATGATGCTGTTTATGAGGCGATGCTGCGCGATATTTATTGTTTAGGTCGGGTGCTTATGCAGCGCAAGTACCGCTTCCTGACGTTTGCGTACCGCGCATTCCTGATTGGCCTAGTGGCCGCTCCGGGGGCGGCGCTGATTCAGTATGTTATGCGTTAATTAAGGCCGCTTTGGGGCTGTTAATGGCGATGCGCCGGTTTTTATTGACGGGTTCATCATAACGTATTGATCGTGTGACGATTTAGGCAGTACATTGAAGCGACCTAAAGCAGGGCATACATCTGATGGGAGGGGGAAGGCTATGGTAAGTAGAAATGAAGATGCTGATCTAAAGAAGGCTTGGTTTCGTTCGCAACGCTTTTTTAATGAAGGGAGTAAGTGGTATTTCACAACGCGTGAAAATACGATCGAAGGCCCATATGAGTCGCGTGATGAGGCGGAGCAGGAACTGATGATGTATCTGCGCAGCCTACGTGAGCGGGAGAACTTTGGGATGAAGCCTGGGCAATGATGGCTGCGGGTGGGGCGGGTGACTGGGGGCGTTAAAGACTGTGAGCGGGATGGCTCTTGATCTGCGCTAGATGGTGGTCCAGTAACGTTTGTAACGCTGAGGGCCGAAGCGGCTTGGGGACGAACTCATCGGCGCCGGCATCGATGGCGCGTTGCCGCCACACTTCACCTTGATTACCTGAAATGACAATGATGGGCAGGTGGGCCGATTGGTTGCGGACTTCCCGCGCTACGTCAAAGCCGTCAATGCCGGGTAGTTCTACGTCGACGATCATGAGATCAATATCGCGCTGATCATATAGACGCAATGCCACCTCGCCATTTGCAGCGATAAAACAGGTATGCCCAGCTTCTTCTGCAATCCGCGAAATGAGAAGGCTAACTGGTTTGTTGTCTTCGACGATGAGTAGGTTCATTACCCTTGAGTCTACCGTTCCTACGGAATCCGGCAAGCGCTTAAATACAGATTTTTACGGTACGTAGATAAATTTAAATGCAAAGGGGCGCTAACGACGGTTGTTGCCCCTTTACGGGCCGCTATCAAGATCGGTTTATGGGTGGACTAAAGGCCCATGCCTCTACCGATGACTTCTTTCATGATTTCGTTGGTGCCGGCAAAGATCTTCGTAATGCGAGCATCCACGTAGGCGCGGCAAATGGGGTATTCCCACATAAACCCGTAACCGCCGTGAAGCTGAACGCCTTCATCGACGACCTTGTTTAGTAGGTCTGTGGTCCAATATTTCGCCATGCAGGCTTCTTCAGGCGTGAGTTCGTTGTTCAGGTGCTGCTTAATTAGGTTGTCGATAAAGTGTTGGGCGATGGTGATTTCCGTTTTCATCTCAGCCATTTTGAAGCGCGTATTTTGGAATTTACCGATTGGCTTACCAAAAGCGGTGCGCTCTTTGACGTAGGTGAGGGTGTGTTCAAAGGCGTACCAAGCGCTGGCAACGGCGCCGACGGCAACGACGATGCGTTCTTGGGCAAGCTTTTGCATCATGTACATAAAGCCCATGCCGGGCTGACCGAGGATGTTTTCTTTCGGTATTTTGACATTCTCGAAGAACAATTCGGCGGTATCTTGCGCTTTAAGCCCCATCTTTTTTAAGTTACGGCCACGGCTGAAGCCTTCCATGCCGCGCTCTACCAACACCATGGTGACGCCTTCAGAGGATTTGGCCGCAACGATGACGAGGTCTGCAAGGATGCCGTTTGAGATAAAGGTTTTTTGCCCATTAAGTAGGTAGTGGTCGCCTTTATCTTCAAGGCTGGTTTTGATGGCTTGGAGATCTGAGCCTGTGCCTGGCTCGGTCATGCCGATGGCGAGGATGGTGTCGCCGCTGACAACGCCGGGTAAAAAGCGCGCTTTTTGCTCATCGGTTGCATAGGTGTCGAGGTAAGGGGCAATAACGTCGTTGTGGAGGCTGAGGGCAAAACCCGCATCGCCGGTGCCAGCGAGTTCTTCGATCATGATTTGCGAGTAACGAAAGTCTTTCAGGCCGAGACCGCCGTACTGTTCGTCAACAAAGGGCGCGAGAAAGCCGTTTTCGCCGGCTTTTTTCCAGACGTCGCGGTCGACGATGCCCTGTTCGGTCCAACGCTCGGTGTGGGGGGTGACTTCCTTTTGGCAAAACTGGCGGAAGCTGTCGCGGAAAATGTTATGGTCTTGCTCGAAAAGATCGCGTTTCATGGGGGCTCCACGTAGAGGATAAAGGGTGACAGTGACCGCAGGGTCAGCCCATTATTCAAACGATCGTTTTATCTCGCCATGACGTGAAGTGCCAATTTGCCTGACATTAACTATCATTGGCTCCGATTCGGGCCCCATGGCCTGACTTGGCTGGTGTTTTTCGACTGTAGGAAAAGGAATGAGGCATCGAAACAGTATTGCAGTAGGGCAGGTAATTCGTGTTTTGCAGGGCGCTGCCCGGGCCGGCGCGGATATTCCGGAGCTGTTGGCCGAAGTTGGCATCGCGCGCTCGTTACTTGAAGATTCTACTGCGCGGATCGAACGCGAAACCTTTATCAATCTGATGTCCGCTGTGATGCAGCAAACGCAGGATGAGTTTCTTGGTTTTGGTCAGGGGCGTAAGTCCAAGCCTGGGACCTTTAGCATGATGGCGCATGCGGTTATTAACTGCGCTAATCTTGAGAAAGCGGTCGAGCGCGGCCTGCGCTTTTATGAGCTGTTTGATTTAGATCTGCACTCTACGCTGGTGCGCGCTGATGGCATGGCGGAGTTACGCGTGCAAGCCAGTGAGCGGCTTGATTTTCGTGAAGTTATTATCGAATCAATGTTGTTTTTGTCGTTACGATTTATGAGCTGGATGGTAGGCAAAACGATTGAGCCTGCTGCGATTGAGTTGGATTTTCATCGTGGCCCAGAAGATGAGTATCGGTCTGAGTTTGAGTGCCCGGTACGCTATGATATGGACATGAATCGAATCGTGTTTTCGCTCGACTATCTTGAGCTTCCACTCGTGCAGAATGAGATTTCGTTGTCCCGATTTTTAAGAGACTCCTTAGCCCAGTTATGGGAGGGCAATGTCCATAACGTTGGCCTGCCTGCTCAGATTCGGGCCATCATTTCGAAAGAATATGGCAACAACTTCCCAGATTTCTCTGAGGTCTGTGAAAAAATGAATATGACGCCGCAAACACTGCGACGACGTTTGAAAGATGCAAATACCAGTTATCAAGAAATTAAAGATACGCTACGTAAAGATGCTTCAATTTATTATTTATCAAAGGAAGACCTTTCTATTGATGAAATCGCGTTGTTAATGGGTTTTAGTGAGGCAAGTTCATTTCATCGTGCGTTCAAAAAATGGACGGGTAAAACACCTTCGCAGTACCGACGCGAACATTTCGGAGCAGAGTTTTGAACAGAGTGATGCTAGGTCAGAGTGGCGAAGGTAATATCAGCGCGGATTCTATACAGAACTCCCCTCAAGGTTTGGACAATGCCGCTACCACGGCGCGGTTATTAATAACCTGCCCGGACCAGCCGGGAATTATTAGTGCGGTGAGTACTTTTCTCTATCATCATGGCGCTAACATTACCGACTTAGATCAGCACTCAAGCGACACTCAGGGCGGCAAGTTCTTTTTACGCTTGGAGTTCCAAACACCGGGGCTGGATTGTTCGCTTGAAGCGCTGGAAAAGAACTTTGCAGCACGCGTGGCGAAGGGCTACCAGATGGATTGGAGGCTAACCTATGCGCGGGACAAGAAGCGTATGGCGATTATGGTGTCGCGCCATGATCACGGGCTGATGGAGCTTCTCTGGCGTACCATGCGCGGCGATTTGCCTGCGGTTATTCCGATGGTGATTAGTAACCATGAGGATCTGCGCAGCGAAGTTGAGCGGTTTGGTATTGCTTACCACTGCGTGCCGGTGGTGGCCGAGACGAAAGAGCAAGCTTATGCTCAGATGGCCGATATTCTGGATGGGCAGGTGGACGTAATTGTTCTTGCGCGTTATATGCAAATATTGTCGCCTACTTTTGTGCAGCGTTTTCCTCAGCAAATCATTAATATCCACCACTCTTTCTTGCCCGCGTTTGTAGGGGCCGATCCGTATCGGCAAGCATGGGAGAGAGGAGTCAAGTTGATTGGCGCGACCAGTCATTATGTGACGGATGAGTTAGATCAGGGGCCGATTATTGAACAGAATGTTCATCGGGTTTCTCATCGACATTCTGCGGCGGAACTAAAAGCCTTGGGGCAAGATGTCGAGCGGAATGTTTTATTGCGCGCGGTGACATGGCATTTAGAAGATCGAGTTATTGTCGATGGTAATAAAACGGTTGTGTTTGTGAAATAAAAAACGCCGGTGCAAGACCGGCGTTTTTCTTTGTTATCTTAGGGGCTCGGTTAGAAGTTTCCGCGCTCTAGAATCGAAACTCTATCCCTACGGCTAAATTATCAAGCGGCTTGTTATCGATATAGTAATAGTTATATTCGAGTAAAACGCTGGCAGACTTATCAATGATCGGGTAGACAATGCCCGCACCAATATAAGGTGACACAGATGAGATTGTCTCAGATTCTGGAGTGAGGTAGGCGGTGGACGTTGATGTTGACCCCGGCCCGGTGCTTATTATTTGCGTCACGGTGACTTCAGACTTTTCTTTAAGGCTATAAATAAATGCCCCGCCCCGTAGATAGAATATTTCGCTGTCATAAAGACGGGCGCCTAATTCGAAGCCGTTGAGCCGTGTTTTCGTGTTGCGCCGTGTGGTTTCAGATATGACCGGAAACCCTTGTCCGGGTTCGGTCGTGCTACTGGTGCTGTTGCCTTCGCCGAATTGATTTAGACCGCCTTCGACACCCCAGTGCCAGCGGCTAAAGGCGGGTTCGTTAAAGAGCATGCCAAAGCGTAAACGTAGACCGTTTGCGTTGTCGCCGTCGAATTCACTGAAGTCACTGCGCACGCCGTGTGCTTCTACGTATAGGGTTACGTCAGGAGCTTCAAGGTCATCGTCGTAGCTGTATCCGCAAAGCGGTAATAAAGAGAAGGCCAGTGCGGCCAAGCGCATCATATTCATATTGTATTTATCAGGTTAAACGCCAAAATAGGCGCCCATTGTACCGAATGTGTGCAGCATTTCATGTAGCAGATCCGTTACGGGAGGCTTGTCTTGGCCTCGTGATAAGTCGTCTGGCAGCCGCAGTGGCGCGGTCGAGTGTGTGTCCACGGGCTAATATGTCGAGAGAGGGTAAATGAGAGAGTCTCGGCAGCATGCAGGTCCTGCTTCAGATGACCATCCTGCTGGCCAAGGTGGATCCTTGAATCGTCGTCTGATTATTCTGCTTGGCGTCCTTTATTTTGCACAAGGTTTACCATTCGGGTTGCTGACGAAAAGCTTGCCGGCGATCGCCCGTGAGGCCGGTGTGCCGACACGATTTATTGGCTTACTTGCACTAGCAGCGTTGCCATGGGCGCTAAAGTTCCTGTGGTCGCCGTGGGTTGATCGCTGGGGCCGAGGGCGCCCCGATCACCGTAAGCGTTGGGTTATTGCCAGCCAATTGGTTGCAGTGGGACTTTTGGTCCTATTGGGTGCTCTGCCGAATCTCTGGTTGTTTCGCGACGGTTTGTGGCTGATGTTAGCGCTGCTTTTCTTATTGAATCTCTGCTTTGCCACCCATGATATTGCCAGCGACGGTCTTGCGGTGCGCATGTTGCCGCCGAATTTGCGTGGTCTCGGCAATAGCTTGCAAACCGGTGGGTATAAAGCTGGCCTGATGATCGGCGGTGCAGCGATGCTGGTAGGGTTGGATTGGTTGGGTTGGCGGTTAACGCTGTGGACGTTTGCGGTGTTGCTGGTGCTGCTGTTGGTGCCGGTTTGGCGATACCGAGAATCAGCGGAAGTTGTTGAAAATGCAGGTTCGGGCGGTGAGCGCATTTCGTGGCGCTGGTGGCGTGATCAGCTACTGTCGTTCTGGCTACGCCCAGGCATGGGGCTTTGGTTGCTATTACTGTTGGGCTACAAATTAGGGGATAGCTTTGGTTCACGGATGATTAAGCCCATGTTGGTGGACCATCAGTGGACGCTGACGCAGATCGGCATGCTTGAACTCATTTCTTCCTTGATCGGTTTATTGGGCGCCGTGCTGGCGGGCTTCTTGCTGCTGCGATTTGCACGTATTTGGGCGTTGGTTTTATTTGGTCTGATGCAGGCATTAGGGTTGTTGGGCTGGGGCCTAATTGATGTTGGGGATACTGCTAGTGTTTGGATGGTTTCGCTGTTTGAACAACTGGCTGATGGTTTGTCGACGGTGGCGCTGTTTACCATGATGATGGATCGTTGCCGGATGCGGCACGAGGGCACTGATTATACGATGCAGGCCTGCTTGGTGTTATCGATATCGGGCGTGGCGACATTAATGAGTGGTTATAGCGCTGAGTGGTTTGGTTATTCAGATCACTTTCAGCTGTCGGCAGCGCTGGCGTTGGCGGCTATACTGCCCGCAATTTTTTGGAAAAGAGCGGTTCATGACTGATTTAGATGACAAGAAGCTCAATGCTGCTGAGCATCGGCTCGACGCTTCAGGTTTGCTCTGCCCCGAGCCGGTGATGTTGTTGCATAACAAGGTTCGCGATATGGCGCCGGGCGAGATGTTAGAAGTGTTGGCAACTGATCCGTCGACGGAGCGTGATGTGCCGAAATTCTGTCAGTTCCTCGGCCATACATTAGTGTTACACGAGCAAACCGAAAACGGTTTTCGTTATTTGATTCGCAAGAAAGAGGCGTAGAAATGTTAGTGGATGTAGTCATGATCATCGCCGGCTTTGTTGTCTTGGTGCTCGGCGCGGATTGGTTGGTAAAGGGTGCGTCACGGCTGGCATTGGCTGTCGGTATTGCGCCGCTGGTGGTCGGTTTAACCGTGGTCGCGTTTGGTACCAGTGCGCCGGAGTTGGCGGTGAGTGTGACGTCGGCGCTCGGTGGCGAAGCCGATTTAGCCGTGGGTAATGTGGTCGGCTCCAATATTGCCAATGTGTTATTGATTTTGGGTGTGTCTGCGTTGGTGGCGCCATTGATTGTACACCAGCAGCTGATAAGACTAGATGTGCCGATTATGGTCGGTGCTAGTGTGTTGTTTTACGTGCTCGCAGTCGACGGCAATTTGAGTTTGTGGGATGGCATTTTACTGTCCGGCTGTGTCATTGCTTATGTGGTGTTTTTAATTGTTGAAAGTCGCGCTGAAAAGAATGCGGTGGTGTTGGCGGAATACGATGAACTGACCGAAGAAGCGGGTCGTCCACACTCTACGCTGGGTAACGTGGCGTGGTTGGTTGTTGGCATGGTGGGCTTGGTTGCAGGGTCGCAGTTGTTGGTGATCGGTGCGGTATCCGTTGCGACGACGCTGGGTGTGAGTGAGCTAGTGATTGGCTTAACGGTTTTAGCGATCGGTACGTCATTGCCTGAATTGGCGACCTCTATTATTGCTGCTTACAAAGGTGAGCGCGATATTGCTGTGGGCAATGTCGTCGGTTCGAATATTTTTAATTTGCTCAGTGTGCTGGGTTTTACCGGCATCGCATCTTGGGGGCAGGTGCCCGTTTCGGCTGACGCGATTAGGGTCGACATTCCGATAATGATTGGTGTGGCACTACTGTGTATGCCTATGTTTCGCGGCGGTTATGAAATTACCCGCGCGAAGGGTGCGCTGTTTGTCGCAAGTTATGTGTATTACGTGGCGTACCTGGTCCTCGGGGCAGCGCACAGCCCTGTGGCAGCGTGGCTTGAGCAGGCGGCAGTGACATGTTTGCTGCCGTTGTTGGTAATCGGAACGTTGGTGGTATTTTTACGTGATATACGGCGTGAGCGCCGCGCGTAGTTGGCAGGAACAGTCGGTAGGCGAGAGGGTTGCCGAATTCAACTAGATGATAGCGGCGAAGGTTGAAATGTTAGGAACATTAAGCAATAAAAAAGCCGGCAGATTGCCGGCTTTTTTTATTGCTTCGTTCATGATTCTTTCATTTTCACGCCTCGTCATCTTCGCTGAGCAGCGATAGCGCTGCTAACGCTTCGGGGTCTCTTTCTTTAATTCGATTGGCGATGTTGTGTTGAAAGAAGTAACGGAAATCCTTTTGCTGCTGTGCGGCCTTTAGGCATGGGTCTCCGGCTAACACAGGAGTATTGGTGACTTCTTCTTCGTCGGCGTACATGGCCAATAGCTCGCCGCTGCCTGTGAGGCGCCAGCTAACTATTTCAATGAGACGCACGGTTTGGAAATCGTCCGCTGAAAACACCGCATGGGTGCCTATGGTGTCTGGGATTTCTTGGATATTGTCTTGCTGTTCCGTGGGTTTGCCAAAGAAGCCGACGGCGGCTTGAAGCTCTTCAAATTTGTGCCGTGGAGGTGTGCTAAAAAGGTGATCGCCATCGGCGAGGCGATAGCCTTCCCAGCGGCCATTGAGTGGGTCTTCGAGCGCATTCGCAGCGACAACCTTGCCAAGCCAAGGCACCATGGCAATGACTTCATCGTCGTCATGAATTGCCCAGCACAATACGCGCAGTGAAAACAGTTTATCGGGATGGTTATCGTTTGAGTAAAGCAGCTCGATGCCATCGCATTCAGGGGATATACGCAGAATGCGCGGTCGGGCGGGTTCGCCGCGGGCAAACAATGGAATAACGTTGCTGCGGTGGTTACTGCCTGCTGAGGTCGTTGGCTGGTGGCGCATGAGTTTATCCTTTCGCGTGACCAGGCTGACAAGAGTGTGACGGCGAGGTCAAGGGACGTCGCTCGGCAGCGCCTCATGTCACTTAAACCCTAAACCGGCTGACGCGAACTGACAAGGTGATTTGTTGATGAGCGGTCTCTGGGAGGGAACGAATGCGCGTTAGGGCCCGTATTTTATGATTTTTTGGGGTCTAGGTTGGCGATTGAAACGGGCATCGGCTGATGCTTAATGGATAAGCGTTATGGACGTTATATGAGTGATTATTATTTTGCCTACGGCAGCAATATGAACCCCGTGCGTATGGCGACGCGCGGGATGCGTTACCGGTCCACGCAGGGGGCTCAACTCAGTGGCTGGGCGCTGCGTTTTGACAAGCGTGCAGCTGACCAGCAAGGCGCCGCGTTTGCCAATATTGTCGAGGCTGGGGGTGAGGTAGTGCACGGCGTGCTCTATCAATTAGAGGCCGCCGCTGAGATTCTTCGTATGGACCCATTCGAGCATTGGCCGGAACGCTATCGGCGTGAAAAAGTAGAGGTGATGACGTCATCGGGTCCTGTATGGACATGGGTCTATATCGCCAATACACATTGGCGGCGTGACGGCCTGAAGCCTTCCCGAGAATACCTTAATCACTTACTCAGTGGCCGTCCGTGGCTACCCGAGTGCTACTTCCGTTGGTTGGCTGCGACGAAGTGTTTAGCGGACGCTGGCTGACCGATTACTGATGCAATCGTCGCCGCAATCGTAGGCTTAGCATGATCGCGGCGACGGTGAGGCCGCAAAGCAACCCGATCCAGAAGCCCTCAGGGCCCATAGCAGGGCGGATAAGATCCGTTAGGCCAAGTAGATAGCCAATCGGCAGGCCAAGTCCCCAGTAAGCGAACAGAGTGATGAGCATGGGTGCGGCGGTATCTTCGTAGCCGCGCAAGGCGCCGTTGGCGGTGACCTGCCAGGCATCGGATATCTGGTAGAGGGCGGCGAACAGTAGCAACTGCGAGGCAAGCATTTGAACGTCAATATTGGTGGTGTAGAGCAGCGGTACGTGATGACGTAAAGCGAACAGCAGTATGGCGGCGCTAACACCGACAATGATCGCCATCAGCATAGCGCAATGGATGGCCAGTCTTGCGCCAGCAGCACTCGCTTCTCCTCGTGCGAGACCAACCCGTACGGTGACGGCCAGCGCGAGGCTGAGTGGAATCATAAAGATTAACGACGCGAAATTGAGCGCGATCTGGTGGCCTGCGACAATGGTTGGGCCGAGGGTGCTGATGAGTAGTGCAATTACCGAGAAGATACTGACTTCAAAGAAAATTGTGAGGCCCACGGGCAACCCAAGGCGAGCGATATAAATGATTGTCGCCGGCTCCACGATGAGCTTTTTTAGATTCAGGCGCGCACTGTCGTAGCTCGGATGGCGAGCAATATAGAACGCCATCATGGCGGCCATAGACCACATCACGATGGCGGTGGCCCAGCCGCAGCCGACGCCGCCGAGTGCCGGAAAGCCGAGCTTGCCGTAAATGAGTACGTAGTTGGTGGGGATGTTAATAAGCAGGCCGATTACGCTAATCCAGAGCACGGGGCGGGTGTGAGACATGGCTTCCGTATAGCTACGTAATGCCAGAAAGAGTGCCGCACCGGGCATTCCCCAACTAAGGGCGTTCAAATAACCTGATACCAGCGGTCTGATCTGCTCGTCGACCTCCATCCAGGTGAGCACTGGCGCTATGCTGCGTAGTAACAGCGCCATCGCGGCGCCGATCAATAGCGCTAGCCACAGGCTTTGCTGGGCAATCGGATTGACGCGATGATATTCTTGCGCGCCGAGGGTGCGCGCCAAAATCGGCGTGGCACTCATGAGTATGCCGGTCATAAATAAATAGGCGGGCACCCAGATGCTGGCGCCAACGGCAACGGCAGCGAGGTCAACGGCGGAAACGCGGCCTGCCATCACGGTATCGACAAAGCCATTGGCGGTTTGTGCCAGTTGGCCGCCGAGAATGGGCAGGGCGAGTAGTAGCTGCGCGCGCACTTCAGTGCGTTGCGCGGTGGAAAAAAGATGTAGCACTAGCCGAGGTTCCTGAATGCGGAGCGTTACTTTAACGCAATTATCGATGCCACAATCAACACAGCCATCGTCTGCCCCATCGTCATCTAAACGCTCGGCGATGCAGAGTGGTTTTGTGAGTGTTGATCTTGAGCGCCTATTTGAGCAATGCTTCGGCCAAACGTTCCGCACGCAGTTGTGTGGTGGCGCGGCAGAGCCATTCTATCAGGCGGCGAGTGATGAGAACGGAAATACCGTTGCTAAGATTTTTTATCGTGCCGATTATTTTCGCTCGGCCATGCACGAGGTGGCGCATTGGTGTGTGGCAGGCGAAGCGCGGCGTAAGAACGATGATTATGGCTATTGGTATGCGCCAGATGGGCGCAATGCAGAGCAGCAGCGCGAGTTTGAGACGTTAGAAGTATTGCCACAGGCGTGGGAGTTAACGTTTTGTGCTGCCGTCAATCATCCCTTTGATGTATCGGTCGATAATCTGGATGGCGGCGCGGAGAATTTGCGTGCGTTCAAACAAGCTGTGCAGATCAAAGCGCGGAGCCTGTTAGCGCAACATTCTGTTAATCACCGAGGCGTGCGTTGGGGAAGGGCACTTGCGCAGCATTATCGAGGTGCGGAAGTTGTATTGCCGGAATGGTTGGATGCCGTCAGTCAGTGAATAAGTGTTCGAGTTAGTAGGTGGGCGCCTGAGTCAGGGTTAGTAAGTTTAAACTAAACACAATGGCCACAAAAAAAGCCGGTATACACAATCGTATGCCGGCTTTTTTGTGCCTGTTGGACATTTAGCGAGGGAAGAAGTTAAGGGGCCATTCTCCTTTCCACACTTCAACCGGAAGTGCGCCGAAATCCATTAAGCCCGCGATCAGCTGAATTTTGCGTTCGAGATCTGGGTCTCCCAGCTCACTCGATTTGACGCTAGCGCTGGTGACCGTTCCGTCGGGTGCAATTTCCAACAGCAATACAACCGCGCCCTGCATGGCCGGGTTGCTGCGTAAGCCACGCTGATAAGCACTTTGGAATTTGCCCGCATAGCGGTCAAAGACGCGTCGAAGCTGTTCGTCGGTTCGTACGCTTTTCCCTTGCGCCGATGTCCGAACGGTTGCGGCCTCTTGATTGATTGAGCTTTCCACCTGTGCAATTTCACCGACGGCGAGGTTGCCACCGCCGCCGCCACTGCTGGATACGCTGGCGGAGGATATGCCGCCGGAACCGGTGCCTGCGCGACTGGTGATCATGTTGCGCGAGTTATCGATTTTAGCTGCCTCGCTGCCGCCCTTACGCAGATTGCGATTGTTGAGCACTGGGGCAAGATCGCGCAATCCAGACAGCGAATCTTCAAACACCTTTAGCTCTTTCTTCGCTTTCTCTCGGGCCTTGGCAACTTCCTTAGGCTTAGGCTCTTCCTTGGGTTCTTCCTTAGGCTTTTCTTCGGGTTCAGGTTCTGGCTCCGGCTCGACTTCTGGCTCTGGTGGCGGAGGCGGTATTTCTTTCTTGCGTTCCAGCACCAGCTTCGCCAGACGATCAGGCACTTCCTGTTCGGCGAAACGATCTTTTTCAACTTTAGGTGTTAATTCGATAAGAACGATCAGTAGCAAGCTCAAGAGAGCCAAGAGAATCAAGATGCTCCACTGGCGCAGCCGGTCGCCGGGGAGGCTGTCCCAAGGTAGACGGCCGTTTGCAACAGTGTTGGTATTATTCTTGTTCTTCTGTGTCATCCTTCGTCCTCCTCGTCCGACTTGCGTAGCACGGCAAAGGAGATCTTGCTGTATTCAGTTTGAGTACAGCTGACCATGATTTTCTTGATTAATGCATAGGGCGTTTCACGATCTGCCAAGACCATGACTTCACGCTCAGGTACGCCGTTTTCGTTGATCACTGGCGCGCTACGTGCAGCGCGCGCGTTGAGCTCGTCAACAATCGCGACGACGATATCGTCTTCCATGGCCAGAACATCTTGTGTGCCCGCTACGCGATAGTTTTGAACGATAATATCGTTCGCACTAATCTGAATAGTGAGCACATCTTTCGGTACTTCCTGGGCTGTTGATTTAGGCAGTACGATGTCTTTGTTGTCTGGCGGTTGTTGATTGTTGTTTGAGTTTACCAGCAGGAAGAACACCAAGATGGTGAAGATATCCATCAGTGAGGTTAGGCTTAGGGACGCACCTGCACCGTTGCGGCCATGGCGGCGGTTCATACGCTTCGCGCGGGATGACATCTTCATGCGTCACCTCCAGCACTGCGTGCATCAACCGGCGCAGAGCCGATACCGATATCCGGGAATAGCTCACGTTTGATGGATTGCCCGTTAACCTCTGCGCGGTAATAACGCGCAGCGTCCATCGTTTGAATCATCAATTCGTAAGGGGTGGTGTCTTCACACAATAATGTGACTGAGCTGATGTCAGGAAACTTTTGTTTCACTTGAATCAGAAATTCACGCAACGCCAAAGCGTCGTGCTGTGCGTCGACATTAATAATGTCTTTCATTGGCCCTGTGTTGCGATCATTAACCACATAGCGGTCTTCGTAGATCACGACTTCTAATGCCAACTTGGGCTTTTCGTCTTCCGAGGGGGGCGCAGCCTCGTTCGATGGCAAGTTCAATTGCAAAATTGAAACTTGCGCGAACACGGCATTGAGCAGCAGAAACGGAATCAGCACAACCATCAAATTGAGAAAGGTTGTGATGTTCAGTTCTTCCTCGGTAATACGCGAACGCTTACGCCGCATACCGGCTCCTTAACAACAGGTGAACGGAATCCAACAGGCTTTTACTTACTGGCCGTCGGAGTTGCTGCGTTGCTCTTGCTGAGCAACTACCTGTCGAAAGGCGTTCAGGAATTTCACTGATGCCATTTCCATGCTGTCGACAACCTTGTTGGTCATCGAGCTAATGAACGAGAATGAAAGTATGAGTGGGATCGCAGCGATCAGACCAAATGCCGTAGTGTTCATCGCAACTGAAATAGATGCTGAAAGCAGGTCGGCTTTTTCTGCAGGGTCTGCGTTTGCTACGGCGGTAAACGCTTGAATCAAACCGATAATGGTACCGAGTAGACCGAGTAGGGTGGCAATATTTGCCAGCGTTGAGATGTAGGAAGTTCGTGTTTCAAGGCGTGGCAAAACTTCCATCAGGCCTTCTTCCATGGCCAATTCAATGTCGTCGTGACGACGGCTGATTTTGGCGCGTTCTAAACCGTAAGCCACAACGCGGCCAATACCGGTGTTGCTATCTTTTACGGAGTCCAGCGCCTGACGGAACTGACCTTTAGAAATCAATGGGTAGACTTGATCCCAGACCTTTTTATTGCGGTTTTTCGTGATTTGCAGGTAAAGAACGCGTTCGATAACGATGCCGAGGCCGATCGCGAGAACCACCAAAATGGGGTACATGAAGAAGCCCCCATCTTGAATAAAGCTAATCATGACTTGAACAAGACCGGGATCAGCCGCAACTTGTACGCTGGCGGGATCTAGGGACACGGCGTTAGACATGGAAATCTCCTGACTGGTGTTGTTATTTTCCCCAGCAGCGGAAAACCCGCTGCCAAAAAGATATTTAGTGGAAGCTTTTTATCAGACTTTTGCCTGACTTGCATTAATCATTCGTGCGTAATGTTGTTTCGCACTGTTTTTGCTTCGCAATCTTGTTACGCATAGCGTTGGATTCGCTGTGCGCGTGATCTTGTTCTTAGAGGGTGATTACTCCAAGAACAAATCGTCGCCGTGCTCTTCTTGGTTCAAAATACGGTAATACTCCACTTCACGTAGCAGAACGTCTTGATCCAGTGGCTCAAGGACTCTGTTAAGTAAGGATGATGTGGGGTCCTTTTTTCCCAGCTTTACTTCTTTGTCTTTCCACGGCACCACGTTTAGCACGGTAGGGGCTTCTTGGGTGCCAATTACGTTAGTACCCACAGATGGTGATTCGCGTGCTTCATCTGCAGACCAGAGGGCGCCACTGAGTGCGAGTAAGCTGACCATGAGCAAGGGTTTCATATTAGTTGACCTCTTGAGCGGGGTTAGCAACATCGGGTGACGCTAACGCAGCCGGTGGTGCGGCGGCCGGAGCGCGTCGCTGCAAATCAATGACCCAATTCGAGACAGTTTGGTCTGGTTCTTTTTGTAGTGATTGATACGCGCGGAAGTGATTGAGCGCAAGCGGTAAATCCTGCAGGTAGAGTTCCGCGAGAACGCCAAGGTTAAAGTGCGCGCGTGCGTATTGTGGATCGAGTTGCAGCGCCGCCTCGTAATGTTGGCGTGCATCAGCAAACTTTCCTTGCTCACGTAAGACTAGGCCGAGCAGGTTGTGTGCGTAGGGGTTGCTAGCATTAACGGTAAGCGCTTGCTCTAGCACCGCTTGGGCGTCGTCATAGTTTTCTTGTTTCCAGTAAACCAGGCCTTGGTTTACGAGCGGTCCTGAAAGTTGTGGGTATTGTGCGCTTAAGGACTGCAGCATGATGAGGGCTTTATCCAGTTCACCCTTGCGAATAGATTGCAGCGCTTGCGCATATTGCGGCATTGCCTTTTGCGCCGGACCCTCGGCTGAAGGGGCGTGCGGTACAGGAGGAACATGAATCGCGTCGCTGTTGGTAACGTCGCCTAACGGATCACGTTGATCTGCGTACTTTGATACGTGTTTGCCGCCGCCTTCTAGCCCCGTGCCTACCTGCTTGCTGGCACAGCCAGACAAGACCAGAAGGCCTGTCGCTGCGGTCACGAGTAATAGGCGACGATCAATAAATGATGTCGACATAGTCTTCTACCTGTTCTGATTTTGCGTATCGTCCGGGTAACAGCTCAGCCAGTTGCGCGAAACTTTGTTTAACCCATTTGTCATAGATGTCGTCAGCGACGAGATCGGTATTGGCAATCAAGATATCGATAGACTGATCTTCATAAGGTAGCGCTTGTTCTTCGAGCAGCAAATCATATTGCTCGCGCTCAAGGTCGCTTAACCCTCTCGGACGCTCCGACTCCATCATGTCTTTGGCAAGCACGCGATACATCTGGCCAATTTTAAAGTTAGCGGCGGTGGCGTATTCGGACACACCAATGTCGGCCACTTTTTCGTAGCGGCTAAGCGCATCTTTCATCGCGCTGGTTTTATCCGTGAGGCTACGTTTTAGCGGCTGAGTGAGCTTGATAGACGCGAATTTCTCGTAGCTCGGTTCGGCAAGCGAGAATGCTGCCCATGCACCTAGCCAAGCAACGCGGTCATTGCCATCGTTGCCGGCGTCACGATAGGTGGTGGTTAGCTCGTTGAGCCAGTAGTTGCGATTTTCGGTGTTGCCCAGTTCTTCATAGAAGCCTGTCAGGCGATACTGACCTTCCGCGCGGAAATCATAGGGCGTTGGGTAGGTCTGAACATATTTTTTGTACAGGCGAATAGAGTCTTGTGGTTGCTTGGCTCTATCTTGCATTTCCGCCGCCTGCCACAGTGCTTGACGTGCAAGCTCCTGATTGTCATCACTGCTGCCATAGCGGGTGGCGATAGTTTCAAGTTCCAATGCTGCAGCGCTAAAGTTGCCTGTTTTTTCATAGGCGAGGGCGAGCTTGTCAGGAATCGTTTCGTTTAGTGGATCATCTGGGTAGCGAGCACGGAAGGCTTCCAGAATCGGAACGGCGTCATCGATGCGGCCTAGGTTGAGATAGATTGTTGCGGCATCGAATTCGGCGTTCTTTCGCACGGCAGCGGCAGGGAACACCTGGCCGACGCGCATAAACATCGCAGCAGCACCGGCCATATCGCCAGCGGTCTGAAGGGACTCGCCCTGTTTGTACACCGATGCAGCTAAGCGTTCTTGATAGCTTCGGCGTGTTTCCGGTTTGACCGATGTGTAGGTAAGCAGTTGGCTGTAGCCGAACTCCGCGACCTTGTAACGGCCTAAATCGTATTCGCCATTGGCAATCGTTTCCCAGCTGTAAACGAGTAGCTTTTCTTCTGGCGGAGGCTGGCGATTCACTAAGATGCCCGCGGTTTTAATCGCGGCTTCTTTGTCTTGGTTGGCGAGCTGGTCTTCAATGACGTTATACAACACGGAAGGCACTTTTTCGTGCGCGGGGTAATTCTCACCAAATTTCATGCTGCTATTAATACGTCGTGAGCGCCACTCGGTAAGCTGCGCTTTGTCTTCCGTTGTTTTCGTTGGAAGCGTGGCAATATGTTTTTGATAGGCGACGAGCGCGAAGTAGGCGGCTCCTGACTTTAGCTCTGCGCTCCGCGCTTGCGCCTCCGCAGAGGGGGTGATTTCTGGCGTCGGGTTTTGGTATGCGTAAGCGGTCCGCTCAAATTCGGTAATGGCTTGTGAGTAGTGCTCACCAGAGAATAATGATTGCGCGTAGAGGTTATTAATGTCGACGTTTTCTGGTCCAGCAGGCGGAGTCGCAAGATATTCTTGATACCAGAATGAAGGTTTATCAAATGCGGCGGCTGTTTTTGACGGCGATGCCTTTGATTGCGCAAGTGATTGTGCTTGAGCGTGGTAGTACTTCGCCAGATCGAGAATGTGACCTTTTAGCAAGGTGACGTACCCAGTGCGAACATCAGGATGGGCTTCCCAGTAACTACTACGAATGCCATAGCGTTGAGCGAAACGTTCTTTGGCTGGTAGTACTTCTGTTGGGAAGCCGCCTTGATCATATGCCTGAATGCTGAGACTGGAAAACTCTGGGGCTGAAGCGCTATCTGGGTAGACGGCAACAAAGGCTTCAAAGGCTTCGGCGGCGTCGCGGAAACGTTCTTGTTGAAGGTATACGTCACCAAGCGAGCGATAAACATCTTGCTCATATTCGCGGTGTCCGCGTTTAGCAAACCAGCTCTTGACCGAGGCTGCTCCATCAAGGTTGGAGAAGGCGAGGCTAATAACCCGTTGTGTGTCGCTGTAAAGCTTGGCTTCCATCGTGCGTTGATCGCCTAGCTCTTCTTTACCGTAGACTGCATCAATGAGGGCAAAGAACTGAACCAGTGCTTTTTCATATTCGCCGAGTTTGTATTCACTCCAGCCGAGTTTGTATTGCGACTGGCCATAAAATTCGTTTGTAGGGCCAATTTTGACCACTTCGCGATAGGCGATGGCGGAATACTCAAAGTCGCCTTCAGAGAACAGCAGTTCGCCGCGACGAAATTGGGATTCGATATAGAAAGGGCTATCAGGATATTCGGTGACTAATGAATCGAGGGATTGGCGTGATTTTTCTAAATCGCCGGCTAATGCGTAGGCTTTGGCGAGTAGATAGTAGGCTTCGCCGCGTTCAGAGGCATTGGTGCTCGTGTCGAGCAGAGTGTTGTACAGCATGATTGCGGTACTGTAATCCGTCTCTAAGCTGGCGTCATCTAGGTTGGAGCGCATGTTGCCGGCCAAGTCGAGTAGCGCGTATTTCTCGTCGCGATTGTCGGTGGTTTGCGCTTCACGCATAAAATTCTCGTAAAGCATTTTGTCTACATCACGATCAAGATCTTCGTCGGAAACGGCCGGCGATTCGCTTTGATTGCGCGATGCAGGTTGCGCCGTGCCTGACGTGTTGCCCATCGACTTTTCTTCAGCCGCAGCGAGGGCGAGGTCTGCCATGCGACGTATGGACTGCGACTTTTTTTCTGGATCTTGGAATAGCCCAACCGCGCGCCGGTAGCTCTCAAGTGCACTTTCTGCGGACACGTTGTCGAGTGATAGGGCTTCAATGGTGATGTCGGTTTGTTCGAGATCAGCCAAGGTCGTGCCGCTATAGCGAGCCTGTTCTGATACCTGCTGACTTGATTGCTGGCTGGCACAGCCGGCAATGGCGACAGCGATCGCTGCGCAGAGCAATCGTTTGGTGTAGTGCTGCCGGGATATCACTGTTTCGCCCCTTGCTCAAGTTTTTGCACCACCGAGGCGTCCTGAAGTCGGGCAATCGACAAATGCGCCTCGCCCAGCTGGTTTCCGAGCTGAAGGCGTGACGACGCGAGTACCCGGAGGGCGTCATTTCTGAGTATCTGGCCTAATTTGGTCAGTATGTCATCGGTGCTGCTGATCATTTTTTGTATTTGTTGACGCTTGCTGCCCATGCGGCTTCCGAGGTCGCCGCGAATGTGGAGGACGGCATCCCGCACGCTTTGTTCAACTGCTTCCGTTCTAACGCCTGTGAGCTCTGCCAGTTCTGCTGTTGCGGAAGCTTCGTTTTGTTGCTGAGTTCTGTTCTTCGGGGCGTCATGAGCGATATCGTACAGCAGCAACCCTTTTACGCGGCGAAGCCGTTCACGATATTGGGAAGTGCCGCTGGTATTTGGTTGGGTCGCTAACGCCTTTTCCATCACTTCGCTGATTTCCCACAGCTGAAGTTGGTTGAAACTGGCGAGATCCGCGGGTTTGCGCATATCTAATGTGGGCGGAATATTGGAGGCGAGCACTGAGGATGCTTCAGATAATGATTGTTGGTTACGCTTAGCGTTAATCAATTTATTGCGTACAGAGGGCATTACCGCCTGAAGATGCGCTTGTTGGTTAGCATAGGTCTGTTCAAACGCAGGTATTTCATTGAGCCACGTTTGTAGTATCGCGCGAAGTCGCTGTAGTTCATTGTATTTACGAAAGTTTTCGGCGAAATCATGAGACGCGAATAGCTTATATAAATACGCCATCTCAGGACCTTCATGGGCGCTATAGTCGTTAAGCGGGGCCATAGGGTCGAGAGCGATTTGTTCGTGCTGCTTTTGCCCAACAAGCTTGTCTAGCCAATCACCACGGTCAATGTCCCGAATGGCGAGCTCTACTTGTTTCAGCTCTGAACGGTAGGTTTGGGCGGCGTATTCATATCCTGCCAAGGCTTGCGGCATAGCGCGCAATTCTTCGTATGCACGTGGCGCCAGCATCAACGCTTCTTGAACGGATTGGTGACTGGAGTTACGTCTGACGAGTTCAAGCCAAAGCGGTAATGCCTTTCGAAACTCGTGACGCTCAAAGTTGGCTAGACCCAGAGCGAGTAATGCCTCGTTTGAAAATGGGCCATCGGCGCGAATACGCACGAGTGCGGCACGAGCTGCGTCGTAATTCTTTTGCTTCAGTTCTGAGAGACCAACGGTTAGTGCCGCACGATCTTTGAGAGCATTCGTTTCAGTGCTGCCTTCGGGCAAATTGATAACGCTGCCGAGTAACTTAATGCCTTTGCTATTATGGCCAGAGCGAATCATTGCAACGCCCATATTATAGGTCGCATACAAGCCTTCACGGGTGCCTGCAGGAATTGCATAAAGGCTGCCGAGTGCTTCGCCGAACTCTTCTTGATGAATGCGAATATTGGCGAGCATTAGGTGTCGAGCGGCATCAGATTCTGCTGGTAATCCGTCTACTCGAGTGCTGTCTAGAATCTTGGCCGCGGTTTCGTAATTGTTGCGGCGGTAGTCCAGAGTGGCTTTTTTAAGCCAAGTCTCTGCCCGCAGTTGCGACAGAATGTCTTTTTTAAGGAGGCGGTCAAATATTGCTTCTGCTTGCTTGGAAAGGCCGAGATCGACGTAAAGCTCGCCGAGTAATAGTTCTTGATATGAAGAGTCGCTATCAAAGAGCTCGCTTTTTTTGCCAGCAAGCAATTGCGTCATGGCTTTAAATTTTTTGTCGCCATAGTAGTTAAACAGAACCTCGCCATAGGCAAGCTCCTGTTTGGCGCTGCGATCCAGCGTCATGGGTTCAGGCGGTAGCTCGTCACCAATAATGACAATGCCAGCGAACGATGTATTGCTTATGGCGAGAGATGCGGTGAGAGACAGTCCGGCAGCGAGCTTTGCAATATCAGCAATGCGGCTGCGGCGGGCTAGCCCTTTAGAAGGCGCCATCGGTTACTCATTCCATTCGCGGAATTCGAACCGGTGCTGCTTGGTGGCAAGATCATCTAGCACCCGCAGCTCAATCATTTTTCTGCCGGAGCCTTTGGTGAATGTGTGTGTAGTGGTTTTCTGATAGTCCTTGCCGCGTGGATCGTAGCCGGTAATGGTGGCTTCAAGGGTGTGTTTGCCACTCGTGATATTGCCATCATACAGGCGGTGAATGCCGCCTTTACTGAGGGCGGCGAATTCTTGCTCGGTGTAGAAGTGGTAGCTGACGTGTTTGCCGTCGAGCGTTAAGTTGACGTCCACTAAACGAATAGGCGTGCCGACATCGACAGCAACGAGGATGGCGGTTTGTGAGCTAGGGTAAAGTAGCTCTTTTTCCATCAAGGTGAGGTCTCGGTTCAGGTCGAGAACACCCTGTTTGAGGTCTTGAATCTGCCGAGAAAGACCGTCTTCCTGAGCCACGGAAAGGGTGCACAGCAGGGATAGTAACGCCCCTAAAGAAAAGCGCCGAAGAGAATTAGTCATACTACTGCCTAGTTTGTGGTCGTTTTTTTTATGACGGCGGTGGAATTTGATGCCGTAGCGATGCCTATTTGTAATGAGAAGAAAGCACTAAATCAAGTGTACGACTGTTACAGACGTAAATTGAAGAGAAAACTTCCGACTGACGGTGCGTTTCACCACCTCGACCGCTACCATCACACTACCATGCCTTGGATCAGCGGGTGAGTCACGCGGCTGATAAGGACAAGAGGACGGGATTTTGGTGAAAATTGTCGCTGATGAGAATATGCCGGGCCTCGAGCCGCTTGGCAGTTGGGCTGAGCTAACGCTATTGCCTGGCCGGACGCTCAGTCGTGCGGACGTGGTGGATGCCGATGTGCTGCTGGTGCGCTCCGTTACGGCGGTGAACAGCCGTTTACTGGCCGGTAGTGCGGTGCGCTTTGTTGGCTCCGCAACGATTGGTACAGATCATATCGATCTTGATTGGCTTCAGTCTCATGGGATCGCCTTTGCCCACGCTCCTGGCTGCAATGCGCGGGCCGTGGCCGAATATGTGCTTCAGGCGGCGCTGCGTTGGTCTCAGCAACGTCAGGAGCCACTAGCAGGCAAGCGGATTGGCCTTGTTGGGCTTGGCAATGTTGGTTCGGAAGTGGCCATGCTGTTCGGTGCGTTGGGTTGTGGGGTTCTGGCCATCGATCCTCCGCGTCAGCACTGCAGGGAAGAGGTGAATAATACCGTTTGGGCGAGTGAAGCCGAGGTATTGGCCTGCGATATTGTCTCCGTGCACGTGCCGTTAACACGGCAGGGTGAAGATGCAACGTGGCATATGATTGATGCCGCCAAACTCACCGGCTTGTCAGCACGACAATTGCTGATGAGTACATGTCGTGGAGCCGTCATTGATAATGATGCGTTGCTGCAGCGACTGGCTCAGCCTGATGCGCCAGTCGTAGTGCTGGATGTGTGGGAGACTGAGCCTTGCGTGCCGCCGGCTTTATTTGGGCTGGTTAGTCTGGGCACCCCTCATATTGCCGGTTATAGCGTACAAGGCAAGTTGCTGGGTAGCGCCATGGTCATGACGGCTTTGCATCAGTGGATGGAGCAGCGCTCAGGGGCTGGCGAGGTCGCTCAAACCCATATTCAGTCTGATCGTATTACGGCGCCCGCAGCTATCTGGCCGCATGACATAGGCAGCGATGAGGCGCTATTGGCGCTATTGGTTGGGCGTTACGATTTAGGTGTAGATCATCGTCATTTGCAGGACTCGCTCGCAGAGCAAAATCCAGGTGACGCCTTTGACCGGTTGCGTAAGCAGTATGCGGGCCGTAACGAGCTGTCTGGAGTAGCGATAGCAGGCGCGGTGAGTGTCGCCTATCGACCCGTATTGAATTACCTAGGAGTGACGTTCACCGAGAGCAGCTAGTGGCTCAACGGAAGGAGCAAGGCTGAATGCAAGGTATCGCATTTCCAGGCAGAAATGCGGCGGCCGGCTAGAAGCCGGACGGGCTTAGCCCGCCGGATTTAGCCGCCCTGATGCTGACGGCTGGTAGGAAACTGCCAGCAGCTTTCGAGTTTGTCGCAGGCTTCTTGGACCATGTGCTCAGTAATCGGTATTTCGCGTCCATTGGCATCAATAATGGCTGCGCCGTGGAAATCCGCGTGGGCTGATTGCGATTGTTGATTCATTTGTGCGCTCATCAATATGTTCCTTATCCTAGCTTTCACTTTGAATGGTTCTAGCTCGGGCCCAGTGACATGTATTGCAGCGTTTATTACAGCTCTGCAATCTGTTGCATATGCCTTGTAGAGAGCCCTGAGGTAGACCTCAGATACACTACTGGGCGGACGGTTAACGCTACTGGTTAGAGCCGATCCGCGACAACGCCATTATTGTTTCGGGATATGACATTCGCATGACATTACGTTTAGGTTTGATCGTTAACCCCTTGGCAGGACTGGGAGGATCGGTCGGTTTGAAGGGTAGCGACGGTGCTGAAATTGTTGCCGAGGCGCACCGTCGAGGGGCGGTTGGTCAGGCTGTTGGACGGGCTGCTCGGGCACTTTCCATGTTAACCGGTGGCCATTCTGTCGAAGTGCTCACCTGGGCGGGCGATATGGGCGAGCAAAGCTGTATCGATGCCGGTATACCTTGCACCGTGGTGGGCCGTGGGGCACATCCGTCGTTACCCAATGACACCGCCATCGCCGCGCGCGCACTGTTGGATCAGGGTATCGATTTACTGGTTTTCGCTGGCGGCGACGGCACCGCACGCGATGTATGCGATGCCATTGGCGAGCGACTCACCGTGTTGGGCATTCCGGCGGGCTGCAAAATGCACTCCGCCGTGTACGCGGTGAATCCAGAAGCTGCAGGGCGATTGTTGGTGGAGCTGACCGAAGGCGCGCTGGTCAACGTTGCCGAAGCCGATGTGCGCGATATTGATGAAGACGCTTTTCGGCTTGGCATCGTCCGCGCACGCCACTACGGCACGTTAAAAGTGCCGCTGTCCTCACGGTTTATCCAACAGATCAAATGCGGCGCCCGCGAGCAGGAAGATTTGCAAGTCACCGAAATCGCCGCCTGGGTTGCGGAACTGATGAAACCCGGCGTTACCTATGCGATGGGGTCCGGTTCGACGGTGGCAGAATTGATGGAGCAGCTCGGCCTAGACAACACCTTGCTCGGCGTCGACCTGGTCCGCGACGGTGAGGTAATTGCCGCAGACGTCAGCGCCGTACAAATGCTCGGCGCACTCACCGGCGTCGATGCCAAAGCCGTGCTAACGGTGATCGGCGGGCAGGGCCATCTATTTGGCCGCGGCAACCAACAATTTAGCCCCGCCGTGATTCGCTTGCTCGGCAAAGAAAATCTTATCGTCCTCGCCAGTCGCCTTAAATTAGCGACGTTAGAAGGGCGACCGTTGTTGGTCGACAGCGGCGACGCACAACTCGATAAGTCTTTGTGCGGATTGCTGCCCGTTCTATGTGGTTATGAAGATGAAGTTCTGTATCGCGTGGCCTGCGATGCAGGAGAGGGGTCGTAGGTTTTTCTGTGTGACGTCTTCAAACGTTAGCATTGATGTCTGTTGTTGAGGTGGTCTATGAATAGACGTTTTCTTGTTACTTTAAGGGTACTTTCTGTAATTGTACTTGTGCTGATCTACGTGTTGTTTTCTGCTCTGATGTATTTCGGACTTGAAAATCCATCGGTCATTGTTGTTATTAGGCATGTTTTTCTCGTTTCAGGGGCTATTCCTCTCTGCTGCTGGGTTCTCCTTCTAATTTCGCGTAATTTTGGTAAGGATTTAGTTTTTCTTCTAAATGTGTTGTTGATTACTTTTTTCCACGTTTTTGTTTTTGCTGTTTCTGCACATAAAGATGGGGTGGCCTATTGGGCAGTCCAATCTATAGAAATAGCCTGGTTTCTTTATGTGATAAATGGAAAGAAAGGAGGTTGGATGCCCATAACGTTAGGCTGAGTTATTTTATTAGTGCTTTTTGTTATCAATGATAATTGAGAATAATTTTTCGTCTCAGGAATATGGTTTACTTAGCGATGTGGCGATAGCGACGAGCAAGTTTAGAAACTCCCCGTCTGGAGCCGCCGGAATTTGGTGTTGGAGGTAAGGGGCAGACGGCCGAATGGCCGGCTGAGGCTCGAGCGGCCGAAGGCCAGACTCGGCCGACCCGCGCGGAAGCGCCAAATTCCGGGAACCGAGCGAAGCGAGGCGGCGGAACGGGGTGCCTTTTCTTTTGCTTACTTTTCTTTGGGCAAGCAAAGAAAAGTGAGTCGCCAGCAGGCGAAAGACGGCCTTGCAACGCAGAAAAGGTATTTGAAAGGCAGCGCCCCTGCTGCCAATGCTCAGAAGCAACCCGCGACAGCGATAACATTTTCTGTGAGGATTGCTGCCTGTTTTAGCTGTTGATACCGCGTAGCGTTAACCATAACGCTGCTCAGACAATGCCGCGATCCGATCATCCAATGGCGGGTGCGAGCGAAATAATTCGCCCATCGTACTCATCACACCTTTGCGTACGCCGCTATTAATACCAAACGCTAACAACGAATCTGGCATTTGGTTGGGCGCTTCGCTTTCGGCTTTTAAGCGCTGCAAGGCGCGGATCATGCTCGTTCTATCGGCGAGTTGCGCACCGGCCACATCGGCGCGGTATTCGCGACGGCGTGAGAACCACATAACGATGGTCGACGCGGCGATGCCAAACACGATCTCGGCGACAATAACGACAATGTAGTAACCAAAACCGAGTCCACCGTTGCCGTTGCGGCGCACAAAGCTGTCGATAGCGTAGCCAACAACGCGTGCGGCAAAAATCACAAAGGTATTTATCACGCCTTGCAGCAGTGACATGGTGACCATGTCGCCGTTGGCAACGTGGCCAATTTCGTGGGCCAGCACTGCGCGGACTTCATCTTTGTTAAATCGTTGCAGCATGCCTTCGGATATCGCCACCAGTGCGGCATTTTTATTCCAGCCAGTGGCGAAGGCGTTGGATTGTTGGGCGGGAAATATGCCCACGTCGGGCATACCAATGCCGGCCTTTTCGGCCAGATCAGAAACGGTTTCTACTAGCCAGCGTTCGACCGGCTGGCTGGGTCGAGTAATGATTTGGACGCGCGCAGACCATGTTGCCATCTTTTTCGACAGCAGCAAGGAAATCATCGCGCCGCTCATGCCGAACACGGCACTGAATATCAGTAGCGACTGCAAGTTGAGACCGCTACCGCCTTGCTGCAAATAGCCGTCTACGCCGAGCAGGCTCAAGGTAACGCTGGCGACCAATATGACCGCCAAGTTCGTGAGTAGAAAAAGGCCTATACGCATCATGGACTGCTGTGCTCCAGTAAAAATGTCTCATTATCGTTTATGTCCGCGCCATCCTTCGGGATAGGAAAGGGAGGCAGGTGTCGCGCGGGCTAGATAGATCTTTGGGCAAATCAGTTGAATTCAAGTCGGCGAGACAAGATACTCCTGCGCCATGACGAATCCCTTCGGAAGTGCCAACCCTATAGACCAGATTTTGCCGTTTCTGGTTCCTCCTTTAGTGCCTAATCAGCACCGTCTTTTCCATGGTCGCGGCGGTGCGGTTGCCGATTGCGACTGGTTGACGGTGGATTGCTATAAGCCGGTTCTGTTGGCAACACTTTATGCCCAGCAGAGTGATGCGGATGTAGCCTATTTACAGCAGCTGTTGACGGCGGCGATGCCACTGTTGGGGTGTTCGGCGTTGGTTGTTCAGCATCGTTACGGCGGCACATCGCGCAATGAAGTGGTGGTCGGAGAATTGCCCGAGCAGCCGCTGGCCCATGAGCAAGGCTTGTCGTTCTTGCTCGACTTCGAGCGCGGTCAGAATATTGGTTTTTTCGCCGATATGGTGGCGGGGCGGGAGTGGCTTGCCGAGCGCGCAGAAGGTAAAAGTGTTCTCAATCTATTTTCGTTTAGCTGCGCTTTTTCGGTTGTAGCCAAAGCGGCCGGTGCGCGTCAGGTAGTGAATATCGATTTAAGTAAACCGGCATTGGCATTGGGGCAGCGTAATCATGCGATTAATCAAATCGGCTCCGACGGCGTACGTTTTTTTGCCCACGATATTTTTAATTCGTGGAAAAAATTAGAAAGGCTTGGGCCGTACGACATCATTATTATTGATCCGCCTTCTGAGCAGAAGGGCAGCTTTATGGCGCGCAAGGATTATGTTCGCGTGATTCGTCAGCTGCCGCGCTTTTTGGCGCCGCAAACGGAGATATTGGCGTGCTTAAATGCACCGTGGCTGGAGGAATCATTTCTCGACGACGTGGTGCTTAATAACCTTGCCGGCAGTGAGCGAGTGGCTAGGCTTCCGTTTGCACCGGGCTATGTTGAACAGCAGCCGCAAGCGGGTTTAAAAGCGGTACATTATCGCTACGTGAAAGCGGCAGATGAGGTGACTACGAATTAAGAGTGGTTGTGTCTTCGCAGCCTTGCTCATTGCTTGGAGGTACATCGTCTGACGGCGCGCTCTCCGTAAGTGAATTGTCTGTAGGAACATCAGGTAAGGTCGCGGTACTGCTGGGTGTTGATAAAAAGTAACGCATAATAGCGGTGGTTTTTCGTGATTCGCGTGAACGTACCGCGGCACGTATTTGTTCAATCAGCGTCATCTTTTCGATGGCTACTGCTTCCGGAAGCGCCGGCGATGGGGCGGCGTAACGAAACTGCGAAAGTGAAGAAAGCAGGGTGAACGACCGTCCTGATAATACCGCCTGATCGACGCCATCTTGATAGACCATCGCCTCGTAACGCAGATAGCCTTCTTCGGCTAGCCACAAAATAGTGCCGAGGCAGGCCATGTGACGATCGGAATGCAAGCCGACATCGTCGGGCTCGTCTTCTCCGGCAATGTCGGCAACGTAGACAGATGCGCGCCTTGGGAAGGCGCTGTAGAGGTGCAGAATAACCTGTGCCGCATCGCGGCAAAAATCATCAATATGAATATCAGCCATGGCTTGTTGCCAGCCTTTTGGTTTGTTCGTATTACTCGGCGCGTAAGCGCGCAAGATAATTACCGATGCGTTTAATCGCTTCTTCGATGTCATCTGCTTGAGGCAGAAAAACGATACGGAAGTGGTCTGGATTTGGCCAATTAAAGGCAGTGCCTTGTACGATCAGCACGCGCTCTTTGCGAAGTAAGTCTAAGGCAAAGGCTTCATCATCTTCGATGGGATATATTTCCGGATCAAGTCGCGGAAATAGATAGAGCGCCGAAGCGGGCTTAACACAGCTGACACCGGGAATGTCATTCAGCATTTTCCAAGCTTTTTCGCGCTGTCGGCCTAGTCGACCTGTCGGGAGTGTTAAATCATTAATGCTTTGATAGCCGCCCAGTGCCGTTTGGATAGCGTGTTGGGCTGGCACATTAGCGCACAGGCGCATGGACGCGAGCATGTCGAGGCCTTCAATAAAGCTTTCTGCGCGGTGCTTCGCACCGGAGATAATCATCCAGCCTGAACGAAAGCCAGCGGCTCGATACGCTTTCGATAAGCCGTTAAACGTTACGAAAAGCAGGTCGTCTGCCATTGAGGCAATAGAGAGATGTTTTTCTTCGTCGTATAAAATTTTGTCGTAAATTTCATCGGCAAATACAACGAGGTCATGTTCGCGGGCAATTTCGAGTAAAGATTGCAGCATTTCACGGCTGTAGTTTGCACCCGTTGGATTGTTCGGGTTGATGATCACGAGCGCGCGCGTGCGGTCATTAATTTTACTGCGAATATCTTCTAGCGATGGCTGCCAATCTTGTGCTTCGTCGCAGAGGTAGTGTGTTGGCGTGCCGCCGGCCAATCTGACTGCCGCTGTCCATAGCGGGTAGTCCGGCGCCGGAATCAAAATCTCATCGCCGTTGTTGACCAAAGCCTGCATCGCCATGACGATTAATTCTGAGACCCCATTGCCGATAATGATGTCATCAATGGTGACGCCCTGAATGCCTTTTTCCTGGCACTCTTGCATGACGGCTTTACGGGCGGGAAAGAGTCCTTTGGAATGGCAGTAACCGGTCGAATCCGGCAGATTGACGATGACGTCTTGTAAAATTTCTTCTGGTGCGGTCAGGCCGAACGGGGCAGGGTTGCCAATGTTAAGCTTGATGATGCGATGGCCTTCTTCTTCGAGTCGGTTTGCTTCGCGCAGTACCGGCCCGCGAATGTCATAGCACACGCCTTTGAGTTTGTCGGATTTTGTAATTAAGCGATGTTTTGTGCTCATGCGTTCATCTGCTCACAGGCTGTCCGTGTTTTGTCGACAATGACTCGGGTCGGCAAATCGGCAAAATTAGGGTCGACATTGAAAATGGGTGGCCGACATTCTAACGTGCCGCCGGATTCGCTGTATACGCGGGGCAATCTGTAAAACGAGCGAAAAGGTGCGTTGATGCTTAAATTTGAACAGATTTTGGAAACCGCAGCGCTACGCAAAGGCGGTGAGCGTGTCATCAATGAGCTGATGCCGGAGGTGGTTAGCGATAAAACCCTCAAGTCGCGCTCGGATGCGTGGTATTTGTCGGCGATAACGCGACGTATTTTTCGCGCTGGTTTAAAGCACTCCTTGGTGGATGCCCGGTGGCCAGCATTCGAGCACTCCTTTTTTGGTTTTGATCCGGAAAAGCTGGTGCTGATGCCGGACGCCATGCTGGATGAGCGCATGCTCGATGCGCGGCTGATTCGTCACTGGGGAAAAATGAAGGCCATTCGGCCCAACGCGCAGATGGTGATGGAGCTGAGCGCCGAGCATGGCGGCTTTGGCCGGTTCCTCGCGCAATGGCCGCAGGACGATACTGTTGGTTTATGGCGTTGTTTGTTTAAGCGTGGCAAGCAGCTCGGCGGAAATTCAGCGCCGATGTTTTTGCGCATGGTTGGGCGCGACAGCTGGGTGCCGACCACAGACGTCGTCGCGGCGTTGGTGGCTCAGGGTATTATTGATAAGTCGGCGGCCAGTCAGCGCGATCAGCGGGCCGCACAGCAGGCGTTTAACCAATGGCAAAGGGAAAGCGGCCGACCGCAGTCTCATATCAGCCGCATTCTCGCGTTTACCGTAGGTTAGACGACGTTAGGGGCCGGCTTCGCCGGACTGTTCAGGTGCGCCTTAATTTTACTGATCACGACGGCCTCTTGGTTCAGCGCATTGCTGAATGAAGGACGTTGTTGCATGCGTTGCATGTGCGCATGCAGATTTGGCCAGCGCTCGGCGTTCAGTGACTCGCCGCCGTACTGCATGTTAACGAGTTGGCTAGTGATGGCGATGTCAGCCACGGTGAGTTGGTCGTTGACGAACCAAGTGTTACTGCCCAATTGCTGCTCAAGGTAATCAAATAGCGCGGGTAGCTTGTTAATGGCATCGAGAGCCTTGTTTTCGTCACCGGGCAATCCTCGCAGCGGCATAATCAGGCGCTGGCGGAAAATACCGAACGTGCACAGCGGCGCGAGTTCGTAGTCGGCGTACTTCTCCAGCCATAAACATTGCGCATAGTCAGCTGCTGCGCGTGGGTACAGTGCGGGTTCGGGGTGGAGTCGCTCGATGTATTGGCAGATGATGGCGGAATCAGCGAAGCGTTTACCGTCATGTTCCAAGGCAGGAATACGCATTAACGGATTGAGGTTGGCATACTCCTGCGGCAATGCGCCTGGGTCGACATGAACCGAATCGAATGGGATGTCTTTCTCTGCAAGAAAAACGCGGCATTTACGAACAAACGGAGAGAGTACTGCTCCGTAAAGGGTGTAGGCCATGTAACGTGCTCCGTAGTGGGCTGGCTAACGGTGTGTAAGGCGTTAAGGGCCGGTATTTCGGCGAGCGCCTATCTGATCAATGTCAGCGATGCTGGTCAATGATTACGGTGCTGCTTTTACGTTTGTGCTTCGAATAATGCATTAAGGGTTAATTTGTTCTTGACGCTTCGCGGCCACCCTCATAGACTTTGCGCCGCTTTCGAGGGTACTCGAAGCAGTCTGCGTCCCCTTCGTCTAGAGGCCTAGGACACCGCCCTTTCACGGCGG